>Ga0070695_100000332_pt1 | contig 24281 bp, 20 predicted proteins | sample KBSK1252metaG_FD_65471 | JGI IMG/M metagenome (GOLD analysis project Ga0070695, IMG submission 65471) | Corn, switchgrass and miscanthus rhizosphere microbial communities from Kellogg Biological Station, Michigan, USA - KBS K1-25-2 metaG | ecosystem: Host-associated > Plants > Roots >...
CGAAGAACTCGGCGAAGTGGTACGTGCTCTGCGCGAGCCGCTTCGCGTCGTCGTCGTGCGGGAGGAGCTTCCCCAGCTCGTCCTTGAAGACGGCGACGCAGCTCGGCTCCAGCCCGACGATCGGGATCCCCTCGCGGTACCACTCGCGCAGTTGGTCGAGGCTGCGGCGGAGGTAGCGCTCGGCGAGATCGAGGAAGCCGTAGTCGTAGAGCGGCCTCCCGCAGCAGACGTGTCCCTCGGGCATGACGACCTGCCAGCCCGCGGCCTCGAGCGCCTCGACCGCCGCGACGCCGACGTCCGTGTGCATGCGGTTGTTGAAAGTGTCCGGGAAGAGGACGACCTTCCGCCCCGCCCGGTTGGTCGTGCCGCCGCGCTGCCGGAACCACCGCTGCAAGGTGAGCGGCGCGAACTCCGGCACCGCGCGCTTCTGCGTCATCCCCGCCGCGAGCTTGAACCCCTGCGCAAAGGGCGGCACATGCGTGACGAAGTTGACGAGGCCTGGCGCGCGCGACGCGACCCGCGCGACCTGGTCGATCAGCCCGAACGCGTACGCATGACGCGGCCGCAGCCGGTGCTTCCAGCGGTGGTGGAGGAACTCCGCCTTGTAGGTCGGCATGTCGACGTTGACCGGGCAGTCGTGCGTGCAGCCCTTGCACGCGAGGCAGAGATCGAGCGCCTCCATCACCTCGTCCGACTGCCAGCCGTCGGTGATGACCTCCCCCTCGAGCATCTCGAACAGGAGGCGCGTGCGGCCCCGCGTGGAGTGCATCTCCTCACGCGTCGCCATGAACGACGGGCACATGACGTCGACTCCGCCCGGCGTGCGGCACTTGCCGACGCCGACGCAGCGAACCGTCGCATGGGCGAAGTCGCCTCTGTCCTCCGGATAGCCGAACTTCACCTTCGGCCGCCACGGCTCGTAGTCGGCGCCGAGGCGGAGGTTCTCGTCGACGCGGTATGGCCGGACGACCTTGCCCGGGTTCATCTTCCAGTCGGGATCCCAGATCGACTTGAACTTCTCGAAGGCCCGGATCAGGTCGTCACCGAACATCTTCGGCAGGAGCTCGGCCCTCGACTGCCCGTCGCCGTGCTCGCCCGAGATCGACCCGCCGAGGTCGATCACGATGTCGCTCGCGTCCTCGAGCCAGCGGCGGAACTTCTGGATACCCGGCTTCGTGACCAAATCGAAGTTCCAGCGCGCATGGACGCAGCCCTGGCCGTAATGGCCGTACAGCGAGCTCTCGTAGCCGTACGAGTCGGCGAGCTTCGAGAGGCGCCGCAGGTACTCCCCGAGCCGTTCGGGCGGGACCGCCGAGTCCTCCCAGCCTTCGTAGGTGTCCTCCTTGCCGGGGATGAAGGCGGTCGCGCCGAGCCCCGCCTCGCGCACCTCCCAGATGTGTTGCTCGGCGTCGGGGTCGTCGTACAGCTTCATCCCGGTCGGCGAGACGCCGTCGTTGGAGAGGTCGCGCATCAAGGCGTGCGCCTTCGCGTCGGACTCGTCCTTCGAGTCGCCGCCGAACTCGACGAACAGCCAGCCGCGACCGTCGGGGAGCATCGAGCGCTCGTGCTGATGGATGCCGAGCAATGTCATGTCCTCGATCAGCGAGTCGTCCATTCCTTCGATGGAGATCGGCCGGTGCTCGCGCGCCATCGTGACGTGGTCGGCGGTGCGGAACTTGTCCGGATAGCCCACGACCAAGAGCGAGACGCAGCGTGGCTTCGGGATGAGCTCGAGCGTCGCCTCGAGGATCGTCACGCACGTCGATTCGGTACCGACGAGGGAGCGCGCGACCTCGAATCCGTGCTCGGGGAGAAGCTCGTCGAGGTTGTACCCCGAGACGCGGCGCGGGATCTGTGGGTAGCGGGCGCGGATCTCGTCGGCGTTCGCGTCTGCGAGCTCGTGGAGCCGTTCGGCGATCGCATCCGGCACGCCGACGCCGCCGGGGCCGATGCGCAGCCGGTCGCCCCGATACGTGAGCACCTCGAGTTCCACGAGGTTGTCCGCCACGCGGGGTCCAGGGCCGTGGAACTCCGACTGAACCGAGTGCCGGCCGCAGGAGTTGTTCCCGAGCATTCCACCCAGCGTGCAGTAGGCATGCGTGGACGGGTCGGGGCCGAACGTGAGCCCGAACTTCTCGGCCGCCGTGCCGCGAAGGTGGTCGAGGACGCAGCCCGGCTGGACGCGGGCGAGGCGGCGGTCGGGGTCGATCTCGAGGATGTGGTGGAGGTACTTCGAGAAGTCGATCAGGACGGCGGTGTTGCAGCCCTGGCCGGCGAGGCTCGTGCCGCCGCCGCGCAGGACGATCGGCGCACCGTGCTCGCGGCACACGCGGTGGATCTCGACGAGCTCGTCCACATGGCGCGGCACGACGACGCCGATCGGCGGCATCCGGTAGTTCGAGGCGTCGGTCGCGTAGAGGGCGCGGCTACCGGTGTCGAACCGCACCTCGCCCTCGATCGCAGCGCGCAGGTCCGCCGCAAGGGTGCGCCGGTCGACCTCGTCGGCGGCGACGGCGCCGCCGTGAAAGCGCGTGTCGGCTCGCTGCGGAATCGTGGTGCTCAGCGTGTCACCTCCGCGAGCTGCACGCTGAATCGAGCAGCGTCGCGGTGGCGGAGCTCGAGCCCGTTTCCGACGCGCGAGCGGTCGGGCCTCAGGACTCCCTCCTCCGGCTCGGGGACTCCGTCGAACAGCATCTCCTCGATCCGGACGTGGTCGTGGAAGTACTCGAGGTGCCGACGGCGCTCGACGGCACAGAAGGCGTGGACCGAGATCGCCGGCGCGCAGTGGGCGGAGACGTCGATCGAGTGCGCGTTGGCCAGGCCCGACGCCGTGAGGAGGCCCGTGATCCCGCCGCAGCGGGTGACGTCGGCCTGCAGGCAATCGACGGAGCCGACGAGGTCGCGGAAGTCGGCGGGGACGTAGGCGTACTCGCCGGCCGCGATCTCGAGCCCGGCCGGCCCTGAGTCGCGGATCAGTCGCAGCCCCTCGAGGTCGTCCGAGGAGACGGGCTCCTCGAACCACGTCACGCCCCAGGAGTCCGCGTAGCGCTGCGCCCAGGCAAGCGCTTCCTTGCGGGCGAAGGCGCCGTTCGCGTCGACGTACAGCTCGACGTCGTCGCCGATCGCCTCGCGCGCGGCGTCGAGGCGCACCGGGTCACGGTCGGGCTCGCGGCCGACCTTCATCTTCACGCGCGGGATCCCGGCCTCGACCCAGCCGCCGAGCTGCTCGCACAGCCGCTCGTCGCTGTATGAGGTGAAGCCGCCACTGCCGTAGACCGGGACGTCGTCGTGCGCCGCGCCGAGGAGGACGACGAGCGGAACGTCGAGGATGCGGGCCTTGAGATCCCAGAGCGCCTGGTCGACGGCCGACACGGCGCAGAAGCCGATGCCGGACTGACCGGCGTTGCGGACCTGAGCGGTCATGCGCAGCCACGCGGCGCGCACGTCCATCGCGTCCTCGGCCTCGACGACGCCGGCGAGCTGCGAGGAAACCACTTCGGCCGCGGCGGCGTCGCAGTACGTGTAACCGAGGCCCGCCAGTCCGTCCGCGTGCGCCTCGACGACCACGATCGTCGTCGAGTCCCACTCGAGCGTCCCGTCCGACTCCGGCTCGTCGGTCGGGATCGTGAACGCATGGACGTCGAGCCGCTCGACCGGTGCTGTAGCAATCACTACGACTTCAGGCGCTCGGTGAACTCGACGAGCTTCCCGCGGAGCGACTTCTCCATTACGCCCGTGCGCTCGGGATCGCCCTTGACCATCGCCTTCGCCATCTCCTCCGCCTGCTCGAGCCGGATGTGCGGCGGCAGCGGCGGGATCTCGGGATCGGTCTTGACCTCGAGCACGACCGGGCGGTCCGCGGAAATCGCCTCCTCCCAGGCGGAGCGCATCCGGTCGCCGCTGTCGCAGAAGATCCCCTTCAGCCCACACAGCTCCGCGTAAGCGGCGTAGTCGAAGTTCGGCAGCCACTGGGTGCCGGGGAACTTCGGGTCGCCCTCCATGACGCGCTGCTCCCAGGTGACCTGGTTCAGATCCTGGTTGTTGAAGACGCAGAAGATCAGCCGCTTGTCGTGCCAGCGCTCCATGTAGCGCTTCACGGTCAGCATCTCGTTCATCCCGAGCATCTGGAAGGCGCCGTCGCCCACGAAGCAGATGACCGGACGGCCCGGATGGGCGAATTTCGCTGCGATCGCGTACGGGACGCCGGGCACCATCGTCGCGAGCGTCCCGGAGAGCGAAGCGAGATTCCCTTTCCGCAGTTTCAGCTGGCGGGCGTACCAGTTCGTCGAGGAGCCGGAGTCGGCAGTGACGATCGCGTCGTCCGGGAGGATCTGCGAGAGCTCGTGGACGACCCGCTGCGGGTTCATCGGGTCGGCGTCCATCATCGCGCGGCGCTCGACGATGTCCCACCAGTCGCGGACGCTCGCCTCGATCTTCTCGCGCCAGGCGCGGTCCTCCTTGCGCACGAGGTGTGGCTCGAGCGCGCGCAGGGTCTCCTTCGCGTCGCCGATCAGGTGCACGTCGGCCGGATAGCGAATGCCGATCATGTCGGCCTTGATGTCGATCTCGACGCAGCGCGCCTGCCCCTCCTTCGGCAGGAACTCCGCGTACGGAAAGCTCGTGCCGACCATGAGCAGCGTGTCGCAGTCCTCCATCATGTCGTAGCTCGGGATCGTCCCCAGGAGGCCGATCGCACCGGTCACGTACGGGAGGTCGTCGGCGAGGACGTCCTTGCCGAGCAGAGCCTTGGCGACGCCGGCGCCGAGCAGGTCGGCGGCGCGCTCGAGCTCCTCGGCGGCGCCGCGGGCGCCCTGGCCGACGAGCATCGCGACCTTCTCACCGTCGTTGAGGATCTCGGCCGCGTGCTGGATGTCGCCTTCCTGCGGCAGCACGCGCGGCCGGCGATAGCCGACGCTCGTGTACACGGAGCCGTGGGTGCGCGGCGGCGAGGGGACGGCGTCGAGCTCGGCCACGTCGTTCGGGACGATGATCGTGGAGACGCCGCGATGGTCGAGTGCGATCCGGCACGCTCGGTCGACGAGCTGGCGGGCCTGCTCCGGGACGATGCAGACCTGGACGTACTCCGAGACGTCCTTGAACAGAACCTGCAGGTCGACCTCCTGCTGGTAATGCGTGCCGAGCGAGGAGCGCTTCTGCTGGCCGACCAGCGCGACGACCGGAACGTGATCGAGCTTCGCGTCGTAGAGGCCGTTGAGGAGGTGGATCGCGCCGGGGCCGGAGGTCGCCATGCACACGCCGAGCGCGTCGGGCCCGGCGAACTTCGCGTGGCCGCACGCCATGAACGCCGCCATCTCCTCGTGGCGGGCCTGGATGAAGTCGGGATCGCCGTCCGCGCGGTCGAGCGCGCCGAGAAAAGCATTGATGCCGTCGCCGGGGTAGCCGTAGATGCGGTGGACGTTCCACTCGCGCAGGCGTTTCAGGATGTAGTCGGCAACGAGCTCGGCCATCGGTCATTCCTCCTCGGGGTCGCTCTACCGAGTTGTGGACGTCAAGGCCGAACGGGAAACGCTGCTACGCGGAAAGCAGCTCTATGAAGCGGAGAACGCGGTTCCAGGCGTCGTCCGACGCTTCCTGGAACTCCTCCTGCTTGCGGTCGAAGAAGCTGTGCGGCGCGCCCTCGAACTCGATCAGCTCGTACTCCCTGCCCGCGTCGCTTAGCGCCTGCTCGAACTCGACGTTGTCCTCGTGGCTGATGGCCTGGTCGGCGCCGCCCTGGAGCGCGAGGATCGGCGCGCGCATCTCGGCCACGAAGGGCAGCGCGCGCGACGGCCGCCCGTAGAACCCGATCCCGCCCTTCAGCTCCCGGTGGAAGGCAGTGGCCACCCACGAGTACGAGCCGCCCATGCAGAACCCCACGGTGAAGACCGAGGTGCAGCCGTGCGCAAGCAGATGCCGGATGCACGTTCCGGTGTCCTCCATCGCCTGCTCCGGAGTGAGCTGTTCGACAGATGGCCAGTAATCCCAGTCGTCAGGCCGCTTTTCAATGCCCGCGGTCCGGCCGAAGTAGTCGAAGGCGACAGCGGCGTGGCCGCGCTCGGCGAAGCGGAGCGCGAGCTCCTCGTAGAAACGGTAGAGACCGCGGACGTCCGGCAGGATCACGACCCCCGTCGAGACATCCCCGTCCGGGAGGGCCCGAAAAGCGGCAAAGCGGTTGCCGTCCTCGCTCTCGAGGACGAGGTCGTCGTGGGAGACAGCGGCGCCGGAGATGCGCGGGATCGGCGGCTCCGAGTCGAGCTCGAAACACATCGCGCCGGAGCGTACGAGACCGACCGCCGCGCCGCGTCGTACCATCGGGCGCGTGACGGAAGAGGAATCGCAGCGCGACGAGATGAACGAGGCGATCCGCGCTCAGCGGGAACGCGGCGCGGTGCCGCGGTCGATGCTTCCTCCGGACGACGAGACGCCGCCGCAGCCGCCGGCTCCCCCTTCGCCGCCGAAACGCGGCTTGCTCGAACGGCTCTTCAAGCGCTGAACCCGTAACCAACGGCAGCCCGCGGCGTTTACCCGACGTCGCATGGGAGACGCGAACGGGCGCACAACGGGGTCGCGCATCAGGCGGGGGCTGCAGGTCGCCGCTGCCTGCGTCGTCGTGTTCGTGGGTGCCTACGCCGTCGGCACGGCCGTCGCCGGACCGTTCTTCTGGTACTCGTGCGATCTCAACGGCCTCGAGGTGCACGGGCCGGCCCAGGCAAGCGTGCTGCTTGCCCGCGACGGAACAAGGCTCGGCATGCTCGGCGCGAGCGGCGCGAGGGTTCCCGTATCGCTGCCGAAGATCGATCCCGTCCTACGAAAGGCGATCATAGACACCGAGGACAGCCGCTTCTACGGAAACAACGGGATCGACTACGTCGGGATCATGCGCGCGCTGAAGACAGACGTCTCCTCGGGCCAGTTCGCGGAGGGAGCCTCGACGATCGAGCAGCAGCTCGTGCGGAACCTCTACCTCAGTCCGCAGCAGACGCTCGGTCGCAAGATCAAAGAGGCATGTCTCGCCGTCCAGCTCGACCGAAAGTGGAGCAAGGACCGGATCCTCACGGCCTACCTGAACGACATCTATTTCGGCCGGGAGGCGTACGGGGTCGAAGCCGCCGCCACCGCGTACTTCGGCGTGCACGCGAAGAACCTCTCGCTCGAACAGGCGGCGCTGCTCGCCGGCCTTCCCCAGGCTCCGTCGACCTATGACCCGATCGCCCGCCCGGGCGCCGCGCTCGCGCGCCGGACGGAGGTCCTTCAGGCGATGCTCAAGGCAGGCGACATCTCTCCTTCGGTCTACAAACAGGCGGTTCGCAGCCCGCTGGGCCTCCACCCGCGAGCGGCGCCTGGCCTCGGGGGGCAGACCTATCTCTCCGACTTCATCACCTCGCAGCTCGTCGACCAGTACGGCGCGGAGCGGGTCCGGAGAGGTGGGCTGCACATCTACACGACGCTCGACGCCAAGGCGCAGTCGCAGGCGACGCGCGCCATCCTCGGCACCCTGAACCGCGAGAAGGATCCGGCCGGGTCGGTCGTCTCCCTCGACCCCACAACCGGCCAGATCCGCGCGATGGCCGTGGCTCAGCACGGACAGAAGATCGCCTACGACATCGCGGCCGACGGCCAGCGCCAGGCCGGATCGACGTTCAAGATGTTCGTCCTCACGCAGGCCGTGCAGCGGCAAATCAACCCCTGGACGACCAAGTACCTCTCGGCGCCCTTCGTCGGGCCCAACAACTGGAAAGTTCACACCTTCGAGAACACGTATTCCGGCCGGATCCCTCTCACGCAGGCGACACTCATCTCGGACAACACCGTGTTCGCCCGCCTGACGCTCGACGTCGGGCCGAAGCCGGTTGCGGATCTCGCCGAGCGGATGGGGATCGGGTCCCAGCTGAAGCCGGTCCCGTCGATCGTGCTCGGCGTGAACGCGGTGAGCCCGCTCGACCTCGCGACTGCGTACGCCACGCTGGCCGACGGCGGCGTCCTCCACCGGCCCACGATCCTCTCCAAGGTGGTCTTCCCCGGAGGGAACACGGAGGGAGCCTCCAAGCCGCGCGGGAAGCGCATCGTCGATTCGAAGGTCGCCGCCGTGGTCACGAAGATCCTCGAAGCGAACGTCCGGTCGGGGACAGGGACGGCCGCCGCGCTCGCCGGCCGGCCGGCAGCGGGGAAGACGGGGACGACCGACAGCTTCACGGACGCCTGGTTCGCAGGGTTCGTGCCGCAGCTCGCGACCGTGACGTGGGTCGGAGACCCGCAGAAGGAGCGCCCGCTGCGCAACGTGCACGGCATCGCCGGCGTCACCGGCGGCACGCTCCCCGCCCAGATCTGGCACACATATATGACCGCCACGCTGCAGGGACAGCCCGTCGAGCAGTTCGACGCCCCGGGAGCTCCCTCGTACAAGCCGTGGTGCGGGCGCTACGAGTTCGCGCGCACCTTCCATGACGCGCGCAAGCACGACGGCACCTGCAAGAAGAAGCAGCAGAAGACGACCACCAAGAAAGCGACGACCGACAAGAAAACGACGACCAACAAGACGACGACGGCTCGCACGACCACGCGCATCACGACCGCGACTCAGCCCGGCACGACTGTGCCTCCGCCGACCACGACCGCTCCCCCGCCGACCACAACTGCGCCGCCGCCCACAACGACCGCTCCACCGCCAACCACAACGACGACGTCAACGACGAGCGGAACCGCACCCCCTTGACGCCTGCGCCGAAGGAGCCCGGAGCGCCTCCAGGCTCCCCCACCGCCGGGCGCGCCTTAGAACCTAAGCGGCCCGCTTCCTCCCGAGCATCTTCGACCACCACTCGTCCTCGTCGACGAGCGATGCGTGGACCTTCGGTCCGCTGGGCCACCGCGGCAGAGTGACGCGGCGCTGCTTCGTGAGCTCCTCGAGCACGGTCGCGCGCACCTTGTGCAGACGTTCGTGCTGGGCTTCGATCTCGCGGGCCAGCTCTTCGCGTTCAGCGTCACGGCGGGCTACGTCGTGCTCGACCTCGAGCAAGGTCTCCCGGTGGCTGACGACTTCCTCGATGGTGCTGGACATTGCGGCGCTCCTCCTCAAGTCGCGGTGGTACTCGGACGCCGCAGTTGTCCTTGGGCGGAATCCTCGTCAGGAAACGAGTTGCCCACCATCCCTCGAAATGGCGTTTTCGCACAGAGAGCGCCAACAGACCCGAATATCAAGTCCGCCGGTTCGGATGCCGATAGACGGGCCGTGACTTTGCGGCAGGTCGATCAACAGTCATGAGCGCGTCCTCCGACCCGGAAAGTACGCCTCAGCGCCAGATCGGCGAGCTCATGACCGAGCTCGGACTGATCACGGCCGAGCAGCTCGCGACCGTACTCGAGGTGCAACACCGCTCGAAACGGCCTCTCGGGCAGATCGTCGTCGAGCTCGGCTTCGCCTCGGGCGCGGCAGTGGCGCATGCTCTGGCGATGCAGAGCGGCGGGGCCCTGCGGACGGAGTACGGCTTCGCTCTCGGCGTGAGCCCGGAGCTGGCGGAGCCCAAGGCCGGAGAAAACGGTGTCGGGCTGCCGAAGCTTCGTCTCGCACCCACCGCCGTCGCGCCGATTCGGGTCGAGACCGATCCAGGCGAGGCCCCGCCGGTCGAAGACGCCGCGGCCGGTGAGGAGACCGAGCAGCCGGAGGCCGCCGAGCCTGCCATCGACGACGAGCCCGACGCGACCGGAGAGCTCGAGCAGATCGACGAGGCGAACGAGCTGGAGGACTCCCCAGCCGAGCCCGAGGACGTGGCGGCCGAGCTCGAGGAAGAGACCGAAGCGGACGAATCCGAGTTGGACGCGGACGAACCCCTCGAGGCCGAGGAGGAGACCGGCGAGCCCGAGGAGGAGACCGTCGCGGCCGAGGACGACGAGAGCACGGAGATCGAGGCCGCCGAGACAGTCGCTGTCGGGCCGGAGGAGAGCGTCGAGGCGCCCGAGACCGCCGAACTCCACGAACTGCGCTCCGAGGTCGAGCGGCTGCAGGCCACGCTCGCCGAGTCGGTCGCCGCGGCGAAGACAGAGACTGCGGGCCTGGCGCACCTCCCGGAAGAGGTCGAGAGGCTCGAGCGCACGCTCGCAGACACACGCGCGGCGCACGAAAAGGAACTTGTCTCCATTCGAGAGACGCACCAGCACGCTGTCGCCGAGCTCGAGCGCCTGCAGACTGCCCTCTCGGAAGAGCAGAGCCGCCATGCCGACGAGCGCCGCGACCTCACGGACGAGAGCGAGCGCCTGCAGCAGGAGCTTGGGACAACGCTCGAGCGCCTCGCCACCCTCGACTCCGCCGTCGAGGAAGGCGAAAGGCTCCGGGCAGAGATCGAGAGGCTCGAGAACGCCCTCGGCGAGGCACAGGGCTCGCGCGAGGAGGAGCTGACGCGACTGCAGGAAGAGCGTCAGCAGGCAAGCTCGGAGCTCGACCAAGTCCGTGCCGCCCTCGACGAGGCGCACGAACGACACGCCGGGGAGCTGAGCGAGCTGTCCACTCAGCGTGAAGGGCTCCAGCACGAGCTCGGCTCCGCGCTGGAGCGCCTGGCCGAGCTCGGCTCGGCCGGCGACGAGCGCGACCGGCTACGCAGCGAGCTTGACCACCTTCAGTCCACACTCGCCCAGGAGCAAGAGGGCCGGGCGGCCGAAGTCGCCGAGGTGTCAGCCCAGCGCGAGTCGCTCCGGGAAGAGCTCGGCTCCGCGCTCGAGCGGCTGGCCGAGCTCGGCCCCGCCACCGACGAGCGCGACCGGCTGCGCACCGAGCTCGACCAAGTCCGTGCTGCCTTCGCGGAAGTTCAGGAGAGCTGTGCGGTCGAGGTTCGCCGGGTGGTCGAGGAGCGGGACTCCTTGACGGCCGAACTCGAAGAGGCACGGGAGATGCTGCAGCAGGCAGAACGGGTACGCGAGTCGCAGATCGCACTAACCGCCGAGCGCGACCGGGCGGTCGCCGACGCCGAGCGGCTGCAGGCCCTCGCCTCAGAGGCGCAAGCCGCCGCCGAGCAAGCGGGCCGGGTGCTCCTCGAGGAGCAGGACGGCCGGCACGCCGAGCGCGAAACTGCCGGAGCGCAGCGGAGGGTGCTCGAACAGGAGCTCGGCGATGCGCTAGAGCGGCTCGCAGCGGCGAACGCCGCCGCCGGCGAGCGCGCGAAGGAGCTCCAGCTCGGCTCCGAGCGGCTGATCGAGGCGCTGAACGCGGTCCGGGAGCTCGCCGCCGACCTCGTCCCCGGCAGCGATCCCCCGGCGCAGGACACCGTTCCCGTCGAGGACCCGGCTCCCGTCGAGGATGCGCCGGCCGAGGCCGGAGCCGAGGGCCAAACCGACTCGAGCGAGCCCGACACCGAGCCGGAGACCGGCGGCTACTCGCTCTTCGTCCCCAGCCCGAACGGCTACGAGCTCATCCCGCAGACGGGCGTCCCGCCGCAGGCTGGCGAAATCGTCGAACTCGTGCTGGCCGACAAGGACGAGGTGACGGTCTACGAGGTCGCGCGCAGCTCCCGAACGCTTCCCGACGGCGATGTCTGCGTCTATCTCTCGCTGCGCTAGCGCCCGCCTAAAGAACAGCACCGAGACAGCCGATAACTGGCTGGACAACGCGAAACCTGGAGGCCTTGCTGTGGACGACTATTTCGAGAGCGAGACGATGTTCAACGACGAGCAGCGCGTCGAGCCGGGCGACGAGCGGACCGCGGCCATGGAGACCGCGCAGAGCTGGGACCTCCGCTACCTCGATGACGAAGCCGTCGTGGTCGACAGTGACTCTGCCGCCCGCGTGGGCGGCGAGGAGCTCTCGCGCATCGGTGCGGCTCCGGTCCGGTGCGGCGACGGCAATGTCCGCGTCGTCCTTGCAGACGCGACTCCCGAGCGCATCGCGGCCATCCGCGAGCACTTCTCGGGCTCCCTCGACATCGCGGTCGTGACCGCCTCGAGGCTCGCATCGCTGCTCGATGCGGCTTCCATCGCCGTCGCCTCGGGCCGCGAGACCGTGACGTCGGATGCAGTGACCTCGGGTGCGGCCGCTGCGGCGCCGGTCTGGGGACGGACGTTGGAGCGCGTGCTCGGGCTGTTCGACACCGAGGCAACCCGGCTGCAGGAGCTGCGCGGGAAGCTTCAGGAGCTGGGCGGCGAGATGGCGGCGCGCGAGGGCCGCGTGCAGGAACTCGAGACTGAGCTGCAGAAGATCCGCGTCGAGCGGCTCCGCGACCAGGAGGCCGTCGACCGCCTACGGCACGAGCTGTCCGACCGCAACAGCCGCCTCGAGCGCGCCCTCTCCAAAACGCAGGAGCTCGCAGCGATCATCCAGGGCGGCCACCTGCGGTGACAGGCGCTCCGGCACGAAAGCTCGCCGCGGCGGGCACCGCCGGAACGGGCGCGATTGCGGGAGCCGCCGCATTCCTCGTCGTCGGCGGCCTCCCGGGGATGCTCTACGCCGGCGGGATCGTCCTGGCCGCGGTCGTCGGCGCGACCGCGATCGTCGCGGCGACAACCGACAGACCGGTGGAGGCCGACGCCGCGGCGCGTCAGGCTCGGTGGCACCGAAAGTCCCACATCATCGCGGAGCTCCAGGCCGACCTCGCGGCGACCAGCGCCGAGCTCGAGGAGCACCGGCAGGCGCTCGCGAAGCTCGCGACACAGCTCACCCGAGAGTCCGAGGCCGCCGAGCTGAACGCGCAGCAGCTCGAGCAGCGGATCCGTGAGCTCGAAGCCGAGCGGGACGAATTGCACGAGCTTGTCGCAAGCGAGCGCGAGCGCTTCGAAGAGACGCTCGACGCGCTCGGTGGCGGCATCGGCCGCCACGGCAACGAGCTCGCCGAGCTCGAGCGGGAGCTCGAGGCGCTGATTACGCGCTGAAGTCTGTCCGAACGGGGGATCGGCCCAGTTGCGTGCGGTGCCGACTCACACGGACGACAAAGCCGGGAGAGACGATGCTGCTGAAGATCCTCGTCGTGGGTGCGGTGCTGATCGGGGCCATGGGCGCCATCAGGGACGGCCGCATCCTGCGCGACGCGGGACTGCTACACAGTTGCAGCGCCGTCGCGGTGAACAGCAATGCCGAGCCGACCGAGATGAGCTGCTCGAAGGGGCGCCTGGACGGCTTCCCGGATCTCACCAACAAGAACTGCAAGCTGATCGCAGCACGTCCCAAGCGCGAGTACTGGCGCTGCGCCGCGCCCCTCGTCTCCTCCCAGTCGCCGACCGGATGAACGCGCGGGGGAACCAAGTCACCCATTCCGGGGGAAGGGTCTAAAGGCCGCGCCCCCGCCGGCCGATGGAGGGTTGCCGATGGATCTCGAACTCGTGCTCCGACGCGCCGTCGAACTCGGCGCCAGCGATATCCACCTCAAGGTCGAGCGCCCGCCGATCGTGCGCCGTGACGGCGGCCTGGGCGAGCTCGAGGGCGAGGCCGAGCTGAACGAGCGGGACCTCGAGCTCGCGCTCGAGCAAGTCTGCGCCGAGACGCCGAAGCGGCTGCAGACGTTCCTCGAGACCGGAGAGCTCGACAGTGCCTACGCGCCGCCCGGCCTGCCGCGCTTCCGCGTCAACGGCTTCCGGCAGCGGGGCTCGATCTCGATCGCCTTCAGGGTGATCCCGCGCGAGGTTCCCGACTTCGGCGATCTCTCCCTCCCGCCCGGCGTCCGGCGCCTGGCCGAGGAGCACCGTGGGCTCGTCCTCGTCACCGGCGCGACCGGCTCGGGCAAGACGACGACGCTCGCGGCGGTGATCGACCACATCAATCGCACTCGCCGCCAGCACATCGTGACGATCGAGGATCCGATCGAGATCGTCCACGGCGACCACGGCTGCATCGTCAACCAGCGCGAGGTCGGCCTCGACACAGCGTCCTTCGCGCAGGCGCTCCGGCGCGGCCTTCGCCAGGACCCGGACGTGATCCTGATTGGCGAGCTTCGTGACGCCGAGACCGCCGAGACCGCACTCGCCGCCGCCGAGTCGGGCCACCTCGTCCTCTCGACGATGCACACGGTCGACGCCTCGGAGACGATCGGCCGGATGGTCGAGTTCTTCCCGGCCGTCAAGCAGTCGCTGATCCGCTCGATCCTCGCGGGCGTCCTGCGCGGCGTCATTAGCCAGCGTCTGCTTCCGCGCGTCGAAGGTGGGCGCATCCCCGCCGTCGAGGTCATGGTCGGCAACGCCCGCATCGCCGACCTGATCCGCGACAACAAGCCCGACGAGATCACCGAAGCGATCGCCGAGGGCGACTTCTTCCAGATGCAGACGTTCAGCCAGGCGCTGATCCACCTCGTGCTGGAGGAGAAGGTCGACCGCGAAGTGGCCGCGAACGCCGCGTCGAACCGGCACGACTTCCTCATCGCGCTCGAGCGCGCGCTCAAGGAGGAGCAGGCCGCGAAGGTCGCCGCGCAGCTCGAATCCCTGCCGGATCCCGACGACGACGCCGAGCCGGACGATCCCGCGGACGAAGTCCCGGACGAGCCCGCGGAGCCCGCGGAGCTGCCGAGACTCCGCGTCGCCGGCCAGCAGTAGCCATGAAACGCATCCTCCCCCTCCTCGGGGCTGTGCTGATGCTGGCTCTCTCGAGCACCGCGGCCGCGGACACGTTCCGCGTCGTGCGGCCGCACGCGAGCGGCGGCGGGAACGTCACGGCGTTCGCGCCGGACGCCCCGGCGATCACGTTCAGCCACGGAACGACCGGGCCGATGCCCTTCGCTGCCCTCCGCAGCATCTGGCAGGCGGCCGGCAACACCTACGGCATTCCGTGGGAGATCCTCGCCGCCATCAACAAGGTCGAGACCAATTTCGGCCAGAACCTCGGGCCGAGCTCCGCCGGGGCCGTCGGCTGGATGCAGTTCATGCCGTCGACCTGGGCCCGCTGGGGACTGGACGCGAACGGTGACGGGATCGCCGACCCCGACAACCCTACGGACGCGATCTTCAGCGCGGCGCGCTACCTCGCGGGGTGCGGCGGCCAGTTCGACATCGCCGCCGCGGTGCACTGCTACAACCACTCGAACGCGTACGTGCGCGACGTCCTCGGGCTGGCCGCGCAGTACGGCACGTACGGCACGGGCGGAGGCGATGCGCTCCTCTCGGTCGGCGGGTTGCAGCCCCAGATCGACGCGGCCCGCAAGCGGATCGCCGCGTCGAGAACGGAGCTCGCGGCCGCCCGCACGCAGGCCGGAAAGCTCGCGCATGCGCAACGCCGATATCTCCGGGCGGGAGCCACCGCCCCTCTCCTTTCCGATCAGCTCGAAGCGCGTAAGCACGCGGTTCTGCTCGGTGTCCGCCGCGACGCGGCCGCCGCGCGCGCGGCCCGGCTGAGCAAGCGTCTCCAGTCCGCAAGGACGCAGCTCGACAGCCTCAACGACTCTTCGTTCTGGGGTCCCGCCGCGCTCCTCTCCTCACCGGCGCTCTCCGCCGTGCTCTCGACCACTCCGCAAAGCGGCGTCGTGCCGATCGCCCTGGGATACCTTGGCGTCCCGTACGTCTGGGCCGGTGCAACCCCGCAGGGCTTCGACTGCTCGGGCCTCGTGCAGTACGTGTTCGCGCAGCTCGGCGTCCCGCTGCCACACAACACGGTCGCGCAATGGAACGACCCGAACGCGGTGTCCGTCCCCGAGAGCGACCTCCAGGCCGGAGACCTCGTCTTCTTCAACGGGCTCGACCACGTCGGGATCTACATCGGCGGCGGGTACCTCGTCGACGCGCCGCACACCGGGGCGAACGTCCGCATCGACAGCCTCAGCGAAGGGTGGTACGCCGCGAAGTACGACGGTGCGAAGCGCATCGTCGGCGGTCCGCTCGGCAGCTCCGCGGGCTCCGTCTCCACGATGTCGTTCACCACGGGCGGCAGCTCGACTTTCACCTCGGATGTCGTCTACTTCACCCATTAGAGGGGTAGTGGGCGTGGCCGAAGCTTCCGATGCACGGGTCGTGTCCGGGCGTAACCTCACGCTTCCGCGCCTCACCGCCCTCGTCGCGGCCGGCCTTCTCGTAAGCGCCACGATCAGCCTCGCGGCCGACAAGCCCACTGCCCGTGTCCCGGCCGCCCACAAGGCCGCGCAACGGCAGGTGATGGTCGTCCCCGACGTCCGCAGCCAGCTCTTCGTCTTCGCCTCGGGAATCCTCGAGGACGGAGGCTTCGGCTGGAAGGTCAGGGGATCGGTCGGAGGCTTCCCGGCCAACGTGGTCGCCTCTCAGTCGCCGAAGCCGGGCACGCACGTGATCGACACGGGCGCGCCGACTATCACCCTCGTCCTCGCCCGCGGACGCGGCGTCGAGCTAGGCGAGCCGCAGAACAGGTCGCCGTACGGCGCCAGCGTGATCCGGGCCGCGAGGCACAGCAAGTCGGGTTAGGGATGGCTGCGCAGATCCGGGCGTGGCTCGCACGGGAGGACGGCATGACGATTCCCGAATTGCTCACGGCGATGTCGATTCTCGCCTTCGTGGTGACGGGGATCCTCGTCCTCTTCGTCGGCGGGCTCAACGCCACGACCGGCATGAACGCGCGCTTCCAGGCGCAGCAGGACGCACGTCTTGCGCTCTCCAGCCTGCGCTACGAAGTCGGATTCGCGTGTTCGGCGACGGTGGCGGCCGACCAGAAGAGCGTCGCCCTGCTGCTCCCGGATGCCACCACGAACGCCTGCAGCGGGAGCACGAACAACGTGACCTGGTGCGCAGCCTCGGCGAACGGCGCGCAGCCCTTCGGCCTCTACCGGCTGGCGGGCCCCGGGACCTGCTCTTCGAGCACCGGAGTCAAGAGAGCCGGCTCGCTGCAGACCAACCTCGTCTTCCCGACTCCGACTCCTGCGTGCACTGCGGGAACCGGAGTCCGCCCTCAGGTGTGGGTCTCGCTCCGCGTCGACGCGAACTTCGCGACCTCGACGACGCCCTACACGCTTGCCGACAAGATCACGATGCGGAACGCCTCCATATGTTGAGCCGGACCCCCCTGCGTCGGCTTTCCGACGAGCGCGGCCAGTCGCTCGTCCTGGCGCTGCTCGTCATGACGTTCCTCGCCGTCTCGCTCGGAACTGTGATGTTCTTCACGGCGGGCAATCAGCGAAACTCCAACTACCAGAAGACCGCCCAGATCGCTAGCTCGCTCGCTGAGGCCGGCGTCAACAACGCCGTCTCCGTGCTGGCGAATCCGAGCAACGCCGGCTGCCTGCTGGTCGGCCCGGGTTGCACCGCCCCGCTGCCGGCCACCTCCGGCGTGCAGACGAAGACCTACAACGGCAACACCGTCACCTGGTGGGGGACTCTCACCCCGGCGACGGCCACCAGCAAGGCCTTCTGGACCGTCTATGGGCAATCTTCGGTTTCGAATCCCACCGGGCCGAATGCGGCGCCGGTCATCAAGAAGGTGAGCGCACAGGTGCCCGTCAACACGCCGGGCTCGAGCAACTTCCAGGTCGGCGTCTGGAACACCGTCTACTCGCCGCTCGGTCCGACCGCCGGCTGCGACACGTCGCTCGGCCAGGGGGTCAACGTCACGGTTCCGCTGTACGTCGGCGGCAACCTCTGCATGGCCAACCAGTCGTCGGTGAACGCGCCGGTGTACGTCGGCGGCTTCCTCAACATCTCGATCAAACAGGCCTGGATCGGCTGCGCGGTCATCGGCGGAAACAGCTGCACCACGCCGGCGCCCCAGCTCGTCACCTCCGCCCACGTGGGGAGCTTCTGCGAAGGCCCCTCGGGCACGCAATACAACCCCTGCAGGCCCGAGCCTGTCTCCGGCAGCACGAAGGACACGAACATCTATGTGAACAACCCGGCCACCTGGAATCCGACCGGGGTCGCCGCCGACTTCGTGAACGTCACGCCTCCGAAGATCTGCTGGGACGGAAGCCAGGGGGCGCCCGCGTGCGGCTCGAACACGCCTGCCGGCGGCTGGTACTCCTATGCGTCGCCGGGCCCGTTGAACGCGTGCCCGACGGGGTCTACCGGCCCGTACCCGACGTTCGACAACCCCGCCGAAAGTCCCCACGTCATGAACGACACCTACCAGGCCACGCCGTTCAATCTCACGCCTGCGACGAGCTACACGTGCAAGATCCCCGGCCAGGGCGAACTGTCGTGGGACGCCACGACCCGGACGCTCACGGTTGCGGGAACCATCTTCTTCGACGGCAGCATCACCGCGACGACGTCCGGAAACGCGCCGATCACGTACAAGGGCTGGGGCAGCAACGGCGCCTGTACGCAGAACGGAGACTGCCAGTCCGTCATCTACGCCAGCGGCGACATCACGATCACGAGCGAGAAGCTGTGCGCGGTCGTCAACGCGGCGGGGACCGACTGCGACTGGAACAACTGGGACCCGAACAAGAAGATCCTCATCTTCGCCTCGAATGGACCGACCGGCGTCGCGGTCACGCAGTCCCAGACGGAGTTCGAGGGCGGGCTCTACGCCTCCAACACGGTCAGCAGCGGGCAAGGGGCGATCACGGAAGGGCCACTCGTCTCCGGCACGAAGACGGTGATCCTGGGCCAGCAGTTCGGCGGCACTTTCCCGCCCGTCACGATCGCTCCGTTCTCGCTCTCGCACCCACCCGGCGGCTACTACGTCGACCCGCCGACGAACTTCCACTACGGCAGCTGACGCGCGCCCCGGCGCGCACTCAAGCGCCGCTGCCTGAGTGTCGATAAGACTGAGATGGACTTCGTCCTGCCACTCGTCTTCGTGCCCGGGCTCGCCATCGGCAGCTTCCTGGGCGTGGTCGCCGCGCGCGTGCCGCTGCGCCGCTCGGTCGTGCGACCGGGATCGGCCTGCATGAGCTGCGAGACCCCGCTTCGCTGGTACGACAACGTGCCGGTTCTCTCCTACGCGCTCCTCCGGGGTCGCTGCCGTCGTTGCGGCGTGCGCATCCCGCCCCGCGACCTCGCGATCGAGCTCGCGACTGCGCTTCTGCTCGCGGGCTGCGTGCTCGCGTTCGGTTTCACGCTCAAGACCGCCGCGGCCGCGATCGCGTGCGCTGCGCTGGTCGTCGTGACCGCGACCGACCTCGAGCGGCGCATCGTCCCGAACCGCGTCGTGCTGCCGGCCGGCGCTGCCGTCCTGGCGCTGCAAACGGCCGGGCATCCTTCCGTGGAGTGGGCGCTCGGCGCACTTGGCGCCGCCGGGTTCCTCTTCCTCGCCGCGCTTGCCTATCCCGGCGGCATGGGGATGGGAGACGTCAAGCTCGCCCTCCTGATCGGAGCCCTGCTCGGGCGGACGACGCCGGTGGGGATCCTGCTCGGCCTGCTGCTCGCCCTCGTTCCGAGCCTGGTTCTCCTGGCGCGTCACGGCGCCCGCGCGCGGCGGCTCGCGATTCCCTTCGCGCCGTTCCTGGCGGCCGGCGCCGTCGTCGCTCTCTTCGCCGGCCATCCAATTCTTCACGCCTACCTCGGGGTCATGAAGTGAGGCGACTGCGGTGTCGACACAACCTGCCATGACAAACGACGGGGGCCGGTCGCCGAAGGGCCCGGCCACCCCCGCTCCGATCTCCCAGCTCATGGGCGAGCTGGTCGTCGACCTGCTCGAGACGACCGGGCTCATTCCCGAAGCCAAGTTCCCGGTCTTGCGGGAGAAGGCGAAGCACCTCTCGGTGGTGCAGGTGCTGATCGACGAGGGGCTTGCCTCGAGCGAGGCGATCGCACGGATCGTCGCGGCGCAGCACGGCCTCCCCGTGATCGAGCTCGGTTCGATCGGAATCGATCCGATCGCCGCCAGCTCGGTACCGCTGCACGTCCTCGAGCAGGTCAACGCACTCCCCTACGCCTTCGAGGGCGACTCGCTCTGCGTGGCGATCTCCGACCCGCAGAACATCCATGGCATCGATTCTCTGCGGCTCGCCAGCCGCCAGCCGATCTCCCTGCGCGTGGCCGCCAGCGAGGAGATCTCCAACGAGCTCGGACGGCTGGCGCGGACCGCCGAGGCCTTCGGCGCGCGATCGGGACTCAACGACGTGGTCGAGCTCGAGGTGATCGACGAGGACGAGATCGACGACCTCGAGGTCGAGGACGGCATATCCGACGCCCCGCTCGTGCGCCTCGTCAACTCGATCATCTTCGAGGCGGCAGAGGACGGTGCAAGCGACGTCCACTTCGAGCCGCAGGCCGACTCGCTCGTCGTCCGCTTCCGGATCGACGGCGTGCTCCACGAGACCCAGCGGATCCCCAAGCGGTCGGCCATCGGCGTGACCACGCGCCTGAAGGTGCTCGCGAAGCTCGACATCGCGGAGCGCCGGAAGCCGCAGGACGGCCGCATCTCCCTCTCCGCCTCGGCCGCGGGCCGGATGCTCGACGTCCGCGTCGCCACCCTGCCGACGGTCGAGGGCGAGTCCGTCGTGATGCGTCTCCTCGACAAGTCCAAGAAGCCGCCTACGCTCGAGGAGGTCGGCCTCGGCGCGGCGATGCAGGAGCGGCTCCTCGAGCTGATCCAGCGGCCGACCGGCGCTCTGCTCGTCACGGGACCGACGGGCTCGGGCAAGTCGACGACCCTCTTTGCCGCGATGACCGTGATCAACCGGCCGGAGATCAACGTGATCACGGTCGAGGACCCCGTCGAGTACCGCCTGGCCGGCCTGAACCAGGTACAGATCAACCAACGCGCCGGACTGACATTCGCCACAGCGCTGCGGTCGATACTCCGCTCGGATCCCGATGTCGTGATGGTTGGCGAGATCCGCGACGTCGAGACCGCGAAGATCTCGATCGAGGCCGCACTCACCGGCCACTTCGTCCTCTCGACCCTGCACACGAACGACGCGCCCAGCGCGCTTACCCGCCTCAACGAGATGGGCGTGGAGCCGTTCCTGACGGGAGCCGCAGTCACGGGTGTGCTCGCCCAGCGCCTGGCGCGGCGGCTCTGCGAGCACTGCAAGGAGCTCTACACCCCGAGCGAGGAGGAGTTCGAGGCGGCGCGCGTGCCCGAGGAGTTCCGCCATGGAAAGGCCGAGCTGTTCCGCCGCAACGGCTGCGTCCGCTGCCGGCAGACGGGGTATCGCGGCCGCGTCGGCGTCTTCCAGCTCCTGGCGATGAACGAGGAGCTCTCCGCGCTGGCCGCCCGAAAGGCGAGCCACGAGGAGCTCGAGCGAGCGGCCATGAACGGGGAGATGAATACGCTCTGGGCCGACGGGATCGAGAAGGTCGCCGCCGGATTGACCTCGATCGAAGAGCTCGCCCGCGTCACCACGATCTGAGTAGCGCTCGCTGCCCGGCGGCGCGATCATGCGCGCCGTGCCCGAAAGCGAGGCTCTCGAGATCGGCTGGGACGAGGTCCGGGCCCGCCGCCTCGGCCGTTCGTCGCTGACCCCGCGAGCGCCGAGCGACGAGCTCGTCGAGGTGGCCAGCGCCGTGTGCGGCGTACACGCCCAGGTACAAACGTCGGCGGAGCTGCAACTGGCAGCCCGCGTCGAAGGACTCGTCCAGGCCGACGTCCGGTCGGCGCTGTGGGAGCGGCGAGCGCTGGTCAAGGCATGGACGGTTCGCGGAACGCTTCATCTTCACCCCGCGAGCGAGCTGCCGCTCTGGTTCGCGGCCCGCCGCTCGGTCCTGCACTCGGCCGAGAAGGGACTGCCGGCCTGGCGCGATCCCTCAGGCGTGCTCCACCCGGCCGTCGGCGCCGACGAGGCCGAAGCCGTTCGGGCCGCCGTCTGGGAGGTGCTGGACGGCCGGTGCCTCCTGCGCGACGAGCTGACGGACGAGGTCGTCGGACGGGTCGGCGGCGCTGCGCGCGAGCGGCTGCGCAGCGGGTTCGCCTTCTTCCTCGGCGAGCTGTGCCAGGGTCCGCCGCAGGGGACGCGGATCACGCTCGCGCGCCCCGACCAGTGGATCGAGGGCTGGCGGGAGGTGACCGATGAGGACGAGGCCCTGCGGGAGGTCTGCCGCCGTTTCCTGCGCACCTATGGCCCCGCTCGCCCTGCCGACTTCTGCGAGTGGTTTTCCTCCGCCGCGTTCAAGGTGACGGACGCGCGGATGCTGTTCGACAGCCTGGCAGCCGAGCTGGCAGAGGTCGGTGTGGAGGGTCGCTCCTCGTTCGTCCTCGCGGGCGACGATTCGTTCGACCCGCCCACCGGCGCGGTCAGGCTGCTGCCGGAGTACGACGTCTACGTCATGGGGTTCCGCGAGCGCGACCAGCTCGTCCCAGCCGCAGTGCGCGAGCTGGTCGCGGAGCATGGCCGCGGCCGCTACGAGGGCCCGGCCGGGGTGCGCTTCGTCCTGGTCGACGGGATCGCCGCGGGACTATGGGAGCGCCGAAGACGCGGACGACGGATCGAGCTACGCGTCAGGCTCGCGCGCCGCGTCGGGAGGGCGGCCCGCGCCGAGCTCCAGCTCGAGGCGGACCGGGTCGGAGCGTTCCTCGGGCTCGAGCCCGAGCTCGACGTCGAGTCGGGCTGATCTCCGCCCTAGAACTCGCATCGAAATGAAGCACGGGCCTCCCGACGGTGCTGGTCGGCGCGTGGTCATTCCGAAGCGAGTTCTTACTGGTTCTTGAAGCTGAAGCGCTTCGGCCGGCTCGCCGCGGCAAGATCCTCGAGAGAGCTCGGCGGCGGTGTAAAGCTGCCCTCGGCCTCGACCTCCGGCTCTTCGAGCTGTGCCTCTGCAGGCTGGTCGGGCTCCGACCGGGTCTGCGGCTCCGGCTCGACGACGGGCGGGGTCCCGCCCGCATGCGCCGCGGCGAGCAGCTGCTCCGCTTCCCGGCGGGCCGTGTCCGAGATGTCCCGCGCCTCGACGCCCGCCTTCGTCAGGAGCTCGTTGGCGCCGGTACGTGCGCTCTCGGCCGTCTGCGCGGCCTCCGCGCTCGCCCTCGAGATCACGTCCTCCGCCTCCGTGCGCGCGGCCTCCACGATTGCGTGTGACTCGCTGCGAGCAGCCTCGAGGGCTGCCTGCGCCTCGGAGCGGATGCCCTCGGTCGCCCCCTCGGCCTCGGCGCGGGCGGCAGCGACGATACCTTCGGCCTCTGTCCGAGCGTCCGCCTGCAACGTCTCGGCGCGTTCGGTCGCGGCCCTGATCGTCGAAGCTGCTTCCTCCTCTGCGCCGGCCAGACGTGCCTGCGCCTCGCGGGCTGCGTCGGCCGCCTGCTGACGATGCTCGCCAAGCTCCTGCTCGATCCGCGTCAGCTCATGGCGTGCGGCTTCGAGGTCGCGCTTGAAGTGGTCGAGCTGGGTCTCTCTCTCGTCGAGGGCGAGACGCCGCAGCCGGACCTCCTCCTCGGTGCGCGTCAGCCGGTCCCTCGCGGTTTCCTGCGCGTCCTTCTCGATCCGATCTGCGATCTCGACGGCCGCCCGCACGAGCTCGAGCGCCTCGAGCCGCGCCGAACGGTTGTCCGAGGTGAAGCTCGACGCGCCGGAGTCCGGAACGTCGGGATTGGGAGGGAGCCGCTCTAGCTGAGGGAGGGCGATGATGTCGGCGCCGGGCTCTGAGTCGCCGTGGAACTCGCTCTCGTCCCTGTTTACCGACTCCACGGGTTACTCGCTCCCGCTGCTCAGGCGTGGATCTCGCAACCGAGGTAGACGAGGGCCTCGACGGCCTCCGTCACGAAGGTGCTGGCCTGCTGAGGGTCGGCGAAGCTGTACGACCGCGGCTCCGTGCCGTCCTCGCGGCCCTCGACCTCGACGTCGACGACGCACGCATCGCCGAGGTCGCGGGCGCGCATCGTGACGACCGGGCGCCCGTGCCGACTCGCGCTGCGGACGAACAGTTCGCGCGGCTCGGCCTCGGCTGCCTGAGCGCGGCCGCCCCTTCTCATCAGCGCGCGTCGGCGACGGCCTGGGCGATCACGTCGCGGTCTACGAAGCCCTTGAACTCCGAGTAGACGCCGCCGGAACGCTTGACCACGAGGACGGCCGGCGTGGTGACCACTCCCAGCTTGCGGAGGATCGCTGTGCCGGGCCGCTGACGGAAGACGTTGAGCTGAAGGAAGCCGGCGCCCATCTCGTCCGCTCCGGCTTTGGCCTCGCCGGCGGCGAGCTGGTCGAGGTCGGCGCCTGGCTGGGCCAGCGAGACAACCACGACGGAATGCTTCCGGAGAGCGAGGGCGATCTTGACGGGCAGGCCGTGGGTGACGAGCTTCACCGGCGTGCTGGCGTGCGTGTGCGCCTTGCTCGGCGCGGGAGTCGTGTGCGTCGGAGTGGTCACTGCAGGAGTCGTGCTCGGCGTGTTCGTCTTGTGCTTCGTGACGACCAGGTAGCCGGCGGCGAGCACGACGACCCCCACAAGCAGGCCGACGAGGCGGAGCTGGCGCGTGCTCAACGTCGCGTTCATGGCCCTCCTATCGGCAGGCCGGGCGCCACGGGTCTCCCTGGAAAGGGGGATACGTGCGG
>Ga0070695_100000333_pt1 | contig 24269 bp, 18 predicted proteins | sample KBSK1252metaG_FD_65471 | JGI IMG/M metagenome (GOLD analysis project Ga0070695, IMG submission 65471) | Corn, switchgrass and miscanthus rhizosphere microbial communities from Kellogg Biological Station, Michigan, USA - KBS K1-25-2 metaG | ecosystem: Host-associated > Plants > Roots >...
TCGTCGGCGATGCTGCTGCCGGAGCCCGCCGCCACGCCGTTCACGTCGGAACTACCCGGCCGCCACCTCGAACGAGAACGTATTACCCCGCCGACACGGTAGTTCCGACCGCGAAGTACGTAGGGGCGGCTTCAGCCGGCCCGATCCGCATTGGGTTTGTGTACGTAGGGGCCGGCTTCAGCCGGCCCGATCCGCACCGCCGTTGGTAGGTAGGGGCCGGCTTCAGCCGGCCCGATCGGGATCTCATACCCCAGGCGTACGGATTGCTGCCGTCCGCCCGCATGCCCGAATATCCGCGTCATCTCGCGACGTTCGATTACGTCGGCTCTTACCAGTATTTCCTGACCTTTTGCACCTGCAACCGGACGTGTCTCTTCGTCACGCCTGAAGCGATCAGTATCGTTCACGAGCAAATCCTGCGCGCTTGCGCGACTGAGGGTTTTGAAATTCTCGCGTACTGCTACATGCCCGACCACCTGCACCTTGTGATCGAAGCACAACGCCCTGATGCCGACTTGAAGCGCCTCGTCAGGCGTGCAAAGCAGCATGCGGGCTTCTACTTCAAGAGGGCCATACGGCACGAATTGTGGCAGCGGTACGGATACGAACGCGTGCTGAGGAACGAGGAAGAAACGTGGGCGGTCGTCCGCTATGTGATTGAGAACCCGGTTCGGGCAGGACTTGTCGACTCGCCGCTGGACTATCCGTACTGGGGTTCGTCGAAATGGACTCGGGAGGCGTTGCTCGATTACGTCAGGGCCGCCTGAGGGCGGCCCCTACGTACCGACGGGCCGCCTGAAGGCGGCCCCTACGGCTCTCATGGTTTGGAGACCGTATCGCGTTGCATCGCAGCCGCCAGACGCCGTGCGCCTTCGCGGATGTTCTCCGGCGTCGGCCATGAGAACGACAGGCGCACGCGGTCGTGGCCGCTGCCGTCCACGCAGAACGCGCTTCCGATGACGAAAATGACTCCCTGCTCCAGCGCCTTCGCGAGCAGCGTCTCGCATTCGTAGCCGTCCGGCAGCTTCGCCCAGAGGAAGAACCCGCCCCTGGGCTGAATCCAGGTCAGGCGACCGCCGAACTGCTCGCGCAAGGTCTGCTCCATGATGTCGCGGCGCATCCGGTACAGCGCGCGCAAGGGCGCTGCCTGCCGGGCGAGCACGCCGCGCACGATCGATTCCTGGACGACGCGCTGATCGAGGATGCCGCACATCAGATCCATCGACTGCTTGGCGGTGTCGAACCGTTCGACGATGGGCGCCGGGGCGGCCACCCAGGCGACGCGAAAGCCGGGCGCGAGCGTCTTGGAGAACGTGCTGAGGTAGATCACCCGGCCGTCGCGGTCGTCGGCCTTCAGCGGCCGCGTGTCTTCCGCGCGCGCGACATCCTCGAAGTAGAGGTCTCCGTAAGGGTCGTCCTCGACGATCAGGACGTTGCGCCGCTCCGCCCACTCCAGCAGGCGCGCGCGCTTCGCGCGACCGAGAAGGATACCCGCGGGATTCTGGAAATTCGGCACGAGGTACAACAGGTTGACGCGCGAGCCTGCCGCGCGCTCGCGCAGGCAGACGACGTCGAGCTCCTCGACATCGATGCCGTCGGCCTCCTGCCTCACCCCGACGAGGCGGCACTGCGCGTTGCGGAACGCCGCGATCGCCCCCGTGTAGGTCGGCACCTCGACGAGCACGACGTCGCCCGGCGCGATGAGGACGCGCGCCGTCAGGTCGAGCCCCTGCTGCGATCCGCTCGTCGTCATCACCTGGCTCAGATCGGCCTCGATGCCGCGCGCGTCGAGGACGCCCAGGATCGATTCGAGCAGCGGACGATAGCCGCGCGTCGGGCCGTACTGCAGGACCGAGCCGTCCGTACCCGACAGCAGCTCGCCGGCGATCGCCCGGAAGTCGTCCCACGGAAAGCCCGTGGGGTCGGGATAGCCCGCGGCAAACGAGATCAGATCGCCGCCCCGCGAGGCGATGACCTGCCCCATCCGGCGGAGGACCGACTCATGGAGGTTGCGCCCGAGCGGCGACAGAAATGCGTCGTAGGCGGTCATGAATTGACGCTGGGCTGGCTGAAGCCAGCGCCGACGTAGGTGGAGGCCGCCTTCAGGCGGCTCTCGGCCGCGTGGCCTCGATACAGCCGCAGGTACGCGCCGATCGATGTCAGGCCGAGGAACTGGAACACCACGCCGCGGAACACCCACGCGAGCAGTTGCAGCGGCAGCACGGCCAGGCCGACAAACGGCACGAACGCGATGAGGCCGAGCGCCGCGGTCGCGAGCAGCGAAACGCCGGTGGCTGCGACGACCAGCGCCAGGACGACGCTGAAGACGAGGCTGACCCCGCGCCGCTGCTGGCGGATGAAGGCGCCCATGTGCCGCCAGGCCTTCGCGACGCCGCAATCCTCGGCGGCGATCACGATCTGCATCAGCAGGTAGAAGAGGTTCACGATGGTGATCCAGCAGACGAAGCCAAGGGTCATCGTGAAGGTCAGCAGCCCGCCGAGATCGCCACGGAAGCCGGACTCGTAGGCGGCCACCAGGTAAAGGGCGCCCGAGACCACGTAGATCGCCATCAGCACGAATCCGAGGCGCGCGTACCGCGGAAAGAGCGAGCGGGCCGACTCTATGAACAGCTCCGCCGAAAACTTCGACGCCTTCGCGAGGAGGTCGAGGTGCAGCGGCGGATGCTCGATCGTGCCGGCGTCGCGCTCGCCCTGCACGAGCACCGCCACCGCGCCCGCCTTCACCAGGAAGATGAAGAGCGAGCCGCCGACGACCACCACGGCGAGCGAGGCGAGAAACGCGGCCAGGACGACCGGGTGCGAGAGCAGCGAGGTGATGATGGTGGCCGCCATCTCTCGCCACTCGAGGTCGAGCAGGTCCTCGGGCGTCGCGCCGATCACCAGTCCCACCAGGAACAGGCCGCCAATCACCGGCGTCGCGATCAGCAGCTTGAACAGCGAGTCCGCCGTCGCCTGGATGAGCGTGACCTGCCAGTTCGCCGCGGCGACGAGCGCGCCGCGTTTGAGGACCGGTTTGAGCAATGGCTCGGTGTGCACGGGTCACTTCATGTTAAATCATCAATGTGGACTCGCCGCTCCGCCGCGTGCTCCGGATTGCGCTGACCGGCGCGGTCTGCATGCTGGCGGTGGTCGCCGGCGGCCGCATCTCCGAGCGCCTCCTCCTCGGGGCCGATGACGCCGCCATCCGCGCGCGCATCGAACGCGACGTCCGCGGGGCGTTCGACGTGATGTCCCGGGGCCTGCAGGCGGTCGCGCGCGACGTCGCCGACGCGAATGCGGTGGTGGCGGCCAGCCGGGAGGACGAGGACGCCGCGCGGAAGCTGTTCGAGGCGGCACAGGCCGCGGCCATCGCCCGCACCAGCGACGTCGAGCTGGCGGTCACCGCCTACGCACCCGGCAGCCGGCCGCTCGCGTGGGCCGGCCGCCCGTCGGAGCTGCCGAGAGACCGCCTGGAAGGCGACGAAGCCTGGTTCATCGCGCAGGGCGCGCTCGGCCTGCGCCTGGTCTACGCGATGCCGGTCAACGACGGCGCGGGCACCCGCGTCGGAACGATCGCCGCGGAACAGTCGATTCGCCCGCCCTCGTCCTCGGGGGCGGCGGTCTCCCGCGCGGACCTGTTCCAGTTTCCCGGCGAGCTCGTGCCCGTGTCGCTCGAGCTCGCGTTCGAAGACATCCGCCTGACACCGGATCCCGACCGCATCGACGTCACCGGCCCCAACGGACGGCATCTCGTCACCGCGGTCGTTACGCCGTCCGATCTGGCGCAGGCGCGCGCCCACTGGCGACAGGTCACGGCGTCGGTGGCGGAGATGACCGCGGCCGTGTTCGTGCTCCTGCTCTGTGGTCCGTTGCTGGACTGGCGGGATGCCCGCCAATCGCGGCTCCCGAACCCTGAAGCCCGCTACATCGCGGCCGCTGCGGCCGCCGCCGCGGCCATCCTCGCGGGACGCTTTCTTTTCCGGCTTGCCTCGCCGGCTGATTGGTCGGATGCCGAGATCGTGTCGGCAGCGGCGTATGCATCAGCGCTGCTGCGGCCGTTCCTCGCCTCGCCGTTCGACTACCTCATCACCGCCGCCACTGCCGCCGGACTGGTCGCGCTGGCGTTCTTCGCGTTCGAAGCGTGGCGCGTCTACCGCCGCCATGCGCGGCTCGCGGTCCGTTCGCCGGCGGCGCTGGCGGTGTTTTTCGTCGCGCAACTGGCGGCCGGCGTGCTGGGTGCTCTCATCCTGGCGGCGCAGCACGCGCTGCTCGCCGACACGGTCGCCAACACGACGCTCGACCTGCTCCATTTCTCGCTGCATCCCTGGAACGTCGCGCTGACGGCCCTGCAGGTGGCGATCGTCATCTGGGATGCGACCGCGCTCGCGGCGATGGTGCTTGTTTTCAGGGCCGCGTACCTGCCCTGGCGGATCGCGCGCGGCGGCTGGGGCCTGCGCCTCGGCGTGATTGCATGCTGGTCGCTGCCGTATTTGCTCATGACGGCGCAGCCCGGTTCAGGCCCCGTCTACCGCCCGCTCGTCTTCGCACTGGTGCTTGCGCTCTTCATCGCGAGCTGCGCCACACGCTTGAAGGGACGATACCGCCAGGGGTCGCAGGCGTTCCGTCTCACGCTGCTCTCGATTGGCCTCATCCTCCCGGCGCTGGCGTTCTACGCGGACGTCTTCGCGCTCGCGCACCGCGCCAAGATGCAGCTGGTCGAAACGCGCTACGGTCCGCAGGCGCTCAACCAGCGCCAGACGATTCAGTCGCTGATGCAGCAGAGCCTGCAGCAGATCGACACGTTTCCCGGACTCGCCGATCTCGTGTCGGTGCCGCCGGGCCCGGCCGGCTCGGAGGCAGTGACCGATCGCGCGTTTCAGGTATGGCGCCTCACTGGTCTCGCGATGTACCCCATCACGTCGTCCGTGGAGCTGTTCGGCCCGGAAGGACGGCTCGTCAGCCGGTTCGCGTTCAACCTGCCGGACGATCTCAACGCGGTGCCGACGTCGGAAGAGCGCATCTGCACGTGGGACATCTTCGAGGAGGTCTCGCCGTTCTTCGCGGCCGAGCGCCGCGTCCTGAGCGCGAGCCGGGCGGTGTGCGTCAACGACCCGGACGGCCGCTCGCACGTGGTCGGCTCGATCGTGGTACACGCCATGCTCGACTACGCGAACCTGCCGTTCATCGCGTCGAAGAGCCCGTACGTCGAGCTGCTGCGCCCGGCCGAACCGTCGCGGGCGGAGGGCGTCTCGGGCGGCGACATCGAGTTCGCCGTGTACGGCTGGAGCCGGACGCCGCTCTACAGCTCCGCCGAGACCGCGTGGCAGATGGCCGACGCCGCGTTCGGCCGGCTCGCCGTCTCGCGCGCCCCGGTCTGGGCGCGCCTCTACCGCGACGAGCAGCCGTACGACGTCTACCTGTTGAGCGATCGGGGCGGCATCTACGCCCTCGGCTTCCCCGTCGTCACGCTGCTCGGCCACATGATGAACCTCGCCGAGCTGACCGTGCTGGGCGCGGTCGCATTCCTGGCGTTGCTCGTGCTCGCCGCGTTGTTCAGCACCGTCGCGCGCCGGGCGACGAGCGCGCGCGCGCTGCTGCGCGAGATCCGCGCGAGCTTCTACCGGAAGCTGTTCCTGGCTTTCGTCGCGGCGGCCGTCGTGCCGGTGGTCGCGCTCGCGCTGGTCACGAGCAACTACGTAGCGGGCCAGATGCGCGCCAACGTCGAACAGGAGGCCGTCCGCACCGCCTCCGCCGCCCAGCGCGTCGTCGAGGATCTCGTCGCCCCGCGCGCCGCCCAGCAGGGCGTCGGCATCGACGACAACCTGATGGTGTGGGTCAGCCGGCTGATCGACCAGGACGTCAACATCTTCACCGGCCCGCGGCTGCTGGCGACGAGCGAACGCAACCTGTTCGCGTCGGGCGTGCTGCCGGTCCGCACGCCCGCCGACGTCTACGTCGCGCTGCAGCTGCGCAACGAGGCCACGGCGGTGACGACCGAGCAGATTGGCACCGCCCAGCCCTTCCTCGTCGCCGGCACGCGGATGACCGCGCGGCAGATCGACGACACCCTGACCGTGCCGCTCGCCTCGCGCGCGCAGGAGATCGAAGGGCAGATCGACACACTCGACCGGCGCGTGCTGCTGGCCGCGCTGCTCTTCATCCTGGCGGGCGCGGGTATCGGCTACTCGATGGCCGAACGCATTGCGGACCCAGTCAATCGGCTCACGCGCGCCACGCGGCGCATCGCCGGCGGCGAGCTGAGCGCGCACGTCATCGCCACCTCCTCCGACGAGCTCGGGCGGCTCGTGGACGACTTCAATCACATGGCGCGCGATCTCGCGCGGCAGCGCGCCGAGCTCGAACGCACGCATCGCCTCGAAGCATGGGCCGAGATGGCGCGGCAGGTGGCGCACGAAATCAAGAACCCGTTGACGCCGATCCAGCTCAATGCGGAGCACCTGCGGCGCGTGAACGCCGACCGCGGCGGGCCGCTGAGCCCGGTGCTCGATCAGGCGGTGACGACGATCCTCGGCCAGGTGAAGCTGCTGCGTCAGATCGCCTCGGAGTTCTCGAGCTTCGCCTCGTCCCCGACCGTCCAGCGCGGGCCCGTCGATGCCGCCGCGCTGCTCCACGAGATCGTCGATCCGTACCGGAGCGCGCTCGCCGGGCAGATTCACTTCGCCGTCGACGTGCCGCCGGATCTCCCGCAGGTCTGCGTCGACCGCACGCTCGTCACCCGGGCGTTGACCAACCTCATCGAAAACGCCCTGCACGCGATGGGCGCGCGCGGGACGCTGACGATCGTGGCGAGGCAGGACGAGGAGACCGTCCGCATCCGCATCTCGGACACGGGCGCCGGCATGGACGCCGACGCGCTCGCACGCGCGTTCGAGCCCTACTTCTCCACCAAGGCGAGCGGAACCGGCCTTGGACTGCCCATCGCGAAGCGCAACGTGGAGTTGAGCGGCGGAACGATCGACATGACGAGCGTCCGCGACGAAGGGACGACGGTGGCCATCACGCTCCCGATCGCGGCGTAGGCGCGGTGGCAAGATCTTCGTGTTCGTGGCGCCGCCGCAGGCGCGACCACGCCCACATGACGGGACCCGACGCCATGTAGGCATACGCGATGGCAACGAGCATGATCTCGTGCGCCGAGAGCAAGGCGAGGCCGAGGGCGAGCAGCGCGAGCACCGGGTAGGCGCGGCGCGAATGCAGATCGAGCGTCTTGAAGCTGTAGAACCGGATCGTGCTGACCATCAACAGGCCGGGCACGATGACGAGCGCCAGCACCGCCAGCGCCGCGAGCGGCGACTGCAGTCCCTCGGGATAGAAATAGATCGTGGTCGCCGGCACCGCCGCGGCCGCCGGGCTCGGCAAGCCGACGAAGTACTTCTTGTCGGCGGTCCCCGTCTGGATGTTGAAGCGCGCGAGGCGAATCGCCGCGCCGGCGACGAACACGAAGCCGGCCGCCCACCCGAGCCGCCCGAGCGGATGCAGGCCCCACTGGAACGCCATGATCGCGGGGGCGACGCCGAAGGAGATCACGTCGGCCAGCGAGTCGAACTCGACGCCGAACTGGCTGGTGGTCCCGGTCATCCGGGCCACGCGTCCGTCGAGCATGTCGACGATGATCGCCAGGCCGATGAGCGGCGCCGCCTTTTCGAGCTCGCCGCGCATCGCGTAGACGATGCAGGCGTAGCCGCTGAACATGTTCGCGAGCGTGAACATGCTCGGCAGCAGGTAGACGCCGCGCCGGAAGCGGCGCGCGGGCCGGTCGGAGATGCGCCGTCCCGGCGTAAACGACCGGATGCGTGACCGCGCGTTCTCGGGCTGCTCGCTCATCGCAATCTCGCAATCACTGTTACGCCGCCGACGACCTTGTCGTTGACGCGCACCGCGATCTCGGCACTCGCGGGAACGAAGATGTCCATCCGCGATCCGAATTTCATCACCCCGAACCGGTCGCCCGCGTGCACCGTGTCCCCTTCCGCGAGGCGGCAGACGATCCGCCGCGCGAGGACGCCGACAATCTGCCGGACGACGATCGGCTGCCCGTGGTGGTCGACGGTGACCTCGGTGTATTCGTTGAGGTCGCCCGCTTCGGTCCGGTATGCCGGAAGGAAACGGCCGGGATGATACTCCACCTTCGTCACGCGCCCGCCGACCGGCATACGATTCACGTGCACGTCCATCGGCGAGAGAAAGATGCTGATTTGCTGCCAGTTGCCGGGAGGACAGCCTTGCCCGGCCGGCGCGCCGGCGACCATGACGCGGCCGTCGGCCGGCGACAAGACCGCGCCGCTCTCGCTCGTAATCGTGCGCTCGGGATCGCGGAAGAAGAACAGGAAGAAGCAGGCGAGTACGACGAAGATGGCGGCCCCGGCGGCGCCGATGAACCAGAGCGCGACGAGCGCGAGAATCAACGAGCCGCCGATGAACGGCCAGCCGGCGGGATCGATACGCATGGTGGTGTAGGGGCGGGTCCTTCAGACCCGCCCAGAAGGTAGTCTGGCCGGCCCCGGCGGCGGGGTCACGACCTCAGGAGGCCTGGTGCTGGCGCGCGTACTCGCGGACCATCGTTTCCATCCGGTCCTTCAGCGCGAGCTTCTTTTTCTTGAGCGTGACTTCTTCGATTTGTTCGGTGGCTGAGAGGTAGTGCTTGTCGATGAGCTGGTGGAGGCGATCGTCCAGTTGGTGATGCTGCTCGGCAAGGGATCGGAATTGCTGGTCGCTCTGCAGCAGGAAATTCTTCACTTCCTGCGCGTCTGCTGCGCTCATACGCCGCCCTCCTTATGTCGAAAGGCCCGTTACTCGGTCGCTACACGAAAATTACCACACCATCGCGGCGAGCGTTGAAAAAAGTCAGCTCTGCCGCTGAAAAATCAGGCAGCCGGATCGTCGCGCCACAGGATGAGCGCGTCTTCGACCGGGTTCGTATAGTAGTTTCGCCGGGCTCCTGCAACGTAGAAGCCAAGCCGTTCGTACAGTCGCCGCGCGCCGGTATTGCCCGATCGCACTTCGAGCGTCGCGCGCCGGGCGCCAAGCCGCCGCGCCTCCGCGAGCACGTGATGCATCAGCGCGGTGCCGTACCCGCGCCCGCGATACTGCGGCCGGAGCGCGATGTTGTTGATGTGGATCTCGTCGAACACCAGCCAGAATGCGCAAAAGCCTGCAACCGTGCACTCCGGCGTGCGCACGATGTAGATGTGGCAGACCGCGCGGTTCTGCAGCTCCCACGCGTACATCTCGCGTGTCCAGGGACTCGTGAACGATTCGCGCTCCACCTCGAGGACGCCGTCGAGGTCGCGCTCGCCGTCGAGCTGATCGATCCAGTACGCGGGAACGACGTTCATTTCACCTGCGGCGCGGACCCGTGCGGCCCGCGGAGCCGCGCCAGCTCCGCATCCGACCGCCGTACATATAAAGGACGAATCGCGTGCGGCGGCGGCCGATGACCGTTCTTGTACTCGATCGTGGCGAGCATGGCGATCACGGCCGCCAGGTGGGGGACGGCGGGGTCCGCCATGCGCGCGGCATGCCGGAGCCGCGAGACGATCAGATCCCTGTACGCCTCCGCGCCGTCGCCGATGAACGTGATGTCGTTGGTGTAGGCCGCCAGCGTGCCGCGCGCCAGCTCGTCCAGCAGGTCCGCCGGCCTCGCGACCACCGGTTCACCGACCTCGCGCCCGTCCTCGAACAGCGCGGCGTAGACGTCGCCGCGCCAGGCATCCACCCAGGTGGCGATGCGCGAGCCGAGGAACGCCGGCGACGCGACCGCGCGCAGCGCCGTCAGCGCCGACACGCCGATGAGCGGCTTGCCCTGCCCGAACGCCAGCCCCTGCATCGTCGCGATGCCGATGCGCAGGCCGGTGAACGACCCCGGCCCGGTGGCCACCGCGAACGCGTCGATTTCCTCGAGCGCGACGGCCGAGAGATCGAGGATGTCGCGCAGCGCGCCCGGCAGCTGCAGCGCCAGCTGACGCGACGCCTCGATCGGCTCCTCGTTGATGACGACCCCGTCGCGGGCGATCGCGCAGCTCGCCTTCGGCGTCGTCGTGTCGAGGGAAAGGACAAGCATCGATCCGGTCACGAAGAAACGGTTAACTTCGCGTCCTCCGCGTCCTTCGTGGTTTTCAACTACTTCGTGTTCGTGGCCCCGGCCGTATTCAGCTTGATCGGCTGGACCAGCGCCCCGTTGCCGGCCACGTCCCACGCCGCAAAGCGCACCCACTTCTTCCCCGTCGCGTCGAACGGGATCTCGAAGCGGCGCTGGCCGAAGCCGGTGGCCTCGGCCGTCGAAATGATCTGACGGTCGGTGCGCTGTCCGTCGCCCCAGACGACCTCGACGAAGTCGAGCGGGAACGTCCACTCGACGTCGGCGACGATCTTCCGCTGGTTGCCGGCGCCCTGCAGGTTGTAGGCGGGGATCAGGATCTCGCCGGTCGAAATGAAATAGTCGCCGCGCTGCAGCACCTTGATGATCGAGCTCGTGTCGTCCGGCGTCGGCACTGCATCGAGCTTCACGTAGTTGATTGGCTGGAACCCGTAGATGTCGTCGCCCGGCGCCTGCGTCTGCACCTCCGAGATCGCCATTATGTACTTCGGCGGCGTCGGATCGTTCGCAAACCAGTTGCTGGCATCGTCGAGCAGCGGCAGGCAGCGGTTCTCGCACAGCCGCCGTTCGGAGCGGTCGATGCCCATGCCCCACCGGTAGCCGAAGCTCACGTAGTGCGGGTCCTTGAAGAACCACTTGTCCTTGTAGCCGTCGGGGTAGCCAGTGTTGTTCTTGGTGCGCGGATGCGGCATCGACAGGATGATGTCCTCCGCCCTCGCCATCTCCATCAGGTCTTCCGGGCTGCCGATGTTGTAGACCTTCCCGTACTTCGGGTGCTGCTCGACGAGCGGCTTGCCGTTGGCGCGCCCGTACAGCCAGTAGACCGGGTGCGAGAACAGCATGTCGGTGTGACCCCCGAGCACGCTGCCGTAGAACTCGTGATCGGGCATCACCAGGAAGTCCCGGTCTGAATGACGCTTCGCACCCTCGATCTGATACTCGTGCTGCGTCAGCACCGCCTCGGGCATGCGCTGCCCCGCGCCGCCTCCGACGCCGACGTTGTCCACCGGGCTGACGATGTTGATGCCGATGGCCTTGATGGCGGCGAGATCGACGATCTCGGCATCGGCGCTTCGCGCGGCCATCAGGCGCTGCCCGAAGTTCATGTGGTAGTGATGGATCATCGTCTTGTAGCCGGGGATCGGCTTGTAGCGATCGCCGTGCGTGAAGGCGAGGACCGCGTCGCGCGTTGCCTCGGCGGGTTCGGCGCTCGCGTAGTAGAACACCGGCATGTGCTGCATCGTGCCGGGGCGCGCGCTGTAGAGCGCGAAGTTGCCGCGGATGTTCTCGCGCTCTTCGCCTTCCGCCTGGCGGACGCCGAACGAGAACGTCGTGTCGCTGTCCTTGCGATACCAGCTGTAGCCGAGGTTCTGATCGCTCTCGCGCGCCCAGAAGAAGTTGTGCGGCGGCGGGAACGCGGCGATCGATCCGGCTCGACCCCGGTCGGCGACGATCAGCCGGTTGGCCGTCTTGACCGGCGCTTCGTTCACGTTCTTCGCGCCGCCGAACGTGTATTCCTGCCTGGTGTTGCTCAGATCACGCCATGTCACCTTGCTGTCGGCGGTCGAAAGTCCCTTGAGTCCCGCGTCGTACTTGTACGCCACCGAATTCTGCTCGGTCTTCGCGACGAGTTCCTGCTGGATCAGGTTGCTACCCTTGTACACCGTGAACTGCAGCTGACCGGCAAAGACGCCGGCGGTCGCGCCGGGGAACGTCACCGTCAAGTGGGTCTTGTCGGTCTTGACCTCGCAGCGGTCCGTCCTGTAGCTGGCGGTCGCGCGCGTGATCTCTTCCGGCTTGCGCGGCAAGCCGATGGTGCGTCCATCCTGCGCCGTCCCACCCGGCACGTTCAGCGGCGCGTCCCAGAACGGATCCCACTGGTACTTCTCGAACACCTCCGGAGTGATCTCCTTGATCCCGTTCTCCTCGAGCGCTTCCTCCGCCTCGCGGTCCATGCGGCGGTGACCGGAGGCCACACGGTATTCGGGCGTGACGTTGGCCGCGAGCGTCCCCCAGGCCGCACCCTTCCTGCGAGCCGCGAGCTCGGCGATGGTCGGCGTGCCGTTGTCGATGACGAACCGGAGCCGCAACTCCTGGTTCCGGTCGCCGTCCCACGTCACGGCCAGCGAGTCACCCGTCACCGCGGCCGTCAGCCCTGCCGCGGCCTGGTAACCGGAGAGGGTGCAATTCATCGGTGAGGTCGCGGCGAGCGCGCCCGCCCCGCGCATGTGCGCGGAGGCAGCTCCCAGCAGCGCCACCGCGGCGACGAGGAGGTGTCGATTCATGGCGAAAGTCTACATCTTCCAGCGGGGACGGCCTGGCGATCGACGACGCGCGCCGCCTCCATGCCGCCAGCGGCGCCGCCGGGCGAAATAGCCGCCCCGGTGTGCTAGCATCGCGCAAATTCTAGCGAGGAGAGCCTTATGAACGCGCGGCGGTTGTTCGTGTGCATGGCGTCGGTGGCATCGCTGATCTTTCCGGTACTCGTGTACGGCCAGACGTCGCAGAGCGCGCTGGCCGGCGTGGTCAAGGACGCGACGGGCGCCGTGCTGCCCGGCGTGACCGTCGAGGCAGCAAGCCCCGCGCTCATCGAACGCGTGCGGTCGGTCACCACCGACTCCTCCGGCCTCTATCGCATCGTCGATCTGCGGCCCGGCACGTACACCATCACGTTCACGCTTCCCGGCTTCAATACCGTCAAGGTGCAGGACTTCGACCTGCGCGCGGACTTCGTGGCGACCGTCAACGCCGACATGAAGATCGGCGAGCTGAACGAGACGATCACCGTGTCGGGCGAAGCGCCGCTCGTCGACGTCCAGAGCACCACCAAGTCGGCCGTCTACGACAAGGAGGTCATCGAGAGCCTGCCGAACAACCGGCAGATCCAGAGCCTCGCGCAGACCATTCCGGGCGTGGTCGGCGGCCAGAACATCGACGGCCCCGCGTCGCGCAGCCTCTCGGTCCACGGCAGCCGCATCGCCGAAACCAACAGCGCGATCGACGGCATGTCCGATCGCCGCGGATCGGCGGGTGGCCAGGCCGTCACCTTCTACATGAACGAAGGGAGCGTGCAGGAAGTCAGCGTGCGCACCGACGGCGGCGACGCCGAGGCGCAGTACTCGGGCGTCTGGATGAACGCCATCCCGAAAGAGGGCGGCAACGAGTGGAACTGGTCGGTCGTCGGGCTGTTCGCGAACAAGGACCTGTCGAGCAGCAACCTGTCCGACAAGTACATCGCGCAGGGGCTCACGGCGGTCAACGGCATGAAGCGCACGTGGGACGTCAACCCGAACGGCGGCGGACCGATTGTCCGGGACAAGCTCTGGTTCTACGGCGCCTACCGCAACAACCAGATCGAGAAGTACGTCGCCGACGCGTTCTACTCGAAGGATCCGCTGGCGTGGACGTTCAACCCGGACACGACACGCCAGGCCGCCGACACGCAGGTCCACCGCAACTACGCGGTGCGCCTCACGTGGCAGGCGTCGGCGCGCAACAAGATCAATTTCAGCTACGAAAAGGATCGGCGGATCACGCCGCTGCGCCGCGTCGCGGCCAACGTGTCGCCGGAGGCGACGACCTACACGCCGTTCTACCCGAACGCGATTACGACCGTCACCTGGCGCGTGCCGGTCAACAGCAAGCTGCTGCTCGACACCGGGTTCATGCGCTACGTCCAGGACTGGGACGAACGGCGGCAGATCAACCCGGCGGTCGATTTCGGCACCATCTCGGTGACGGAAGACTCGACCGGGCAGATTTACCGCGCGTCGACCGTCTACGGACACAACTTCGACAATCCGCTGACGGTCCGCTCGTCGATGGCCTACGTCACCGGCACGCACAGCTACAAGACGGGATTCATGCTGCGCGTGCGCGGCAACGGGCCAACCTACAACAACATCTCCGTCAACGGCGACATGAACTACAACTTTCTGAACGGCGTGCCGCGCCGCATCACGCTGTTCGCCACGCCCATCGAGCAGAACAACGACATCAAGGCGGACCTCGGCCTCTTCGCGCAGGACTCGTGGGCGATGAACCGGATGACGATCAACTACGGCGTGCGCTACGACTACCTCAACGCCGCCGTGCCCGAGCAGCACCTGGCGGCGGGCAGGTTCGTGCCCGAGCGCAACTTCGCGGCGGTGAAGAACGCGCCGAACTGGAAGGACATCAATCCGCGCCTCGGCGTCTCCTACGATCTGTTCGGCGACGGCAAGACGGCGGTGAAGGCCACCGTCGGGCGCTACATCAGTGGCGGCAGCCTCGCGTCGAACGTCAACCCGGTGAACACGTCGGTCAACCAGGCGACGCGCGCGTGGACCGATCTCAACGGCAACTACGTTCCCGATTGCGACTTCACCAACCCCGGCACGAACCAGGAGTGCGGTCCGCTGTCGAACCTCAATTTCGGCAAGGTCAACCCGTCCGCGACGCGCTTCGACAAGGAAGTGCTCGAAGGGTGGGGCGTGCGTCCGTACAACTGGAGCGTCAGCGCCGGCATCCAGCGCCAGCTGACGCGCGGCACCTCGATCGACATCGGCTACTTCCGCCGGTGGTACGGCAACTTCACGGTCGTCGACAACCAGCTCGTCGAGCCGTCCGATTACGACCCATTCTGCATCACGTCGCCGGGCAACGACCCGCGGCTGCCGGTCGCCGGGAAGCAGATCTGCGGCTTCTACGACATCAAGCCGGCCAAGAACGGCCAGTCGCAGAATCTCGTGCGGCTGGCGAAGCACTACGGCGACCAGTCGGAGGTGTACAACGGCGTCGACGCCTCGGTGAACTGGCGCGTCGAAGGGCTGACGCTGTTTGGCGGTGTCAGCATCGGCCGTACTGCCACGAGCCAGTGCTTCGTCGTCGATGCGCCGGTCGTATATCTGACGCCTACGGCCCTGGTGAGCCCGGCGACAGCGACGGCGACAAACGCTCAGAGTCCCATGAGCAACTGCGAGGTGGTGCCGCCCTTCCTCCAGCAGTGGAAGGGATATGGCGTCTACTCGCTGCCGTGGGGCGTCACCGTCAGCGGCACGTTCCAGGCCGTGCCGCAGCCGCAGAGCGGCGGCCAGTACACCTCGATCACCGCGGACTACGTGGCCACCAACGCCGAAATCCGCCCGACGCTCGGCCGCGATCTCGCCGCCGGCGCCAACGGGACGGCGACCGTGGAACTGCTGCAGCCGTTCTCGCTGCTCGGCGGCCATACCAAGCAGTTCGACCTGCGCGTCGCCAAGCTCCTTGCCTCGGCCGGCAAGCGCCGCGTCCGCCTGTCGCTGGACATGTACAACCTGTTCAACTCCAACGACTGGCAGACGATCAACACGAGGCTGAGCTCGAGCAACGCGACCAACCGGTGGCAGCGGCCGACGCTGATCCTGCAGGCGCGGTACATCCAGATCGGGACCCAGATCGACTTCTAGATCCGGAAACGGTTTACCATTCCGTTCGATGCCGCGGGGAAGAACTGGGTCGGGTTTGCGGCATCGGACGCGGCACGACGAGGCGGTGATTGGCCGGGGGGTGGCTCAACACCACTGGCCACGAACCAATAAAGGAGCAGCAATGGTACGCAAGGCGTTCGGCATGGCAGCACTGGTCGCGATGACACTGGCGGCGGGGTCGGCAACCTTCGCCCATCACGCGTTCTCCGCGGAATTCGATCAGTCCAAGCCCGTCAAGGTCGCCGGGGAGATCACCAAGCTGGAATGGACCAATCCGCACGCGTGGATCTTCATCGACGCCAAGGGCGCCGACGGCAAGGTCGTTCCCTGGCGCTTCGAGATGGGCGCGCCGAACGCGCTGCTGCGCGCGGGCTGGTCCAAGAACGACATCAAGGCCGGCACCCAGGTGACCATCAGCGGCTTCATGGCGCGCTCGGGCGGCTCGGTCGGCAACGCGTTCCAGGTCAGGCTGCCCGACGGGCGCGACCTGTTTGCCGCCTCGTCGCTGAAGGACGCCGAAGGCGGCAAGTAGTCGGAGCCCGGTCCGGATGAAGCCGGACGCCACGAAAGGGGTTTGACGGTGAGGAAGCACGTTGTCATCGGTGCGGCCGCCGCCGCAGCCGTCAGTGTGTTGCTGACGCTGCCGCTGCAGGCGCAGGGCCGCCAGGGCCGCGGCAGCGCGTCCGGCGCGCAGCCGGAGGTCCAGAACGTTTCGCAGCGGGCCGCGACGATCAAGCGGCTGCCCGACGGGACACCAGACATTCGCGGCACGTGGGTGCGGGTCGGCGGCGGCATGAACGAGGTCGGCGCGCCCGACAGCGAGCTGAAGGCGTTCGGCGTGCTGTCGGAGCCGCAGGGATTCGGACAGGGGCTCGTGACTGCCGGTCCCAACGGAGGACGGATCGAAGCCAAGCCGCCGAAGTACCTGCCGAACCCGCGTCCGCCGCAGGGGATCATCGATCCCGCAGACCGCAAGCTGCCCTACACCGCGGAGGCGCGCGCCAAGCGCATGGACTACGCGAAGAACATGTGCTGCCCCGCGAAGGGTCTCAACTATCTCGAGCTGAGCGTGCGCTGCGCTCCGCCGCAGACGTGGGCGGGCGGCGGCGTGCACATCTTCCAGCGGCCGGGCGAAGTGGCGCTGCTCTTCGAGCAGAACCACCAGAGCCGCATCATCTATACCGACGGCCGCGCGCATCCGAGCCCCGACATGGTGTTCTTCGGCGGTCATTCGACCGGCCATTGGGAAGGCAATGACCTGGTCGTCGACACCGCGAACCTCGATGGGCGCGCCTACTACGGCGTCGGCAACACGTTCGCGCCGTACAGCCGGCAGCTGCACCTCACCGAGCGCTTCACCGTGGTGTCCGACAAGCTGATCACCTTCGTGATGACGTACGACGACCCGAAGACGTTCACGCGTCCGGTCAAGGTGGCCGGGTACTTCTATCCGAACGACGAGGACCAGGAGCTCGCGCCGGAGTTCAGCTGCCATGAGGGCAGCTATTCGATGCAGAACATCTTCGGTTTCTAGGCGGTCACGATGAGACCATCAGGCAGGCGGACGTTCGTTACCGCCGCGGCCATTGTCGCGGCGGCCACGTTGACGGCATGGGCTGCGGGCCAGGCGCCGGCGGCCCGGCCGGCGGCCGCCCAGGCTCGGCCCGCGGCTGCAGGCAACGCGATGCCGCGCGCCGCCGACGGCAAGCCCGATTTCAGCGGCATCTGGCAGGCGCTCACCACCGCCGCGTGGGACCTGCAGGATCACGGCGCCGGCCTCGCCGGTTATCTCGGCGTGCCGCCGGGCAAGGGCGTCGTGGAGGGCAACGAGATCCCGTACAAGCCCGACGCCCTGGAACAGAAGAAAAAGAACTTCGCGCAGCGCGACACCGAGGATCCCGCGTTTGCGAAGTGCCTGCTGCCCGGCGTGCCGCGCGCGACCTACATGCCCTACCCGTTCGAGATCATCCAGAACCCGAAGATGGTCGGCGTCCGCTACGCCTTCGCGCGGGCGGTCCGGACGATCGATCTCACCGGGCGATCGCGCGACTGGCTGGAGGGGTGGCCGGACTTCTGGATGGGCGACTCGCGCGGCAGGTGGGAAGGCGACACGCTGGTCGTCGACGTGCGGAAGCTCGACGAACGGACCTGGTTCGATCACGCCGGCAACTTCCACACCGAGCTGTTGCACGTGGTCGAGCGCTATACGCCGATCGACCGCGATCACATCCAGTACGAAGCCACGATCGAAGATCCGAACGTCTTCACGCGGCCGTGGAAGATCACCCTGCCGCTCTACCGGATCGTCGACAGGAACGCCGAAATCTTCGAGTGGGACTGCCGCTTCGATCAGGACAGCCAGAAGTACAAGGACGCCATTCCGAAGTAGGGACCGGCGTCAGCCGGCCCACCCATCACCGCGCCGCCCGCGTGGGCGCCGGCAGCGTCAGCACCGGCTCGCCGAACTTGGCCGGGTCGATCGGCACGTTGAACTTCACGTCCGCGAAGTCGAACACGTCGCGGCCGTCCAGCCAGGTCACGGTCCACTTGTACGGGAACTTGACGCCGTCGACATCCCGGTAGTCCTCGTAGTCCACCTGCGTCGGCACCTTGCCGATCTTCGACGGCGTGTAGCGGATGGTGCGCACGAGCAGCCCGGTCGTGAGGTCGAAGTAGAGGCTGACGAACGCCCCGCGCGAGCCGTTTCCCTGCAGCAGGTAGACGTTCTTGCCGTCGATGTCGGTCACCGGCCCGACGCGCAGGCCGGTGAGCGCGCGGGCAATCTGCGCCGGGAACGACAGCTGCGCGTCGATGCGCGCGCCATCGAGCTCGCCGCCGGTCAACGGATATTTCGGCACGACGGCCAGCGGAATGGCGAACCAGCCCGCGCGGCCGTCGAACGTCCGGTTGCTCTCGCCGTCGGGCAGGTGGCTGAGCATCGCGCGCTTGTCGGGCGCCTGCGCGAAGTATTCGAAGTTGCCGCCGCCGCCAAAGCTGCCGAAGGCGACGACCTTGCCGGTCGCCGCGATGCTGGTGATGCCCGCCGCCTTGTCCGCGCCGCCGATCGCCGCCAGATACTTGTCCAGCAGCTGCGCCGCGGTCGGCACACCCTCGGCTTTCGAGATCACGTCGTCCAGCTCGGTGATCGCCTCGCCGTAGAACTGATCCAGCCGCGGCGTTTCGAGCGGCGTCAGCCGAAGACGATGGCAGGTCCAGCAGGTCACGGCCTGGCGGCCCGAGAAATTGTCCCTGTTGATGGCCTGCACCATGAGCGCCATCTGGCGCGCCAGCACCTTCCTCGGGTTCTCGTCAGACTCCCAGACGACCTTGTCGGTGCCCGCGCCGGGGTGGCAGTCGTTGCAGCAGAGACCGAGCGACGCCGACATGAGACCCATCGTCCCCATGAACTCGTCGACGGTGATGCCTTTCAGCGCCTGCACGTTCTTGAACACGTCTTCGACCATCACGGGCCCGCGCCGCTGGCCGGCGGCGCGCGCTTCGCCGCGCGCGATGGCCTGATCGGTCTGCGCCGACGCCGGCGGCGTGCTGCGGAATCCCTGGTAGGTCAGCGCACCGATCACGGCAAAGACGAAGACAAAGCTCGCGATGACGATAAGCCGCTTCCCCGGCTCACGGTCAGGCCGCCGATCCAGGAACGGCAGCAGGAACAGCAACGCGATGACGACCCCGGGGATGACCACCGTCGCCACGGGCTCGAGCGGACCCGGGAAGTACTTCAGGAGCTCGAACAGGCTCATGAAGTACCACTCGGGCCGCGGCACGTAGGTCGCGTCGGTGGGATCCGCGAGCGCATCGAGCGGCGCGTTGAACGCCACCGCCATCGTCAGCAGCAGGCCGAAGACGACGGCGATGGCGATCGTGTCCCGGATCGCCTGGTAGGGATAGAAGGGGTGCATCGGGCCCGGCACCGCCTTCACCGGCCCCGAGATCCCGTGCCGGCGCATCAGGTAGATGTGCGCGACCGTGAAGACGATCAGGCACGCGGGCAGCAGGAACACGTGCGCCGCGTACCACCGCATCAAGGTGAGCGCGCCCAGATCGGTGCCGCCCTTCAGCAGCCCGCTCACGAAATTGCCGGCGAGCGGCACGCTGCGCGCGATGTTCAGCGTGACCGTCGTCGCCCAGTACGCCTTCTGATCCCACGGCAGCAGGTAGCCAGTGAGCGCGAAGGCGAGGATGATCAGCAGCAGCAGCACGCCGACGACCCAGTTCAGCTCGCGCGGCTTCTTGTAGGAGCCGAACGCCACGACGCGCAGCATGTGCACGACCGCCGCGATGACGATGAAGCTGGCGCCGAAGAAATGAAGCCCGCGCAGGACGCGTCCGAAGGTGACGCGCTCCATGATGAAGCGGACGCTGTCGTAGGCGTGGTCCGGCGAGGGCGAATAGAAGATGGCCAGGAGGACGCCGGTCAGCAGCTGCACCGACAGCAGGAACAGCACGATGCTGCCGGTGACGAACCACCAGCCGACGCCGCTCGGCAGCGGCTCGTCGAGGAGGTGCTTCAGCAGGGCCCGAAAGCCCGTTCGATTGTCCAGCCAGTCGCGCATGATGTCAGGTTTGTACCAGGACGCGGTCGCCGTCGACGCGCGCGGCGATCTTGGCGAGCGGCTCGGGCGGAGGACCGTCCTGCACCGCGCCGTTGCGGTCGTAGATGCCGCCGTGGCACGGACACTTGAACACCTGTGCCTCCTTGTCCCAGGCAACGAGGCAGCCGAGGTGCGTGCAGGTGGCGTTGAGCGCGGCGACGTCCGACTCGCCCGTTTTCACGAGGAAAATCGTCCGCCGCTCGAGGGCCTGGCGATAGCCGTCCATCCGCATCACGCTGAGCGTGACCGGAGTCGGCTCGTTGTCGGGGAGATCGTGCAGCGCCGAGACCGCCAGCCAGTCCTCCTGGCGTCGAACGGTGGACGAGAGGACCGCCCCGCCGCCGAGGAAGGCGAGGATGCCCCCGATGACAGCCATAATCCCGCTCGTGACCGAGCCGAGAAAGCGGCGACGGGAACCGTCGGCGGAGAAAGTCTCTGTGGGCACTGTGGTTCTCGAGCGCCGAAGGGATATCATATCCGGCACTTTCAACTCAAGGAGACTCGCGATGCTTCGACGTGCCTTGCTCGTTGCGTTGATCGCAGTGCTGGGGGTTGGTGTCGCGGCGCAGACCCCGGCCGGCTGGAAGGTGCGCCCGGACGAGGGGAGTACCGCGCTGAGCATCACGCCGACCGAGAAGGGCTTCCACCTCACGGGCGGGCCGGGGATCTTCTTCAACCCCGCCAACACCGTGAAGCCGATCTACCGGGTGCGCGCGACGTTCACGCAGCTGAAGGCGCCGGCGAAGAACACCTATTACGGACTGTTCTTCGGTGGCAATCAGATCGACGCGGCGCCCGAATACGTCTACTTCGCGATTGCCGCCGATGGCAGCTTCATCATCCGCCACCGCGCCGGCACGCAGGTGGACGAGATGGACAAGTCGCTGCACTACGCGATCAAGAAGCCGGATGCGAACGGGAAGGCGGTGAACACGCTCGAGGTGCAGGTCGCGCCGACCGCCGTCTCGTATGTCGTCAACGGCGCCGTCGCCGGCGCCACGCCAACGCGTGCCGCCGTCGCCGGGAATTCGTTTACCGTCACCGAGAAGATCGGCGGGATCGTGGGCGTGCGGATCGACGATCCGATCGACGTCCAGGTTGACGGGTTCTTCTTCGAGTCGCCGTTCCAGTTGAACGACCGCGGCCAGTAGAGACTTCCAACTTCCAACTTCCACCTTCCAAACACCAACTCCCAGGCATGTGCCTCGGGAGTTGGTGTTTGGTAGTGAGGAGTGTCGGGCGCGCTCTTCGGCTAATTCGTACTCCGCTGCGCGACCGCCTTCTTCAACTCATCGATCGAGACCTTGCGACCATCCGCCGGATAGTGCACCGGCACGAGCGTCTCGACATCCAGCTTCAGCCGGTTGATGTTGTCCAGCAGGAGGGCGTTCGCCGGGTTCGGCGGCGCCGCGGCGTCGGCCGTGGCCGGCGGGTTGAACGAATCGGCTTCGAGCAGCACCTTCTCCTTCGGAAGATAGGCGAAGAGCAGCCCTTCGTTGTGCAGGCTGCCCTGCGTCTTGTGGATCTCGATCGTGTGCACGCCGTCGGTGAGGACGCGCTTGTCGGCCACCAGCTCCACCTTTACCTTCGCGTGGTTCTGCGACAGCTTGTCGGGAACCAGCGTATGCGGCCGCGCGAAGATCTTCTCGAAGTAGCCCTTGTTCGACTGGCTGGTGATGATCGTGGCCCCCTCGGCGACGAACGCACGCAGGCCGCTCGAGTGGTCGAAGTGGTTGTGCGTGTTGAACACGTACTTGATCGGCTTGTTCGGGATGTCCTTGTGCACCTCGGCGATGATCTGCTCGCCCCGCATCGTGCTCTGCGGCCCTTCGAGGACGACGATGCCGTCCTTCATGTCGACGGCAATCGCGGCATACGCGGGCATGATCAGGAAGACGCCGTCGCCGAGCTTCTGTGACGACGGACCCTGCGGCCCGCCGCCGCCGGCCGGCGCACCGCCCCCGCGCTGTGGCGGCGCGATGTTGGCGGCCACATTCGCCTTCGCGTCGCTGATCGTCAGATCGAGCGTCGGATAATCGCCCTGCCGCTCCACGATGTGCGTCGGCACCTTGACGCCGCCGAAGTCCTTGTAGTCGCTGTACGTCTCGGAATACGGGGTGTCGCCGAGCATCGGCGAGTCGATCGACGTCTCGACCTTGGCGAGCATGTTGTCGGCGCCGATGTAGCCGCTCACTTTCGCCTTGTTCGGCGCCGTGAACGTGACGACGCGGTACTGCTTGCCGCCCATCGTCGCCGATCCGAGCGTCACGTCGTTCTTCGCCGCCTGGCGCAGGAACCCGTACGGTGTCAGCCAGATCGGCAGCTGGTTCGGCCACGGCGTGTTCTCGTTCACGATCAGCTGCTGCATGGCGCCCGGCTGCAGGCCGCCGCCCTTGCGCGCGGGATCGGGCGTGTCGGCGACGCGCTCGATACGCATCGCCGGCGCATCGAAATCAATCGTGCGCGTTTCGCTCTTCATCTTCCATCCCGGCCACGGCGAGCCCGGGTTGTACGCCTGCCCGAACGCGTACTCCATGCCGGAACCGGTGAGCTGAATCGTCTTCACCTGGTCGGCGCCCATCGCCTTCGAGGCCGCCGAGACGAGGCTCTTGGCGTCCTGCGCGCCGCCGTTCAAGCCTGTCAGCGCGACCAACGCGAGCACAATCGGGATCTTCTTCACCATACTCGTCGCCTCCTCAGGCGAGCGATTCTGACATAACCCGGTAAAATAGCCACGCAGATCACTCCTCCGCGGGTTGATGGCATCCCAGACAGCGACACCGGCCATGCGTCAGTACCTCGACGCGAAGCGGCAGCACCGCGACGCGATCGTCTTCTTCCGCATGGGCGATTTCTACGAGATGTTCTACGAGGACGCGCTCGTGGCGGCGCGCGCGCTCGAGCTGACGCTGACCTCGCGCTCGAAGGACGCGGGCGGCAACGGCATCCCGATGTGCGGGGTGCCGTTCCACGCCATGGACGGCTACCTCGCGAAGCTGGTGAAGAAGGGGTTTCGCGTCGCCATCTGCGAACAGGTCGAGGACCCGAGGAAGGCGAAAGGGATCGTCCGCCGCGAGGTCGTGCGGGTGGTGTCGCCCGGCACGCTGACCGATGCGAATTACCTCAACGCGCGCGAACCGGCGTTCCTGATGGCCATCGTCCAGGGGCAGGACGCGGGTGCGCGCGACCACGGCGTTGCCGGCGTCGCCCTCCTCGACCTCTCGACCGGCGAATTCACGACGGCTGAATACGAGGGCGACGCAGGCCTGCAGGCGCTGGCTGACGACATCGCGACGCTGCGGCCGCGCGAGATCGTGGTTCCCGCGCAATCCGCGGTCGCGACGCAGCTGCCCGAGATTGCGCGCCTGCAGATTCCGATCACGCCGGCGGAGGCGTGGAGCTTCGAGCCCGACGCTGCGCGCCGATCGCTGCTCGATCAGCTGAAGACGCACGGCCTCGAGGGCTTCGGCCTCGAGGGCCGCGCGCGGGCCATCCAGGCGGCCGGCGGGCTGATTGCGCACCTGCGCGACACGCAGAAGGCCGACCTCGCCCACGTCCGCGCGGTGACCTACAAAGCCGTCGCCGATTGTCTCCTCGTCGATCCCGTGACACTGAAGCACCTCGAGGTGGTCACCGGGAGCGAAGGCAGCGTGCGCGGATCGCTGCTCGACGAAATCGATCGGACGGTGACGTCGATGGGCGGACGGCTGCTGCGTGCCTGGCTGCTGCGTCCGCTCGTGTCGCTCGAGCGGATCCGGGAGCGGCTCGACGCGGTCGAGGAACTTGCGTTCCGGGCGACCGATCGCGGCCGCTTCCGCGAGGTGTTGAAGACGGTTCACGACATCGAGCGGCTCGTGGGTCGCGTCGCGCTCGGCACGGCGGGCCCACGGGACCTGGTCGCGCTGCGGCTGTCGGTGGCTGCGATTCCGCGGCTGCGCCTGATGCTCGACGGCGGACCGGACAAGGTCCGCCCTACAGACGGCGTGCAGGCGCCGCTGCTGCGCAGCCTGCTCGCCGAGCTCGACGACCTGGCGGACGTCCGCGACCTGATCGAGCGGACGCTCGTCGACGAACCCGGCGCGTTCGCGCGCGACG
>Ga0070695_100000334_pt1 | contig 24267 bp, 27 predicted proteins | sample KBSK1252metaG_FD_65471 | JGI IMG/M metagenome (GOLD analysis project Ga0070695, IMG submission 65471) | Corn, switchgrass and miscanthus rhizosphere microbial communities from Kellogg Biological Station, Michigan, USA - KBS K1-25-2 metaG | ecosystem: Host-associated > Plants > Roots >...
AGCGTGCAGATACATCCAGCCCTCCTTTGGGCGTGAGTCCGCGAAGACCCACAGCCTCAAAGGAGGGCCGGATAACACCTCAGCCGTTCACAACCTCTGTAGGCGGGACATCTAGCTAGCCGAGCAGCGCGTCGAGCTTGGCCGTCGAAACGAACACGATCCTGCCCGGGCCGGCAGTGCTGTTCGGCCTCGAGTTGACGGCGTAGACAAGCCCGCGCGAGCCGATCGCCCACTCGCGATTCGCGCCGAAAGCCTTGACCGTTCCGACCACGGCGTCCTTCCCGGTCGCAGGATCGAGCACGTGCAAGATCTCGTTGCCTCCGACGTACTGGCTGTAGACCGAGTACAGGACGAGCCCTCCGTACGCCTCGATGTGGCCCACCTGATTCGGGCCCGACGTCGCGGTGGTGGCTCCTCGGGCGGGCCAGGTGTGCTCGAGGGCGCCGGTCGTCCAGTCGTATACCTCGACCGTCGGAGTCGGCGCCGGAGTCAGCACTGCCAACTGGTTGCCGGTGAGTGCGACCTCCTCGGCGTCGTTGACGGAGAAATCGTTGAGCGGATCACCGCTCGAGGAGTAGATGCTCACTCTCGTCGAGCTTGCCCACGGGCTGGACTGCAAGTCGACGATGTGTTCGCCGTCGATCGCCTGGGACACGATCGACCCCGCGCCGCCGGCCAGCGGCTGGAGACCGTTGCCCGTGACGAGACTCAGCTGCTGGTCGGTGGCCGCCGTGCCCTTGGACTCCCAGGTGCTGACGGCCAGGTTCTTTCCGGAGCCGACGAGACCTTCGATCCAGCCGCCGGTCGTGTGCGTCGAATCGTCCACCCCGTAGCGGTACACGTGCATGATCTGGCGGGCCTTCCCACCAACCGACGCGATGTAGAGCTTCTCGCCCTCCTCCGTGTTACCGAATCCCTGATCCTTGATCCAGGCGACTCGCCTTCCGGCGATCGCGAGTTGGGATGCGTTCGCGGTGTGCAGAGCGTTGCCGTACTTCCCTCTCACCGAGGAGGTTTTGCCTGTCGCGAGATTCCAGGCGTGGACCAGGCCACCGCTGGAATACGCGACCCAAGATCCATCGATCGCGACCGCCCAGATCGGGTGCGTCGTGTTCTTCGTGGTCTTCGCCTCGACCCGGGCCGATCCGGCCTGCGCGGAGAGAAGCAGAATCGCGAGGCACATCCCTGCCAGACGCATCCTTCTCACAAGGCGGACGCTATCCCGGCGGCGTCAGGCTTTTGTTAGCGAGTTGGCAAACTTTTGCGAGCTACGACGCGACGGCCGCGTGCCAGGTATCCCAGCCGTGAGCCCACGCCTCGACGAACAGCTCCGCGGCGACCGGATCGAACTGCGTGCCGGCTCCGTACTCGACCTCGGCGAGCGCGTGCTCGTGCGTGAGCGCCTGACGATAGGGTCGCGGCGAAATCATCGCGTCGAAGGCGTCGGCGATCGCAAGGATTCGTGCCTCGACCGGGATCCTGCGACCGGTCAGTCCCGCCGGGTAGCCCCCGCCGTCCCACTGCTCGTGGTGGAAGAGGACGTACGGGAGCGCTTCGTGGAAACGCCGCAACGGCAGGACGAGTTGCGCACCGGCCTCCGGGTGACTGCGGATCTCGGCCATCTCCTCCTGCGTGAGCCGCCCGGGCTTGCCGAGCAGCTTCGGGCTCAGCTTCACCTTGCCGACGTCGTGCAGCGGCGCCGAGCGGCGAAGGGACCGGATCCTCTCGCCGTCCCACCCCAGCTCGAGCGCGACGGGCTCGGCGAGGGCCGCGACGCGGTCGCCGTGGCCGAACGTCTGGTCGCGCTGCTCGAGCGCGCGTGCGATGGAGGCGAGCATGCCCGACAGGGATTCCCTGCCCGGACGCAGACTCCTACTTCTTCCAGATGCCGCCGATCGGCGTTCCGGTGCGTGAGTGCCCGAGCCGCGGCAGGTCCCAGGCGTCCTCGATCGTTCGCAGGAGGCCGTAGTGGTTCGTCGCCTTCGTGAACCTCGAGCCCCTCTGCACGGTGGGTCCGAGCGCGAGCGCCTCGATACGACCGCCGCCGCCGATGTCGCTCGTCCCCTCGTCGAAGACGACGAAGACGACACCGCCACGCAGCTCCGGCGAATGCAGCAGCGGAACGATGCGGGCTTTCAGCCAGGCGTCGCCGGTGGCGACCGAGCAGTCGTGCATGTCGTCGCAGAGGTTGGGGACGATGAGCGAGAAGTCGGGCAGCCGGTGCCGCGCGAGGTCACGCGCAAGCTGGGTGAACGGGACGACACGCGTGCGCCTCGCACGCGAGCCGACGACGTTGTCGAAGTAGAGGAACGGGTCGTGCTTCTTCGCGTAGCGGCCGGCCGAGCTTCCGGTGAAGCCGGGATACGGAAGATCCTCGGCGTAGGTCTTCCACGTTTTCCCAGCCGCCTCGAGGGCGTCGGCGAGGCTGCGCGCCGAGACGATGCAGTCGGTGCAATCGCTCGAGATCCCCTGCGTCGAACCGGAGACAAGCGCGAGATAGTTCGGCAGGCTCGGGTGGGCGACGGCGTCGTAGTTCGTCAGCGACGCGTAGCTGCGGGCGAGCGCGTTGAACGTCGGCGCGGAGGAGCTGCTCCCGATCTCGGTCGCCTCGTGGTTCTCGAAGACCACGATGACGACGTGCGTAAAGTCGGGTATCCGCACCGACTTCGGGGCCGTGGCCGGATAGGTCGCACCAGCCGAACCCCCGCCGCAAGCGGCGAGGACGAACGCCAGCGCGACGGCTACAGCCGCTTCTCGAGCCACTTCTTGCCGGTGTGGGTCGCGAACCAGCCGATCACGAGCACGACCACGATTCCGGCGGCTGCGTAGATCCCGTAGCGCTGGATCGCGTCTGCGGCGGCGTGCCCCGAGTAGTACGCGACGAGACCGACCGCCGTTGCCCAGCAGATCCCGCCGGCCGCGTTCCAGAAGAGAAACTTCCACCACTCCATCCGGCCGATTCCGGCAGCCCACGCGGCCGTGTAGCGAAGCACCGTGATGAAGCGGCCGAAGAAGACCACCTTGCCGCCATGCCGCTTCATCAATCGCTCGGCCGCAGGCAGGAAGCGCTCGGAGTAACGTCGGAGCGGCCCCCAGCGCTCGAACAGCTCCCGTCCGCCCCAGCGCCCGATCACCCAGTAGCCAAGGTTGTCGCCGACGATCGCTCCGGCGGCAGCGACCACGATCACCCAGACGATCGAGTAATTCCCCTGCGACGCGAGGATCCCGAACGCGATCAGCGCCGTCTCCCCCGGCAGCGGGATCCCGAACGACTCCAGCAGGACGACCGCGAAGAGCAGCGGCAAACCATGGCTCGTGAAGAAGTGCGTCACTCTGCGTAGGCTATTCGGCGGATGAGGGTCGGAATCCCGCGCGAGACGACCGAGGGCGAGCGGCGGGTGGCGCTCGTGCCTGAGACCGTCGGCAAGCTCGCCGCGTCGGGCTTCGAGCTCGTCGTCGAGTCGCGCGCCGGCGCGGCCGCTTCGTTCCCCGATGACGCGTACAAGGAGGCCGGTGCAGCACTCGGTGACCCGTGGGAAGCGGACGGGGTCGTCAAGGTGCGAAAGCCCTCGGCGGCGGAGCGCGAACGACTTCGCTCAGGTCAGGTCTTGATCGGCTTTCTCGAGCCGCTCTCGGATGCGGTGGGCGTCGAGGCGCTCGCAGCACGCGGCGTCACTGCCTTTGCGCTCGAATCCGTGCCACGCATCACGCGCGCACAGCCGATGGATGCACTCTCTTCGCAGGCGACCGTCGGCGGCTACAAGGCAGCGCTGCTCGCCGCCGAGCACCTTCCGCGTTTCTTCCCCATGCTCATGACGGCCGCCGGCACCGTCCCGCCCGCGAAGGTGCTCGTGATCGGCGCGGGCGTGGCCGGACTGCAGGCGATCGCGACTGCGCGGCGGCTCGGCGCCGTGACCACCGGCTTCGACGTACGCCCGGTCGTGCGGGAGCAGATCGAGAGCCTAGGAGCGAACTGGCTCGACCTCGGCGTGACGGGCGCCGAGGCCGACGGCGGATACGCACGCGAGCTGACGCCGGATGAGATGGCCGCGCAGCAGCAGGCGCTCGAGGGACGAATCGCGGACTTCGACGCCGTGATCACGACCGCCGCGGTCCCCGGCCGGCCCGCGCCGAAGATCATCCCGGCCTCGGCCGTCGAGGCAATGCGCCCCGGGTCGGTGATCGTCGACCTCGCTGCCGAGACGGGCGGCAACTGCGAGCTGACGGAGCCGGGTGAGATCGTCGAGCGCTCCGGAGTCACGCTTGTCGGGCTCAAGGACCTCGCGAGCACGATGCCCTACCACGCCTCGATGCTCTACTCACGCAACGTTCAGGCGCTCCTCCTCCACCTCGCCCCCGAGGGCGAGCTCGCACTCGACTGGAGCGACGAGATCACGACCGGCGCCTGCGTCGCCGGAAAGCAGGAGGTGACTGCGTGAGCCACGACACGCTGCTCGTCTTCGAGGTCACGATCCTCGTGCTCGCGATCTTCCTCGGCTTCGAGGTGATCTCGAAAGTGCCGACGCTGCTGCACACGCCGCTCATGTCCGGGACGAACGCGATTCACGGCATCGTCGTGGCCGGCGCGATGATCGTCCTCGCCTCGGGTCACAAAGGGCCGTTCATCTGGGTGCTCGGCTTCCTCGCGGTCGTGCTCGGCGCCGCCAACGTGGTGGGCGGCTTCGTCGTCACCGACCGCATGCTCGAGATGTTCAAGAAGCGCGAGCCGCCGCAGCGGGACGAAAAGTGAGCTCGAACACCGCAAACGTCCTCTACCTGATCCCGATCGTCACGTTCATCCTCGCGCTGCGCTTCCTCTCGAACCCGGCGCACGCGCGACGCGGCAATCAGATCGGGGCAGCGGGGATGCTCGTCGCGATCGTCGTCACGTGGATCAGAGCCGGCGGTGGGAGCTGGTGGGCGCTCGTGATCGCGATGCTGATCGGCGGCGGCCTCGGCGCGGTCGGCGCTCGCAAGGTGCGGATGACGGCGATGCCGCAGATGGTCGCGCTCTTCAACGGCGTCGGTGGCGGAGCGGCGGCGCTCATCGCGCTTGCCGAACTCCACCGCTTCCTTCCGCCGCCCGGACGGCCGCACTACGACACGCTCGTAGCGATCGCATTCTCGGGGCTGATCGGCGCGGTCTCGTTCGCCGGCTCGATGATCGCGTTCGCGAAGCTGCAGGAGCTGATCGGGGGACGGCCGATCACTTATCCGGGGCAGAACGTCGGGAATGTCGTCCTGCTTGTCGTGCTCGTCGTCCTCGCCGCCCTCCTCTCGGCCGGCGTCCAGGATCAGTGGCTGCTCTGGCTCGTCGTCGGCGGGGGAGCGCTCTTCGGCGTCCTTTTCGTCCTCCCGATCGGCGGCGCGGACATGCCCGTGGTCATTTCGCTCCTCAACGCCTTCACCGGGCTCGCCGTCGCGATCGGAGGCTTCGAGCTGCAGAACAACGTCCTCATCGTGGCGGGCATGCTCGTCGGCGCCTCCGGCACCTTGCTGACGCTCCTGATGGGGAAGGCGATGAACCGCTCGATCGGGAACCTGCTCTTCGGCGCTTTCGGGAAGATCACACCGGAGGCGGCGGCCGCGGTGGCGTCGAGCGACGGGGGAACGGTCAGGAGCGCGAGCGCGGAGGACGTCGCCGTGATGCTCGCGTACGCGCACAAGGTCGTGTTCGTCCCGGGCTACGGCCTCGCTGTGGCGCAGGCGCAACACGACGTGCGCCAGCTCGCCGACCTGCTCGAGGACAAAGGCGTCGAGGTCTCGTACGCCATCCATCCGGTCGCCGGCCGGATGCCGGGCCACATGAACGTTCTGCTGGCCGAGGCGAACGTGCCCTATCCGCAGCTGAAGGAGATGGACGACGCCAATCCGGAGTTCTCGCGCACCGACGTGGCAGTCGTGGTCGGCGCGAACGACGTCGTCAATCCCGACGCGCGCTCGAACCAGGGCTCACCGATCTACGGCATGCCCATCCTCAACGTCGACGACGCGCAGACGGTGGTCGTCCTCAAGCGCTCGATGAACCCGGGCTTCGCCGGAATCGAGAACCCGCTCTTCTACAACCCGAAGACGGTGATGCTGTTCGGCGACGCGAAGGACTCGATCAACAAGCTCGTCGCCGACGTCAAGAACCTCTGATGGCGATCACCGGCGCCCACGTCCTCCTCTTCAGTCCCGAAGCGGAGGCGCTGCGCGCAACGTTGCGTGACGTGCTCGGCTGGGATTTCGTCGAGGCGCATCCCGGCTGGCTGATCTTTGCGCTGCCGCCGGCCGAGCTCGGCGTCCACCCATCCGACGGAGATTCCCGTCATGAGCTCTGGCTGATCTGCGACGACCTCGACGCGACGAGTGCCGAATTACGCGCGAAGGGGATGGAGTTCAGCGGCCAGCCGACAGACGAGGACTTCGGGCGCTGGATCCGGATGCGGCTTCCGGGAGGTGTCGAGGTTCCGCTCTACGAGCCGAAGCACCCGCTCGCGATCGACGTCTAGGCAAACAAGCGGGCCGGATCGAACAGCGCGAGCTGCGGCGACGACATGTCGCCGAGCAGCGCGTCGGCGACGAGCCCTCCGCAGGCGAACCCGGGAACGTTGCCGTGACCGGAGTAGCCGCCCGCGACCCAGACGCGGCCGTCGCGGCCGGGCACCGGCCCGACGAGCGGCAGCAGGTCCTGCGTCAATCCGAAGATGCCGGCCCAGCGGTGCGTGACCTCGACTTGCGTGCCGGCGAGCTCGTGGAGGAACGACTCGAGGGACGACTGGATCGCCGGCGTCGTCTCCTCGACGTCCGTGAGCTCGTCGAGGATCGAGACGTCGCGGAAGCCGCCGAGCACGATCCGCCCGTCGGGAAGCTGCTGCCAGTAGTCGAAGCCCTGCCGCGCGTAGTGCGGGCGGTCGTAGAGGACGCGGTCGAGCGGCGCGCTCGCAATCACCTGGCCGCGCGTGGGCCAGATGAGATCGGCGAGCTCGGGGACGAGCCCGTGGCCATAGCCGTCGGTCGCGACGAGGACGCGGTCGGCGTCGAGCGCGTCGATGTCCTCCACCCTGTCGTGCTCGCGGATCTCGGCGCCCGCGGCCGCCGCTCTCGCGGCCAGGCGGCGGACGAAACGCGCCGGCTGAATCGAGCCGCCACTGGGATGGGAGATCGCTCCATGGAACCGGCCTGCCGCGCCGCCGGGGACGTCGTCGAGCCATTCGACCTCGAAGCCGTCCTCGCGCAGCGCTTCGTACTCGAGCCGGATGTCAGCGCGCTCCTCCTCGTCGGCGGCGAGCCGGTAGCCGCCGGGGCGTCGCAAGGCGTCTCCGGCGAGCTCCGCCACGCGGTCGAGAGCTTCCTCGGTCCAGCGCCAGTACGCCGCCGCCTGCGTCGCCCCGTACGTCTCGCGAGCGACGTCGTAGCGCGCCGCACCGCCTGCAAGGGCGAAACCGCCGTTGCGGCCGCTCGCGCCTTCCGCGATCGCTCGCGCGTCATGAATGCGCACGCGAAGTCCCGCCTCGGCGAGGCGAAGCGCCGCGGAGCATCCCGTTACACCACCGCCGACGACCGCGACGTCGACGCGACCGTCGTGCGAACGGCTCTCACGCGGCGGCACGGGGTCTTCGATCCAGTACGGGTTCAGGACGTGGAACGGTAGACGCCGTCGTGGACAGCCACGCGCCCATCGATCTCGAGCTCGACGAGCTTGCGTGCGATCTCCCCGGCGTCGAGGCCGGTGCTGCGGACGAGCTCGTCGGCGCTCGCGGGCAGGAGCTCGAGGAGCGGCGAACGTTCGCCCACGACTGCCTCCGGCTCGATTCCGAACGAGGCGAGCACGTCGGTTTCGCTCGTCAGCGGCGCCGCTCCGAGCTTGAGCAGCGCGTTCGTGCCCGCGGAAAGCGAACTCGTGATCTCACCCGGCACCGCGAACACCTCCCGGCCCTCCTCCATCGCGAGGTCCACCGTGATGAGCGCGCCACTGCGTTCGCGCGCCTCGACGACGATCGTCGCCGCGCACAGGCCGGCGACGATGCGATTGCGCGCCGGGAAGCGCCACGGCGCAGGTTCGACGCCGGGCGCATACTCGGCGACGATGAGACCGGCCGTCGCGACGCGCCGTGCGAGCTCGGCGTGTGCCGCGGGGTAGTCGCGGTCGATGCCGCAGCCCAGCACGGCGACGGTCGTCCCCTCCGCCTCGAGGGCACCGCGATGCGCCTCGGCGTCGATCCCGCGGGCGAGCCCGCTGACGACGACGAGGCCTGCGGCGGCGAGCTCACGTCCCAGCCTGCGGGCGACCGAGGCGCCGTAGCCGGAGCACGCGCGGGCTCCCACGATCGCAACCGCGGGGCGCGACAGGAGATCCGGCTCGGCTTTGCCCCGCAGGAAGAGACCAGGCGGTGGATCGTGGATCGCGCGGAGGAGCGGCGGGAAGCCGGCCGCGGAGCGGGCGAGGAAACGGTGGCCACCTGCCGCGAGCCTCTCGAGGTACGCCCGCTCGTCGAAGCGTCGCTCGAACGTCCCCCAGCGCTCCCCGCGCGGCGGCCGGACGAGATGCGTTCCCGTCTCGGAGGAGAAGACCGCGAGCGCGAGCTCAGACATTCGAGAGCTCGTCGGGGGAGCGGTAGGACAGCGCCTCCGCGACGTGCTCGGGTCGCACGGAGTCGGACTCCGCGAGCGCTGCGATCGTCCGGGCGACGCGGCCAACCCGGGCGTAGCCACGCCCCGAGAGGTGAAGGCGGTCTGCTGCCCGGCGCAGAAGGGCGTCGGCCTCGCGGTCGCGGGAGGGCGGCTTCGCGACAAGTCGCGCGCGGGCGGCCGCCACTCGCTCGGCCACAGCAGAGGAGGCTTCGCTCGGAGCTGCCGCGAGCTCCTCTCCACGCACGCGCGGCATCGCGAGGACGAGGTCGAAGCGGTCGAGGAGCGCGCGCGAGAGCTTGTCCCGGTACCGCGCGAGCCGCTGCGCCGAGCAGCTGCACTGGGCCGCGGGGTCGCCACGGCCTCCGCACGGACAGAGATTCATCGTTGCGATCAGCTGAAATCGAGCGGGGAACACGACGCGACCGGCAGCGCGCGAGACCGATACGAAGCCGTCCTCGAGCGGCTGCCGGAGCGCCTCCAACGCCGGCCGCTGGAACTCGGCGAGCTCGTCGAGCAGAAGCACGCCGCGATGGGCGAGGCTCGCCTCGCCAGGACGGAGATGAGGACCGCCGCCGACGATCGCGGCGGTCGAGGCGCTGTGGTGCGGCGCTCGAAACGGCGCCCGCGAGACGAGTGGGTGTTCCCCGTCGACGAGCCCGGCGACCGAGTGGATCCGCGTCACCTCGAGTGCGGCATCCGATTCGAGCGGCGGCAGGATGCCCGGCAGCCGGCGCGCGAGCATCGTCTTCCCCGTCCCAGGCGGGCCGCCGAGGAGAACGTTGTGCCCACCCGCAGCGGCCAGCTCGAGCGCGCGCCGCGCGCGTTCCTGTCCCCGGACGTCGGCGAGATCGGGTGTCGACGCTGGGCCGTGGCCGTTCGTTGACAGCGGCGGCTCCGGCTCGAGCTCGCGCTCCCCGCGCAGATACGCGACCGCCTCGGCGAGGTGGCGGATCGGGATGGCGGCGACACCGGCGAGCGCCGCTTCCCGCGCGGAGTCGGCCGGACAAAGGAGACGTTCGGCGCCGAGCCGACGCGCTCCCTCGGCAACGGCGAGAACGCCGCCGACCCGGCGCAGGCGGCCGTCGAGCGCGAGCTCGCCGACGGCAGCCGTCCGCTCGAGCGCGGCGCGCGGGAGCTGCTGCGACGCCGCAAGCAGTGCGAGGGCGATCGGAAGATCGAAGCCGGATCCCTCCTTGCGCAACTCCGCCGGCGCAAGGTTGACCGTGATGCGTCCTTCGGGGAACTTCAGCTCGGCGGCGGAGATTCCGCTTCTGACCCGCTCACGCGCCTCCTGGCAGGCGCGATCGGCGAGCCCGACGATCGCGAAGCCGGGAATGCCGTCCCGAACGTGCGCCTCCACGTCGACCCGGCGCGGCTCGAGGCCGACGAGCGCATGGGTGACCGCGCGTGCAAGCACGCATCGAGGCTACGAGCGAAGTCGTGACACCCAGGTGCCGGCTTGGTCGAGAATCGCCGACTTCATGCTCGGTCGAGCGTCTAGCCTCAGCCCACGCGCGCGACGAGCACGTCCTCGAAGTACTCGCCCGCCCGGCGGCCGGTGCGCCGGTTGACGTGTCTCCGCAGCCGCGCTTCGAGCTGTAGCCCGGCGCGCGCGAGGATCTCGGGGTAGAGGTCGCGCCGGTCGTTGACGACGACGAGGACCGGAGCGTCCGGCCGCAGTGTCGCAGCGGCGCGTGCGAGCACCTCAGCAACGCCGGCGCGATACGCCTCGAGTGACGCGAGCGACGTCCCCGACGCAGCGGCGCCGATCTCCCTTTCCCGCCGGTCGTCGAGCCGGAGCAGCTCGTAGGCGTAGCGGTGCTGCTCGTGGTAGTCGATCAACCCCGGATACGGCGGCGAGGTGAGGATCCCGTCGAATCGCCCTCCCAGCGTTACGTGGCGCGCATCCCCGTGCAGCACCGTCGCCTCTCGCTCGGCATCCCGCACGTGCGCGAACGCCTCGATCCGCGCCAGCGTGTCGAGCGTATAGCGGCGGAGGAAACCGGCCGCCTCCTCGACAGGCCGGCACTCGCGGCGGTGCTTGTGGCACCAGTACTCGCCGCGCTGCGGCGCCTTCGGCGCCTCGAGGTCGAAGTGGGCCGTCTGCCGGGCCGACCGCGCGGCCCGTGAAAGGATCACGCGCAGCACATCGCGGTGCCTGTACTCCGCGATCAGCGCACGGAACGCGAGCAGCTCCCCGGCCGCCCGCGGCGCGTACCACTCGCGCAGGTAGGCGCGCGCCCGGCCGCGGCGGCACGACAAGGACTCGATCCGCGCGGCGACGTCCTGCAGCTCCTCGCCCAGCTCCGCGATGTCGTACGGCGCCGTCTTGACGCGCATGAGGAGGCAGTTGAAGGCGGCAATGTCCAGTCCTGTCGCGTCCAGCCCCGACTCGAGCGCCTGGACGAGAGTCGTCCCCGAGCCTGCGAACGGATCGAGGACGTGGTCGCCCGGCTCGAGGTAACGGTCGAGCAGCACCTCGACGAGCTGCGGAATGAACTTGCCGTGGTACGGGTGGAGCCGGTGGACGTGCTTCGTCCGCTCGCGCTCCGGGAGCTCGGCCTCCGACCACGAGAGGTCGAGGTCCAGGGTCCCGTACAGCTCGTCCTGCGTGACGGCCACGCGAACCGATTCGACGCGACGACTAGAACGCCTGCGGGATCCGCTGCACGCGGCCGTCGCGCACGGCGATCACGTCGAACCCGACGGCGAGGCCCGCGAGCTCCGGCCGGCTGCCGAGCCACGCTGCCGCCGCTCGCCGCAAGCGGCGCTGCTTCTCGGGCGTGACCATCTCGAGCGGGTCGCCGAATCGCGTGCCCTTCTTCTCCTTGACCTCGACGAAGCGCACGTCACGGCCGCGCCGCACGATCAGGTCGAGCTCGTTGCCGCCGGCCCACACGTTCTCGCCGAGGATCCGCCAGCCTCGCAGCCGGTACCACCACCACGCGCGCCGCTCGGCTGCGTAGCCCGACCCTCGTCTAGGCAACGGCCTCGGTCTCGGTCTCGTAGCAGAGCGCCTGGAAGCTCAGCCGGTGCACGGCCGACGGGCCTCGCGCGCGGACGACCGCGGAGTGACCGGGCGTGATGTAGCCGACGTGCTGCGCGAAGCCGTAGGCAGGATAGAGCGCGTCGAGGCGGCGCATCAGGCGGTCGCGCGTCACCTTGGCGACGATCGAGGCGGCGGCGATGGCGGCGCTCTTCTCGTCGCCGTCGACGACGGCCGTGTGCTCCGGCGCCGCGGGGCCAAGCCGGAAGCCGTCGACGAGGCAAGCCTCCGCCGGAGGCGTCAGCGCCTGGAGCATCGCGCGCAGGCCGGCGAGGTTCGAGCGGTGGAGGCCGTTGCGGTCGATTTCTCCGGGCGGGATCACGCGCACAGCGACGCGCTCGGCGCAGCCGACGACGGCGTGGAAGAGCTCCTCGCGCCGCTCCGGCGAGCACTGCTTCGAGTCGTTGAGGAAGCCGAGCGGCCGCACGCGGTGGTCGCGAAGCGACCCGTAGTCGAGCAGGACGCCCGCGACGACGAGCGGGCCGGCGAGCGAGCCGCGCCCCGCCTCGTCCGCTCCGGCGACGAAGCGCGCCCCGAGCCTTCGATCGAACCGGAGCAGCTTCTGGCCGGTGCGCTTCACGCGGCCGACAATAGCGTGGACTTCGGGCGGCGACTGTCGCCGCGAAGGAGTTGCCGGGAAGTCGTTACTCGGCGGGCGTGGCTTCGGCGTTCGCCTCGGCCTCGGCCTCGGCAGCCTCCGGCTCCGAGACCTCGTCGGCGGGTGCATCGTCGGCGGGCTCGTCGGCCGGCGCTTCCTCTGCCGTCGGCTCGTCCTCGGCCACTTCCTCGTCCTCCGGCTCAGCTTCGGCCTCGACCGGCTCCGCCTCCGACTGCGGCCCGTCGGCGTCCTCGGGCTCGACGGCGGGGTCGTCCAAACCCTCTGCAGCAGCGGGCGCCTCCACGGCCTGCGGCAGCTCCGAGCCCGCTCCGTACCGCCGCTCGCGGACGCGGGCCTTCTTGCCGACGCGGCCACGCAGGTAGTAGAGCTTCGCGCGGTTGACGTCGCCGATCGCGGTGACCTCGATCTTCTCGATCTTCGGCGAGTGGAGCGGGAATGTCCGCTCGACGCCGACGCCGAACGACTGCTTCCGCACGGTGAAGGTCTCGCGTGCGCCGGCCCCTTGTCGCTTGAGCACGATCCCCTCGAAGACCTGCACGCGGCGGCGCGTACCCTCGATCACCTGGAAGTGGACACGAACCGTGTCCCCCGCCTTGAAGCGCGGCACGTTGCGCAGCTGGGCGCGCTCGAGGTCCTGGATGACGTTGCTCATGAAAAGAGGGCCTGACGGCCGACGGCCAAGGGTACCGGAATCGACTTCGAGCCGATCCGGCTAGCGAAAGCCGATCCGGTCCGGCGGCCAGTAGACGAAGAACACAGTGCCGATCAGCTTGCTCCGCGGCACCGAGCCCCACGTGCGGGAGTCGCACGACTGCGAGCGGTTGTCGCCCATCATGAAATAGCTGTCGGGTTTGACGTGCCAGACCTGCCCGAAGTGGGCGCTGTCCGCCAGGCGTCGGTCTGTCGAGACGTACTGCTGTTTCAACTTCACGAACTCCTTCGCGCCCGGCTCCTTGACGTCGATGAAGCCGTTGTCGTCCTCGCGCACCGTCTCGTTCGGCAGGCCGATCACGCGCTTCACGAACGTCCCGCCTTCGCCGCACTTGAGCGCCGCCTCGGTCGGCGTGTTGAAGACGACGATGTCGCCGCGCGAGGGCGGGCCGAAATCGAGGCAGATCCGGCATGCGAGCACGCGGTCGCTCGAGCTACCGAGGCAGCCCGGCTCCGTCGGCCCGCGCGCGCAATTCAGCGTCGGCTCCATCGACGACGACGGGATGCGGTACGGATTGACGACCCACTCCTTCAGCGCGAGCACGATCAGGATCGCGCCCACGATGGTGAGGATCCAGTCGAGCGTGACCCGGACACTGCGCGGGAGCCTCGGGAAGAGCCGGGCGAGCGGATCACGGCTGCGCCGCTCGTGGTACCGAGCCCCACGGGTGTCGTCGAGGAACGGATCTCGCGGTACCTGGGTCTCGCCGTAGCCGCCGTAGTTTCCGTAGTCGCTCCGCTGCCAAGGCGGCTCGGGGTCAGGCCGGTCGGAGCTCGGCTGCTCGTAGCTCGGTCGCTCGTAGTTGGGCCGGTCGTAGCTCGGGCGGTCGTACGCGGGCCAGCCGGTCTCCGGCTCCCCTGCGGGGGCCTTCTCCTCCTGCTCTTGCTCCTGCTTCTCGTCCTCGTCGTCGGGTCTGGGACGGTTCCAGTCGTAGTAGTCGCTCATCGCACATGCTCCCGCCGCCACGCATCGACACGCGCGTGGTCGCCCGATAACAGCACATCGGGGACTGACCAGCCGCGAAACTCGGCGGGCCGCGTGTAGTGCGGGTACTCGAGCCCGCCGCCGAGCTCCTCGGAGAAGCTCTCGAGCTCGCCGGACCCCTCGGCAAGTGCCCCGGGCAGGCGCCGCGCGACGGCGTCGAGGAGGATCATCGCGGGCAGGTCCCCGTTCGAGAGGACATAGGGCCCGACCGAGATCGCATCCGTCGCAAGGTTCTCCACGATTCGCTCGTCGAATCCCTCGAAGCGGGCGGACAGAAGAGTGAGCGTCGGGCGGGCGGCGAGGTCTTCGACGACCGCCTGGGTCAACTGCCGCCCCTTTGGCGAGAGCGCGACCACCGGTCCCGGCTGCTCGCCGCCATAGACGGCCTCGAGCGCCGCGGCGACGACGTCCACGCGCAAGACCATTCCCGCCCCGCCGCCGTACGGCTCGTCGTCGACCTGGCCCGCGCGCAGCGGGGTCGAGTCCCGGTAGTTGAACAGCCGCAGCTCGAGCTCCGTGCCGAGCACGCTCGCGACCGGCCGCTGCTCTGTCAGCCAGGCGTAGGCGTGGGGAACGAGTGTGAAGACGTCGATGCGCACGGCTGGGCTATTCCGGGTCTGCGAACCCCACGGCGACGACGATTCGCCCGCCGGCCAGATCCACCTGCCGGACGCACGCCTCGACGAGAGGCAACGACGCGCCGGAGTCGAGCTCGAGCACGTCGTTCGCAGGGTACTCGAGTACCTCGCGCACCCGTCCGAGAGGTCGTCCGGTCTCCTCCTCCACGCTCAGCCCCACGAGCTGGAAGACGTAGAACTCGTCGTCGCCGCCAAGGTGAGGCAGTGTCGCGCGCGCGACGGCGAGCTCGGTGCCTCGCTCCACGTGGCGGTCGAGGCGGATCACCGGTCGGCCGCCGGAGCCGCGCCGGGCTGCGACCACCGTGACGGACTCTCCGCCCGCATGGAGCGTCGCCCCCACCGCGAACACGTCTTCACGCTCGCTGGGGCCTTCGACGAAGAACGCGCCGTCGAGCCCGTGCGGCTTCCCGACCCGGCCGACGGGGACGAGCTCGTTCTCAGCCACCGTCCCACCAGGGGCGGGGGTATGAGGAGATGCCGGCGAGGAGCTCCGGGTCGAACTCCGTGCATCGAAGCTCGACCTCGCTCCCGTCGAGGAGCGCCCAGTAGGCGCCGGGCTGCTCCTCGTGGGCCATGCCGACACTCCCCGCGTTGACGACGCGGTGCTCTCTGATCCGCCGGTCGAACTGTCTGTGCGTGTGCCCGCAGACGACGAGCCGCGCCGCGACGCCCTCGAACCAAGGCGCGACCTCCGCCTCCGGCGTCTCCACATCGAAGCGGTCGACGTCGCTTTGCGGCGTCGCATGGCAGAAGAGGGTCCCGTCGAGCTCGAGGGTCGGCGGAAGGTCGTGGAGGAACCGGACGTCGTCGTCGTCAAGTCGCTCGCCGACCCAGACGAGCACGTCGTGGGAGCCCTCGCCGGCCCCGATCTCGAACTGCTCGCGGTCGGTGTTACCCCGCAGCCAGTGGGCGCGGGCGCCGAGCGCGCGCAGCCGCGCGAGCGTCTCGGCAGGGAACGGCCCGTAGACATGGTCGCCACCGAGGACGATTGTGGCGCCGTTGGGCACCTCCGCGAGAACCGCCTCGAGCGCAGGCAGGTTCGCGTGAACGTCGTAGAGGGCAGCGACCTTCACAGGCCGCGTTCGGTGAACTCTGCGACGGCCTCCTCGCGTGTCGCCTTGAGCTCGGCGCCCTCGTAAGGCGTGCGCCGGTGCTTGAGGTCGAGCAGCCAGTACGCGCCCGGCTCCTCCTCGTACGACATGCCGACGCTCCCGGCATTGACGACGCGCACGCCGGCGACGGTGCGCTCGAACTGGGTGTGCGTGTGCCCGCAGACGACCGTCGGCACGTCGAGCCCTTCGAAGAGGAAGGCGATCCGCTCCTCGGGCGTCCGCTCGGTGAAGATGTCCATGTCGTTCCGCGGAGACGCGTGGCAGTAGAGGACGTCGCCGAGCTGCTGCGTCTCGGGCAGCTCGTGGAGGAAGGCCATCTCCTCCTCGCTCAGCCGGCCGCGCGTTTCCTCGACGAGAGGCTCCGGGACGAGCCCGCCCTCGCCGGGATGGAGCTCGCGATCCGCATTGCCGCGAACCCAGCGAACGCGGTCGCCGAGCCCACGCAGCCGCGAGAGCGTCTCGGACGGCTGCCCGCCGCCCGCGCAGATGTCGCCGCCGACGACGATCGTCGCGTCGCCGGGCACCTCCGCGAGGACCGCCTCGAGTGCGGGCAGGTTCCCGTGGATGTCGTAGAGGGCGGCGACGGCCACGGTGTGTCAGTCGACGATCTCGAGCTGGAGGCGGCGCCCCGCCTCGACGCCTCCCGCGCGGACGACCGTGCGCAGCGCGCGCGCGAGCCGGCCCTGGCGGCCGATCACCTTGCCGACGTCTCCCTCCGCCACGTGAAGCCGGAGCAGGAGCGTGCCGTCATACTCCTCGACCTCCTCGACGCGCACGGCGTCGGGCTCGTCGACGAGCTTGCGCGCGAGCTCCGCGACGAGGTCGCCCATCGCCGTTACGAGATGCCTTGAGCCTTGAGGAGCTTCGCCACCGACTCGGTCGGCTGCGCGCCCTTCTCGAGCCAGCCGCGCACCTTCTCCTCGTCCAGATCGATGAGCGAGGGATCCGACTGCGGGTTGTAGCGGCCGACGATCTCGATGAACTTGCCGTCGCGCGGCGAGCGCGAATCGGCGGCGACGACGCGGTAGATCGGGTTCTTCTTCGACCCGACCCGCGTCAGCCTGAGCTTCACTGCCATTCGGTTACCTCTTCGCTTTCTTCTTCTTGCGTTTTGAACTGGCTTTACGGGTCGCGCTCGGTCGCGGACCGCCGCCCATCGTAGGCGGTCCCGCCGCCATCCCCGGCAACTGCGGCATCTTGCCCGATCCGGCCATCTTCATCATCTTCGCCATCTGCTTGCGGGCCTCGATCAGCTGGTTGACCTGCTCCAGCGTCGTTCCCGAGCCGGCTGCGATGCGTTTACGGCGGGAGGCGTCGATCACGTGCGGGACGCGCCGCTCGTGCGGCGTCATCGAAAGGATCATCGCCTCGACCCGCTTGAGCTGCCGTTCGTCTACCTGGTCGAGGCCCTCGAGTTGGTTGCCGAGGCCGGGAATCATCTTGAGGATCCCCTGCAGCGGGCCCATGCGGCGCAGCATCTTGTAGCTCGAGAGGAAATCGTCGAAGCTGAACTCGCCCTTGAGCATCCTCTGCTCGAGCTTCTCCTTCTCCTCGTCCTCGATCGCGGCCTCGGCGCGCTCGATCAGCGTCAGGACGTCGCCCATGCCGAGGATCCGCGACGCCATCCGGTCGGGGTGGAACCAGTCGAGCGCGTCGAGCTTCTCGCCGAGCGAGGCGAGCTTGATCGGGCGGCCGGTCACCGCGCGGACGGAGAGCGCCGCGCCGCCGCGCGCATCGCCGTCGAGCTTGGTCAGGACGATGCCGTCGAAGTCGATCCGCTCCTGGAACGCCTGCGCGACGTTGACGGCCTCCTGCCCGGTCATTGCGTCGAGGACGAGGAGGACGTTCGTCGGCTTCGCCTCGCGCCGCACCGCGGCGAGCTCCTCCATCAGCGCCTCGTCGACGTGGAGGCGGCCGGCCGTGTCGAGGATCACGACGTCGCGGCCGTCTGCCTTCGCGCGCTCGATCCCCTCGTGGACGGCCCTGACCGGGTCTGAGCGCTCGTCGGCGTAGACCGGCACGCCCACCTGTTCGCCGAGCTGGACGAGCTGGTCGATTGCGGCCGGGCGCTGGAGGTCGGCCGCCACGAGCGCCGGTTTCTTGCCCTCCTTGCTCAGCAGGAGCGCAAGCTTGCCCGCCGCCGTCGTCTTGCCCGAACCCTGCAGGCCCGCGAGGAGAATGGTCGTCGGCGGGCGGGGCGAGAAGGCGAGGCGGGAGTCGGACGAACCCAAGAGCTCGGTCAGCTCCTCGTGCACGATCCTCACGACCTCCTGGCCCGGCGTGAGGCTCTTGCGCACGGCCTCGCCGAGCGCGCGCTCGCGCACCTGCGCGACGAACTCCTTGACGACGCCGAAGTTGACGTCCGCCTCGAGTAGTGCGAGGCGCACCTCGCGCATGGCGCGGGAGATCGCCTCCTCGTCGAGGACGCCACGCCCGCGGAGGTCGCCGAGGGCGCTCTGGAGCTTCTCGCTGAGAGCGTCGAACATCGCGCAGGGCAGGGTAGCCGGGCTGGAAACCGCGCAGCCCGGGAGTCAGACTGCACGCATGGTTTCCGCAGCCGCAGCGCGGAAGACCGTCAGCGTCCTCTTCTGCGACCTGGCCGACTCGACCGCGCTCGGCGAGCGGGTCGATCCAGAGCTGCTGCGCGAGCTGATGGGCCGCTGGTACGACGAGATGCGCATCGCCGTCGAGCGCCACGGCGGAACGGTCGAGAAGTTCGTCGGCGACGCAGTGATGGCGGTCTTCGGGCTGCCGCGCGCGCACGAGGACGACGCGTTGCGCGCGGTGCGCGCGGCGCTCGAGATGCAGACCGCGGTCGAACGCCTCAACGCCTCACTCGCCCGCCGCGATGCAGCGGAGCTGCGCATCCGGATCGGGATCAACACCGGCGAGGTCGTGACGGGCGACGAGGCTGCGACGCTCGCCACGGGCGATGCAGTCAACACAGCCAAGCGGCTCGAGCAGGGAGCGGCGGGAGGCGAGATCCTGATCGGCGGCTTGACCGAGCGGCTGGTGCGTCATGCCGCCCGGCTCGAGCCGGTCGCGCCGCTCGACGCCAAGGGAAAGAGCGCTCCGGTCAAGGCGTGGCGGGTGCTCGGCGCAGTGGCCGGCGCCGATTCCTTCGCGCGTCGCTGGGACACCCCGCTCGTCGGAAGGACGAGCGAGCTCGCCGTCCTGCGTGCCGAGCTGACGGCGAGCGCGGACGAGCGCCGGTGCCGTTTGGTCACGCTGATCGGCGCGGCCGGGGTCGGCAAGACACGACTCGTCTCGGAACTGGTCGCTGAGGTTCGCGACCACGCCACCGTCGCCGCCGGCCGCTGCCTCCCCTACGGCGACGGAATCACGTTCTGGCCGCTGACGGAGCTCATCCGGCACCTCGGCGGCGAGCAAGCCGTCACCGACGCGATGGGCGACGAACCCGACGCCGCACTCGTCGTCGAGCGCTTGCGGGTGTTCGCCGGCAAGGGCACCGCGCCACCCGAGGAGCTGTTCTGGGCGGTGCGGCGCCTCTTCGAATGCCTCGCCGCTTCCCGCCCGCTCCTCGTCGTGCTCGAGGACGTCCACTGGGCGGAGCCGACCCTGCTCGACCTCGTCGAGCACGTGAGCCGCTGGAGCCGCGACGCGCCGATCCTCATCCTCTGCGTCGCCCGGAAGGAGCTGCTCGAAGAGCGACCTCAGTGGGAGGGCGTACGCGTGCGGCTCGAACCACTCTCGAGTGGGGAGGCGACGCAGCTTCTCGAGGCGCTCGACGGCGACGGCATCCTGTCGCCGGAGCTGCGCGCACGCGTGGCCGAGGTCGCCCAGGGCAATCCGCTCTACACCGAGCAGCTCGTGGCGATGCTCGCCGAGGAGGCGCGTGCAGCCCTGGAGCTCGTGACCCTGCCGCCGACCATCCAGGCTCTCCTCGCCGCGCGGCTCGATCGTCTCGACCAGCACGAGCGGCACGTGCTCGAGCGGGCGGCGGTGGTCGGCAAGGAGTTCTGGCCGGGAGCGGTGGCAGCCCTCGACGGCGGGGATCAGGCTCTCGGGACGACGCTGCTCGAGCTGGTTCGCCGTGACCTCGTCGAGCCCGCCGTCTCGAGCATCCCGGGGGAGGACGGCTTCCGCTTCCGGCATGCGCTGATCCGAGACGTGGCCTACTCCGGCATCCCGAAGCGCACGCGCGCCCAGCTCCACGAGCGCTTTGCCGGGTGGGTGGAGGACCGCAACGCTCGCGAAGAGCTCGTCGGCTACCACCTGGAGCAGGCGTATCGCTACCGAGACGAGCTCGGGGCGATCGACGCCGGGGCACGCGCCCTCGGTGAGCGCGCCGGCGAGCTGCTCACGAGCGCCGGGCGGCGCGCGCTGGCGGGGGACGACATGCCTGCGGCGGTCAACCTGCTCGAGCGGGGGGTCGCGCTGTTGCCGCGGACAAGCGAGTCCCGAGGCTTCGTGCTCCTCGATGTCGCGATCGCTCTCATGAGATCGGGCGCCTTCGCATCGGCCGAGGGCGCGCTCGAGGAGGCTCTCGACTTGGCGCGTGCCGACCGCGACCGGCGGCTCGAGCTACGCACGCTCGTCGAGCGCGAGTTCTTCCGGATCTTCACGAACGCGGACCCTTCGACAGAGGAGATCACGCGCATCGCCAAGGAGGCGATTCCGGCTCTCGAGGCACTCGGTGACGACACCGGGGTCGCGAAGGCATGGCACCTGCTGAGCGAGCCGCCGGTCAATGCGTGCCGCTGGGGCGAGCGAGCGGACGCTCTCGAGCACGCACTAGAGCACGCACGGCGCGCCGGAGACGCTCGTGAGGGGGCCCGCATCGCGGCGTCGCTGATGCAGGCGATCCAGCTCGGCCCTACGCCGGTCGACGCAGCGATCGACAGAGCGCATCTCTTTCTCCGCGAGAGTGAGGGCGACCGGCTGTTCACGGCCTCGATCCTCAGCTCGCTGGCAGTGCTGCTCGCCATGCGGGGCGAGTTCGGCGAGGCGCGCGCACAGTGGGCAGCGGCGCAGACGCCGTGGAACGAGCTCGGAATGTTGCACCGCCGCGCGATCCGCGCGATCGACGCCTCGACGATCGAGCTGTTGGCCGGAGACGCCGAGGCCGCGGAGCGGGAGCTCCGGGACGGGTACCGGATGCTCGAGGAGATCGGCGAAATGCACGTCCGTCCCACCGTCGCTGCGTATCTCGCGGCGGTGCTCGCGCAAGAAGGCCGCGCCGCCGCCGCGGAGGAGTTCGTGCACTTCGCGGAGTCACACGCCTGGGAGGACGACATCGTCACGCAGGTGATGTGGCGCGTCGCGCGGGCTCAGGTCCGGGCTCCCGCGGGAGAGGCGGCGGAGGCGGAGCTGCTGGCCCGCGAGGCGGTCGACCTGGCTGCGCCGACCGACTTCCTCGACCTGCAGGCAACGGCACAACTCGCCCTCGCGCGCGTCCTCCGAGAGGCGGGCTCGCCGGCCGCCGCAGACGCAGCCGCCCGGGCGCAAGCGGTCTACGAGCTGAAGGGCAACGTCGTCGGCGCGGGCTGGGCGGCACAGCTCGTGGAAACCGCGCCGGGGTCGGAGTAGTGTCTCCGCGTCGAAGGGAGGTAGCAGATGGACGAGGGATCAGAGCGCTCCTGGGAGCCCGGTAAGGGTGGCAGCGTGGAGGTGGCGGCCGAGCGGGCCTGGGAGAACGCAAAGGAGGCCGGAGCCGAGCCGGGCATCTACGAGCTCACGCTCTTCATCGAGGCCGAGAACCCGATCAGGACGTACCTCGCCACGATCGACCCGGTCGGCTGATCGACGCTCTCAGCCGGCGACGAGCGCGCGGGCGTAGTCGCGCGGGTCGAACGGCTGGAGATCCTCCAGCGCCTCGCCGACGCCGACGAGCTTGACCGGCAGGCCGAGCTCGTAGGCGATCGGGATCGCCACGCCGCCCTTCGCGGAGCCGTCGAGCTTCGTGAGCACCACGCCGGTGACGCCGACCGCGTCGCCGAAGAGGCGCGCCTGCTGGACGCCGTTCTGTCCCGTCGTGGCGTCGACGACGAGGAGCGTCTCGTGCGGCGCCTCTTCGAGCCTGCCTGCGACGACACGGCGCACCTTTGCGAGCTCCTCCATGAGGTTCGTCTGGGTGTGGAGACGGCCGGCCGTGTCGATGAGGACGACGTCGCGGCCGCGCGCGACGGCGGCTTCAACCGCGTCGTACGCGACCGCCGCGGGATCCGCGCCGCGCTCGGAGCCGACGAAGTCGGCCCCGGCCCTCTGCGCCCAGATCTCGAGCTGCTCCTCGGCAGCCGCGCGGTAGGTGTCGGCAGCCGCCACCACGACCGAGCGGCCGCGCTCGGCCAGCCTCGCAGAGAGCTTCCCGATCGTCGTCGTCTTCCCGGTGCCGTTGACGCCGACGACGAGGATCACGGCCGGCTCGTGACGGACGTCGAGCACCGGCGGCTCACCGAAGAGCTCGGTCACCGCTTCCACGAGCGCAGCGTTCAGGTCCGCGAGCTCGCCGCGAGCTTCGAGACGGCGGACGAGCTCAGCAGTCGCACGGACGCCGACGTCGCCGGCGATCAGCGCCTCCTCGAGCTGCTCCCAGCTCGCATCGTCGCCCGGATCGAAGGAGGCGGCAGCGGCGATCTCGCCCGTCAGCGCGCGCCGCGACTTGGAGAGCGAGTCGCGTAGCCGCGAGAAGAGCCGGCCGCCGCCCTCCTCCTCGGCCGCAGGCAGCGCGTCCGGCTCGCCCAGCAGCTCACCCCAACTCCTCGCCATCCCCGGAGGGTAGTGCCGTGCGCGCCGGCGCTAGGCGGCGAGCTGCCATTCCTCGTTGCGGATGAGCGGAACCTCGGTGCCGTCCGCCAGGACGGCGTCCACCTCGAGCTCCGGCGCCCCGACCATGAAATCGACGTGGATGTTGCAGACGTTGGTCGCCGGGTCGGGCTCGCCGTCGAACGCATACGCGAGGCCCATCCCGTAGGCGATGTGACACGTCGCGTTCTCGTCGAAGAGCGTGTCGAAGAAAAGCGTCCCGGACTGACCGACACGCGACTCGTTCGTGACCAGCGCGAGCTCACCGAGCCGGTCGGCGTTCTCGTTCGTCGCAAGCTGGCTGCGAACGAGGTCCGCCCCCTCCTCGGCGTCGACCCTGACGATCCGGCCGTCCGCGAAGGTGAACTCGAGCCCACGGAGGATCTGGCCGTCGAGGGAGAGCGGCTTGCTCGAGCGAATCGTCCCTTCGGCACGCCGGGGGTCCGGAGTGGTGAAGATCTCCTCCGTCGGCAAGTTCGCTACGTAATCGATGCCGCCGGCCGTGCGGAAGAGAGCGCTCCCCCAGCGGGCTGTGGGAAGCAGCCCGACCGTGAGATCCGTGCCGGGCCCGCGGTACCGAAGCGCGTCCGGGCGAAGCGACGTCAATGTTGCCGCGCGGGCATCGAGCCGCGCCATCTGCTCGCGCCATGCCGCCACCGGGTCCGCCTCGTCGAGACGCATGCAGAAGGCGACCTTCTCCCACAGCCGCTCGACGTCGGGTTCCCCGAAGACCTGGGTCGCCCAGCCCTCGTTCGGCGCTCCGACGCCGGACCAGTTGACGTTGTTCTCCCGGTGCTGGGCCTGGACGATCTCCCTGATCTCCACCTGGACCGCGCGGCCGATGCGTTCGCCGTCGAGGTCACCGAGCAAATGCGGCTCGGACCTGCCCATCGTCCCGAGGTACGCGTTCCCGGCCATCGCCTTCATGAGCTCCTTCTGCCACTCAGGCGAGTAGGTCAGCGCCGAGTCCGGCCCGAGCCCGATCATCGCGTGCCGTATGTGGTCGTCGCGGTAGTGGACGTGGACGTACGAGGCGCCCGCCCTGTACGCCTGGCGGACGAGCGCGCGCCCCAGGTCCGCGTGCTCCACCATCGGGAGGACGAAGACCTCCTGCCCCGGCTGCACGTTCGCTCCGACGCGGACGGCGAGCTCCGCGTAGCGCTCGAGGCGTTCGTCCATCGCAAAGATCCTATGCACATCGCTCGTTAAGCTCGCCCCCGTGCGTGAGCTTCGTCCGGGTCTCTGGCACTGGCGTGCGCCGCATCCCGACTGGGAGGCGGACAGCGCGTGGTCGCAGGAGGTCTCCTCGTACGCTGTCGAGCTCGGCGACCAGTTCCTGTTGTTCGACCCGCTGGCCGTTCCCGACGAGCTGCGCGAGCGTGCGACGGCCGTCGTTCTGACCGCGCCGTACCACGAGCGCGGAGCTCGCGGGCTCGGGCTGCCGGTGTACACGCCACCCGCCGACACCTGGCAGGACTGGGTCGAGAAGTTCGGCGTCGACCCCGATCAGGTGCGCGGCATGGAGAGCGAGGACCTCGCCTGGCTGCGGGCAGGCGAAGCCGAGGGGCATTTTCACGGCCCCGGAGAGTGGCCGTTCGGCATCCAGGCGTACGCCGGTCGCGAGGACAACGACCTCATCCTCTGGTTGCCGTCGCTGGGCGCGGTCGTCAGCGGCGACTCCCTTTCCGACTTCGGCGACGGCCTGGGCATCCAGTTGGGCGGCCGCAAGCACGTGACCCGTGAGGACGTCGCCCAGCGGCTGCGTCCGCTGCTCG
>Ga0070695_100000335_pt1 | contig 24176 bp, 12 predicted proteins | sample KBSK1252metaG_FD_65471 | JGI IMG/M metagenome (GOLD analysis project Ga0070695, IMG submission 65471) | Corn, switchgrass and miscanthus rhizosphere microbial communities from Kellogg Biological Station, Michigan, USA - KBS K1-25-2 metaG | ecosystem: Host-associated > Plants > Roots >...
AACGGGATCGACGACGATTGCAACGGCCGGATCGACGACGGCGTCCCCCATCCGACCGGGGCGTTGACGATGACGATGGCGAAGTCCAATGGCAACGTCACCATGTCGTGGAACGCCGTGCCGCATGCGGTCCAGTACGACGTCATCTCCGGTGACCTTCAGGAGCTGCGGAGCGCGAGCGGCCATTACCAGTTCTTGAGTCAGGCCCACTGCTCTGGCAACGACGTCTCCGGCACGTCCATGTTCACGGGCCCCAATCCGACCGCCGGCCAAGGACAGTTCTGGCTGATGCGGGCGGTCGGGTGCACGGGACTTGGCCCGTACGACGAGGGGGTTCCCTCGCAGGTCAGCACGCGCGGTCAAGAAATCGGCGCGGCCTTGTGGGCCTGTCCCGACTAGGCGACGCGAACGATGAACGACGCATTTCCTCAGGGGCGACTCGTGTATCGAAAATCTATCGGAATCCTGGCGGCGCTGGCGGCGGCCGTCGGTAGCGCTCACGCAATGACGCTGAGCGGCGATGCCAACATCGTGGAGCTGCTGCAGCAATCCAACGACATCGTCGTCGGCAAGGTCACGAACGTCACCGACGGGATCGACCCGCAGGGTGTGCCTTATACCGAGGTGACGCTCCAGGTCTCGGAGTCGATTCGCGGCGGCATCGCCGGCACCTACACGTTCCGGCAGTTCGGCCTCTTGGCGCCGCGGCTGACCGCGGACGGCACGAAGAAAATGATGCCCGCCCCCGAGGGTCTCCCCAGGTACACCGCGGGCACGGAGCTGGTCCTGATGCTCCGCCCGTCGGCGAGGCTGACCGGTTTCCGCATGCCGGCGGGGGTCACGGCAGGAAAGTTCCAGATCGGCCCGGGACGCGTCGAGAACGAGCACGGCAACGTGGGCCTGTTCAGGAACGTCCGTCTCGAGCAGGGCGTCGGCAACGCGAAGGAGACGCGGATGATCGTGGACGGCGGTGCGGTGAACCCCGACACGTTCCTCTCCTTTCTCCGGCGCGCCGTCCAGGGTCGTTGGGTGGAGACGGGGAAACTGTCGCTCTCCGACCGGCGCGACATTCCCCCACCGCACACCTCGGGGTCCGGCCGATGAGCCGCGCGCGTCTCCTGGGAGCGCTCCTCGCGCTCTCGGTTGGGACCGCCGCCTTCGCAGGCGGCCCCCTGTACACCTACGACTACGTGAACCGCGTGCCGTACACGTGGAACCTGCAGGCATGGCCCGGCGGATCCGTTCCCGTCTTCACCGACCTCGGCGCCTTGGGCCCGCTCTCGCCCGAGCGTGCCGGCTATCTCGTGAGCTTCGCCTCGAGCCAGTGGTCGGGCGTGTCGACGTCCACCTTCCGGAGCACGGTGGCCGGCGACTTCTCCCAGATCGGCCTCGGCGACGTGAACGGTGCAACGGTCACGTCGGTCCTCGGCTCTTGGAACGGCGGCGGGGCCGACATCGTCTACGACGACGACGGCAGCATCTTCGAGGACTTCTTTGGCTTTCCTCCCGGTGCCGTTCTGGGCATCACGGGGATCGAGTACGTCGCCCCCGACTCTCCCGAGATCCTCGAGGCGTGGATGGTCCTGACCGGAACCGGACAACATCCGGACGACCCGGGCGGTGTCGGCTACCAGGGCGTCGTCACGCACGAGATGGGGCACGCGTGGAATCTCGCGCACTCCCAGCTGAACGGCGCAGCGGAAGATCCCAACCTGCTCGACCCTCCCGCGCCCAACGGTTGCGGCGCGCCCTGGATCGTCGCCCGGCCGGGACCTGAGACCAACGAGACCATGTATCCGTTCAGCAATCCATCACCCGGCCAGAGCGGCGAGTTCATGGGGACGCTGCACCTCGACGATCGCGCGGCGATCTCGGATCTTTACCCTGCGCCGGGGTATCCCCAGACGGGTGGGACGATTCGCGGCGAGGTCCGAGACGCGTCGGGGGCTCCGGTGACCGGGGTCAACGTCATCGCGAGACTCGCCGGCGATCCGTTTTCCGAAGCCTCGTCGTACATCTCGGGACAGGTCTCCAAGGGGGAGGCGGGTCCCGACGGCACGTTCACGATCAACAATCTCACTCCAGGCAGGAGCTACGTCGTCTACGTCGACAGCCTCCTGGCCGGCGCCTTCTCGGTGCCGCCCATCGTCGTGCTGCCCGGCCCGGAGGAGTACTTCAACGGGGGGATGGAGAGCGGAGACGGGTCGACCGACAACCGATGCAGCTGGACGACGGTGAACGTTGCGGCAGGCGCGCCCGTGACGGCCAACATCACGTTCAATCGGCTTCCCGGCGCGCCCGAGTTCATCCAGCCGTACCCGCGCCAGAACGGAGTCCCCACGGACATCACCGCAGACGGATCCGTGGTGGTCGGAGGCGTGCCCGGTTCCGATCCCGCCCATCCCGGGTCCGGCTTCCGATGGGACTTGAACACGGGTGTGTACGAAGACATCGGCGGGGCTGTGACGAAGGCCGCGATCTCCAACGACGGGACACGGATCGTCGGCAACATCCTCGACGAGGCCGACGGGACGATGAAGGCGGCGATCTACGAGAACGGCAACTGGAGACCGCTTCCTCCTGTCCCCGGAGCCGTACCCTGCAACGATCTTGGCGTTCCGGTCTACACGAGCGTCCAGGACATCTCCGGCGACGGCAGCACGGTCGTCGGGCTCTCCTACGGCGCCGCTGGTTGCTACAACGGCACGACCCGCGGCTTCAAGTGGACGGCGGCCGGTGGCACCGTCGCCCTTCCCAAGATCGACACCTTCGACCAGCCTGGCCGGGCCAACGGCGTCAACTTCAACGGCAGCGTGATCGTTGGCTGGGACCAAAGTTCGACCGGACTCCGGCGCGCGGTACAGTGGCGGAGCGGCCCCCCGACCTTCATCAAGATCGGAACCCAGTACGTAGGCGAGGCTCTCGGAGTGTCGCGCGACGGACAGTTCGTCGTCGGTGCGATCAATTCCGCCACCAGCGGCGAGGCGTGGCGCTATACACCGGCGACCGGCGTCGAGCGGCTCGGTCTCCTGCCGGGACAAACTGGGGGCGCCACCACCGTGATCAGCGACGATCACGAGGTCGTCACCGGCTTCGCGACCGGCAACAACGTGATCCTCGGGCCCGGGATCTGGACGAGCTCGTTGCGCTGGACGGATCTGAACCAGCTCCTCGGCTCCCAGGGGATCAGCACGGTGGGAGCGTTCCCTCTCGCCGCGAATGCGATGTCGGCCGACGGGCGGACGATCGCCGGCCATATGAACTCGCAGTACGGGAACCTTCCCTGGGTCGTCAAGATTCCGACCATCCTCGTCTGCCAGCAGGGTCAGACGCAGGCCGTCAGCTTCCCCCAGGGGCTGAACGCTGCGATCCTCCAGGGCGGCACCCTCGGCCCCTGTCAATGCAGCGCCGCGGCTCCCACGGAGCTTGCCGTCCTTCTCGTGAACAAGCCCGTCTCGGGGGGAGCGCGTCTGACGTGGGCCGCGATCCCCGGGGCCACCGGCTACGACGTCGTGCGGGGGGGCCTCGGACACCTGCGCTCGAACCTCGGCGACTTCGCGAGCGCCACGGGGGACTGCCTGGAAGACAACCTCACCGACACGACCGCCGACGATGGCGACGTCCCCGCTCCGGCCGACGGCTACTGGTACCTCGTCCGCGCCACCAACTGCGGTGGTGCGGCGTCCTTCGATTCGGGTGCGCCTTCGCAGGTCGCATCGCGCGACGCGGGAATCGAAGCGTCTGCCTACGCCTGCCCGTAGTCCGCGTTGTCGTGCCCCGGGTATCCGGTGATCTTTCTCGAAAACTCGGTGGATCCCCCCATGGTTGCAGGGGCCACCCTCTTCGTATTCTTCGAGCGCTCGCGACAGGGGTGTTCTCCGGAAAGGACTTCTCGATGAAAACCGCGCATGTTGTTGCTCTCTTCTGCCTCCTCCTCGCCGGACTCGTGCCGGGCGCCCATGCGGCGACCGGCGTCTGCGAGTCGCTCCCCGGCGGCCCCATCGAGCTCGAATCCACCGGCGGCCTCCTTGGCCCCACGGGGTACGGGAGCCTGGGCGCCGCGTTCGCCGACATCAACAACGGGAGCTACACGGGGGCGATCACGATCGACGTCTGCGGCGACGCGACGGAAGGCGCTTCCGCCCTCCTGAACGCCAGCGGCGTCGGAGGATCCTCGTACACGGGGATCACGATCTCGCCTGCGGGCGGCGCGGCACGGACCATCTCCGGCACCATCGCCGGCGCACTGATCGATCTCAACGGCGCCGGAAGCGTCGTGATCGACGGCTTGAATGCGGGAGGGAACGCGCTCACCCTCGACAACGCGAGCACCGCGACCAACGCCTCTACCGTCCTCTTCCGGGCGGGGACCTCGGGGGACACGGTCCGCAACTGCACCATCAAGGGCTCGGGGACGGGCGCCGCGTCGGGCACCATCGCCTTCTCGACCGGTTCCACCACCGGCAACATCAACCACACCATCACGGCCAACACGATCGCTGCGTCGGGCGGGAATCTCCCCACCAACGCCGTCTACTCCGCGGGAAGCTCGGCCAGCATCGCCAACACCGGCATCGTCGTCAGCAACAACTTCATCCAGGACTATTTCAACGCCGGCGCCGCCTCCAACGGCATCCTCGTGGCGTCGAACAGCGGCACCTGGACGATCACGGGCAACCGCTTCTTCCAGACGGGGACGCGCACCGCGACCACCGGGGCGACGCACCGCGCGATCGGTATCGTGACCGCCTCGGGCAGCGGGTACACGGTCTCGAACAACACGATCGGCTTCGCGGACGGATCCGGAGGCGGCGTCACGACGTACACCGGCGCCGTCGCCATCAACTACCGCGGCATCGAGATGACGGTGGCCGCGTCGCCTTTCCCGGCGTCGAGCGTCCAGGGGAACACGGTCGCCGGGATCTCGCTCACGACGACTAGCGTGGCGGCGGCCTCGCCAGGCGTCCTCGGCGGCATCAGCATCCTCGGCGGCACGGTGAACGTCGGCACGACGACCGCGAACACGATCGGCGCCACGAGCGGAACCGGCGCGATCACGGTCACCACCAATGGCACCACGAGCGCCGGAATCGTTGACGGGATCTACGCGAACTCGACCAGCTCGACCATCCAGGGCAACGCCATCGGCGGCATCACGGCCACCAGCCCGACCGCGACCATCGGCATTACGGTTCGCGGCATCGAGACGGCCGGCTCGGGCGTCACCATCAGCGGGAACACCGTCGGCAGCACGACGACGGCGAATTCCATCCAGGTCGGCACGACGGGCACGACGACCGCGGTCACCAACTTCACCGGAATCCTGAACACGGCGGCGGGCACGGTCGCCATCACGAACAACACGGTTCAGAACACCTCGAACAACGGCTCGGGTGCGTCGATCTTCCAGGGCATCGCGAACGCCGGCGGCACGGGAACGCTGAACATCACGGGCAACAGCATCATCGCGAACACGAGCCGCGGCACCGGCGGGAGCAACGGGATCCTCACCGGCGTCGCGGCGGCCACCATCAATCTCAACAACAACCTGGTTCGTGAGATGACCCTGACGGGCGCCTCCGGTACTTTCCGCGGGATCGAGAACACCAGTGCCGGCAACGCGACCGTCGCCATCAACATCAACGACAACAAGCTGGGCGACGCGACTGGCGGTTTCGTGTCGTACACGGCGGCGACGAGCGGCGCTCTCACCGGCATCATCAACAGCGGTGGCGCGTCCGCGGGGCCGGCCCTCTCCATCCAGCGCAACGACATCCGGGGAATCAGCTACGCCGTCGCGGGGTCGAATTCCCACGACTACATCAACGTCTCGGGCGGCACCTCCAGCACGCAGACGATCAAAGACAACACGTTCACGAACCTGAGCGTGAACACCACGGGAGCCGTCAACTTCATCCGGGACGCAGGCGCGCTTCTCAACAGCGCGGCGGGTGCCGGGACGATCGCGAACAACTCCATCGTCGGGAGCTACACCAAGCTCGGCGCGTCCGGCAACACGATCGGTGTGGCCATGATCGGCGCCAACGCGTCGGCCACGCCGACGCACACCGCCTCCAACAACAATTTCTCGAACGTCACCCTCGCTGGCACGAGCAACGGCACGTGCATTAGCCAGCTCGACTTCGCCACGAAGACGATTCAAAACAACACGTGCAGCGGTTGGACCGCAGCCACGGGAACCCTGACGGGCATCATCGCGAACGGCGCTCCGGCGACGATCGACTCCAACACGATCACGAGCTTCTCCGGCGGGAGCGCCATCACGGGAATCCAGCTCAGCAACAACAGCCCCTCCGGCTCGATCACGTCGAATACGGTCAGCAACCTCAGCTCGGCCAACCCCGGTGCTACGGGGCTGAGGGGGATCGTCGTGACGACCCCCCAGAACTTCGGCCAGACGCTCGTCGCTAGCGTGACCGGAAACAACGTCAACAACCTGAGGGCGGTCTCCGCGACCGCCGCCGCGACCATCTTCGGCATCACCGCGGGGGACCTCAACGCCCAGCAGCTGGCGACAACGGTCACCATCAGCGGAAACGTCGTCAACGGCCTCTCGGCGGACTTCGCGGGGTCGAGCATCACGGGTTTGGCCGTCAACCCACCCGGCGTGCAGGTCGGAACCGTGTTCCGCAACAGGATCTACGACCTCCAGCTCTCCGCGGCGTCCGGGACGGTCACGGGGCTCACCGCGTCGGGCACGACTGCCGATGTCTACAACAACCTGGTCGGCGATCTGCGTGCCCCAACGGCGACGTCGGGCACCACGCCCACGGTCATCGGGCTCTCCACCAGCAGTGGCGGAGCCACGAACTTCAGCTACAACTCCGTGTACATCTCGGGCACGAGCACGGGCTCGCCGTTCTCGACCAGCGCCGTGTTCGCGGCGACCGGCAACCCGACCGCGACCCTGAAACTACGCAACAACGTGCTCGTCAATGCGTCCACGGCCACCGGCGCCGGGATGGCCACCGCTCTCTGGCGGAACAATTTGGCACTCTCGGCGTACGACGCCGCGTCGAACAACAACGACTTCTTCGCCTCGACGATCTACTTCGACGGTACGACGGCGTTCCCCACGATGGGTGGCTTCTGGTCGGCGGTCGGACCCCGCGAGGCCGCGTCCTTCTCGGAGAACCCGCCGTTCGTGAGCACGGTCGGCTCCGATCCCGGCTTCCTCCACATCACGCCCGGATCGAACACGGCGCTCGAGAGCGGTGGCGTGGCGATCTCGGGAATCACCGACGACTTCGACACCGAGGTCCGCAGTTCCACACCCGACGTCGGCGCGGATGAGTTCACCGGAACCAACGTCGACGTGACCGCCCCTGCTGTCGCGTACTCCTTCCTCGGCCGGGACGCGCTCCCGCCGGTCCCCTCGCGCTCCTTCACCGCGACCGCGAGCGACCGCACGGGCGTGCAGATCGCGACCGGCCTCCGTCCCCGCGTCTACTACAAGAAGACCACCGACCCGAACGATGCGAGCGGCTGGAAGTACACGGAAGCCGCCGGAACGGGAGGCTCGCCCTTCACGTTCACGATCGACTACTCGCTTCTGAACGCGGGTAGCGCGAGCTCGGGCGACGTCATCCAGTACTTCGTCGTCGCGCAGGACACCGCCGCCACGCCGAACGTCGGCATCTACCAGGGCACCTTCGCGGCGGCGCCATCGAGCGTCGCGCTCACCCCGGCGGCGTTCCCGATCGCCGGGCCGATCAGCAGCTACCTCGTTCCGACCCCGCTGTCCGGCACCAACACCATCTGCCCCAGCGGCTGCACCTACACCTCGATCACCAACGCGGGCGGCCTGTTCCAGGCCATGAACGAGAACGTCGTCACCGGGAACTACGTCGTCGAGATAACGGGCGACTCCACGGCGGAGACCGGTGCCAACGTCCTCGGCGAGTGGCTCGAGAGCCCGCCCGCCAGCAACTACACGCTCACGATCCGCGCGGGCGGCGGCGCCATGCACACCGTCTCGGGCTCGGTCGCAGGCTCGATGATCAAGCTGAACGGGGCGGACCGCGTCACGTTCGACGGCCTGAACACGGGCGGCAACGGCCTGATCTTCAGCAACACGAGCACGACGAACCTGTCCTCCACGATCACGCTGACGTCGCTCGGTACCGGCGCTGGTGCCACGAACAACGCCATCAAGAATCTGACGATCGTCGGTGGCGCCAACACCCTCGGGATCTACGGCATCAACCTCTCCGGGGCGACGCTCAGCACGGGCGGTGCGGACAACGACAACGTGACGATCTCGGGGAACACGATCACCAAGGTTTACGATGCGATCTACGCGGTCGGCGCCAACAGCCCCGCGCAGAACGACGGCCTCGTGATCTCGGGGAACACGACCGGGCCGGCCGCCCAGGGCGCCGACAGCATCGGGTTCCACGGGATCTTGTTGCAGAACGCCGTGAGCCCGAGCATCTCCGGGAACACCGTTCGTAACCTTTCCGCGACGGCGTTCGGCGCGGGCGGCATCTTCCTAAACAGCACCGTGCCGGGTGCGTCGATCACGAACAACACGATCACGAACATGAGCTCGAGCGCCGCCTCGAGCAGCACCAACTCGATCGTCGGCATCCAAGTGGGGGCCAGCTCCCCGAACGTGACGCTGTCCGGGAACCGCATCCAGGGCGTGGTCAACACCCTCACGACCGGGACGAACGGCGCCCGCGGCATCACGGCGAACCCCGGCTCGGGGAACGCCACCACGATCGTCAACAACACGGTCACGGACGTCGTCTGCGCTCAGAACACGCCGAACTCGGCGTGGCCGTTCGGCATCAGCCTCGACAGCGGGATCAACCACAAGGTCTATTCGAACTCGGTCAACCTGTTCGGGGCGCACGCCGGTGTCGCTGCGAACGGCGCTTCGGCCGCGCTGTTCATCGCATCGTCTGCGGTGACCGGTCTCGACATCCGGAACAACGTCTTCGCGAACAGCTACGACACGACCGCGCTCGCCGACCAGGCTTTCGCGATCTACTCGCTGGGCGCCTCGACCGCGTTCACGAGCATCGACTTCAACGACTACTACGTGTCGGGGACCGGCACGCCGCTGGTGGGTCACCTCGGCGCCGCCGGTGCCGCGAACGACAAGCTCGCGCTCGCCGACTGGAAGACCGCGACGGGCAAGGACGTCAGCTCGATCGCGGCCGACCCGCAGTTCGTTTCCACGACCGACCTCCACATCAACACGAGCGGCGGCGCCACCCCCATCGAGAACGTGGGCGCGCCCATCGCGGCCGTGACCGCTGACTTCGAAGGAGATCTCCGCAATCCCACCACCCCGGACATCGGTGCCGACGAGGTCCGTTGCCACACGGTGATCGCCGCCGAGTCCTGCAACGACGGCAGCGTCTGCAGCACCGACTCCTGCAACCCCACGAGCGGCGCCTGCAGCCACGTTGCCGCAAACGCCGGCACCGAGTGCCGCGCCTCCTCCGGCGCCTGCGACGTCGCCGAGACCTGCGACGGAGCCAGCGCAGCCTGTCCGGCGGACGCGCTCGTCCCCGCCATGGTGGAGTGCCGCGCTTCTGCGGGAGCCTGCGATCCCGCCGAGGCCTGCACGGGCGTGAGCCCGGCCTGTCCGGCGGACGCCCTGGAGCCGGCCACCACGGTCTGCCGTGCCTCGGCCGGAACCTGCGACGTGGCGGAGAGCTGCACGGGCAGCACGGCCACCTGTCCTGCGGACGGCTACCAGAGCGCGGGCACCGAGTGCCGCGCGTCCGCGGGAGCCTGCGACCTGGCCGAGTCCTGCACGGGTAGCTCGGCGGCGTGTCCCGACGACGCCCTCGTCGGTGCCGGCACCGAGTGCCGGGCCGCCGCGGGGACCTGCGACGTGGCCGAGAGCTGCACGGGCAGCACGGCCGCCTGTCCCGGCGATGCCTTCGTCGACGCCGGCACCGCGTGCCGGGCCGCCGCCGGCACCTGCGACGTGGCCGAGAGCTGCACGGGCAGCACGGCCGCGTGCCCGGACGACGTGGTCGTCCCGGCCGGCACGGAGTGCCGCGCCTCCTCGGGCGCCGCATGCGATCCCGCCGAGGCCTGCGACGGCGTGACGCCGCAGTGCCCGAAGGACGCCGTGGACCAGAGCGCGGCGGTGGGCGCCACGGTGGCCCTCTCCAAGGTGGGAGGCACCACGATCACCTGGACCGAGGTGGAACCCGGTCCCTTCAACGTCTACCGCGGCGCCGCCGGCCCCGGCATCCCCTGGAGCTACAACCAGGGCTGCATGGCCGAGGGCGTCCCCGGGTCCAGTACCACGGACACCGTCGTGCCCGGTCCCGGCCAGCTCTTCTACTACTTGATCTCGCGCACCACCTCGCCCTGCGACGAGTCCAGCCTGGGTCAGGACAGCACCGGGACCGACCGGCCGAACCTCCACCCCTGCCCGGATCCCGGTCCGGACAGCGACGGGGACACCGTCCTCGACGTGTTCGACAACTGCCCCACGGTGGCCAACGTCGCTCAGTCCGACACCGACAGCGACGGGCACGGCGACGCCTGCGACAACTGTCCCAGCGTGTTCAACCCGTCACAGCAGGACAGCGACGCGGACACCATCGGGGACGCCTGCGATCCCGACCTCGACAACGACGGCGTCCCGAACGGCGCCGACAACTGCCCGAGCACCCCCAACACCGACCAGCTCGACACGGACAGCGACGGGATCGGGGACGCCTGCGACGCCAGCTAGTTCCGTCACGGACTCGGAGGAGAGGGGGGGCGCCAGGCGCCCCCCTTTTTTCGCGCGCCTCAGGGCGTGGCGCGGTGCGCCACGTGGTCCTCGCCGCTGTAGCGCATGTTCACGGCGGCGGCACGGCCGTCTTCCCCCAGCGTGAAGATGGCCTTGCCGTCGCCCAGGGGGAAGTACATCTCGGTGGGGGACAGCGGGATCAGTCCCGCCGTGTACTGGCCCTTCAGCTCGGCCGTGAGATAGTCGGGCTCCTGGCGCACCTCCAGCGTGCGGCCGTCCTTCGTGACGTAGGTTCCGATCAGACGCGAGACCTGCTCCGGCGTCAGCGCGATCACCTCGCCGCGCACCGGCGGGTCGTAGGGCTGTCCCAGGACGATGGCGGTGACGTCGCGCGCGATCCGGTCCAGGCGCACGCGGTCCAGGTTGGACAGCAGCACGATCGTGATGCGCTCGTCGGGGAACCGGATGAAGTCGGAAACGAAGCCGGGCAGGATGCCGTTGTGCCGCATGCGCGTTCGCTCGAAGGCCCGACCCACGAACCAGCCCGCCCCGTAGCCGTTCTCCGCGGTGGCGATCTCCGCGGCCAGCGCTGAGGGCACCAGCGCGCCTCCTTCGAGCTGCCGGCTGAACCGGAGCAGGTCGTCCACCGTGGTGTAGAGCCACGCATCCCCTTGCGGCGGAGTGAGAGCCAGATCGGGGACCGAGTGGAGGTGCCCGTCGGTCAAGGACACACCGTGCAGCAGGGCCGCCCAGCCCAGGTCCCCGTACGTGTAGCCGCGCGCCAGATCTTCCGGCCTGGGACCGGTCCCCAGGACGCCGGAGTGCGCCATGCCGGCCGGCTCGAGCACGGTCTCCGTCACCAGGCGCGGGAAGGGGATCCCGGAGGCCTTCTCGAGCGCGTAGGCCAGGGCGATGTAGCCGGTATTGCTGTAGTGAAAGTCCGTGCCCGGGGCGAACGCGAGCGGTCGCGTCTTGGCGTCCTCCAGGATCTTCGCCGGCGCGCCGGGCGCGGTCATGAGCGCCAGGTAGGCCTCCGATCCCAGCTCCAGCCTTTCCTCGTAGTCGGGGATGCCCGACTGGTGGTGGATCAGGTGGCGCAGGGTCACCGGGCGCCAGGCCTCCGGGCAGGCGTCGAGGTGGTCGCAGAGGGAGTCGTCGAGCGAGATCGTTCCCCGGTCGCGCAGCTTCAGGGCCGCCAGGGCGGTGAACATCTTGGAGATCGAGGCCACGGCCTGCCGCGTCTCCGGACGGTAGGGCACGCGGTGCTCCACGTCCGCGTAGCCGTCGGCGCGGCGCAGGATCTCCCGGTCCCCCGCCGCCACCAGGACGGCGCCGCTCCACTGGCCGAGCGCGGTCCGGGCGTCGAGGTAGCGGTCCAGGTTGGCCTTCACGGGGTCGGGCGGGGTGGCGACCGGGGCCCGGCACGCGGAAAGCGCCAGGAGGATGGCGCCCAGGGCGGCGACCGACGATCTCACCTCCCCTGGTACGCGTCCCGCGGGCGGTTGGACGAGGGGCGGCACGTTTCCCCCCTCTCCGACACACCAGGTAGAGCCGAGATTCCGTTCGCTTTGGGGTCCCGCCACGTTGTGGTAGGAGAAGCGAGGTGCACCGATGAGCCACACATCACGCGCGGCGACGCTCGAGACAGCGGGCTGTCGGATCCGGACCCACGACCACCCGAGCCTGGGGAAGGTGCTGGAGATCGTCCTCTCCGGACGGCACGATCCGGACTTCTGGGACGGGGTGCGCAGCCTGCTCCGGGAGGAGATCGCGGGGCGCCCCCCTTCCTACCTGGTGTTCGACCTTCGAGCCCTCGACTGCATCGTCGGATCCTCCTTCCTGGGGGGGCTGGTGGCGGGGGCGATCGAGATGGAGAAGCAAGGGAAGCACGGCCGGACCAGGATCCTCGCCGCGGGAAGGATGGGTCACCGGCTGGCCCAGATCCTCACCCTGTGCAAGCTCACGCCCGTGCTGGGCGGCATCCATCCCGATCTCGACTCCGCGCTGGCCGAGGGGCGCTGACGTACCATCCAGGCTCCTTCCAAAGGAGCCGGTATGGGTGGGACGGGAGAGCTGTCCGGTCCGGACTTCACGCAGGGGATCGCGCTCGCGGACGTCCCCCCAGGCGGGATGCTCCTCGGTCAGGCGGGCGGTGAGGCGGTCCTGCTGGTCCGCCCCGGAGACGGAGACGAGGTCTTCGCCATCGGCGCCACCTGCACGCACTACAGCGGCCCGTTGGCCGAGGGGCTGCTCGTGGGCACGCACGTGCGGTGTCCCTGGCACCACGCCTGCTTCGACGTGCGCACCGGGGAGGCGGTCGCCGCTCCGGCCCTGAGCCCGGTCGCGTGCTTCGCCGTGGAGCGCCGGGGGCCGCTCCTCGTGGTGAAGGAGAAGCGGTCCGACGCCGCTCCACGCACGCGGCCGGCCCAGGCACCGGAAAGCGTCGTGATCGTCGGCGCCGGGGCCGCCGGGAACGCCGCGGCGGAGATGCTCCGGCGCGAGGGATACGACGGGCCGGTCACGCTGATCGGCGCCGACCCGGTGCGGCCGGTGGATCGCCCCAACCTTTCCAAGGACTACCTGGCGGGCACGGCGCCCGAGGAATGGGTCTACCTGCGTGGCCAGGAGTTTTACGCCGAGCAGAAGCTCGAGCTGCGTCTGGGCGTGCGCGCCGTCGCGCTCGATCCTGCCGGCCGGCGCGTCGCGCTGTCGGACGGAAGCAGCGTGTCCTACGGCGCCCTCCTGCTCGCCACGGGGGCCGATCCGGTGAAGCTCCCTCTTCCCGGGGCCGACCTGTCGCCCGTGTTCACGCTGCGCACGCTTGCGGACAGCCGCGCCATCATCGCCGCCGCCGTCGCCGGCGGGGCCAAGCGCGCGGTGGTGGTGGGCGCCAGCTTCATCGGGCTGGAGGCGGCGGCCTCCCTGCGCACCCGCGGGCTCGAGGTGCACGTGGTCGGCCCCGAGCCGCGCCCGCTCGAGCGCGTGCTCGGACCGGAGCTGGGGGATTTCGTGCGCGGCCTGCACGAGGAGCACGGGGTCGTCTTCCATCTCGGCCACAAGCCGGCGGCCTTCGAGAAGGAGGGGGTTGTCCTGGACGACGGCTCCCGTCTTCCCGCCGACCTGGTGGTGGTCGGCGTCGGCGTGCGCCCCGCCCTGGAGCTGGCGGAGAAGGCCGGGCTGCGCGTGGACCGGGGCGTTGTGGTGGACGCGTACCTCGAGACCAGCGTTCCCGGGATCTACGCCGCCGGCGACCTCGCGCGCTATCCCGACCCGGTGAGCGGCGATGCGGTGCGCATCGAGCACTGGGTGGTGGCGGAGCGGCAGGGGCAGGCGGCGGCCCGGAACATGCTGGGCATGCGCGCGCCCTTCCGCGCGGTGCCGTTCTTCTGGAGCCAGCACTACGACGTCCCCATCAACTACGTCGGCCACGCCGAGAGCTGGGACCGCATCGACGTGGCGGGAAGCGTCGCCGGCAAGGACGCGCTCGTGGCCTACCGCCGTCAAGGCAAGATCCTGGCGGTGGCGACCGTCTACCGGGACCAGGCGAGCCTGCAGGCGGAGGTCTGCCTCGAGCGCGCGGACCAGGCGGGGCTCCAGGCCCTCCTCGTGTAGCATCGCCGGTCCAACGAAGGGGACCACGATGCGCAAGGGACTGCTCCTTCTCGCGATCTGTCTCGTGGCGGTCGCCGCCAGGGCCGACGACCTCGCCGACATCCGGCGCGAGGTGGACAAGCGCCACGCAGAGGCGGTGAAGCGCCTCCAGGACTGGATCGCCGCGCCCGCCATCGCCGCCGAGAACCGCGGCTATCCCGACGGCGCGCAGCGCATGGCGAAGCTGGCGCTCGATGCCGGCTTCCAGAAGGCGACGGTGCTCGAGACGGAGGGCAAGCCCGGCGTGTTCGCCACCCTCGACGCCGGTGCCGCCAAGACCGTCGGTCTCTACTTCATGTACGACGTCAAGCAGTTCGACCCCGCGGAGTGGACCTCGCCGCCCCTGGAGGCGCGCCTGGTGGACAAGCCGGGGATGGGGAAGGCGGTCGTGGGACGGGGGGCGGTGAACCAGAAGGGCCCGGAGGCCGCCTTCCTGGCGGCGCTGCACGCCATCCGCGGTGCCGGCAAGAAGATGCCGGTGAACCTGGTCCTGGTGGCGGAAGGGGAGGAGGAGATCGGCTCCCCCCACATCGGGCAGCTCGTGCATCGGCCCGAGGTGGAGGCCGCGCTGCGGAAGAGCATCGGCGTGTTCATGCCCTCCGCCGAGCAGGAGCTGGACGGCGTGGTCACCGTGAGCCTGGGCGCGAAGGGGATCGTGGAGCTGGAGCTGGTGTCGAGCGGGGAGACGTGGGGGCGCGGCCCCGCCAAGGACATCCACTCCTCCCTCAAGGCCATGGTGGACAGCCCTTCCTGGCACCTCATCAAGGCGCTGGACACGCTGGTCTCCGACGACGGGAACACGATCACGATCGACGACTACCCCAAGCCGCGGCCGCCCACGGCCGAGGAGAAGGCCATGGTCGAGGCCGCGGCGCGGCGCGGGGACGAGGCGACCATGAAGAAGCAGATCTCGGTCCAGCACTGGATCGACGACCTGCCCTGGGCCGAGGCCAACCTGCGCCTGCTCACGCAGCCCACCGTGAACATCGAGGGCCTGGTGGGCGGCTACACCGGCCCCGGCGGCAAGACCGTGCTTCCCCATCGGGCGGCCGCCAAGCTGGACCTGCGCCTGGTCCCCGACATGAAGTTCGACGAGGCCGTGGCCGCGCTCAAGGCGCACCTGGCCAAGCACGGCTTCGGGGACATCGAGGTCCACGTCACCGGCGGATACAACCCCACGGCCACGTCCGCGGACGCGCCCCTCATCCGGTCCCAGATCGCCGTGCTCAAGCGCGGGGGCATCGATCCCGTGATGTGGCTGCGCAACGCGGGCTCGTATCCGGGCTACGTCTTCACCGGGCCCCCGCTCAGCCTGGCCTCCGGCCACTGGGGCCTCGGGCACGGGAGCGGCGCCCACGCCCCGGACGAGTACTACGTGATCGAGTCCACGAACCCCAACATCCTGGGCCTGGACGGCGCCGTGATGTCGTTCGTGGAGTACCTGTACGAGCTCGCCAAGTAGCTCCCAGGACGTCGTTGCCCTAAGTTCTCCTCACGTCATGGAGCCTGCTGCGACGCTCGAGAGGACCGGGCCGGCCACCGTCCACGTGGACCGCTGCATCGAGGCCTACGTGGGGCGCTGCCGGCGGCGGATCCCCGCCTTCGTGGAGAGCCACTTCTCCCTGCGGCAGACCTGGGAGCTGCAGCGGCCCACGCTTTGGCTCGACCTCGTCCTCGCCCCCCTCAACGCGGCCTGGGCGCTCCCCTATGTCGCCCTCCAGAAGACGGCCGAGGGTCTGGAGAAGGTGGGGTACCTGGCGCCCGCCCGCTGGATGAAGCAGCTCCCCTCCAACATCAAGACCGGCTACCAGGTGAGGATCGAGCGGCTCATCTGCAGGGAGCTGCTGGAGTGGGATCGGGACAGCTCGCCGGTGCCGCTGCCCCAGGGCTTCCTCCAAGAGCTCGAGACGCTTCCGGGATCGGCCCCGCCCCTCGAGGCCTTGCGGCGGGAGGCCACGAGCGGCAAACGAACCCGCCCCCTCTCCGACCTCCTCCGCCAGTTCTCCACGGGCCGCGCCATGGTGTCCGACGTCGCGGGCACGCTCCTCACCCTGGGCATGAGCTGGCTCACGCTGGGGAACACCTCCATGAGCCTGCAGGGGATCGCCTACGGAGTGGCCAAGCAGCAGGCCCACGACCGCGCCGCCTCTCGGTTCTTCCTGGGGAAGAGGCTGGGGTCGCGCTTCTACAACGCCTTCCCGCCCGACGTGCCGCAGAGCCGCGTCCACCTGATCCTCGTGCTCCTGTTCGTCGGCCTGGCGGCGGCGGCCATGGCCTGCACGATCTTCAGCGACCCCATCCGGAAGATGCTGGGGTTCCACCGCAACCGCCTGGAGATCCTGCTCGACGACGTGGAGAAAGAGCTGATCGTGCTGGCGCACAAGGCCAGCATTCCGCTTTCGTAATTGCCCCCTCCCCTCCGCCGGCCTAGCTTCGCCCTCAGCAAGGAAGGAGCACGCCATGGCGCGCATGCGGTCCGCTCTCCTCTGTCTGGGTGCGCTGCTGAGCACCGCCTGTGCCGGGGCGCGGTACGAGACGGTCACCTACCCCCCGCGGGTGGACCTGCGGCCGCACGAGATGATCGGCGTCATCGAGTTCGACTCCCCCGACCAGCACGACCTGGCAGCCCTGGTCACGGCGCGGTTCATGGAATCCGCCCGCACCGATCAGGGAGTCGTGCGCATGGTCTCCCTCCGCTCCGAGGGACGGCGGCCCGACGCCGCCCGCCTGCGTCAGCTCGCCGCCGAGCACGGGCTGCGCACGATCGTGGTGGGGAACCTCCGTGTCTCGCGCGTGCGCCCCAGCGTCTCCGTCTCCGAGTCGCTGTCCTCGGCCAGCGTGTCCGGTGCCGTGGAGGCCACTCTCACCGTGGAGATGATCGAGCCCGACACCGGCGCTTCCCTGTGGAGCGCGTCCGGCCGCACGCGGGAGAGCGTCGGCGGTCTGAGCGTCCAGGGGGTCAAGAACGTGGACTTCGGGGCGACCGACCCCAAGGCCGCCTACACGGAGATGGTGGACACGCTGGTCAACCAGGTGACGCGCGACCTGCACGGCTCCTGGGAGCGCCGGCGCGTGTCCTGAGGGGACGGTTCCCCCACGGGGCGCTCCCCGTCACCGGCAACGGATGCCGGCCTTTCCGCGTCCGCGCATCCATTGCCGGAAAGCATCCCCCTGAGAGGGTCCAAATTGTCCTGAAGCAGCGTGGCGCACACCTTGCGACGCCCGCCCGGGCACGAGCGAGGGGCGACGCATGGCGCTGGAGGGCAGGGAACCCCGACGGGAGGACGTGACCGGGCTCCTTTCCCGCTGGCGGGCCGGAGACGATCGGGCGTTGGAGCAGCTCGCTTCCGTGGTCTACGGCGAGCTGCGCCACATGGCCAACCGCTACCTTCGGCAGGAGCGGAGCGGCCAGACGCTTCAGACCTACGACCTCATCCACGAGGCCTTCCTGCGCCTGATGGGACAGCGTCACGTGGACTGGCAGAACCGCGCCCACTTCTTCGGCATCGCGGCCCAGATGATGCGGCGCATCCTGACCGATCACGCCCGGCGCCGCGCCGCCGTTCGCCACGGGGGCGGCATGCGCCTGGTGCTGGCGGACGAGATCTCCGAGGAGCCCGAGGACGACGTCCTCGCCGTGGACGAGGCCCTGACCGAGCTGAAGGAGCTCGACGAGGAGCTCGCCCGCATCGTCGAGCTGCGCTTCTTCGGCGGGCTGCAGCAGGACGAGATCGCGACCGTGCTCGGCCTCTCCACCGCCACGGTGGGCCGCCGCTTCCGCATCGCCAAGGCCTGGCTCTACCGCAGGTTGAGCGGCCGTGGCTAGCGGGATGACCGGAGAGCGCTGGTCCCGGGTCGAGGCCGTGTTCGCCGAGGCGGCGGCGCTGCCGCGCGCGCTCTGGGAGGCCTCCCTCTCCCGCGCCTGCGGCGCCGACCTCGAGCTGCGGCGCGAGGTGGAGTCGCTCCTTCTCGCCGACGCGGAGGCCGCGGACTTCCTGGCCCATCCCGCGCGGTCCGCTCCCGTCGAGGTCGCTTCGCTCGTGGGGCGCACGGTGGGGCGCTACCACGTGGAGGCCAAGCTCGGCGAGGGCGGGATGAGCACCGTCTATCTCGCCACCCGCGCCGACGACGCCTACCAGCAGAAGGTGGCGCTCAAGGTGCTGGGCTACGGCGCCGACCGCGCCGATCTCATCGCCCGCTTCCGCGCCGAGCGCCAGATCCTGGCCTCCCTCGACCACCCGGGGATCGCCCGCCTGCTGGACGGCGGGGCCACCGACGACGGCCGGCCCTACCTGGTGATGGAGTACATCGAGGGCGTTCCCCTCGACCGCTACGCCGACCAGCACCGGCTCGGCCTGGAGAAGAGGATCGACCTTTTCCGCCAGGTCTGCGCCTCCGTGGAGTACGCCCACCAGAACCTGGTGGTGCACCGCGACATCAAGCCCTCGAACATCCTGGTGGGGTCCGACGGCGTCCCCCGTCTCCTCGACTTCGGCATCGCCAAGCTGCTGCAGGGGGCCACCCTCCCCGACGCCGCCGAGGCCACCCGCACCGGCCAGCGCCTGATGACCCCGCAGTACGCGAGCCCCGAGCAGATCGAGGGGAAGGCGATCACCACCGCCTCCGACGTCTATTCGCTGGGGGTTCTCCTCTACCAGCTCCTGACCGGCCGCCTTCCCTACCGCCTGCAGCCGAGCGGGGGAGACTCCGTGGAGCGGGCGGTGGTCGAGCAGGTCCCGGAGCGGCCGAGCACGGCGGTGGACGGGCCCACGCTCCAGACGCTCAGCGAGGCGCGCGGCCTGCGGCCCCGTCAGCTCCGGCGCCGGCTCCGCGGCGACCTGGACACGATCCTCCTCACGGCGCTGCGCAAGGAGCCGCAGCGGCGCTACCCCTCCGTGGGTGCGCTGGGGGAGGACCTGCGCCGCTACCTCGCGGGACAGCCGGTCCTGGCCCGTCCCGACACCGTCGGCTACCGGGTCCGGAGGTTCGTGGGCCGGCACCCCGTGGGGGTGACGGCGGCCGCCGCCTGCCTGGCGGTGGTGCTCGGCCTGGCCGCCACCATGACCGTGCAGGCGGTGCGCCTGGCCCGCCAGCGGGACGAGATCCGCGCGGAGCGGGACAAGGCGCTCGAGGTACGCGCGTTCCTCGAGGAGGTGTTCTCGGGGTCCGATCCCAGCGCGACCCACGGAGAGTCCGTGACGGCCAGGGAGATCCTGGACAAGGGCGCGAGCCGGGTCCTGGGAAAGCTCGCCGGGCAGCCCGACACCCAGGCCGCGCTGGCCCTCGCCATCGGCAAGGTCTACCTGAGCCTCGGCCTCGCCGACCGCGCGGAGCCGCTGCTCGCGCAGTCGCTCGCCGGGCGCCTGCGCCTGCACGGCGAGCGGCACCTCGACGTGGCCGACAGCCTGACGGCCCTCTCGGTGCTGGACCAGAACAACGGCGACTTCGCGGCCGCGGAGGGGCGGCAGCGCCGGGCGCTGGCGATCCAGCGGGCCCTGCTTCCGCCCGGGGACGTGCGGATCGGCGACACGCTCACGGATCTGAGCGTCACCCTCCTCTCCCTGGCCAAGTACGCGGACGCCGAAGCGGTGGTGCGGGAGGCCCTGGAGATCCACCGGAGCTCTGCGGAGGCGCGGGAGGGAGTGGCCTACGACCTCAACAACCTGGGCTCGGTCCTGCGTCGGTCCGGGAAGCTCGCCGAGGCGGAGGCCGCCTACCGCGAGGCCCTCACCGCGGCCCGGGCCGTGTTCGGGGCCGCGCACCCGCAGCTCACCCGCACGATCAACAACCTGGCCGTGGTGCGGATCGACCTGGGGGACGCCGCCGGCGCGGAGCCGCTGCTGCGGGAAGCGCTGGAGATGACGCGCAAGCTCTACGGGGAGACGCACCCCGACGTCGCGCTGCAGCTGAGCAACCTGGCCTCGCTCCTGGGAGCGCGCGGCGACACCGGCGCCTGGGTGGCCATGGCGCGCCAGTCGCTCGAGATGCGCAAGACCCTCTTCGGCCCCGACCACGAGCAGGTGGCCATGGGCCTGCTCAACCTGGGGAACGCGCTGGAGCAGCAGGGGGACTTCGCCACCGCGCGCGGTCTCTACGAGGACGCGCTGCGCATCCAGAGGAAGGTCTACGGCGACGCCCACCCCAGGGTGGCCCAGGTCCTGAGCGACCTGGCCGAGATGTACCTGACGCGAGGCGACCCGGGCAAGGCGGAGCCGCCCGCGCGCGAGGCCCTGGAGATCCGCCGCGCCACGCTGAGCGCGACGCACGCGGACCTGGGACGCTCCCTGTCGATCCTGGGGGCGGTGCGCCTGGCGGCCGGGTCCCCGCAGGAGGCCGAGCCTCTCCTCCGGGACGGGCTCCGGATCCTGCGCGCCGCGCTCCCCCCGACCCACTGGCGGGTCGGAGAAGGGGAGAGCCGGCTGGGGGCCTGCCTGGCGGCCCTGGGGAAGGCGGGGGAGGCGCAGCCGCTCCTCCTGGACGGCTACGGCCGCGTCCTCCGGGGGCGGGGTCCGGCGAGCCTGAAGACCCAGGCCGCCCTGGCCCGTCTGCGGGCCTTTCATCCCGCCTGATCGATCGCGGGAGGTTTTCCCGCGTTAGGGATGGGAGGACACGACGATGATCCGCCGCAGCCGATCCCTTCTCGTCACCGCGGCGCTGGCCTGCTGGGGGGCCGCCTTCTCCCAGGAGGCGCCTGCCTGGCGGATCCTCAAGCCCAGCAACACCGGGGTCCCCGGCGAGCTCGTGGACCTCGTGCGCTTCGCGCCCGACGGGCGGCTCTGGGTGGGGGCGCGCTGGCCCTTCTGGGGGGAGGGCGGGATCGGCATCCTCGACCGCACCGACCTCTGGACCGACTACGCCAACTGGGAGACGCCCCTCCCCTCCGCGCTGGTCCTCGACCTCGCGTTCGCACGGGATGGGGTGGTGTGGATCGCCACCGACGAGGGGCTGGTCAAGAAGGACGGGGACGCCTGGACCGTCTACACCACCGCCAACGCGCCCCTCCTCCACAACAGCATCATGAGCGTGGACCTGGACGCCGCCGGACACGTGTGGGTGAACAACTCGAGCCCGGCGACCACGATAGGCGCCATCTTCGAGTTCGACGGCACCACCTGGCACAAGTTCCAGGTCGGACAGCAGCTCCCCTGGGCGCTGCCCTGGGGTTCCTTGAGCGACGTCAAGGTCGACCACAACGGACACGTGTGGGTGGCGAACCAGGTCCTGAACGGCGTCGCCGAGTACAACGGCATGAGCTGGACGCTGCGCGGCGCCAGCATCGACCGCTTCGATCGCATCGAGGAGGACGGAGCCGGCAACCTCTGGCTCCGCGCCGGCGTGGGCGGGTTCAACTCCTTCTACAAGTTCGACCACCTGGCCTTCACGTCCTACCCGGAGCCCACCACCCCCACCGCCATGGCCATCGACAAGGACGGGGCCGTCTTCCTGGGGAACTGGAATGGCCGCGTGCGCAAGAGTGTGAACGGGGGCCAGACCTGGACCGACGTCCTCACCGGCCTCAACTCCGTCTTCCAGATCGCCCCCGATCCCTTGACCGGCGAGATCTGGATCGGGACCCGGGGGGCGGTGGGCCGCTTCACCGCCGACGGAGGCTTCAAGCGCGACTACAACACGTACAACACCGGTCTCCCCGACTACTTCGTGGATGGCATGGCCAAGGATGGGGAGGGGAATTTCTGGGTGGCCACCGGGGAGGCCGGCCTCTCCCGCTTCGACGGCCTCCGCTGGAGGAACTGGGGCGAGCACAACCTCGGGGCCGAGCCCTACCCCTTCTCCGGGAACGAGCCCATGGGCACCTGTTACCAGGACCGCCGCGGCGAGCACTGGATGGGAGGCAACGGCATCGCACGCTGGGAATCGGACACAGGAGAGTTCACGGGCTTCTGGAACTGGCAGAGCACGCCCGGCATGCCGGTGACGCTGTTCCGCTTCTTCGCGGAGGACGGCGCCGGCCGCCTGTTCGCGGCCGGGGACGAGGGAGACGTCTTCTCCTTCGACGGTGCGGGGTGGGTCCGGGAGCCGGTGACGCCGTACGTGCTGAGCGGACTGCCGGGGATGCGGGCGGACAGCCAGGGGAACGTGTGGCTGGCCTCCACCTTCGCCCTGCACCGCTGGGACGGACGGAACTGGGGCCTTCTCGGGGACGAGTGGCTCTTCTTCGACTGGGGCGGGGTGACCGCGTTCACGGTGGGACCGGACGACACGCTCTGGATCGGCACCATCAGCGGACTCGCCCGCTGGAACGGGATCAGCCTCGACCTCTTCGACACCAGCAACTCGCCGCTGCCGGCGAACGCCATCCGTGGCATCGACGTGCGCGCGGACGGGACGGTGGCGGTGTCCGCTTCCGATTTCGGCCCGGTCACCCCGTTCCCCGCCGGCGTGGCGGTCCTGCAGGGAGACCCGGCGCTCCCCCAGAGCTGGAAAGTCTATCCCTACGGTGCGTCTCCCCTCCCCCACTACCAGCTGGGGCCGGTGACCTTCGATGCCGCGGGAACGCTGTGGGTCAGCGCGATCAGCGAGGGCGTCGCTCTCCTCGGAAGCTGCACCTCCTCGGGCTGGATCAATCTCGTGCGCGAGGAGGAGGCCTGCGGCGCTCGCGCGCGCATCGGCTTGACCGATTGCGACCTCGACGTGGATCCGACGGCCGTGGACAAGGCGATCGTCCGCGTGACCTCGAACGGGGAGCCCGCCGGGGAGCTCGTGAGCCTGACCGAGATCGCCCCCCACGCGGGGGTGTTCACGGGCGAGGTCGCGCTGGGAGCCTTCGACGCTCCCGGTGTCCTGCGCGTCGGCGCCGGCGACACCGTCCAGGCGAGCTATCTCGACGGCAACGTCCTCCGCACCGATGTGGCCGCCGCCAGCTGCACGCTCGTTCCCATGAGCCAGACCCTGCGGGCCCTGGACAAGGTCACCTTCGGCTGGGATGCGCCGCTCGCCGTGGACTGGGTGCGCGGAGACCTCTCCGGCCTGGCGACCTACGCCATTCTCGACTTCCGCTCCGCGCCCGCGGCCTCGACGGTCGCGGCCCCGGAGACGCCCGCCCCCCACGCCGGCTTCTACTGGCTGGTCCGGCCCGACGGTCCCCAGGGGAGCTGGGCGTCCGGCGGCCCGGGTGAGTCCGGTCGCGACGTCCACCTGCCCCTTCCCTGAGGAGTCGAGCCATGCGCAGGATCCTCTCCCTCTCCCTCGTGATGGCCGCCTCCATCTCCCTGTGCGCGGCCCAGGCCAGCTACAGTCAAGGGTTCGACGACGTGGGGCCGGTCCTCTCCGGGCAGCACGGTCCGTCGAACCTGATCACGGCGGGATGGATCTTCCGCAACCAGAGCCAGCCCACGGGGAGCGGCACCTGGTTCGGCGAGGCCAACCAGCCTCAAAGCGGCGCCGCCTACCTGGCGGTCAACAGCACGGTGGCCGGTGCCTGGAGCAGCAGCGCGGGGGCCAGCTCGTGGGCCATCCTTCCCGCCATCCCCAACCAGGTGAGCGGCGACGTCCTGCGCTTCTCCCTTCGCCAGGCCGACTACCCCTGCTGCACGCCTCAGGCCCATCTCCAGGTCCGCTACTCCCCGGGAGGCGGCACGAGCACGGGGCTGGGCGTCAACGGCGTGGGAAGCTTCACCACCCTGCTGCTGGACATCCCGGCGGTGGAAGGCCGACCGTGGACGCAGCAGAGCGTCACGCTCCCTGGAAACGGGCGGATCGCCTTCCGTTTCTACCTTCCCGCCCAGGCCGCCAGCAGCGATTTCGTCGGGGATGCCAGCATCGACTCCCTGGTCGT
>Ga0070695_100000336_pt1 | contig 24139 bp, 17 predicted proteins | sample KBSK1252metaG_FD_65471 | JGI IMG/M metagenome (GOLD analysis project Ga0070695, IMG submission 65471) | Corn, switchgrass and miscanthus rhizosphere microbial communities from Kellogg Biological Station, Michigan, USA - KBS K1-25-2 metaG | ecosystem: Host-associated > Plants > Roots >...
AGCAGCAGGTGGAGCAGGAGGCGGTCGGAGGCGAACTCCGGCGGCCCCTGCACGAAGTGCTCGAGCGCGGAGTAGACGGCGAAGAGCGCGCCCGCCAGCACCAGCGAGAGCCCGACCCAACGGGCGCGGCGCGAGAGCGCCACGGCCTACCCCGCGGACCCGGGGGCGGGGGTCTCCCTCCCCGCGCTCTCCGTCCAGGGGGCGAGGTACCACGCATCGCGGCTCTCCCGGATCTTGCGCGCCAGGCGGCCGTGGAGATCGTGACCGGCGCGGTAGGCCACCACGTGCCCGCGCATGGGATGGCCGAGCAGGGACAGATCCCCCGTGAGGTCCAGCATCTTGTGCCGCACGAACTCGTCGGGGAACCGGAGCGGGGGGTTCAGTGGCCCCTCCTTCCCCAGCACCACGCAGTTCTCGAGCGAGCCCCCCAGGCCCAGGCCCGCCTTGCGCAGCGCCTCCACCTCGTGCTCGAAGGCGAAGGTGCGCGCCGGCGCCAGCTTCTCGGCGAACTGCTGCGCGGACCACAGGCTCGCCGTCAGCTCCTGATAGCCCAGGCTCGGGTGATCGAAGTCGATGGCATAGGTGACCCGGTACTCCGGGTGAGGGTGGACGGAGATCGTCTTCTCCTCGTGGGCCACGGAGAGGGGGCGCACGATCGTCAGATACTGGCGGATGGCGGGCAGCTCCCGCCGGCCCGCGGCCAGGATGCCGTCCACGAAGGGGCGGGAGGAGCCGTCCAGAATGGGGACTTCCGGCCCGTCGAGCTCCACGCGCAGGTCGTCCACCTGCAGGGCGTACAGCGCCGCCATCAGGTGCTCGATCGTGCTCACGCGTACCCCCTCCCGCTCCAGCACGGTGGCGTAGAAGCTGGGGCCGGCGTGCTCGAGGGTGGCGGGGATCTCCACGCCTCCCGCATCGGTGCGCACGAACACGATCCCCGTCCCCGCCTCGGCGGGAACGAGATCGAGACGCACCTCGCGCCCGGTGTGCACGCCCCTGCCGGAGAAGCGGCGGGGGGAGGCCAGCGTCTGTCGATGGTGCAAAGGTGCCCTCGTTTCCGTTGACCTGAAACGCGCGTGCATGGTATATCCAGGCTCGCCTGCGCCGCCGAAGTTCTCCGTCCCGCTCCCAAGCCCCAGCGTCGCTTCGTTTGCGCGGTCCGCAGCCTCGGAGCGATCCAGCGTGAGCCAGGAGGAACGCGAGAGCGACGTGGGCCGCGAAGGCCGCGAGGAGCGGCTGAGCGATCGTCCCCTCTCCCTGTGCGGATCCCCTCCCGAGGTCGTGAGCAGCGGCGACGAGGGCTCCGCGGGGCGGCTGCTCCTGGGCGAGGGCGTGACCCAGTTCCACGCCGGGAACGTCCCGGCGGCCCTCGCGCTGTGGGAGCGCGCGCTCGCCTCCGATCCCTCGCTGGACCAGGCCTGGATCAACATCGGGTACGCGCGCACCTCCCAGGGCTACCACGACGGTGCCGCACGCTCGTTCCGCCGTGCCCTGGCGCTGCGCGGCGACCGGCCCGACCTCTGGTTCGCGCTGGCCTGCGCGGAGCAGGCCGCGGGCGACCAGACCGCGGCCGTCACCTCGCTCCGCACCGCGCTCGACCTCTCCCCGGGGATGGGGGAGGCCTGGAACAACCTGGGGAACGCCTACGTCGAGCTGAAGCGTCTGGACGAGGCGGAGGCGGCTTACGTGGAGGCCACCCACGCCGAGGGGTCGGGCTACGAGCCCTGGTTCAATCTCGGCAACGTGCGCGCGGACCTCGGCGACCGCTCGGGGGCCGTGCAGGCCTATCAGCGGGCGCTGGCCATCGACCCCGAGGCGTGGCGCGCCTGGTTCAACCTGGGGTTCGTGCACGCCGCCGGCGGCGACCTCGAGGCCGCCCATGCCGCCTACCGGCGTGCCGCCGACTACGAGGTCGAGGGGCACGAGGCCTGGTACAACCTGGGCCACACCTGCCTGGAGATGGGGCGCTTCCAGGAGGCGGTGCAGGCCTACCGGCGGGCGCTGGAGATGCGGACCGACGACCACGAGGTGTGGAACAACCTGGGGACCGCGCACGCCCACGCCGGCCGGCCGGAGGAGGCCGCCTCCTGCTACCGACGCGCGCTCGAGCTCAGCCCCCGCTATCACCCCGCCTGGAACAACCTCGGCGCGGTGCTCGAGGAGACGGGGGATGCCGCCGGTGCCGCCGCCGCCTACGGGCACGCGGTCGAGCTCGCCCCCGGCCAGGCGACCTATCACCTCAGCCGCGCCGCCGTGCTCGCCCGCCTGGGAGACGGCGCCTTGGCCGCCGAGCACCTCGCGCGCGCGCTGGCCCTCGATCCCACGCTGTCTCCCCTCCTCGCGGGCTTCCCGGAGCTGGCGAGGCTGCAGGGGCCGGACTCGGGAAGCGAGCAGGCGTGAGCGAGGAGGTCTCGCTCCCGGGGCTCGAGCGTCACGCCGCCGCCCTCGCCTCGTCCGCCACCCCCTCCGGGCTCTTCGGCGTGCTGCTGGAGGCGGCGAAGGTGGCGGCCCCCCGCGCAGGGATCCTCCTCTTCCGGGGAGGACGGCTGCGCGGATGGGGAAGCACCGGCACCTCCGCCGGCGCGGCTGCAGCGTTCCGCAGCCTGGACCTGCCGGCGGAGGCGAGCTTCGCGGCGCCCGCCCTCGCCGCGGAGGGACCGACCTCCCTGGGGGACTCGCCGCTCCGAGCCGCGGGAGAGGAAGCTCCCCTCGCCTGCGTCGGCCTTCCGGTGCGGGCAGGCGGGCGTGTCGTGGCCGTGGTCGTCGCCGAGCGCCTGGCGGAAGGCCCCTGGGCACCGTCGGCGCTGGCCGTGCTTTGCACCCTGGCCTCCCTCCGCCTCGAGCTGGACCTGGCGCGCCGCCGCCTTTCCCCGGCGGAAGGACCGCCTCCGCCCGCTCCTCCTCCGGCACCGGTCCGGGCCGTCGCCCCGGCGGCGGCTCCGGAGCCGACCGGGCTGGCACCGGTCGCTCCCGCCGCTCCGGCGCCGGCGGCCGATCCGCGCCACGAGGAAGCACGGCGGTTCGCGCGCCTCATCGCCACCGACATCCGGCTCTACAACGAGGAAGCGGTGGTGCTGGGCCGCCGGCAGGGCGACCTCTTGCGCCGCCTGCAGGATCCGCTGGCCCGCGGACGGGAAGCGTTCGTGCGCCGCTTCGGTGACCTCGGCGACGAGGGGCTGCGGCTGCTGCACGAGGCGTGCGTGCAGGTGCTGGCGGCGGGGGACGAAGCCCTGCTCCCCTTCCACACGCTCCGTCCCGCGCGGCCTTGACGCTCGCCGCCGACCTCCTCCTCCTCGCCGCCGCCGCGGTCTGGGGCACCACCTTCGTCGTCGTGCGTGCTGGGCTGCGCGACGTGTCGCCGCTGCTGTTCGTCGCCCTCCGCTTCACGCTGGCCGCGGCCCTGGTGGCGCCCCTGGCCTTCTGGCGAGCCGGCCGACCCACCCCGGCCGCCTGGCGGGCGGGAGCGTCGGCGGGCCTTCCTCTCCTCCTCGGCTTCGCGCTGCAGACGGTGGGGCTGCAGTGGACGCCGCCCGGGCGGGCCGCCTTCCTCACCGGTCTCTACGTGGTGTTCGTTCCGCTGCTGGCGCCCCTCGCGGGGGCGAAGGTCGCACCCCCCCGTACGTGGGCGGCGGTGCTCCTCGCGCTCGCGGGGACCGCGGCCCTGACGCGGCCGGGGCAGGGAGCGGCGACCGGGTTTGGCGCCGGCGACCTGTGCATGGTCGGCTGCGCCCTGGCCTTCGCCGCGCAGATCCTCGCCGTCGAGCGCAGCGCGCGCGCCCTCCCTCCGTGGACGCTTCTCGCCACCGAGCTGTCCGTGGTGGCGGCTGCCTCCTGGCCCGCGGCGCTGGCCCTCGAGCCCCCGCGCCTGCGGCCCACGCCGGCCGCTCTGGCCGCGCTCGCCACCGTCGTTCTCCTGGCGTCGGTGGGGGCGCTGTGGGCACAGAACTGGGCCCAGCGCCGCGTCCCCGCGGCACGCACCGCGGTGATCTTCGCCCTCGAGCCCGCCTTCGCCGCCGTCACCTCGTGGATCGTCACCGGCGAGCGGCTCGGGGCCTGGGGGCTGGCGGGCGGGGGAGCGATCCTCCTGGCGATGGTGATCTGCGGCCGCGGTGGTCGCGCCTAGGGGTGGATGGTAGATTCCGGGCGCATGACCCTCCGGCGCACGGCCGTCCTCGTCCTCTCGCTCCTGCTCGGTTCGCTGGCGACACTGGCTCACGCCGCGGATCCCCGGATGCGTCTGTCTGACCTGGCGCCGGGCGTGCACCTCGTCACACCGGCGGACCCCGCGGACCGGGACCGCACCAATGCCCTGGTGGTGGAGCAGGCGACGGGCCTGGTGGTGGTAAACGCGCAGCCCACCCCCGAGGCCGCCAAGGAGATGCTGGCGCTCCTCGCCTCCAAGCTCCCCGGCCGTCCCGTCCGCGCGCTCGTGCTGCCGCACCCGCACGCCGACGCCGCCGGGGGTGCCTCCGCGTTCCCGCCGGAGACGCTGGTGATCGCGTCCGACGCCGCCGCCGCCAGTCTGGCCGACGCCGCCTACGATTTCGGGGCGGAGGCGCGGGCGCGGGCAGGTGCTTCCTACCGGGAGCCGGCGCGCCCCCGGATCGGCCTTCGCCTGCAGGGGAACGCCACCCTGGACGACCGGGAGCGCCCCCTCGAGCTGATCCCCATGATGCCGGGGCACTCCACCGGCGACCTGCTGGTGGACCTCCCCGGGGCCGACCTGACCGCGGCCGGGAGCATCCTCTTCGAGGACCGCAATCCCTGGCCGGGCACCGCCAACATCGGGGGCTGGATCGCCGAGCTCAACAACCTGGCCTCCTCCGGGCGGGCGCGCTTCGTGCCGCTGCACGGCACCCCGGTGGAGGCCCAGGCCGTCCGCCGCCAGCGCGAGTCGCTGGCCTGGACACGGGGGGAGATCGACGCCGCCTTCGTGGACCGCCTGCCCGCCGAGGAGATCCCGGCACGCGTCCTGGCCGCGGCCTCCGCCGCCTCCTACTTCGACCTCGCGGCGCAGCCCTCGTTCGCGCGGAGCGTGGTTGAGCTGGCGGTGAAGGAGGCCCTGGCGCAGCGGCGCAAGTTCGGCCTTCCCTGAGGCGCGCCTAGCGGTCGCGAAGCCCCTCCACCACCCGCGTCTTCACCGCGCGCCCCTTGTCCTTCAGCCACTCGAGGGCGGTGCGTGCCCTCTTGCTGTGGCTGGACAGCACGGCCAGGCCGGCCAGGATGAAGACCCAGCCCTGCAGGATCGGCAGCACGAGGCCGGCCACGCCGATCGCCAGCAGCGTCAGCCCGAGGATCCAGTCGAGGACGACGCGCACCCGGCGCTTCACGGCGGGAACCCCGAGACCGCTTCCAGGGGGAGCGTCCCGTCGAAGATCACGCGCGCGTCTCCCTCGAGGATGGCGAGGTTTCCACGCAACGTGACCCGCAGAGGGACGCCGCTCGCGGGCAGCACGCGGACGTCGCCGGTGCCGTGCCGCAGCGCCAGGAAACGGGCTCCGGCCACGGCACCAGAGCCGCAGGACAGGGTCTCCCCTTCCACGCCGCGCTCCCAGGTGCGGATGCACAGCACGCCGTCCGTCCCGGCCGACACCACGTCCACGTTCGTGCCGGGGGTGCCGAAATCCGGGTGGTGCGCGAGCGCGGGGCCCCAGCGATCGAGCGGTGCTTCCCGCACGTCGTCCACCTCGAGCACCAGGTGGGGCACGCCGGCCTCGATGCGGCGGCCGGCGAGAGACTCGCTCCCCACGTCTCCCTCCCAGGGCCCGAGGTCACGGGGACCGGGGAGCTCGAGACGGACCCGCCCCCCATCCACCGACGCCGCCACCTCGCCCGCAGCGGTGAGGAGGCGCACCGCGTCGCCGGCCAGGCCGCGCAGCACGGCAAAGCGCGCCGCGCAGCGCGTGCCGTTCCCGCAGAAGGCCTCCCCTCCGTCGGGATTCAGGAAGCGCACGCGCACAGCGCCGTCCTCGGGACCCACCACGAGCACACCGTCCGCCCCCACCGAGAGGCCGCGACGGCAGACGTGCCGGGCCCAGTCCGGAAGGTCGGGGATGGCCGACGCCGTCGCGGCGTCGAGCACGACGAAGTCGTTCCCGGCGCCGGACATCTTGGTCACCCGCACTCCCTCGCTCACGGCGCTTCCTCGGGGGCGGGGGCCGCCACCTCCGCCGGCTCCGAGGGCGCGCTGACGTTCGGCGGATCGGCGCGGTCCAGGGCCAGCACCCGGTAGGACACGATGCCGGCCGGCGGAGCCGGATCCAGCCACTGGGCCTGGGTGAGGCCGTCCGCCACCTGCTCCCAGGGGCCCGGAGGGACCTGCCGCTCCACGCGGTAGCCGGCGAGATCGGGCTCCGCACCGGGAGCCCAGAACATCCGCACGAGCGAGCCCTCGCGCACGGCGACCAGGTCCTTCGGCGGCTCGGGCGGGAAGACGTCGGCGGCGACGACCGCCGCCGGCTCCGAGCTCACGCTCTCCCGCGGCGGCTTCCCGGCGGCCGCCACCGCGCGGACCACGTAGCGATAGGAGATTCCCAGCACGACATCCCCGTCCACGAACTCCGGCTGCGTGAGCGGCTGGGCGTTCCGGGGCAGCGGGTCCACCGGCTCCTCGCCGCGCGCGCGGTAAACGTTGAAGCCGGAGGGAGCGCCGCCCGCGGGGACCTCCCAGCGCACGCGCACGCCGCCGGGGACCGCTTCCGCGGTCACGTTGCGGGGGACGTCCGGTGCGGTCGCCAGCACCAGGTCCGGGGCCAGAGCGAGGGGAGAGGGGCGCCCGCGCGCGTCGCGCCAGCGCACCGCGTAGCGCACCAGGCGTCCTTCCAGCGGATCGAAGGAGAGGAGGGTGGGATCGGCGAGCGGAAGTCGCGCGCCGGGGACGAACGGGCCCTGGGAGGCGGCGACCTCGGCGCCGCGCCGCCCGAATACCCCGGGATCGGCGGGAGGCTTCGAACCCGGGGGGAAGTCCACGCGCAGCAGCTCGGCGCGGGCCAGCGCCTGGTCCGCGGCCGGGCCGCGGGGTGCCGGGATCGAGGCCGAGATCTCGGCCGTGCCCCCCAGCTGGCGCACGGAGACGTCGCCGGAGGCCAGGGGCCCGCGCGGCTCGGGGACGACGGGAGGACCCTCCTTGCCGCAGCCAGCGAGAACGAGGAGGAACGGGAGCAGGCGACGCATCAAAGAATGTAGCGGGAGAGGTCCGCGTCCTGCACCACCGCGGCCAGGCGGGCGCGGACGTAGGCGGCGTCCACCAGGACGCGCTTGTCGAGGAGCTCGCCGCCCTCGAAGGAGACCTCCTCCAGCAGACGCTCGAGCACGGTGTGCAGGCGGCGGGCGCCGATGTTCTCGGTCCGCCGGTTCACCTCCTCGGCGATCTCGGCCACGGCCTCGATCCCGTCCCGGGCGAAGACGAGCTCCACCCCCTCGGTGCCCAGGAGCGCCTGGTACTGGCGCACCAGCGAGCTCTCCGGCTCGAGGAGGATCCGCACCAGGTCGTCCCGCGTCAGCGGGGTCAGCTCCACCCGGATGGGGAAGCGGCCCTGCAGCTCGGGAATGAGGTCCGCGGGCTTGCTCACGTGGAAGGCTCCGGCGGCGATGAACAGCACGTGGTCGGTGCGCACCATGCCGTACTTGGTGTGCACGAGCGTTCCCTCCACGATGGGGAGCAGGTCGCGCTGCACACCCTCGCGGGAGACGTCCGGCCCCCGGCCTCCCTCTCGGCCCGCGATCTTGTCCATCTCGTCGATGAAGAGGATGCCCGACTCCTCCACCCGGCGGATCCCCTCGCGGGACGCCGCTTCGGGATCGATGAGCTTCTCCTCCTCCTCGCGCTGCAGCACCTCGCGCGCTTCGGCCACCGTCATCCGGCGCAGGTGCTTGCGGCCGCCGAACAGACCCGGCAGCATCTCCTTCAGGTTCATGTCCATCTCTTCCAGGCCGCCCTGGCCGAAGATGCGGAAGGCCGCCTGGGAGCTCGCCTGCACCTCCACCTCCACCACGCGCTCCTCCAGCTCCCCGGCCTGCAGGCGGCGCAGGAGCGTCTCCCGGCTGCGCTCCCACCCGGCCTGCTCCTCGGGTTCGCGGGGCGAGGCGGGACGCGGCGGCAGCAGCAGGTCGAGGATCCGGCGCTCGGCGGCGGCGCGGGCCTGGGGCTTCACGTGCACCCGGCGCTCCTGCCGCACCAGCTCGATGCCGACCTCGACCAGGTCGCGCACCATGGACTCCACGTCGCGGCCCACGTACCCCACCTCGGTGAACTTCGAGGCCTCCACCTTGACGAAGGGCGAGCCGACGAGCTTGGCCAGCCGGCGCGCGATCTCCGTCTTGCCCACGCCGGTGGGGCCGATCATGAGGATGTTCTTGGGGATGACCTCGTCCGCCATGGGCGGCGGCAGCTTGCGGCGGCGCATGCGGTTGCGCAGGGCGATGGCCACCGCGCGCTTGGCATCCGCCTGCCCCACGATGTAGCGGTCGAGCTCGGCCACGATCCGGCGGGGCGTCAGGTCGGCCGCGTCGTCCCTGGCCTCCACGCGCCCGGGCATGTAGAAGACCACGTCAGACCTCCTCCACGATGAGACGGTCGTTGGTATAGAGGTCGAGGCTCGCCGCCACCTTCATGGCCTCCACGGCCACGGTGCGGGCGTCCAGCGCGGTGTGGGCGAGCAGGGCGCGCGCCGCCGCCATGGCCGCCGTGGACCCGCTGCCGATCCCGGCGATCCCGTCGTCCGGCTCGATGAGGTCTCCCGTCCCCGAGAGGAGGAAGGTCCTCTTGGCGTCGGCCACCAGCAGCATCGCCTCCAGGCGCCGCAGAGCGCGGTCGGTGCGCCAGTCGCGCACCAGCTCCACCGCCGCCCGCTCGATCTGCCCGGGGTGCTGCTCGAGCTTCTCCTCGAAGCGGGAGAGCAGGGCGAAGGCGTCGGCCGCCCCCCCGGCGAAGCCGGCCAGCACGGACCCGTCTCCCACGCGCCTCACCTTGCGGCCGCCGTGCTTGACGATGGTGTGGTCCAGGGAAACCTGGCCGTCGCCGGCCAGGGCCACCCGGCCGTCGCGCCGGACGGCCAGGATGGTGGTGCCGTGGACCACCGGGAATCGGGGCAAAGGGTTCTCCTCTCGACGCTTTCAAGGATACCAGCCGGGCCCTGCCTCCCTCGGAGGCCTCTCCGGAAACCGGGACCTATATTCCCCCGGGTCCTTTCGCGGGGGCTGGGGATGGCGGTGTCGAGACGGCTGAGCCCCGGTGCCACGGCTTACGTGTGGGCCGTCGTCGTTCTGGGTGCGGCCGTGTGCGCGAACCTCGTGCTGGGGGGAGACCCCGCCGGCTGGAACGGGGCCGCCATTCTCCTGTTCGGGTCGCTGGGGGTCCTGGCCACCGCCGTCTCCTTCAGCTACCAGGGCGTCCTCCCCAGCATCATCGTCCACCAGATCGGCACCTCGTTCGCCTACGCCCTCTTCTTCATCGTGGATCCCGGTGCCGTGGCCTGCGTCCTCCTGGTCATGGCCACCGCCGACTGGGCCCTCAACCGCAGGCGCCCGCTCACCGCCGTCTTCAACATGGGGCAGCTCATGGTGGCGCTGGGCGCGGCCACCACCCTGCGCGCGACCCTGCGCCCGGGGCTGCACGCGCTCAGCGGCGTGGACCCCTTCGCCGTGCTCGCCGCCCTGGCCTCCCTCGTCGCTTTCTTCATCGTCAATCACCTGCTCACCCACGTGGTCATCTCCCTCGCCAGCCGGCGGCCGCTCCTGCGCCTGGACGCGGGAACGCGCAGCGGCCTGCTGAACGAGGTGTTCTGCATCGTCTCCGGCCTGGCCATGGCCGTGCTCTGGTGGGTGCGGCCGTGGCTCTCCGTGCTGGGGGTCCTCCCCATCTGGGTGCTGATCCTCCTCATGGTGCGCCTGGCCAAGCGCGAGGCGCAGCTGGAGGCGGGGCAGGCGGAGCTTCGCTCCCTGCAGGGCCTGGGCCTCGAGATCGGCTCCGAGCTGGATCCGGAGCGCCTGCGGCGCTCGGTGGTGAGGATCGCCAGCGAGGCCCTGTCCGCCCGCGGCGCCTTCCTGGCCGTGCTCGACGGATCGCGCGCGCACCTCGAGGTCCTCGCCCATCACGGCCTCACCCCTCCGCCGCCGGAGACGCTGCCCCTCCCCGGCTACGGCGACGATTTCCTCGAGGCGGGGCAGATCCGGCTGGTGGAGGACCTGACGGACGAGCCCACCTGGCCCGCTCTCGCCTTCCTGGACCGGGGCGGCCTCCTGTGCGCGCCCCTGCAGATCCTGGGGAAGCGCTGCGGCCTGCTGGTGCTGCACGACGGCGACGGCCGTCGGCCCTTCGACGAGCGCGACGTGCGGCGCCTGGAGACCCTGGTGCGCTTCGTGGACGTGGCCCTGTCGAACTCCCAGCTCCTCACCGACGTGCGCCAGGTGCAGGCGCAGCTCGTGCACACGGAGAAGATGTCCGCCCTGGGCATGCTGGTCTCCGGCGTGGCCCACGAGCTGAACAACCCCCTGACCTCCGTGAAGGGCTACGCGCAGCTCCTCCTGCAGCGCGAGGACGATCCCTCCCAGGCGCGCATGCTGACCAAGATCACGGCCGAGACGGACCGCGCCGCCAAGATCGTCCAGAACCTGCTCACCTTCTCCCGCAAGCGGACCACGGAGAAGACGCCCACCGACCTGAACCGGGTCATCGAGCAGGTGATCGAGCTGCGCGAGTACGACCTCCGCGTCGCCAACCTGACCATCGTGCGCGACCTGGCCCCGAACCTGCCGCCGGTGCTGGCCGATCCCGACCAGATCCAGCAGGTGCTCTTGAACCTGCTCACGAACGCGGAGCACGCCATCCGGGAGGCGGAGCGTGCGGGCCGGATCACGGTCTCCTCGCGGGCCACGGGGGGACGGGTGCGCCTCGAGGTGGCGGACGACGGGCGTGGGATCGCCCCCGAGAACCTGAAACGGATCTTCGTGCCGTTCTTCACCACCAAGGAGATCGGGCGCGGCACCGGCCTCGGCCTGTCCATCTGCTACGGGATCGTGCAGGACCACGGCGGCACCATCGAGGTGGACAGCGTGCTGGGGAAGGGCGCCACCTTCCGGCTGGAGCTCCCGGCGCTGAGCGGGGCGGAGGTGCCGGAGGAGGCGGAGACGGAGGCGGCCGCCCCTCCCCCCGCCACCGGCCCCGGCCGCCTGCTGGTGGTGGACGACGAGGAGGCCATCGCCGAGCTGGTGCGCGACGTCCTGGAGCCCGAGGGGTGGGAGGTGCGGACCGCGCGCGACGGCATGGAAGCCCTGGCGCGCGTGCGCGAGGACCGCTTCGACGTCCTCCTGGTGGACATGCGCATGCCGGGCATGGACGGGCGCGAGTTCTACGAGGCCCTGCGGGATCGCTTCCCGCACCTGGCCCGGCGCGTGGTCTTCGCCACCGGGGACTCGGGGAGCGACGGCACCTCGCAGTTCCTGGAGGACACGGGCACCCCGCTGCTGGGGAAGCCGTATGACCTGCGCGCCCTGGTGGAGGTGGTCTCCACGGTGGCGCGGCAGGGGGGTGTGGCGGCTTAGACCACGCGCCGGAGCAGCGGGACCCGCCGGAGTCCGAGCACCAGAGCCAGGGAAACCGCGGCCGCGCCCAGCGTGACGGCGGGTATGGCCAGTCCCCAGAAAAGGCGCTCCGGAGAGATCCCCACCTTCGCGAGCAGCTCGAGCACCAGCGGGTGGACGAGGTAGACGCCGAAGACCGCGGGCGCGAACCGCGCGAGGTGCTCCCCGGGGAAGTGGCTGCCGGCGCGACGCGCCAGCAGGCAGAGGCTCGAGGAGAGCACGATCACCGCCGGGCTCAACGGGTCCTGGAGGGCCCGGCCTCCCAGCGATCCCTGCCGGACCGTGGAGAGCGCGGTCCCCCCCACCACCACCGCCAGGCTGACGGCCGCCGCCAGCAGCGGCGGCCACCGCGGGCCCTCCCGGCGCGCGCGGCGCAGGAGCCCTCCCAGCAGGAAGTACCCGAGGACAGGCAGCCCCAGCTCCAGCCAGCGCGGCAGGGAGTCGGCGCGCAGGAGCGGCCGGATCCCCGGGATGCGCAGGAAGGGCACGAAGGCGGCGGCGCAGGCGACGATCCCTCCCACGGGGGGAAGCTTGGCCAGGAGCGCGCGGAGCAGGGGTGCCAGGGCGTAGAGCACGGCCAGCGCGTAAAGGAACCAGAGGTGGTAGCCGGCGTCGGCGCGGATGAGGACCGCGCCGATCACCTCGGGTGCCGTCCTCGCCCCGTACCAGACGGCGTAGAGCGCTCCCCAGAACAGCAGGGGCAGGACGATGCGTGCCGCCCGCCGCCGCCAGAACGCCACCGCTCCTTCTTCGCGCCCGTCCCCGAGCAGGAGGTAACCGCTCAGCAGGAGATAGACCGGGACGGCCCAGCGCGTGGCGGAGTTCCAGAAGCTCGCCGCGAGCCACGCGGCCGTGGGATGTCCCGGGTAGGCGCGGAAGGGAGGACCGGAGACATGGAGTGCGACGACGGCCAGCGCGCCAAGGACGCGGAGGCGATCGATCCAGGGCTCCGGCGTCATCGGGGAGAGGACAGGGCCGCCAGGACCTGCTCCGCGATGATCGCGTGCGCGCGCGCGTTCGGGTGCTCGTCCACCATTTTGGGGGGCGACCCCCGCCAGTGCCCGTACGCCCGAAGGTAGCTGTCGCGGTCCGTGCCCCGGATCCGCCCGTACAGCTGCGGCTTGGTGTCCACGACCAGGACGTCGGGAGGGAGCGCGAGGTCGGCGGCCTTCAGGTTCTGCTTCCCCGCCGCCTCCAGGATCACCACCACCATGCGCGCACCGCTCGCGCGGGCGAGGCGCGCCAGCTCCGGATAGACGGTTTCCGAGATCGCCCGCTCGGGGGCTCCCCGTGGGAGCTTCCCCGTCGCCCGGGCGACGCGCATCTGCACGCGGCGCGCGTCGTCGTGCAGGAAGAGCGGGAACCCCACCCGCCCCACGAACCCGCCCCAGTCGAGGAGGCCGCGCGCGGTGTCGCGGTAGTGCGCCACGGGAAGGTCGAAGAGCTTGCTCCGGAAAGGGGGCGGCCGCCAGAGGGGGCCGCCCCCCTCCCCTGCGGCGAAGTAGGGGACCGGCAGAAGCCCGAAGCCGCTCGCCCGGAGAGGCCGGGCGGCCCGCGCCGGGAGCCAAGTCGAGGCCTGCACGAGCACCAGCGCGGGCCGCACCTGCGGCAGCAGCTCCTGCGCCCGAGCCAGCATCTGAGCCAGGCCGTACCCCGGGTAGCCGCCATTGAGCGCCGATCCCCCCAGGGCGCGCGCGACCCGCGCGGGGTAGGTCTCCTCCGCGCGGCAGCCGGTGCCAAAGGTGAAGGAATCCCCGAGCGCCAGGATCGCGGGGCCGGCCGCGGGTACCTCCGCCTCCATGGGGACGCGCAGGCCCCTGGCGTCGAAGCGCACCGGCTCGCGCTCGCCGCCGGGGAGGATCTCCGCGCCGGCGCTCCCCGGCACCGGGCCGAAGCCCAGCCGCAAGTCCGCGCGCGCCACCGTCCCCCGCCAGCCCGGGGGCTGCTTCTTGACGTAGAGGTACCCGGTGGTGGCCCGCGCCACGACGGACGCCCCCCAGGCGAAGGCGGCGAGGCCCAAGAGGAGGATGGCCCAGAAGAGAAGGCGGCGGCCGCGGCTCATGGCGCGAGCGCCTCCTGCAGCTGCCGCGCGCTCGCATCGTCCGGGGAGAGCGCCAGGGCGCGGGCGAGCGCCTCCCGCGCCTCGTCGCGCCGGCCGCTGCGCGCGAGGAGAAGGGCGAGGTCGCGATGCAGCTCCGCCTGCTGCGGCGCCAGAGCGGCGGCGCGGCGCAGCGCCGCGATCCCCTCCTCGAGCCGGCCCGCGATCCCGGAGAGCCTCCCCAGGTTGGCCTGGTAGGAGACGTTCCCCGGCACCAGCACCGCAGCCCTCCGCGCGCACTCCAGCGCCGCCCCGGTGCGATGGGCATCGGCATGGATCTTCGTCAGCACCCCCCACACCTCGGCGTCGCTGGGGACCCGCGTCACGGCCTGCGCCAGCAGCGGCATGGCCTCCTCCCCGCGCTGCCCCTGGAACAGGAGCAGCCCGGCCTGCCGGGCGGCGAGCGCGCTTCCGGGATCGCGCTGGAGCTCCAGCCGGTATTCCTGGAGAGCGCGCGCAGGCTCGTCCCCGGCCTGGGCGGCTCGTCCCAGCATCTCGTGGGCGCCGAGGACGCTGGGGTCCACCTTCAGGGCGGACTGCGCGAAAGGACCCGCCGGTGCGGGCCGCCCCACGCGCACCAGGAACTGCGCGACGCGCATGTAGAGACCGGGAGAGGCCACCCGCGCGAAGATACCGCCGGTGCCGGCGCGCGGCTCGAGGACCTCGTGGAGGCGCGCCGCGGCGGCGTCGATCTGCGGGCCGGTCAGTGCGGGCGAAGCGTCCGCCCGCGCGAAGACGGCCGCCACCTCGTCGAAGTGGACGAGGCTCCACTCCCGGTCCCCGGTGAGAGGAGCCAGGAACGGCGACTGCAGGTCCACCAGCGCCGCGTCGCATCGCTCCTCCGCCATGGCGGCCCTCCAGGCCGCCGGGTCGTCCATCATCCGCACGAAGCGCGCGAGATGCGCGCGTGCGTGGACCTCCAGGCGCGGATCCACGAAGGTGCGCACCCCCTGCGCGGCCAGGTACGAGCCCTCGAAGAGGGGGTGGAAGAGACGCCGGGGACGGAGCCGCTCCTTCACGAACCGCGTCGCCTCCACGGGAAAGCGGTGCGCGGCGAGCCCGGCACCGAACTGGTTCGTGTCCTGCTGCCAGACGTAGAAGCGGTCGGTGGCCAGCGCCCACGAGGCGATCAGGCAGAAGGAGATGGATGCGGTGAGCGCCAGGCGTCGCAGGAGCGGCGGCCAAACCGCCCCCGGGGGGGCGTGCTCCACCAGGAAGGGCACGGCGGCCAGGCAGAACAGGGGGAGGTTGCGGATGGACAGGAGGGACAGCGCCAGCTGCGCGAGGAGGAGCAGGGACAGGAAGGGATCGAGCGTGCGCCAGCGCCCGATCGCCGCCAGCGCGCAGATCCCCAGGAGGACCTCGTAGAAGACGACGGCGAAGTAACGCTGCCCGAAACGGAAGGTGGGGACGAACTCGGCGGCCATCCTCCGGTAGACGGGGTCGCGCAGCTCGGAGAGGAGGTGGAGACCGAACCGCACGCCGGTCCAGCCGTAGGGAGTGAGCAGACACGCGCCGCAGGTCGCGGCCAGCACCGCCACCGGCCGGAGGAGCCGCCGCGGCTCCCGCCCCCGGCGCACCGCCTCCACCAGCACGTACAGCGCGACCACCGCAGGTCCCAGGAGGAACAGGGTGTGCGTGTTCGCCCAGAGCACCTGCAGCGGCGGCAGCAGGTAGAGGAGGCGGCCCGCTCCCTGCCGGGCCCGCACGAGGATGCACACGAAGGCGGAGAACAGGACGAAGGAGGCGAGCTCCGGCCGGACGAAGAAGCGCTGGCTGGCGGCGAGGACGGCGACGGGGAGCACCACGCACACGGTGGCCCCGGCGCGACGCCACGGCGAGGCCACGGTGGCCAGGAGGAAGGCGGCCAGCACCGCCAGCCACTTCGCGGCCACGGCCCCCGGAATCCCTGCCAGGGAGACGACGGCGTACAGCAGCCGGCAATACAGCCAGCGCATCTCGATCCACGGCCGGCCCGCCGACACGTAGCTCAACGTGTCCACGCGCGGCGGACCCGACTGCGCCACCAGCTCTCCGGTCTTCCACTGCCAGAAGAAATCGGCTTCCCAGACCCGCCGGAACGAGGCCGCCGCCACGAGGACGAGGATGGAGGCGGCCGCCAGTCCCAGGAGCAGGCGGTCGGGGAGGCGGGCGCTTTGCATGGCGCGGACCTTAGGAGGGAAGGTCTGGAACGTCAACGGCCGTTCGGGCAAGATAGCCCCCGTTTTCCCGCACGGGGGAGGAAGCTCCATGCAGAAGATCAAGCTCCTGGGCACGCTCGTCGTGTTGCTCGCCGTCTCGCTGGGCGCCTCCCTCCTCTGGGGTGCCGCCAAGAAGAAGGACGACGAGGCCAAGAAGGAAGACAAGAAGCCGAGCTGGGACGTGAGCGCGCCCCCGGGAACGTGGGAGCCCGTGACGATCGACACCAAGGAGACCACCTGGTCCTCGGTGGACGTGAGTCCGGACGGCAAGACCCTCCTCTTCGACGCCCTGGGCGACCTCTGGACCGTGCCCATCGAGGGCGGCGAGGCCAGGGCGCTCACGCAGGGCATCCCCTGGGACTTCCAGCCCCGCTTCTCCCCCGACGGCAAGTGGGTCGCCTTCATCAGCGATCGCGCCGGCGGCGACAACCTGTGGGTGATGCGCGCCGACGGCACCGGCGCGCGCGCGCTCACGGAGGAGAAGGACAACCTCGTGCACAACCCCTGGTGGAGCCCGGACGGCCTCTACGTCGTGGCCAAGAAGGGGTTCACCTCCACGCGGAGCATCCCCGCGGGCGAGATCTGGCTCTTCAGCCTGGGGGGCGGCGGCGGGCTCCAGCTCACCGAGCGCCCGAACGGTCCCAAGGACCAGAAGACGATGGCCGACCCCGCCTTCTCCCCCGACGGCCGCTACGTCTACTACAGCCAGGATGCGACGCCGGGGCGGGTCTGGGAATACAACAAGGACTCCACCGGCCAGATCTTCGTGATCAAGCGCCTGGACCGCCTGCGCGGGGAGACGGAGGTGATCGCGGGCGGGCCCGGCGGCGCCGTGCGCCCCATCCCCTCCCCCGACGGCAAGCGCCTGGCCTTCGTCAAGCGCCTTCCCGGCCTCACCAGCGCCATCTACCTGATGGACCTGACCAGCGGGAAGGAGTGGTCGGTCTACGACCACTTCGAGCGCGATCTGCAGGAGACCAACGGCGCCCACGGGAATGCGCCGCTGTTTGCCTGGACCCCGGACGCCGGCTCCCTGGTCTTCTGGTCGGGCGGCACCTTCCACCGCCTGGAGGTGGGGAGCAAGCAGGTGGCGACCATTCCCGTGCACCTGAAGACCACGATGAAGGTCCAGGACGCCCTGCGCTTCCCCGTGGACGTGGCCCCGGACACCCTCCACGTCCGTCAGGTGCGCGGCGCGCAGATGTCGCCGGCCGGGGACCGCGTGGTCTTCAACGCGCTCGGGCGCCTCTGGGTGCAGGACGTGGCCACCGGGGCACGCCGCCGCCTCACCTCCCAGGATTCGGCCATGGAGCAGCACCCCGCGTTCTCGCGGGACGGGAAGTGGATCGTCTACACCACCTGGGACGACGACGCGCTGGGCACGGTGCAGGTCGTTCCCGCCGCCGGCGGCGAGAGCCGCACGCTGGTGGACGCCCCCGGCGCCTACGTGGAGCCGCGCTTCTCCCCCGACGGGTCCACCGTCGTCTACCGCAAGATCGAGGCCGGCTTCCTGCTCGCCCCCTTCGGCACCGCGGAGCCCGGGATCTACGCCGTGCCGGTGGCCGGCGGCACGCCCACGCGCCTCACCTCCTCGGGCACCGACGCCCACTTCGGCGCCGAGAGCGACCGCGTCTACTTCTCCGACGTGGAGGACGAGACCAAGCTCCTGCTCAAGAGCGTGAACCTCGAGGGCCGGGACCCCATCACGCATGTGAAGGGGGGTCAGGCCACCGAGTTCCGGGTCTCGCCCGATGGCAGATGGGTGGCCTTCACCGAGGAATGGGACGCCTACGTCGCACCCTTCGCCCGCACGGGGAGGACCGTGGACCTGGCCGCCGACTCCAAGGCGGTTCCCGTGCGCCGGGTCTCCAAGCGCTCGGGGGCCTCCCTCCACTGGTCGGGAGACTCCCGCCAGCTCCGCTGGTCCCACGCCGCCACGCTGTACACCCGGGACCTGAAGGACGCCTTCGCCTTCCTGGAGGGGGCCCCCGAGAAGCTCCCCGAGCCGGTGGAGACCGGCCTGGCGCTGGGCTTCGACGTCCCCGCCGACAAGCCGAAGGGGACGATCGCGCTGGTGGGCGGGCGCGTGGTCACCATGCGGGACGCGGACAAGACCCAGGAGGTGATCGAGGACGCGGTGGTGCTCATCCAGGACAACCGCATCGCCGCCGTGGGGAAGCGCGGCGAGGTGACGGTCCCCGCGGGTGCCTTCACCCTCGACGTCACCGGGAAGACCGTCCTCCCCGGTCTCGTGGACGTGCACGCCCACGGGGCGCTGGCCATGGAGGGGATCACCCCCGAGCAGAACTGGATGCAGTGCGCGAACCTGGCCTTCGGGGTCACCACCATCCACGACCCCAGCAACGACACCGAGAGCATCTTCGCGGCCGCCGAGCTGCAGCGGGCGGGGAAGGAGCTGGGGCCACGCATCTTCTCCACCGGGACCATCCTCTACGGGGCCCACGCGCCGGGGGCCACGGCCAAGATCGACTCCCTGGAGGACGCGAAGTTCCACGTGCAGCGCCTCAAGGACGCGGGCGCCATCTCCGTCAAGAGCTACCAGCAGCCGCGCCGCGACCAGCGCCAGATGGTGCTGGCCGCCGCACGCGAGCTGGGGATCATGGTGGTGCCTGAGGGGGGCGCCAAGTTCGAGCACAACATGACGGAGATCGTGGACGGCCACACCGGGATCGAGCACGCGATCCCCCTCCTCCGGGCCTACGACGACGTCCGACAGCTGTGGTCCCAGACCAAGGTCGGCTACACCCCGACCTTCGTCGTCGCCTACGGCGGCCTCTCCGGCGAGCTGTACTGGTACGCCAGGGACGAGGTCTGGAAGGACGCGCGCCTGATGCGCTGGAGCCCCCGCTTCGTGATCGAGCCCCGCTCCATGCGTCGCGTCACCGCCCCCGAGGACCACTACAACCACGTGGAGGTCGCCAAGTTCGCCAAGAGCCTGCGCGACGCCGGCGTGGGCGTGCACATCGGCGCCCACGGACAGCGGGCGGGCCTGGCCGCGCACTGGGAGCTGTGGTCCATGGCCCAGGGCGGCTTCACTCCCTGGGAGGCGCTGCGTGCGGGGACGATCGACGGCGCACGCTACCTGGGCATGGACGGGAACCTCGGCTCCCTGGAGAAGGGGAAGCTCGCGGACCTCTTCGTGGTGAACGGGAACCCGCTCCAGGACCTCCACACGTCCGAGGACATCGCCTACACGATGCTCAACGGCCGTCTCTACGACGCCCGGGACCTGGCGCAGCTCGCCCCCGACCGCACCAAGGTGGACCCGTTCTACTTCGTCAAGGAGGGCGGGGACACCATCCACCCGGCGACCCTGGAGTGGCTGGACCGCCTGGAGGAGAGGTTCGGCTGGAAGGACTGAGGGTGGCCGGCGGGGCCCCCGACTTCAATCCTCTGGCCGCCGGCTACGCTCGCGGCCGCCCGCGGTATCCGGCGGAGCTGTTCGCGTGGCTTGCCGGGGTCGCGCCCCGGCGGGAGCTGGCCTGGGACTGCGGCACCGGGAACGGGCAGGCGGCGGCCGGCCTGGCCGGCCACTTCGATCGCGTCGTCGCCACCGACGTGAGCGCGGAACAGCTCGGGCACGCCGCCCCTCACCCGCGCATCGCCTACCGGGCAGCCCCGGCGGAGCGGTCCGGCCTGGATGCGGGGACCGTGGATCTCGTGACCGCGGCCGCCGCCGCGCACTGGTTCGATCTGCCGGCATTCGGCGCCGAGGTCCTGCGCGTGGTCCGGCCCGGAGGTGTGCTCGCCGTCTTCAGCTATCACGTGGGCCGGGTGGCTCCTCCTTTCCAGGAGGTCTTCCACCGTTTCTACTGGGAGCGCATGAAGCCGTGGTTCGCGCCCGGGGCGGTCCTCGTGGACGAGGGGTATCGCACCCTGGCGCTGCCGGGGACAGCCGTGACCGCTCCCGCCTTCGAGGTGGCGGCGTCCTGGACGCTTCCGGACGTGCTCGACTTCGCCGGGAGCTGGAGCGCCGTGCGCGCCTATCGTCAGGAGACCGGGGAGGATCCCCTTCCCGCCCTTGCCGCCGAGCTCACGCCCATCTTCGGGGACGGCCGCCCGGTGCTCCCCTTCCGCATGCCCCTCCACCTCCGCGTGCAGCGGATGGGCGGCCCGAGACGCGGGTGACGGACGAACCTTCTGCCTACGGGCCGCTGGCGGCGCAGTACGCGCGGGGGCGGCCGCGCTACCCGGCGGAGCTGTTCACCTGGCTGGCCTCGCGCGTCGCGCGGCACGAGCTCGCCTGGGACAGCGGCACGGGAAGCGGTCAGGCGGCGCTGGGCCTGGCGGCGCACTTCCGGCAGGTCGTGGCCACCGACGTCAGCGCCGAGCAGCTCGGCCACGCCCCGCCCCACGCCAGCGTCCGCTACCGGGTCGCGCCCGCCGAGCGGTCGGGCCTCGAGGCCGGCAGCGTGGACCTGGTGACGGCCGCCTCGGCAGCGCACTGGTTCGACCTGCACGCGTTCGGTGCGGAGGTCGTGCGCGTCTGTCGCCCAGGATCCGTGCTCGCGGTGTGGACCTATCACCCGGGACGGGTGGAGCCGCCGTTCCACGACGTCTTCCGTCGCGCCTGGGACCGGATGCGGCCGTGGTTCCGGGGCGGCAACCACCTCGTGGACGACGGCTATCGCACGCTCCTCCTGCCGGGCACACCGGAGCCGTTCCCGGCCTTCCAGGTGCGCTCGGATTGGACCCTCGACCAGGTGCTGGACTTCGTGCGGAGCTGGTGCGCCTACCGGGTCCTTCGCGAGGAGACCGGGGAGGATCCCCTTCCCGCCCTCGCCGCGGAGCTCCTCCCCATCTTCGGCGGTGCCGCGCGCGCCCTCCCCTTCCACATGCCGCTTTTCCTGAGAGTCCAGCGGCTGTAGCTGCTCGGCATTCTCCGGCGGCCGCGGGACATCTTTCGCTCTCGTAGTCGTGCGCAACGGCGCGCAAATCGCTCGTTCAGAGACGCCCGGAGCCGTTCGCGAGCTTACAAATGCTCCGGCCCTATGCGAACAAGTGCGGCTCGCACAGAACCAATCCGGTTACCATCATTACTATTGCTGGCCCCTTTGGTCGCCGTACCTCCACGCGCCTCGGGTCCTGGTGCGCTGGAGGATGCGATGCGCTGCTGGACACGTTGGTTGACGGCGACGGTTGTCGCGCTGATTCCCACCATGGCGCTGGCCCTGCTCCCCGACTCGTCCTTCGAGGGAGCGGACGGCGATCTCGTGCCCGCCGCGGGCACGGACTGGCAGTCCTTCGTCGGAAGTCCGCGCCTGATCGTCGGGCGCGACCTCCCCACGGGGCAGACCGACGACTCCCTGGGCGGCAAGGAAGACGACGTCGCGCCCAGCATCGAGTTCGGCTCCATTCCCTCCAACAAGAGCGACCTCCTGCGCTTCTACGCCTACCACGACCGCGTGGCGGTCGGCTCCGTCATGCACGACTTCCTCTACCTGGGATGGGTGCGTGCGGACCGGCTGGGCAGCGCCAACATGGACTTCGAGTTCAACCAGTCGAGCACGCTCACCAGCAACGGCGTCACCGTGCAGCGTACGGCGGGCGACATGCTGGTCAGCTACGGCTTCAGCGGCAGCGCGAGCCCGGTGCTCGGGCTCTCGCGCTGGACGCTCACCGGCCCCTGCGAGGCGGCGCCCAGCGCTCCCTGCTGGGGTCCCGTCCAGTCCCTGAGCGGGTTCGCGGAAGGCGCGGTCAACACCACGCAGACCGTGCTCGATCCCATCGAGGGCGTCTCGCTCCTCCCCCTGACCTTCGGCGAGGCGGCCATCGACCTCACCGCCGCCGGCGTGTTCGACGACAGCGCATGCGTGAGCTTCGGCCGGGGCATGGTGAAGAGCCGCTCCTCGACCTCGTTCAGCTCCTCGCTCAAGGATTTCATCCGCCCCCTCGACGTGCGCGTGACCAACTGCGGCACGCTGACCGTCCGCAAGCGGGCGGTGCCCCAGTCGGCGCAGGACTTCTCCTTCGTGCCCTCCACGGGCCTCGGCATCGCGCCCTTCGACCTCGACGACGACGGCAACGAGAGCAACGCTCTCCCCAGCGCGCGCTCGTTCATGGGGCGCTTCCAGGGAACGTACGCGGTCACGGAACAGCCCAGCACGGGGTGGGACCTGACCGACCTGACCTGCTCCCCCGGCGGCACGCCGGTGCGCGATGCGGGCGGGCGCCTCACCGGCGAGGTCTCGCTCGACCTGTCCGCGGGGGCCACCGTGGATTGCACCTTCACCAACACGGCCCGTGGCCGCCTGCGTGTCCTCCAGGTCGTCTCCCCCACCGGCGATCCTCAGAGCTTCGACTTCGCCCTGGGCGGCGTCCCTGCCTTCTCCCTCCAGGGCGGCGGCTCCTGGGACAGCGGCACCATGGTCCCCGGCACCTACGCGGTTTCCCAGACCGACCCCGGCGCAGCCTGGGACCTGCAGAGCGCCGTCTGCGACGACGGCAGCCCGGTGGGCGCCGTCCAGGTGGGCCCCGGCGAGACCGTCACCTGCGTCTTCACCAACGTCAAGCGCGGCCAGCTCCTCGTGGACGAGGTCACCGTGCCCGCCGGCGACAGTCAGTCCTTCTCCTTCACGGCGGCCGGTGAGTCCTTCTCACTGACGGACGCCGCCCTCCCCCACGCCAGCCCCCTGCTGGTGCCGGGCGTCTACGCCGCCTCCCAGAGCCCCGTGCCCGCCGGATGGGACCTGACCTCCGCCGTGTGCAGCGACGGCAGCGCGCCCGCGTCGGTCACCCTGAGCCCCGGGGAGACGGTGACCTGCACGTTCACCCACACCAAGCGGAGCACGCTCGTGGTGGACGAGGTCACGGTTCCTTCCGGCGACCCCCAGGCCTTCGCCTTCGTGGCGGCCGGCCAGTCCTTCTCCCTCACCGATGCCGCGGCGCCGCACACCAGCGCCACCCTCGCCCCCGGCACCTACAGCGCGGTGCAGACGCTGCCTGCGGGCTGGGACCTGCAGAGCGCGGTCTGCGACGACGGCAGCCCCGTGGCTGCCATCCAGCTCTCCGCGGGCGAGACCGTGACCTGCACCTTCACCAACGTCAAGCGCGGCCAGATCCTGGTGGACGTCATGACAACGCCTTCCGGCGATCCCCAGAGCTTCGACCTCGGCCTGTCCGGCGGCCCCGACGCCCTCTCCCAGAGCTTCTCCATGACCGACGCCGCCGCGCTCCACGCCAGCGGGCTGATCCGGCCCGGGACCTACGCGGCGTCTGCCCAGCCGGCTCCCGCGGGCTGGGACCTGGTCTCCGCCGTCTGCAGCGACGGCAGCGCGCCCTCGGCCGTCGCCCTCTCCGCCGGCGAGACCGTCACCTGCACCTTCAGCTACGTGATGCGCGGCCACGTCCGCGTGGACGTGGTGACCCAGCCCTCCGGCGACCCCCAGAGCTTCGGCTTCACCGTGACCGGCGGGCCGGACGCCGTGAACCAGAGCCTGTCCCTCACCGACGCCGCCGCTCCCTACGACAGCGGCGCCGTGCGGCCGGGCACTTACGCCGTCACCGCCGGGGCCACCCCCGCCGGCTTCGACCTGATCAGCTCCGTCTGCAGCGACGGCAGCGCTCCCTCCGCCGTCGCCCTCTCCGCAGCCGAGACCGTGACCTGCACCTTCACCTACGGGAAGCGCGGCAAGATCGTGGTGGACGAGATCACCGTTCCCTCCGGCGATCCGCAGGCCTTCGCCTTCGTGGCCGCCGGCCAGTCCTTCTCCCTCACCGACGCCCAGGCCCCCCACCAGGGTGCCCTGCTCGTCCCCGGCACCTACTCCGTGGTGCAGACGCTCCCCGCCGGCTGGGACCTGGCCTCCGCCGTCTGCAGCGATGGAAGCAGCCCCTCCGCCGTCTCCGTCTCCGCCGGGGAGACCGTGACCTGCACCTTCACCAACGTGAAGCGCGGCAAGATCCTGGTGGACGAGGTCACGATCCCCTCCGGCGACCCCCAGAGCTTCCCCTACGCGCTCTCCGGCGGGCCGGACGCCGTCAACCAGAGCTTCTCCCTCACCGACGCCGCCGCCAAGTACGACAGCGGTGCCCTGCGCTCCGGCACCTTTGCCGTGGTGCAGAGCCCGCTGCCGGCGGACTGGGATCTGACCAGCGCCGTCTGCAGCGACGGGAGCGCGCCCGGTGCCGTGGCCCTCGATCCGGGGGAGACGGTCACCTGCACCTTCACCCACACCAAGCGCGGCAAGGTCGTCCTCGTGGTGGACGCGCAGCCCAACGACCCCCAGGACTTCTCCTT
>Ga0070695_100000338_pt1 | contig 24048 bp, 42 predicted proteins | sample KBSK1252metaG_FD_65471 | JGI IMG/M metagenome (GOLD analysis project Ga0070695, IMG submission 65471) | Corn, switchgrass and miscanthus rhizosphere microbial communities from Kellogg Biological Station, Michigan, USA - KBS K1-25-2 metaG | ecosystem: Host-associated > Plants > Roots >...
GTGCGGACTTGTATTCAATTGAGTCAGTAACAATTCATGGGCGTACTCAAAAACTAGTGAGAACGGGAATCGCTTTAGAGATCCCACTTGGCTACATGGGTCTAATCAGGCCAAGATCAGGATTGGCCACTAAATTAGGAATTGGAATGAACAGTTCTGGAGTTGTAGATTCTGGATATCGTGGTGAAATTTCAATGACTCTAATTAATCATAGTGATAAGTCATATAATGTGTCACCGGGACAAAGGATTGCTCAAATCGTTTTTGTTCCTGTTGTATCAGGATTCACATTTGAAGTAGTAGATGAGTTATCTGATACCAAGCGCGGTGAAGGTGGATATGGAAGTACTGGAGGTTGGACTGCTTGAGCACTCAAGACATCCTAGCAAGGCTAGGCAAAAAAACTAGAATGAGGGTAGAAGCAGCATCCAAGCTAGAAATTAAAAAGCTGGAGCTTGCCAGCATGGGACTTAACGCCGATCTTTTGGGCGGGGTAGGCATGGGAAGACAGACTCTCGTCTGGGGAAACAAATCAGCAGGTAAGTCATCAATGTGTTTGCAGACAGTTGGAATTGCTCAAAAGGCAGGACTGAGCTGTGCCTGGATTGATTCTGAATCCAGCTTTGACCCCAAGTGGGCGGAAAGCCTTGGTGTTGACACAAACGAATTGCTTGTGTCACCTGTAAAAGATATTGATAGCTGGACTGCTATTTCTTGCGATCTAATGTCAGAGGGAATTGATGTTTTGGTTACAGATTCAATTTCATCTTTTCTTCCTTCTACATACTTTGAAAAAGAAGACCAGTTGAAAGATGGTCTAGAAGGTACTAAGCAAATTGGTACCATGTCTAAAGAACTTGGCATTGCTGTCAATAAATTCAACTATGTAAATAAGAAAACAGCATTGATTCTTATTTCACAAGCTAGAAATAAATTCAATACCTATGGCGCTTCACTACAGCCAATGGGCGGGGAAGCGATGAAGTATTATTCTAGTACGGTAATCAAGCTATGGTCATCTGCATCAGAGCGTGAACAAATCACCGCTGATCTTACAAGAGGAGACAAGATTATATCAACTCCTGTTGGAAGGCCTGTCACCTATACTGTAGAGTTCAATAAAATTGGTCCACCCAACAAATCTGGTCAGTATGATTTCTACTATGCGGGAGAACATCTGGGTGTAGATCAAGTTGGTGAAATTGCCGATCTAGCCGAAAAGCTAGGTATCATCAGTAAGGGTGGAGCTTGGTATTCCTATGGAGACGAGAAATTCCAAGGGCGTCAAAAGATGCTCAATTGGCTTAGATCAAATCCACTGATAGTTGAAGAGATTACACAGAAAGTGTTGGCAAGTGCCTAGGGAATTTTTAAGTGGGAAGGGTGCCTCTAAGGCACCCGACCTTATTGAGATAAATAATTTGGATACAGGGTGTGATCAATGCTTTGCACCTGCTGACAAAGTGTATTATAATGGAAGTAAGAAAACACTTCTTGTTATTTGCACTGAAGGTCATGAATCTAATATTGAAGGCAATTGGGAACAATTATTGGGATTGGAAAAATGACATGGCAGATGCTAAATCAGAAAAAGCAGAACTAAAAATAGCTGGTGCTACTCCACAAAGAAACAGCGGGAGAAATCCGTGGGAGAAAGGAGATGGCGTTTTACATCCATTTATTGTAGATGTAAAAGAAGCTAAGTCATCTTTCACCTTTAATAAAAAGGTCTGGGCCAAGATCTGCTCTGATGCTATTAAGCATGGAATGGAGCCAGCTCTTCTCATTGCAATGGGAGAGAATAGAGATACTGTAAGAACGTGGATTATTGGCGACACCATGTTTAAACAAATGTTGAGTTGTTGGATCAAGGAGTATGGAGACAAAAATGAATGATGAAAACATTTTAGAAACAGTTAGTAAAATAACGGAAATAAATGATTTATCAGAATTTCTGGAAGATAGCGATTTTGATGAAGCTATGGAATTAGTAATCAAGCTTATCATCAAACCAGGTATTGATCCTGCGGCGGCACAGAAATTGATTGTAAAACTTCAGGCTCTCAGCACCAAATATGCTGTTCTAGCTGTCACATACTCTACCATCAAAAGAGACAAGGCTGGCACTCCAAATAACTATAAGAAGAATATCTATCATAGTTTAAAGGAGGCACTGGACAAGCTTTGCGATGCTTTAAAGTATCCAGCAAAACTTGGTCTATAGAATATGTCACAATTTGCAAATTTAGTCTTAAAGAAGACACCATATGATTTAAAAGAATTAACAAAAGTATTGGATGCATCTTATTCAGATGCATCCACCAAGGATGAACATCTACAAAAAACCAGCTTTTCCCCTTCCACAATTGGTTACGGATCAGGTACTTGCCCACGTAGATGGGTTTTAGCTTTTCGCGGGGCCGATTGGTATGAACATCATAGCTCACAATCAGTAGATAATATGACAGCTGGGACAGATGCCCACACTAGAATTCAAAGCAATCTGCAAAATAGCAATTTAGATGTGGTCATTGAACATGAGCTAATAGTTGAAGATCCTCCTGTAAGAGGATTTGTTGATGTTATAATTAAAGATTTCAATGGGTACAATCTGGTAATAGAAATCAAAACAACAAGAACAGAAGCTTGGGTATCAAGACGAGCAAAAAATGCTGGCCCAGGTTATCAAGTATTACAACTTCTTCTTTACTTGTATTTCCTGGGTGAAGAATTTGGTGTGTTGCTTTATGAGGATAAGAATGATCATCAAAAACTCATGATTCCTGTTCAGATGACAGAAAAGAATAAGAAAGCAGTCGAAAAGGTTGTATCATGGATGAGATTGGTTCATTCTACATATGAAGAAGGAAAGCTTCCCAAAAATCCATTTCGATCAAATTCAAAGATATGTAAAGAATGTCCCTTGCAAAAGTGGTGCTTCAGTCAACCGGAAGGAGATACTGAAGTAGAAATACTAAAGTATGAGGATGATCTCGACTGATTTAGGGGTAGCATGTGCGTGGTGCGGCGAATTGTTTACAAAGCGCCGCCCAAACATGGTTTATTGTAAAAAAGAATGTTGTAATGCTGCAACAAATAAAAAACTTATTGAAAAATATCATAAGGAAAAAGCAAGAAAGAAAAATAAAGATAGGAAGTGTTCTGTTTGCCAGGCAAATCTATCAAGATATAATTCTGATGAAGTGTGTCATGCATGCCAAGTTAAAGAGTCAGAGTTGCAAAAAATAAAGTTATTAAAGGAGCTAGGCTTTGAGTATATTTTGGAAGAATGATAGACCAGTTATGGGACTGGATTGTTCTACCAACAGTCTAGCTTTTTCTGTATTTAATGATAATAAATTAATAAAATATGGTGAAGTATTATTTAAAGGTGATACTGTCTATCACAGAGCGGCGGATGCAAGAAGGAAAATGGAAGGCTTGCGAAATGAATTTGATATTTCATTTGTAGCCATAGAGAAAACTATTTTTGCAAAGTCAGTTGATACAGCAATTAAGATGGCTTATGTTGCTGGAACAGTGATCAGTTGCTTAGTGGAAGATCATGCAGAGGTTGTAGAAATTGCACCAATATCATGGCAAAGTGCAATTGGAAATCCCAATCTAACACCAACAGAAAAAGCGAAAATAAAGACAGACTATCCAGGTAAGAGTAAAAACTGGTATCAGCAAAAAGGTAGAGAAATAAGAAAGCAGAAGACGAAAAATTGGGTGAGAAATCAATTCGGATTAATTATAGATTCAGACAACGTGACAGATGCGATTGGAATCGGTTGGGTGGTGAGCACTAAAATACTATGAGTCAAAAACTTTATACGTCAGAAGCCTGGCTTAAGCTAAGATTTGTACAGCAAGGAAAAAATATAGCCGATATGGCGAAGGAGGCCAGAGTATCTGAAATGACAATTAGAAGAGCACTCCAGGCGGCAGGATTATTATGAATGAATTTACAATTATAAGTATAGATAATTCTAGAGAAGAAAAGAAAAATTGGACTAGGCAAAGATTTACAACTTGGAGAGAAGTAATAGAGATAGATTTTATCAATGGTAAAGATCCTGAAGAATTACGCAAAGCCAAGAAAAAATGGAATAACGTGGATACCCCAGGACCTTTTAAGGCTGGGGAATTTGGCATTTTCTATTCAGTTCTAAATTGCTTCGAATATGGTGCGGCGAACGATGGAATTTTATATTTTGAAGACGATGCGCACCCGCTAGCAAACTTTCAAGAAAAGATAGATTATTATCTGGATCATTTGCCTAGAAGGATGGACATGTTTGCTTGTTGGTCTCCACTAAATCAAACAGGTGACTATGCTGGGATTAGCGGCTTTAATGCGGTTGGTGAGCCTCATTATGAACCTCATAAGGGATCAATATTTGATTATGGTCATGATGAAATGTGCGGACTCTGGCAGGGATATGGCAACGTCTCAATGTATTTCACAAGAAGAGGATGTCAGAGGATGTTAGAGCATATCCATGAGAAAGGATTCTATTCTCCAATAGATTGTCTAATATGTATAGCAGCACATACAAATGTAATTAATGGATATGCATTAAAACCAGAGGTGCAAGAGATAATAAACTATGACTGGGATGCCCCAACAACAATACATAAGTCCCGATGGGGACATATAAACGAACTAATGAAAGAGGAAAAGTAATGACAGATATGGCCCTTATTGTGCCTTCAAGAGGAAGACCACAAAATATAGTGAGGCTTTATGAAGCACTGTATAAAACTGAATCAGATGTTGAATTAGTGGTCGGAGTAGATAGGGATGACCCTGAGATTGATGGATATTATGATATTGTTTCAAATAGAAATATATCAATGGTCGTAAGTCCTGAAAGAAGACGTTTTGGTCCCACACTCGATTCTATTGCTAAAAGATATGCTGATGATTACGAATATCTTGCTTGGATGGGTGATGATCATCTTCCTATTACTATTGGGTGGGACAAGAAATATCGTGAAGAACTAGCGCAGATGGATGCAGGAATAGTATATGGTAATGATCTTGTGCAAGGAATCAATATCCCAACACAGATGGGATTTACTTCAAATATAGTTAAAGCTTTAGGGTATGCTGTGCCTGAAGGATTCATTCATCTTTATATTGATAATTATTTCTTAGAGCTTGGAAAAGCAATTGGTGGAGTATGTTATTTACCAGATATTATCGTTCAGCATTTGCATCCATCAGCGGGCGGTGCTCAAGAAGATCAAACATATAGAGAGGCAAATTCACCAGAGAATTGGTCCAATGATCAAAGACGTTTTAATGAATACATGATTGAAGAGCTTACTATAGATGCGGAGAAGATTAGAAAATATGTTTCCAGGTGAGTATAAGTTTTTCGATGAAGAAGATGGAGTGCCATATTTCAGCACTCAAGAATTTCACAATGATAGAGAAGCAGCTCCACACATAGATCAGCATGGAATGCAGAGAGATAGACTTCTGCACGCAGCAGAACTTGTTATGGACATTTGTAGAAAAAATCCAGAAATAAAAACAGTTAGTGATTTATGTTGTGGAGATGGTGGACTGCTACAAACATTAAAGCCATTCTTCAGTACATATGGTATTAAAGCATTTGGATATGATTTTCAACCATCTAATATACATGATGCTGTAAATAAACGCGGGGTAGATGTAAGATTTGCTGATGTAATCAATGATGATATTGATATGGGCGATCTCACAATCATGACAGAATGCCTTGAGCATTTTTATAAACCTCATGAGATGGTGAGAAAAGTTGCAGAGAAATCAAAATTCATTGTCATTAGTGGTCCAAATGGTGAAGTTCCAGAAGCTCATTATGAATTACATACATGGGGATGGTCTTGGCCCGCGTATGAGAATTTGATTCAACAGGCCGGTTACACAGTAATGCACCATGAAGAATCCAGTATATTCCAGCTTCTATCTGGCGTGCTAGATTGATTGCTTCTTCATAATATCTTTTAGTTTATAATATATCTGGAGGATATTATGAAGGCATTAATAACAGGACACAAAGGATTTGTGGGAAGACATTTTGTAAGAAAACTAGAAGCACAGGGATGGGATATAACGGGTGTTGATATCGTCGCAGAAAATCCTGTGGACGCGAGAGACTTCTTTCGCAAAGATGATACGCATTATGATTTAGTTGTACATTTAGCAGCGGTAGTTGGAGGAAGAGCAACCATAGAGGGAGCACCATTAAGCGTAGCTGTAGACCTAGCTATTGACTCTGAAGCATTTCAATGGGCAATTAGAACAAAACCAAAGCATTTTGTATATTACTCTAGTTCAGCAGCTTATCCGATATGGATGCAAGAAGAGTTTGACAATTCAATAAATAATAATTTAAATACTCATAGACTAAAAGAATCAGATATTGACTTACAAGATATAAATAATCCAGATCATACTTATGGTTGGTCCAAGTTGACAGGTGAGATGCTAGCTCAATATGCTGAGAAAGAGGGGGTCAGGGTTCATATCTTTAGACCATTCTCAGGATATGGTGAAGATCAAGCCCTTGGCTATCCATTCCCTGACTTAATGCAGAGAGTCAATAGAAGAGATTCTGTATTTGAAATATGGGGACCAGGAACGCATGTTAGAGACTGGATTCATATTGATGATGTAGTTGATGCCACCATGGAAGCGATAAAACAAGATATTCAGGGTGCAGTAAATCTATGCAGTGGAATCCCAGTTTCATTTAATGAGCTTGCAAATAGGATGACGGAAATTGCAGGCTTTAAGCCAGAGTTCAAACATCTACTATCTGCACCAAAAGGTGTGCACTATAGAGTTGGAGATCCTACAAAAATGAATAAGTTTTATATTCCAAAGATTTCCCTAGAAGAGGGAATCAGACGTGCACTCTCAGAGTAATTGACTACATTGATAGAACTGATATAATGTTTATGTAAGGAGTTGATGACATGGCATTATATCAGTTCTATTGTGCTTTATGTGATAGTGAATCAGAAGAAAATATTCCTATGAATAAAAGAGATGAGCCGCAGAAATGCAAATGTGGAAATATAAAATATAGAAAGATTAGCTTTAAAGGCGTAGTTTATTCAGGGACTCATAATGGCGGGATGAAATAATGGAGAGTATCACATATGATATTGCATTTGATGGTAACTGGGTAAAACCTGGATCTAAAGTTAAGATAAAGGGTAAATGGAAAACCTATACATATCTGCATGTTCTATGTCTTGGCGATCTTGATCAGGCCTGGATAATCTGTGAGGATTCAAGAGGAAATAGAGAAAGATTTAATCCGGGGCAGATAAAGAAAGTAATAAGAAAAAGGAGCTATCATAAAAATGTCTGAATTAGAAAAGAGGCCCCTTACTGAAGCAGACATTATGCGTAGATATGATGAACAACAAGAAATAGTTTTGCTTTATGTAAAAGGTCACACGGTGCCTGAGATAGTTAGACTTACTGGAATGAGAAGACAGTCTGTTGAAGAACATCTGAAAGACTTCAGAGACTATGCCGCACAGGACAAAGTAATTAGAACTAGGGCAAAAGATATTGTATTGAGCGTTGACACTCATTATAGTGATATCATCAAGGCTCTTTATAGAAATATTGAAGCTGCTGAATTTAAAGATGATCCAAAGGCAGCAATGGCTGGATTGAAAATGGTGGCGGATGCTGAAGCAAAACGTGTGGATTTACTAGCCAAAGCTGGGATACTAGCTGATAATACCATTGGTGATCAAATTGCTGAGATGGAAAGAAAGCAAACAATACTTGTAGAAATTCTCAGAGAAATTTCTAGAAAACATCCAAATATAGGTAGAGAAATTCAAGGAAGACTATCAGATATAACAGGTAAGGCAGAAGGCGTTGTAGTTGGCTAATGTTTTAGACTGGTCAGACTACATGGGTGCGCTGGATGAAGATGAGTTTGAAGAAATACCAGTAGATGTAGAGACATTTGTATATTCAAAAGATTATCTAGGATTCCCAAAGCTTTCAGAATATCAGCTTGAAATAGTTAAGATTGGATCTCAGATATATAAAGAGCACACACTCAAGCGTCTGCACGGAGAAGTAGAGGGTGCCCGCTTATGGCGTCAGAACAAGAAGGAGCTTATTATGGCTCTTGGGAAGGGTTCTGGTAAGGATGCCTTATCTACGATTATCTGTGCGTACGTGGTGTATCAGCTATTGTGCCTCAAGGACCCTGCGGAGTATTATGGAAAGCCCTCAGGTGACGCCATAGACATTATTAACGTAGCGATCAATGCCGACCAGGCCGCTAACGTATTCTTTAAGGGTTTCAAAACTAGAGTGCAAAAATGCCCATGGTTTGCTGGTAAGTATAGAGCATTGCAGAAGTCTATAGTTTTCAAGAAAGAGATAACTGTTTACTCTGGTAACTCAGAAGGTGAAGCAACGGAGGGATACAATATTCTTCTTGCGGTACTTGACGAGATTGATGGTTTTGACGAGGGTTCTAAAGAAGAGGGACATCCAGCAGCCAATGCTATGTATGACACATTGAGTGCTACTGTATCATCTCGTTTCGATGATATTGGTAAAGTGCTTATTTTGAGCTTCCCAAGATCTAAAGATGGATTCATCATGACGAAATATCATGATGCTATTGCGGAAAAAGAGGAAGTATTATATGAGCATACCTTTAAACTTGATGAAGATTTAGAAGATGGTGTAGAAGAAAATGAATATTCAATCAGATGGACTGAAGACAATATCGTTTCATATAAGTTTCCAGAAGTGTGGGCTATGCGTAGGCCAACATGGAAGGTTAATCCTACTAAAACCATCAATTCTTTCAAAAGAGACTTTTATAAAAATCCAGACGATGCCCTTGGACGTTTTGCTTGTAATCCTAGTGACACTACTGATGGTGGATGGTTTAGAGCAAAAGAGAAAATTGATGCTGCCTTTAGTGGAAGAAATGCGCTATCTGATGTCACTGGTGATGTTCAATTTACAGGACAGCCAGACCCAACAAAGGAATACTATATTCATATTGACCTTGCTCGCGTACAAGACAACTGTGCCATATCAATGGCTCATGTTGAATCATGGCAGAAGACTGTATTCGATGCGGAAGGAGAGATGTCACCAAATGTAGTTGTTGATTTGGTTAGATATTGGAAGCCGGATAGGAATAGACCTGTGGACTTCTCTGATGTCAGAGATTTCGTTATCTCTATCAAGAGATATGGATACAATATAAAGCTAGTAACTTTTGACCGTTGGAATTCAGATCAGACGATTAAACATCTCAACGACTCTGATATAAAAGCAGAAAAATTATCTGTTGGTAGAGATCATTACACCGACTTAGCTACATTAATGGGCGAGCATAGAATTAAAGGACCAAATGTAGATCTATTAAGAAATGAATTGAAGAAATTAGTGGTATTACCAAATGGAAATGTAGATCACACAAATAAGTCTAGTAAGGACTTGTCTGATGCTGTATGTGGTGCCGCGTATAACGCAGCGGTGCACACCCCTAGACAGACGACGATTGATGTGGTAACCTACTCCGATATGATGGCAGCCAGGCGAGAAGAGGCCAGGTTGAAACAGGAAGAACAGAATAAATCGAATGATAATGTAATTAGGGCGCCAAAACAAAATATGCCATCAGAAATTGAGGCGTTTTTGGCGGGGTTGAGAGTACTGTAGCTTGACTGCTCTGCGATCCCTACTGTATTATGGTTCGCAGAAATGAAAGGCTGGAATAATGGTGGAAGAGTTGAAGGAGAAGCCTAAGCCTAACAAAGCAACCAGATCAGAAATTGTTGACGCTCTGGCACTGAGGGATGGTTACTTTTGCTACATCTGTGAGAAGCCATTCAAAGCTAGAAAAGAAGTAACAATTGACCACTGGTGGCCTTTATCAGCAGGTGGAACTTGGGCTTTAGATAATTTAAGATTGGCATGTCAACCTTGCAATAACCTAAAGGGTGACGCACTACCTAATTCAGATGGTAGTGTTAACTTTGTAAACAAGAGAGTAAAAACTATCAGGTTGCCAAGACCTGAGTTTTGTAGTCACTGTGTTTCAGGTAGAATATTGTTGATTGGAGAGATTTGTGAGGTATGTGGATCAGGTCCACAGCCTACAATATTTCCTACAGCATATAAAACTAAATCGAAAAATTGTGACCACGATATATATCACTGCTTTAAATGTACTATTGGATTGGTAGCAAGAAAGTCATGAAAATAACATATATGAAGTGGCGGTATGTTGAGAATTATGATTTTTATGATGTGACTCTTGAGTTAGAGGGCTATGCAAAGAGAAGGATTTATATCAACAGTCATCGGTTACAGGGGGTTGACATGGACCTACCAGATGCTGTAGCCTTCTTGCTCAGAGCCAAGGTTGACTGTCAACCCATAAGAGGGGTTGAGAATAGTCTTGACAAAAGAAGAAGCGCGTGACATACTACGTCAGGCAACGCAACAAATAGATTTTATAAATCTTGCAAGGGTAATATCATCTTTAGGCGAATACTCATACGATTGGTATAAGTATGATGGAAGTAAATTGAAGCCTAATTTTGACCAGGCCTGGAGAGATAGGAAATGGTTTGCCAAAAACGCGGGGCTAGTAGTTGAAGCGTTAGAGGTTTTAAAAGTAAGTGGTAAGAAGTAACTATTGTCCTAAGTGTGACTATAGAAAATTAAAAAGATCTCCTCGTGGTGACAATGTAAAATATAACAAAGATGGTTCCATAAAGGTAGAATATCTAGGATTTGTCTGTCCATGCGGAAGATTGTGGAGACAGCAAATAGATTATTTCAAGACAGGTCGTAAGACAGTAAGCTGGAAGAAAGTGTCTTGACAGCAAACTCCACATGAAGTACACTAGTCATCACACAAGATGGCTACGCCGCGTAAACTTAGCTGGTGGCTGGAACGTATCTTATAAATACGGGGAAGCTGGGTTCAATTCCCAGACGCGGTACGTGACACTAATTAAAGTAGGCTTTAAAGATAGCAATGGTCGCAAACAATTTGCGACCTACACTACTGCAAACGCCATACAAACAGATGTAATCGTTAGAAGCGTAGTTTCCATCCAGATTGGAAGCGCCTATGTCTATGGAGGACCAAATGCGTAAACTCACGGCCGCTCTGATTATCGTGCTTGCAGCAGTCTCACTTACTGCTTGTAAAGAAGTAGATAAGAAAACAGTTAATGCAGAATTGGTTGAGGGCACCAATAATCTTTATAGGTACTGTGATAGCATTGGAACGTTGATTTATTTCGAAGATATCTCGATGGCTGATGATGAATATGAAGCAATGTTTTTTGGTGCATGTGAAAAAGGCAAAGCAAAAGAAAATGCTCCTGGTGTAAATGGCAACAACGGCGGGGCAAACGGATAATTATTGGAGGCTCTAATGCTAATTTTGATGGAACCAGAAGAGTTTGATGCTCTAGTGGAAGCATTGGAGCGCACACCAAAAGATATGCCAAAGCTGCGTAAGCTTCTGGAAATGGAATCTCCCTTTGCTGAGGAGGATGAATGCACTACTCAGTAATGTATCGCACGGCATCAGGATCAAACATCAAGATGAAGCATATTTATGGATCTATTGACGATGCGATCGAAGGCGTGTTAGACTCTCACCCATGGCTTTCAGATAGTGAGTGGCAGAAGTCAGAGAATTACTGCATTTTTGATCTAAGCGATGGAAGCTGTTTCGTTGTCTACCAAGACAGCTAGTTGACATCAAAGATCACAGATGCTAGGATAAGCAAGCAGGGTTAAGAAACCGGAAGGGTCAATTAGGACCCAACTATGGATCACTACTCTAGCAACAGGAAAGCAAAGCCAGCCTCACGGTTGTGAAAGCTTTCTTCTTCTGGTAGGGTTACTGTTGGCAGTAACGCCTGACTGTTAATCAGGTCTTCACAGGTTCGATTCCTGTTACCAGAGCTTAATGCCCTATAGCTCAACGGCAGAGCGTCCGACTGTTAATCGGATGGTTGCAGGTTCGAATCCTGCTAGGGCAGCGTTGGATGTAGTGTTAATTAATTGAGAGCACGCCGCCATTAGAGGCGGAAGATCCAGTGCAAATCTGGACATCCGGCCCAACAGATCACACGGCTTGGGTTAAGTCCCCATAGTTTAGTGGTAGAACGTAAGATTCTCATTCTTGAGACCGGAGTTCGATTCTCCGTGGGGGTACGTGGCTAAAAAATGTCAATTATGTGGAGCAGATGGTCCTCTAAAGGGAAAACCAATTAAAGATGGAAATAATCTAACTAAAATTAAAATGTTATGCTCCAAATGTCATAAGGAGAAATAGCCATGCACAAGTCAAAGCAGAAATGGCTCTGTGTTGATTGCCAACGTAACACGCAACATGAACACTATTTTGTAAAGAACGAAGTGTGGTTCACGATGGCAAAAATGCCGGAATCAGGAATGCTTTGTGTGCAGTGTCTAGAGGGTAGAATTGGTAGAGAGCTTCAACCTTCTGATTTTACAAATGCTCATATCAATAACCCTCGAAATAATATGATGAGCGATATCCTACGATCTAGGATTATGGCTTGATAATTTAATTGGACGTTAGTGTTTCTTAAAGGTGTAGGATTGCCGAAACCCTGGTTCTTCACCAGGAAACACTAAGATGGGCTTAGCGGCTCAAATTGACCAAGAGTAAAGGGTCGTGAGGTCAGCGTCTAATTATGGCCCGTTAGAACAGCGGTAGTTTCACCTGACTTTCAATCAGGAGGTCACGGGTTCGAATCCCGTACGGGCTACAATGAAATATAAAGTAGTGGTTAAATTTAGAGGCAAAGGGTCCAAAACAACCAATAGTGAAACTAAGGATTTGCTTAAAATTCTGGAGAAGCATCCAGAAGCCAAAGAAGTAATCATTGATGGTAAAATAGTTTGGAAAAAGTGATATGGGATATAAGTCAGATTCATATAAAGTAGAAGCTATTGATATGCAAGGTAAAGTGAAATCAAAACATACTTTTAAAACCAGAACTGGCGCTGAAACATTTGGCAATATAGAATTGCGAAGCGCAAAAATCAAATTGATTAAAATCAATGGAAAGATCTGGAAAGTTAAAAATCAATAAGATTGAATTTAACGACTATTGCTACGCTTAAAAGTACTGTCTGGTAGCTGTGTAAAGTTTCTTATCCTAGTGACAGCTAGGTTTCTGAGTCAGACCAATAGCAACGGGACACCCTGCAAGGTGATAAACAGACTGGATAATAACCCGTAATAAGGCCAGTCACAGCGTCCGAAGTGAGTTTGCAGGCTTGCTGCTGTTTCTATGATGGTGACATAGGACTAGGCCATCTTTAATTTAACAATAAGAAAACTCGAAAGACGTTTCTTATTTTGCCCGCCCGTTTCCTCGTGATTCGGGTTTCGGCCCTGTAGCATAGTGGTCTAATGCACTTGATTGTCAATCAAGATATCGAGGGTTCAAATCCCTTCAGGGTCGCAATATTAGATGGAGGAAAATATGCCAGCAAAGAAAGTACCAAGTAATTATTACTACTTTTTGGAAGTAAAATATAAGGATGGCACTTCAAAAGACTGGAGATTCAAAGACAAGAGTCTAAGAAGAAGCGCCGAAACTGCTTTCAAAAAAGACAATAATGTTGATAAAGTAAAGAAATCTGAGGGTTTTGGGTGAATAAATTAGATCGTTTTGGAAACTCAATAGAAGCCGGTGACGTAATATTCTATTATGGAACAACTGTAGGTCTAATAGTTGGTGTTGTTATTAAGTTCAACGCTTTGTCCTATAAAGTAAAAGCAAAAAAGATGGCAAAAGAACACGCTGACTATTTTAAATATTATAATATTCCATTCTCTTCATCCAATACAATAATTACTCAAAAAGGAATGAAGAAATTTAAGGCGGAGGATTTTCTGGATGATCTAGAAAAACTCCGTTTAGACATTTCATAACATATTATATGTTGCTGTGATATAATGTACCCATGCCAGAACCAGAAGATAAATATGGTAGGTTCTTCCGAGAGCACAATATTGATATTGAAGCCATTGAAGAAGCCGCATTTAGCGGTGGGGGTAGTGGAGTGCAGCTTGCAGGTTCCTCTGATTACCCAGGATCAATAGGTGAATTTAATCAAGTTGGTGTGGGTACAAAAGCAGCAAGGTCAGATCATACACATGGTGGCCCGAGTACAGCTGAATTTGATGCCCTTGAAACTCAAGTTTCAGGACTTGACACTAGAATAGATGCTCTTGAGGCAGGACCAGTTAATCTCACAGATGGTGCTACCATCAACACTAATGCTGCATTGGGTAATCATTTTAGAGTCACCTTAGGAGGAAACAGAACTCTAGCCAACCCTACCAACGCCACCGATGGTCAAAGATTGCTCTTTGAAATAACTCAAGATGGCACTGGTTCTCGTACGCTAACATTAGGAAATAAATTTGCATTCGGTGCAGATATCACTAGTTTGACATTATCAACAGCGGCTAGCAAGAGAGACTTTGTTGGTGTGCAGTATAATTCAGAAGCAGATAAGTTCTACATTATAGCTGTAGCCAAGGGGTACTAATGGCTACTAAAATAAATAAAACTCAGTTCACACATGCTAAAGCTGCTGGAACAACTAAGACAATTACAATACCTGCCACAACAGCAGGCTCTAAACTTGTAATCTTCATCGCTGGTGGCGCTATAGCGACATTTAGAATTACCAATAGTGGTGGAACTACATTTTCAAGAAGAAACGCTTATGGTGGCGGCGCTCAGGATGCGTCATGGCATGATTTTGTTTCAGTTGGTGGAGAAACTGCTGTTCACATGACACTTAATGGTGCCGAGAACGTAGCTGGTGTAATCTATGAAATTACTGGTTTGGGAAATTTCATAGCTGCCACTGGTAATGGCACAGGTGATGCTGTGAATCTTGCCGCAAATTATCAATTAAGACCTTCTTCATCAATTACAGTGACTGGTAAAGCTGTATTATTTGGTGGATTTTCCCATCCAGATACCACAGCAACAAACTCTACTCGTAGATGGAGACAATTTGGACCAGCAGGAAACCTAGATACAGTTGATGCATATCAGCCAGGACAAGATACCCAATTTATTTGGGCATCAGGTATGGCTGATATAGATCAAACAAAGAGCTATCCAGAGAATCTAACCACAGGTCAATATAGAGCAACATCTCAGTTCATAGCGTCGAGTGGTACTGTGAGCTTTGCAGCTCAAGCAGCTTACGAAAATGCCGGGGCAGATATAAATTCTGCATTCCCCAATGCAATCGTTAAAGAGAATAGTCTGCCAGGCACACATAGGTCCAATTGGTTCCTTGGTGCAAATGGTACTAATTCAACTATTGCAGGATATACAGACAAAGTATCGTATTCATCTGGAGATACTGTAAACTTTAAAGTAGATTCAACTAACAACCCATTTAGAGTTGAGATTTACAGATTGGGATTTTACGGCAATGAACAGCTTGGCGCAAGAAACGTAATAGGTGCGTCAACATATATTACAGGAACTCCAGCATCGCAATCTGCACCATCAACAGATGGAACTTTGGGAAGCGTTTCTTGCGCATGGTCAACAACAGCAAGTTGGACAATTCCATCAGATGCTACTCCAGGAGTTTATTATGTTCTGTTTAGAAGAACAGATGTTACAACAAATGTGGCAAGCTGTCATTTTACTGTAAAGTCATCACCAACAAATAAGACAGTCATCATAACACCTGATAATACATATCAGGCTTACAATGTTTGGGGAGCAACTACAGATAATGGTAGTATCGGATCAGGAACATGGAGTGGTAGAAGCCTATATCAAAGTGGTACTGATGGAAGTTCAGGAAACTTTGCGCATAGAGCGTATGCTGTAAGTTTTGATCGTCCTTATTCTGTTCAATCAACTAGAGCAAATACATACATGTTTGACTCAGAATACGGGATGTCCAATTTCTTAGAAGCTCAAGGATATGATCTTACCTATGTATCAGATATTGATTTGGAAAATAATGATCAATATTTGAATGCGGCAAAACTAGTAGTATGTAATGGTCACAGTGAATATTGGAGTACCAATGTTTGGAACTGTTACAAGAATGCTAGAGATGCTGGTGTAAATATAATGTTTAGTGGTGGCAATACTGCATTATGGAGAGTGAGATTTGCTGCTGCTGATACAAATAAGCGTACGATGATCTGTTATAAGGATTCACAAACTGTAGATGTTTCGGCTGGGTTCACAGGAACTGGTAGAGATCCACTTGAATATACTGGTACATGGAGAGATTCAAGAACCACAACACCAAATAATACTGACAGAAGACCAGAGGACTCCTTGACAGGACAATGGTTTAAGGTAAATGCACCAGTGAATGATACATTGGATGTTCCTTTTGCTAGCAAAACATTGCCAATTTGGAGAAATTCATCTTCAGTTCAAGCACTAACAACTGGACAAACATATACCACAGCAGTTGGTGTTGTTGGTGATGAAGTTGATTTTGTAGACGCTTCTTCGTCTACAAAACAAACAAATATTGTTGTGCTTAATCCATCAGTAAGAAATTACACAGGAAAAGCAGCAAATGCTAATGGTACAATCTATACCGGAAATACTGGAGACATAACGCTTGGATTCAGTTTGTATAGAGCTAACTCAGGAGCATTGGTGTTTCACGCGGGATCATGGAGAGGTTGGTTAACGGTAAGCCGTTGGCAAAAGGGTGATTACCAGACTGGTTCAACACCAGATGCAAATTGGCAGAACGCACTACTTGCCATGATGTATGACCTTGGTGTAGACTTAGACACACCAACATCAGTTGTCCCTGCGGACACACAGTTGACTGATCCAGCAACTGGTGCACCAGGACCATCGAGGAATGATGTTGCGCTAGCATATGGATTAACTGTTCCTGCAACAGGATCAGGAAACTTCATAGGTTTCTTTTTTGGAAATTAAAATATAGCACCGTAAGGTGCATGGAGAGTTGCCCGAGTCAGGTTTAAAGGGTCCGCCTGCTAAGCGGATGATCCTCGAAAGAGGGTCCAGGGGTTCAAATCCCCTACTCTCCACAGTTGCATTTATTACAAGTGAAGACGTTTGCGTTCAAGAGCCAGACTCTTAATCTGGTGGTCGGAGTAGTGATAGATGCGATTAATTTTAATAGACATCCATGAAACATGTTAAGGCCGGGTGACGCTTCAAAGCAAACGGATAAGTCCTGTTTCAGTCGGTTTGCCCAAACGTGTTAGTTTGTATATTAAACTCCAGTTGTAGGAAATATACCGTTAGTCCAGCGATGCTTTATTTACCGCGCACTACAGCGGAGTTCTGAGAGTGTATCGAGTGACTACGTAAGGAGGATGGCGTTCAAGTGAACGAATTTGCCTTGAAAGCATTGCCAGGCCTGAAAACCTGAGGGGGCGGTACCTTCATCCTCTGCTCAATCAAAGGAAATAATATGAATAATATGGTTTATAAGGTTATTAGACCAGACGGAAGTCTACCGTTAAAATACGGATATGCTCCACATAGAAATATTTTTCTTACTAGAGGAGAAGCAGAACTACTAAAGGTCTCCATCGCAGCCTATAATCTAGGCGTAGAATTGATCATTCAAGAATCAGAAGTTGATTGGAAAACATCACCAAAAAGAGATGGACTATGAGACTTATGGTTTATAGAATCATGACCGTAGACGGTGACTTTCCGTATCGCGCTCATGGCTCTAGGTATAGAGAAATATTTCAAGATGTTGAATACGCAAAAAGATGCAGAAATGCAATTAAAAGATTCAACAAAGGAAAAGAATTAGTAATTGAGGAGTCTGAATTAAAATGGCAACCATCTGGGTCTTAGCGCAAGATAACTCACCTGATCTCAGTGCCTTCGCTGATTTTCACATTGCTTTTTCCGCTTATCGTGAACACATCGAAGAACGTACAAGTGGTATGAATTGGGATGATGAAAATTTCGAATGGGAGGACGATGAGACTGGTGGGCTCATGAGATTTTCGTGTCATTGCTATGGAGAATTTATAGCCAGACTCCATGAATTGGAGGTGCAAGGTGGCTAAATGTAGATTTCCAATATCATTGGCTAGAAGTTATTATCGAACTGGAAGCAAAGGATGCACAGGTAAAGCGATCTTTGATATTATTTTCCAAGGAAAGCCAATGAAGGTCTGTAAGATGCACAGACAATACAATGGTCGAGATAGGATTAGCGGATAATGTATGTATGGTTTGTATCTATTTTTGATGATGAGGGGTTCGTTGATAAAAGCGAACCCTTCTTTTCAGCAGAAAAAGCAATGAAAGATATTTGCTATCACCATATCAATTGGAAACATATAGAGATTCCAAAATTCGGCGGGGTCGTAATGGAACACTGGCAAGCTGAATTTGATGGTAAGGAGTATATCTTAGATAAAGAATATGTTATTGGAAGCGATGATGAGTGAATCTGTTTGGAGAATTAACTATAAGAACGTTGATTGGAAAGAGTGGAAGCCAATTAACAGGCTGTATAAAACCAGGGGAATTGCCACAGGTGTTCTAAAAAGAGGAAATGCTGTTATTTGGGATGATGTCAAAAAAGTATGGCACACCCTTGATGGACAATTGATATTCAAAATACAAAGCGCAGATTTAGAATGGATTGATTATGGGTGGAAATAAGCAAGGACCATCGCCGACTATGTTCTTAGAGGAATCTGAAACAAGACAGCAAAACCTAAAAGATACAAGAGATAGAGCAAAAAATGATAAGGAAACTGCCATCCAGCTTGCAACACAACCATTAGGCTTCTGTCTATTCATCGCTATATTTATTTTAGCTGCTGTGGTTGTTCCACCCGCGCTGATTGTGCTACTCTAATCTCATGAATTATGAATTACAAGATGGTGGTCAAAGAAAGACCTTTGATTCTGGGGCGATGAGAGAGCCTGAGGATGGCAAACTACGTTATGACCTTATCCCACCAGAGCCTCTACGACGTCTAGCGCTTAATATGACTAAGGGGGCAGAGAAGTACGGCCCCCATAATTGGAATAAGGGTATGCCCACCTCAAGGATGCTTTCAGCGGCAATGAGACATCTTGAGTCTGCCCGCATGGGGGACAAAAGTGAAGACCATTGGGCAGCAGCAGTCTTCAATATCTTTGGCATTATGCATTTCGAAGGAACAGAATGGGACGACTTACATGAGTGGTGAACAAGGAGTAAAATGAATAATCATACAATTTTGATGCTTATTGTTGATGAGAGTGGCAGCATGAGCAGCATTAAGCAAGAATCTCAACAGGCCTTTGATGAACTATTGGGCCTTCAAAAGGCTGAGCCAGGGAAACTTGGTGTAAAGCTAGTGACATTTAATCATAATGTCAAGGTTAGACCTGTTGTTGATGCGGTAGATTTTAATGGACTAGTGCTAACAACAGAAGGAATGACATCGTTGCACGATGCGATGGGTCTAGGTATCGCAGATCTTGATAGAGAAATTCAGGACTTGCCAGAAGCAGACAGACCTGATAGAGTGATCGTTGTAACAGTGACAGACGGCTTGGAGAATTCATCTCGTGAATACTCCGCTGAGACAGTTAAGAGATTAGTGGTAGCACACAAAGAAGTTGATAAATGGGAATTTGTATTTCTAGGCGCCAATCAGGATGCAGTGCTGACTGCTGAATCGTTTGGTATTCGTGCTGGTAGCGCATTGACATATAGTGCAACTGAAGATGGAATTACTCATTCAGTTGCAGCAGCGTCAGGATATATTGCAGCTACAAGATCAGGACTGGAAGCATCGTTCTCTGATGATGACAGAGACAAGAGCATGGGTTGACAGACCAGATAGAACATGCTAGACTCTAGACACGACAAGGAACCCCGGTTCGATTCCGGGCCAACCTCTAAAAGGGGCAGGTAGTAAGTAACTGGAAAACACACTTGTTGTTCTAGCCCTTTTAGTTTTAGTGGTAAAACGGCACACTTGTAATGTGCATTCGTGGGTTCGATTCCTGCAAGGGGCTCTTTTTCATTAAGAAATAGAATACAGTGCGGCATAGTGCTGTGAACTCGTCCGGGCGTGTGCAACGGCAAGAGGTTAGAAGATCAGTGAGTCTAAGGGGGCTACACACGCGTACGTCTTAGCATGATCATATGCATAGAAATGATGGCGGTAAATCGTCGTCATTTCTAATCCGGATTCGCCAAGATCCAATAGATGCGGTAGAACGCAGAATAGAGGGTCTTGAAATGTCAGGCAACGTGACAGCGTCGGTTGCAACGAGGTTATCCGGGCCTCAATGGGGCTGTAGTAGCAATTGGTAAAACCGCAAACTCTTAATTTGTCAGATCCGGGTTCGAATCCCGGTGGCCCCACATGAGTCGTTTGAAAAACCAATCGCAATATGGACTTTCTTACGAATTTAAATTAGACATAATTTGGTATAAGAAAGAATGTTGGTTCCATGATATAGATGTAAGAGATGGAATGGCAGACTTACTCGTTGAAAATGCAGGATTCAGAGATCTAAAGATCATTAGTAGAACAGGCTAACATGGCTAAAGCAGAAAAGACTGTGAAAAAGATTGCTAAAACTATTTATGTGGAAGAGAAATCAATAACTCTTGAACTAACTGAAGAGGAAGCAATTTTTCTTAAAGCAGCAATGACAAAAGTAGGTGGAGATCCTAAAGGCCTTCGTGGTCTAGCTGATAGTATTGGCGATGCCTTACATGACATCACTGGCCCTCGTTATTTCAGTAATAACGCCTGGTTCGATAACGATTATTATCGAGACGGTAAACGTTGTGGCTTCAGCTTTGGAAATAACACATCAGTTGATACTCATATCACCAAAAAGCTTCCTGGGTCGTTTGACTGGTAGTTTGAAGTAACTCCTTTTGTGGTATTATAGTATAGCCACAAGAAGGAGGGTTGTAATTGACAGACTCAAGCAGCTCCCTACGTTTGGCTATTAGTGATCTCAAAGACACCATGGTGTATAAATTTGAATTGCTAAGAGACGAATTGCAGGAGGTGAAAAATCAAATGGCAGATCTAAATCAGAGTGTTGCTGATCTACAGGCAGCAGTATCAGCAGTAGCAGAAAGGGTAGGACAACTACTTGGACCACTACAGCAGCAAATTGCCAATTTGCAGGCTGCTCTTCAAACCGAAAGAGATGCAGCAGCAGCTCTAGCAGTAGCAGAAGACGCTGAAGATGTTCAGCAGAATCAGGCTCTAGCAGATGCTCAAGCAGCCACAGATGCAGCGTTGGCAAATGCACAACAGGCGGCTGATAGTATTGAAACTGAAGTATCCAAACTTAATCAAGTTGCAGCAACACCAGTAGAATAATTTAAATGGTGGTTCCGGATTGTCGCCGGGAGTAAAGATGGTCTGGGAGACTGATTTTCCGCATCGCCACCCAATGTTCCCATAGTATAAAGGGTTTAATATTACTAGTGTAAAAGCCCGTGGAGAAAACACTACTAAGCGATTGTAGAGATGCCGGTTCAACTCCGGTTGGGAGCACAAAGGATAGTTGGGAGACAGGCTAATTGAGAGACTTCACAAGTTCAAAATTATTAGTATCTATCCAGGTTGGGTAAATGTGTAAACCCCTTCAACTCTTCAACACATCGAAAGCGCGCATTTGTGATCTTGTTGAGAGAAAGTCTTCATGCCTCCGTAGCTGAGGGGATTAGCAATGGACTCTTAATCCGTGGACGTTGGTTCGATTCCAACCGGGGGTACGTGGGATTTGTAAGATGGGTATGTCCTAAATGTAACTATAGAAGAAGTTCAGACAGACAATCAACACTTGACGCGATGATTAAATATCATAAAGAAAAAGAGTGTAAGGGTAGAAAATGAAAACAATCAATACTGGCAAGGGTGCATATGGATATACTTATGTTATCACTGTTACTCTGGGCAGTAAAGTAAAAGAGGAAAGATATAACTGTTGGTTTGATGCGCCTGATATAAGAGATAGAGCAATGCAACTATCAAAAGGAAAAATTAAAAATGCATCAAGGTGGAGAAAGATAGGCAAATAGGGGTGAAAGCCCTTGCCTCCGTAGCTCAGATGGAAGCAGCAGCTGACTTTCTTAATTAAGAATTCTGTGCTATACTCATTCTATGGCAAATAGTAATGAGTATATGAGGGCATATATGTTGGACAGATACCACAGACGCAGATCCAAAGCAATAGAAGTTTTGGGTAGCAAATGTGTAGACTGTGGAAGCACAGAGCAAATTGAATTTGACCATGTAAATCCGGAAGATAAGTCATTTAATGTGGCTAAGGCTTTCACAAGCATGGCAGAGAAAAAGCTTTGGTTAGAGATTACAAAATGTGTTCTAAGGTGCAAGCCTTGCCATAAATTCAAAACAGACATGATAGATAATGCTGTTGGTCATGGTGAAGGTAAAACTGGAAAAAGAAATTGCAGATGTGATCTTTGCAAGCCTCTCAAAAACATCTATGCTCAAGAATTCCGAAGGAATCGTAAAGAAATGTCCAATTCATAATTGGCGATTCCACTAATCAGCGGGTCGTAGGTTCGAGCCCTACCGGGGGTACAAAAGATAAGGGGTTAAAATGAAACAAAGAGGCTCAGGTAATTTTGGTGTTGAGTTTAAGCATCCAAGAGATGGCATGATGAAGCAATGGTTTAAGAGCGAATTACTCAGGAATGGATTCTATGGTAATCTATGCCGTGATCCCAAATATACTATTTTCAAGAAGGTAGAGAAGTAAAGTGTTGGGACTACAGGCGCAAACATACGCTTGTATAGAATGTAGAATTGCTCAAAAGAGGAATCCACATTGCCCTCGTGGTCATGATATGGTATGGATGGGCCGCTTCTGGCGTGCCCCCAAGAAAACCAATATCAAGGCATGGAACAGGGTTGCGCAGGGAGACAAGTTGTGGGATGATAGAGCCATCGAACGTAAGGCTAAACGCGAGGCAACCAAAAGACATGCGCAAGATAACTTTCAAAAATTTAGACAGCGAAACAAACATAAATCAATTAAAGAGATCGTAGAAGATTATAAGAAATATCGTTGGGGACGCTGGGAAAAATAACCCTTGCCAACCTAGACACGATCTGCTAGGATAGACACAGAGCTTAGGGCCGGAGAGAATTGGTTATCTTATGCGAAAATACCGATTCCCATCACATGTCCTATCAAGGGTAGGCTTGGCTAGTGTTTTAAAGTGTCATAGTCTGTTGATTGTGCCAGATGCATATGGAATAACACATGAAACTAAGCTTTATTGCATGATCAGGTTCGAATCCTGAGGTACCCACTTGTGAGTCGAAGTAAGTCGGTTACCAAATTAACTGATAATTAACAACACCGATTTACGTTACATACTCACTTCATAAGGAAATAAAATGAATGAATGCGAAGGCCAATTTGGCACGATCATTAGATGCAATCTAGATGCTAAATTTATAATAATACTAAATGGTCGTGAACGATATGCTTGTCGATATTGCAAAAAGAATCACACTGTAGTTAAAAGACTCTAAATTAAATACGAGCCGACTGGGCATTGCTTATCACATTATAATGGTTAATAATAAACAGGGTTAAGAGCCCAATAACGCGATCCCAATCCCATGTTCGTACAATGCGGAGATAGTTTAAATGTAAAAACATCTCATCTGATCAAGAGAAGATCTAAGCTCAAAGCTTAGTCTCCGCTCCAAGCGAGTCGATAGAATTTCGGTTATCATCTTCCAAATGACAACTATGAGTTCGAATCTCATTGCCCGCTCTTCATGCGGGTACGTATTGGTGTACTAGAAAAAATCCGAAAACTGCCTCACATTCGCTTCTTACTTATACCTCTAGAAAGGGTCGATTAAAATGGCAAATGCACTACGTAAGGTTTCAGTTCACAAGACTGACCAGAAGGTCAAGTCAGATAAGCGCGAGGTTAGGAATGAT
>Ga0070695_100000340_pt1 | contig 23939 bp, 25 predicted proteins | sample KBSK1252metaG_FD_65471 | JGI IMG/M metagenome (GOLD analysis project Ga0070695, IMG submission 65471) | Corn, switchgrass and miscanthus rhizosphere microbial communities from Kellogg Biological Station, Michigan, USA - KBS K1-25-2 metaG | ecosystem: Host-associated > Plants > Roots >...
GTCCGGCTCGAGCAGGATCGCCTCGCCTCGCAGGGAGAGCACCTCGCTCTCGAGCCACTCGTCGCTGCCGACGGGCACGTCGCGCACGGCGCTCCCGTCCGCGAGCAGCCTTCCGCCGCGCTCGATCGCCCAACGCGCGATGTCCGCGTCGTAGAGGAGCTTCGCCGTGCGCGCGTCGCGGAGCCGCGTCGGCTCGAATCCCTCTCGTGCCTCGAAGCGCTCTCGCGTCAGCTTCGCGCTCCGCATCCGGTCGAGGCGGAACGAGCGGGCGCCGTCACTCGTCCGGTCCCACGTGTGGACGTACCAGTTGGGCAGCTGCCGCTCGAGGGAGTACGGCTCGACGAGCCGGGTCGACGGCTCGGAATCGACCTCCTTCTGGTACTCGATCTCGACGAGCCGCCGCTCGCGCATCCCGCGTGCGAGCCTCGAGACGAGGTCGACCTCCTCGGTTGCGACGTGGGGCTCCGGAGTCCGCTCGAGATCGAACTGGCCGAAGGTCTCCTCGAGCTTCTTGCGCACGCGTGAGAGAGGCGTGTGCGCGTCGGCGGCGATCATCGGCCCGACGTACTCGAGCGCGAGCCGGATCGCGCGGGCCTCGAGCGGAGTCAGCCGCGGCGCCGCGCGGAACGTGTCGCCCCAGAGCTCCTTGTCGACGTGGACAGAACCGTCGCGCAGCTCGGCGTACACGGTGTAACAACCGCCTCCGAAGTTGACGAGGTTGAGCAGAGACAGGTGCTCCTCGACCTCGTCCGCCGGGATGGAGGGGAACCGCTCGAGCAGCTCCGCCGCCGGGATCTCGGCCTCGCGGTCCTCTCCGCAGGCCGCGAGGAGATAGGCGAGCAGCGCCTGCAGTACGCCGAACCGCTCGGGGACCACGGGCCCGGCGGGGCGTTCGACGATGCCGTCTGGGCTCGCCGTGGGCGTCTCCCGTGCGGTCTCGGGAGCCTCGCCCTCGTGGCGTTCGCGCACACGGCGCAGCGCGGTCGCGACGTCGCGCTTCAGCTCCGGCGGCTCGAGCGGCACCGCGCGGCCGTTCTGGCGGAGCACCCAGGACGAGAGCTGGGGGATGGACGAGTAGTCGGTGACGAAGACGCCGTCGCGGAGCTTTCCCGTCGATCCGTACGCGCGCTTCACCCACCACGCGGTGTCGCCGCGCACCTCGATGCGCGCGGTGCCGGCGACGTCGCCGATCTGCCATGGCGGCCGGCCCCGGTACTGCTCGACGTCGAAGTCCGTCGGCGCGCGGAAGTCGCGCTCGCGCCGCGTCGCGAACTTGATGTCGCCGCGGATCCGACTGACCCGGAAGGTGCGGATCTCCTCGCGGTCGAGGTCGTGCCCGACGACGTACCAGAGCCCGTTGTCGTTGAGTAGGGCGTAGGGGTTGAGCGTCCGCTCGCGTTCCTCGTCGCGTGCGATCGACCAGTACTCGAACCGCACCGTCCGCTGCTTCGAGATCGCGTTCTCGAGCTTCGCCAGCCGGCCGGGCGTCTCGGCGGAGTAGTCGGGGTCGAGCACCTCGACGCGGCTAGCAGTCTCGGTCCGAGCCTCGCTGAAGCCGGGTCGCCCCAGCGCAAGATTCTGGAGTGCGAGCCGCAGCGGCTCGGCGTACGCGAACTTCCCCTCGAGCAGGTAGAAGGCGGTCTGGAGGGCAGCGAGCTCCTCGTCCTCGAGCTCGAGCTGGGGGAGGAAGTACTGCTCCGAGCGGAGCGTGTACAGCTCCTCGCCGGTGAACTCGTCACGCTGCGACTGCAGCGGCACGCCGAGCGAGAGCAGCTCGGCCCGGTCGGAGTAGAAGCGGCGCGCGAAGGCCTCGTCCGACATCTCGGAGTAGCCCTCGACGTTCGACTTCACATCGCGCGCCGTGATCGCCCGCCGCTCCGCCATGAGGAAGGCGACGAGCGAGAGCTGCCGGATCAGCTTGTCCGTGTCATGAGACACCCGCGCAGGACACTACCGCGGAGCGCCTGTGGAACGCAGCTGTGGAAACCTGTGGAGAGCGGCTACGCCGCCGCGGCTTTGGTTTCCAGATGCTGATGCGAGGGGCAGTAGTCGCGTTCCGGCAGCGGTGTGCGCTGGCACGGCTTGCCCTTCCGCGTGGTCGCCCGGCAGCGCGCGACGCCGCCGTCGAGCAGCCCCGACTCGATCTGCTCCTCGATGAAATCGACCGCAGCCTTCACGCCCTCCTTTACGGCCCACGCGACCTGCGCCTGCGCGGTGATGGGGAAGAAGCGCCTGATGTCCTGGAAGAGCGCGCGGTCCGGCTTGGCGAAGTAGAGCGGATCGCTGGCGAGGCGCTCCATCGTCTGCTCGCAGGCGATGAGGACCCCGCGGCGCGATTCGAGCTGCGTCTCCCGATCCGCGTACGGATCGATCATGTCCTTTACGGACCGGTAAATGGCCCGTGAGTATTGATACATGCACTGCTGTAACTGGGCGGTTCTCTCTTCAATCACGGGCGTATGCATCTCCTCGTATGAGGCCTTGAAGGCCTTGTCCGAAGCCGGTTTCCGGCGAGCTCCCCTGTGCCCGCGGTGTCGATCCTACATCGTACCGAGTGCTGTTACAAAGTCGCCGGATTCGTTGTCCTCCGGGCAAACAACAAGCCTCAGGCGCGGTTCCGCTCGGCTGGCGTGTCGCGGCCCACTGCACGGCGTCCGAACCCGGCGACCCAGAGGATCGCGAGCGCGAGCCCAACCAGCCCGACTGGGATGCCGACCCACGGGACGAGGAAGAGAAACACGATCCCGATCACGATGAATGCGATTCCCACGCCGATCATGAGACTCGCGTCCCCGCGCGGCTGGAAGCGAAACGTGGAACGGCTACGCCTGGAGAACCACGAGCCGCTCCTCGGTCATCTCGCGGATCGTGAAGGCGGGACCTTCCTTCGTGTTGCCCGATCCCTTGACGCCGCCGTACGGCATCTGGTCGGCACGGAACGTTGGAGCCTCGTTGACCGTGACTCCTCCGAAGTCGAGAGCCTCGGCCGCAGCAAGCGCTGTCGTGATCGAGCCCGTGAAGATCCCGGCCTGGAGCCCGTAGTCGGTTCCGTTGGCGCGCTCGAACGCATCCGCGAGCGAGTCGACTGGATTGACGACGCAGACCGGGCCGAAGACCTCGTCGCAGACGACGCGGGCGTTCTCCGGCGCATCGCCGAGCACGATCGGCCCCAAGGGGTCCGAGTCGGCACGGCCGGCGAGGAGCTTCGCGCCCGCGCTCTGTGCTTCCTCGACCCACGCCGCGATCCGGGTGCGCGCGTCCTCGTCGATGACGGGCCCGACGTCGGTGGCCTCGTCCGCTGGGTCGCCGACGACGAGCGCCTCGACCTTCGGCAGGAAGCGCTCGAGAAAGCCGTCGAGCACGGGCCGCTCGACATAGATCCGTTGCACCGAGATGCAGCTCTGGCCGGCGAAGGAGAACGCGTTCGCGGCGAGCTTCGTAGCCGCGAGCTCGAGGTCGGCGTCAGCAGTCACGATGACGGGAGTCGAATTGCCGAGCTCGAGCCGGACGCGCTTCTTCGTCGCGCGCTCGGCGATCCCCCAGCCGACGCCGCTCGAGCCGGTGAAGGTGATCATCCGCACCCGCTCATCGCGGACGAGCACGTCTCCGATCTCCGCGGAGGGCCCCACGAGCACCGTGAGCCAGCCGGCCGGGAGGCCCGCTTCCTGCTCGAGCTCTGCCAGCAGCAGCGCCGACATAGGCGTCTGGCTCGCCGGCTTGAGCACGACGGGGCAGCCGGCGGCGAGCGCCGGCGCCAGCTTGTGGGCGACGAGGTTGCACGGGAAGTTGAACGGCGAGATGGCACCGATCACGCCGATGGGACGGCGCAGGGTGAACGCGATCTTGCCCTCGCCGGCCTCGGACGCTCCCATCGGGATGACGTCCCCGGCGAGCTTCCGGGCCTCGACGGCCGCGAACGTGTACGTCGAGACGGCCCGCGAGGCCTCGACGCGTGCCGTGCGGATCGGCTTGCCGGCCTCCGCGCAGATCGTCTGGGCCATGTCCTCGTGCCGCTCACGCAGGAGACCGGCGACGCGGTCGAGGATCGCCGCGCGCTCGTGCGCCGGCAGCGGTGACTCGAGTGCGTGCGCTGCCGCGTCGACGGCGCGCCGCGCATCGTCTGCGCCGGACTTCGGCGCGCGGCCGACGACCTCGCCGTTGTACGGCGAACGGACTTCGATCTCTTCGGTCGTCGTGGCCATATGCTCGCGTCGTGCTGAGGCGTGACGATATCGGGATCCACCTGGGTAGCGAGGTCGTGGTGAACGGCGTGACCTGGCCGGGTCTCGTGCACACGATCCACCATCGGGATGGGCTCATCCTCGTCGACACCGGAATGATCGACTCGACGCCCGAGCTCGACAACTGGCAGCCGACGCCGCATCGCCTGCCGGACGAGCTCGTGAGCCGCGTCGCGATGGTCGTCAACACGCACCTCCACTTCGACCACTGCGGCGGCAACCGGCTCTTCCCAGGCGTTCCGATCCACGTCCAGCGGATCGAGCTCGAGGAAGCGCTCACGCGGGACGACTACACGATCCGCGAATGGGTCGACTTCGAGGGTGCGACGTACGTCGAGCACGACGGAGAGGTCGATCTCTTACCCGGTGTGCGCCTCCTGCCGGCGCCGGGCCACTCGGCCGGTCACCAGATCGTCGTCGTGGAGACGGACGAGGGGCCGGTCGTCCTCGGCGGTGACGTCGGCTACTCCTTTGCGGAGATCGAGCGCGGCGACACGCCCGGCCGGCAGCTCGTCCTCGAGCTCGGCGCGCCGACGTATCTCGCGCACGTCGAGGACGTACGCGTCCCGCGGCGGCCCGCCTAGATCTCAGTCGTACTCGGGCGGGATCCGCAGGGCGACCGCGGTCAAGATCTTCGACTGGATCGAGGGGACGTCCCGCATCAGCGTCCGGAAGGCGGACGCCCCCACCACGAGAATCCGCGCCGGACCGCGTGTCTTGACGGTCGCCGTCCGCGGCGCGCCCGTGACGAGCGCGATCTCGCCGACGAAGTCCCCCGGGCCGAGGCTTGCGACGAGCCGGCCTTTGCGCAGCACGTCCGCCTCGCCCTGGACGATGACGAGGAACTCGCGCCCGCTCGCTCCCTCGCGCGTGAGGTCGCGCGCGGCGGGAAGGTCGAGCTCGTCCGCAAGCGAGGCGATCTCCGCGAGCTCCCGTTTCGAGCACGCGGAGAACAGCGGAACCCGCTTCAGCAGCTCGATCTTGGCGTTCTTGCGCAGCATCTACCGCGGTACAGTCTCTTGCATGACGCGGTCGGACGCAATGATCGTCGACGCCGTTCGCAGTCCGATCGGGAAGAAGAACGGCACCCTCTCGCACATCCGCGGCGACGAGCTCTCTGCGCAGGTCGTGAACGGGCTCGTGACGCGGAACCGTGTCGATCCGGCCGAGATCGAGGACGTGCAGTGGGGCTGTGTGACCCAGGTCGACGAGCAGGCCTGGAACATCGGCCGCAACGTCGCGCTCACGGCGGGCTGGCCCGTCTCCGTCGCCGGGACGACGGTCGACCGCCAGTGCGGCTCATCGATGCAGACGAACTTCAACGCCGCGGCTGCGGTCTGGTCGGGGCAGCTCGACCTCGTCGTCTCCGGCGGCGTCGAGATGATGTCGCGCGTCCCGATGGGGTCGAACAACGGCTCGATGTCCCCGCTCGTCTGGGAGCGCCACGACATCGTGATGCAGGGCATCTCGGCCGAGGAGATCGCGAAGCAATGGGGGCTCGTGCGCGAGGAGCTCGACCGGATCGGCTACGAGTCGCACCAGCGCGCGGCGCGGGCGATCGACGAGGGACGATTCGAGAAGGAGATCGTTGCGATCGAGCTCGACGTGCCTGCGGAGGATTCCGGCGGCGCGGCGACGGTCACGCGCGTCCGCTTCGCTGTCGACGAGGCCGTGCGGCGTGAGACGACGCTCGAGAAGATGGCGGCGCTACAGCCGGCGTTCATCCCCGCCGGCGTCGTGACGGCCGGGAACTCGTCCCAGATCGTCGACGGCTCGGCGGCGGTCCTGGTCGCCTCGGAGGAGAAGGTGTCGCAGCTCGGGCTCGAGCCTCGGGCGCGATTCGTCTCCTTCGGCGTGGTCGGCGTCGACCCGCACCTGATGCTGCACGGGAACCCGGGGGCATCGGCGAAGGCGCTCGCGAAGGCGGGGCTGACGTGGGACGAGATCGACGTGATCGAGGTGAACGAGGCGTTCGCCTCGGTCGTGTCGCAGTTCCTCGCCGACGCGGGGCTGCAGGAGCGCTACGAGGCCGGCGACGTGAACCCGAACGGCGGCGGCATCTCCCTCGGCCATCCACTCGGCGCGACGGGCGCTCGCATCACCGCGACGCTCGTCTCGGAGCTCGAGCGCCGCAACGCGCGCTACGGGCTGGCGACGATGTGCATCGGCTTCGGCCAGGCGATCGCCGCTGTGATCGAGCGCGTCTGAACGAGTGGACTACCAGCCGCCCTGGTGGTACGAGATCCGGCCGGGCGGCCAGTAGGTGAAGATCACAGGTCCGATCAGGCTGTTTCTGGGAACTGCTCCCCAGGAGCGCGAGTCACAGGAGTCGGGCCGGTTGTCGCCGAGCATGAAGTACTCCCCCTGCGGCACCAGCCAGGTCTGGTTGAAGAACTTCGTGTCCGCGAGTCGCGCCCTCGAGGAGAGGTAGGGCTCCGCCAGCTTTGTCCACGCGGGCGTGTCCGGTCTCCGGATCCAGATGAAGCCTTGGTCGTCCTCGCGTATCGCCTCGTCGGGCAGGCCGATCAGGCGTTTGACGAAGATCGATCCGGCGTCGCCGGCGGCGCACCCGTTCGCCTTGTCCGGAGCCTTGAAGACGACGATCTGCCCGCGCTGAGGGCTGCTGAAGACGTAGGCGAGCCTGTTCACGAGCACGCGGTCGCTCGTCGAGGCAAGACAACCGGCTCCGGGACGGGCGCAATGGAGCGTCCGCTCCATCGAAGAGGACGGAATCCGGTACGGCTTGGCGACCTCCGCCTCGAACGTCAGCACGAATGCGACTGCAAACCCCAGCGTGACGAGCCAATCGGCGATTTTCCGCCACGGATCGGGTAGACGACTCACGAGGGGGACTCTCACTCCCGCTGAGGATAGGTCAGTCGTGCTGCGCGAGCCAGTCGCCGACGACCTGCATGTAGCGCTCCCGCTCCTCGACGTGCGGCATGTGGGACGACTCCTCGAAGCAGACCCACTCCGAGCCGGCGATGCCGTCGAGCAGGACTTGCTGCAGCGCCGGCGTCGCCTCGTCGTGGCGGCCCGAGACGAGGAGCGTGGGCACGCGGATCTCGTTGAGCCGGTCCTTCGACTGCCAGTCCTTGATCGATCCGACGACATGGAACTCGCTCGGGCCGTTCATCGTGTGGTAGACGGTCGGGTCGCGGTCGATCCAGGCAAACGCCTCTGCGACCTCTGGCGGCCACTCGATCCGACAGACGTGCCGTGCATAGAAGACGAGGCACGCCTCCATGTACTCGGGGTCGTCGGTCGTGCCGGCGTCCTCGTGGCGGCGGAGCGTCGCCTCGACCTCCGGCGGCAGCTCGGCGCGCAGCCGGTTCGCCTCTGCGACGAAGTCCGGAAACGATGCCGCCGTGTCCGCGAGCACGAGCGCGCGCATCCCGGGCGGCTGCGTGAGCGCGTACTCCTGCGCGAGGAACCCGCCCCACGACTGGCCTAGGACGTGGTGTCGGTCGGCGATGCCGAGCGCTTCGGCGAGGTTGTGCAGCTCCCTGACGAAGAGGTCGGGAGTCCAGAACTCCGGGCCGCGGTCCGGGTAGTGCGTGGAGCGGCCGTTCCCGATCTGGTCGTAATGGATGACCGCGCGGGAGCTGCCGAGGTCGCCGAGTGAGAGGAGGTAGTCGTGCGTCGCGCCGGGCCCCCCGTGGAGAGTTACGAGCGGCGCGGAAGCCGCCGCGTCGCCGGGCCGCAGCTCGCCGGTCACCCGATACCAGGTCTGGGCCTCCTCGCCGTCGACCGGGAAGGCAACCGTCCCCTCACGCACGTCCACGCCGCGACTCTACGCTCCTGCGGGTGAGGGAAGAACCGCGGCTGCGCCGCGCGCACGTCGCGCTCGCGCTGACCTTCGTCGCCTTCGGCGTCATCGACGGCACGTGGTCTGCGCGACTTCCGGCGCTGAAGCAGCGGCTTGGGCTCGACGACGGAGAGCTCGGGCTCATCGTCTTCGCAGTGTCGTGCGCGGCAACGGTGGTGCCGCCGCTTGCCGGGTGGCTCGCGACTCGCTTCGGCAGCCGAGCCCCGGTAGGCCTCGGGCTTCTGCTCGCGTCGGGGGCTCTTGCCACCGCTGCGTTCGTGCCCGGCCAGGCGACGCTCGCCGCAGCTGCCGCAGTCCTCGGCGCCGGTTTCGGCATCGTCGATATTGCGGCGAACGCGCACGGGGTCGGGCTCGAGCGCCGCCTCGGGCGCCACGTGCTTTCCGCCCTCCACGGAATGTGGAGTGTCGGGCTCCTCGTCGGCTCGGGGATCGCCGCAGGTGCGGCCGCTGCCGCGGTGGGCGTTCGCGGCCAGTTCCCGGCGGTTGCCGCCGGGGTCGTCGCGATCGCCGTCGTGGTCGTGCCTCGGCTCCTGCCGAAGGCCGAGGATGCCGCCGAGCCGCATTTCGCGCTCCCGCGCCGTGACGTTGTGCTTCCCGCGCTCCTGATGTTCTGCTGCATGTTCGTCGAGTCCGCGACGATGAGCTGGAGCGCCGTCTTCCTGGCCGGGCCGGCGCACGCGAGCGCAGCGGTCGCGGCGGCCGGCGTGGTCGCCTTCTCGGTCGCGATGGCGTTCTCCCGCTTCGTGGGCGACGGGTTGCTCGCGCGCTGGGGCGTCGGCGGCCTCGCCCGGCGCGGGGGCACGCTGACCTGCGTGGGCGTCGCGCTCGCACTCGCGGCTCGGACGCCGGCGGCGGGGCTCGTCGGGTTCGCACTGGTCGGGGTCGGCTCCGCCGCCCTCGTCCCGGCCATCTTCCGTGTGGCGGGCACCAGCTCTCATACATCTGCCGCGGGCGGCATCGCCGCGGTCGCGACCCTGGGCTACACCGGCGCGGTCGTCAACGGGCCGGCGATCGGCTTCCTCGCGCGGGGCGTCGGGCTCACCGGCGCACTTGGCCTCGTGGGGGTGGCGGGTCTCGTGATCGCGCTCCTCGGCCCACGCCTCGGGCTGGAAGCTGCGCCGGCAAAGCCGGCGCCGCCCGGCGGGTAGACCCCGGGCCGCCTGCGGCGGCCCGGTTAGGGCTGGAAGCTGCGCCGGCAAAGCCGGCGGCGCCCGGCGGGTAGACCCCGGGCCGCCTGCGGCGGCCCGGTTAGGGTCCCAGGAATGAAGGTCGGAGTGGTGGGGCTCGGGACGATGGGCGCAGGAATCGCGCAGCTCGCTGTGGAGGCAGGGCTCGAGACCGTCGGGCGCGAGGTGACCGATGAGCTGGGAGAGACCGCGCGCGGGCGGATCGAGCACTTCCTCACGCGCAAGGTCGAGAAGGGGCAGATCGACTCATTCGAGATCGGCCTGCTGACCTTGACCACAGACCTCTCCGCGTTCGCCGACTGCGACGTCGTGATCGAGGCGATCGCCGAGGAGCTTGCTCCGAAACGGGAGCTGTTCGCGGAGTTCGACCGGATCTGCCGTTCCGACGCCCTGCTCGCGACGAACACGTCGGCGCTCTCCGTGACGGAGATCGCCGGCGCGACCTCGACGCCGGAGCGAGTGGTCGGCATGCACTTCTTCAACCCGGCGCCGCTGATGCCGCTGGTCGAGATCGTCCGCGCCGAGCGGACATCCTCCGAGGCATTCGACGCCGCCTACGCGCTCGGGGAACGACTCGGAAAGCACCCGATTCGCTGCAACGACACTCCTGGGTTCGTCGTCAACCGAGTCCTCATCCCGCTCCTCAACGACTGCATCCGCGTCCTCGACGAGGCGCAGGTCACGCCCGCCGACCTCGACGCGGGCATGAAGCACGGCGCTGGCTGGCCGCTCGGCCCGTGCGAGCTCGTCGACATGGTCGGGATCGACATCCACGTGCACGCGAGCGAGGCGCTCTGGGAGAAGCTGCGCGAGCCGAGGATGGCGCCGCCCCCGCGTCTCGTCGCGATGGCGAACGCCGGTCTCCTCGGTCGCAAGACCGGCCGCGGCTTCTACGAGTACGAGAGCTAGGCGGCGAGCTCGTCGGCCCCGACGAGCAGCTCGAGGCTGAGCGCCTGCAGGACGGCTGCCGAAACGCTCGAGAGAAGCTCTACGGAGGCTTCCTCCGGGACGCCGCTCTCCTGCAACGCCCGCGCGAAAGCCTCGACGCGCGCTGCGAGGTCGGCAGCGCGACGCTGCAGGGCAACGTCTCCCATGGCAACGAAGCTTCGGCGGAGAACGGGACGTTCCTTTCGCGCCGGAGTACCCTGGGAGCGCAATGCGGCGGATCCTGCTCAGTTGCGCCACTATCGCGGCTCTCGTGCTCCCGGCCGCCGCGTCGGCGGGGGCGCGCGGAGCTCCGACGGCCGGCTTCCTGGTCGTCCAGAAGGCAGCCGGTGACGGAGGCGTTCACGGACGTCCAGTCGTCACCCTTGTCGTTCAGGGCTTCGTGCTCGGCCGCGTCCCACCGCGAGGCCAGGGGCGAGTCGACATCTACCAGCTGCCCTCTGCCACCGACAAGGGCACACCGCAGGCGGTGGGCGACGTCCTCAGGAGGCCCGTGCGGTGGCGCGGGCACAAGGGGATCGAGTACAGCGGCAGCGGCTTCCGGTTTCGCGCGATCGATGGGGCATACCGGGTCGTCGTGCGCGGAGCCGGTGTTTATCTCTTTGCCGGCGGCAACGGCAGCGTCCTGCTCCGCGGCTCGTCGGTCTACAAGCAGTCCGACGGGAAGTACTCGGTCGACGGCGAAAGGCCCAATTCGATGCCCACGATTACGCTGACCCGCGCGATCGGCGGAGGCTGATGCCCGGGCCCACGCAGACGATTCTCGTAGTCGAGGATGAGCAGGCGATCGCCTCGTTCGTCGCCGCGTACCTCCGCAAGGACGGCTTTGCCGTTCAGATGACCGCAAGCGGACGTGAGGCACTGAGCATCGTCGGGTCCGAGCCGCCGTCGCTCGTGATCCTCGACTTGATGCTGCCCGATCTCGACGGGATGGAGGTCTGCAGGCGGATCCGGGAGACGAGCACGCTGCCGGTGCTGATGCTCACGGCGCGCGACGACGACCTGGACAAGATCGCGGGTCTCGAGGTCGGGGCCGACGACTACCTCACGAAGCCGTTCAACCCGCGCGAGCTCGTGGCGCGCGTGCGGGCGATCCTGCGCCGCGGCGGCGGCAAGTCGCGGCCCGAAGCCGGCGTTCTCCGCCACGGCGACCTCGAGCTCGACGCCGGTCGTCGCGAGTGCCGCGTCGGAGACGAGGAGATCCGCTTGGCGCCGAAGGAGTTCGACCTGCTCTGGGAGCTGCTCGACCACCGAGGCTTCGTCCTCACGCGCGACCAGCTGCTCGAACGCGTCTGGGGTTACACGTTCGCGGGCGACACTCGGACGGTCGACGTCCATGTCCGCCAGCTGAGGCGGAAGCTCGGCGACGCTGCGCCGATCGTCACCGTGTGGGGCATCGGCTACAAAGCCGCGCCGGCACCTGCGCCTGCCGACTGAGGCAGCTGTGCTCAGATCACTGCGCTTCCGCCTTCCCGCGCTGTTCCTGCTCGGGATCGTGCTCGCCGGCGTCGTCGCGACGCTGATCGCCGTCCGCTTCTTCCAGAGCTACACGCGCACGCATGCCGCTTCGGAGCTGCGGGCGGAGTCGGTCGGGATCGTGCAGCTCTACGAGCGGCAAGCCGGTGGGGGGCACGTCTCGCAGCTCGCCCTCGGGCGGGACAGAGTGTTCTGGGTCCCCGTTGTGCCCGGCGCCTCGCTGCTCGCCGGCTCGCTGCCGGAGCTTCCGAGCAGCGCCGTCACGATTGCGAAGGCCGACAGGGACAAGCCGCCTGCGTTCGACTTCCAGTACCGAGGCGTCGACTATCTCGGCGTCGGCCAGATCGTGCGGCTCGCGCAACTCCGGGTGGGCGCGCTCGTGGTCGCCGAGCCCGAGTCGGCGTTGCGCAGCCGGTGGGTGCAGCTCGCCTGGAAGCTTGCGCTCGCGTTCGGGATCGGTGTTCCGGTCGCCGGCGCGCTCGTCGTCTACTTCTCACGGCGGATCGTGCGGCCGCTCGAGGCGCTGACCGCGGCAGCAGACGAAGTGGCTGCGGGCCATTACAAGGTCGCGGTGCCCGAGCACATGGGTGGGAGCGAAGTCGAGCGGCTGGCGACGCGCTTCAGCGAGATGACGGCGAGGATCGCGGAGTCGGAGGCGCTCACGCGCAACTTCCTCATGTCGGTCTCGCACGAGCTGCGCACGCCGCTCACGGCGATCCGCGGCCACGTTGCGGCTTTGCGGGAGGGAGTCCTGGAGGACGAGCAGTCGAGAGGGCGGTCGCTCGAAGTGATCGCGGAGGAGGCGCTGCGGCTCGAGCGGCTCGTGGGCGACGTCCTCGACCTCGCGAAGCTCGACGCGCGCCGTTTCGCGCTGCTGCGCGAGGAGGTCGACATGCGGGCGCTGTGCGAGCGCGCCTATGCGAGGTTCGCGGAGGAGGCGCGGGCGCGCGGGATCGAGTACGAGCTCGAGCTCGGGGAAGGAGCGGTCCTCGTGACCGACGGCGACCGCGTGCTGCAGATCGTCTCCAACCTCCTGGCGAACGCACTCCGCTGGACGCCGGAGGGCGGCCGCGTCGACCTCGGGCTGAATGCGCAGAACGGCGAGGTGCTGGTGGCGGTCACGGACACCGGTCCCGGAATCGAGCCGGACGGGGTGGAGCGGATCTTCCGACCGTTCTGGTCCGGCGACGGCGGCGGCACGGGGCTCGGCCTCACGATCGCTCGGGAACTGGCGCTCGCTCTCGGCGGGCGGCTCGAGCTCGACACGAAACTCGGCCGGGGCAGCCGCTTCGTGCTCGTCCTACCGGTGGAAGCTGTGCCTCAGTCTCAGCCCGCTTGACGGCCTTCGAGGCTATAGACGACCGCGCCGCCGTCACGCTTGAGGCCTTCCTCGAGCCGGCCCAGCCGTTCCTCCACACTGCGAATGCAGCTATCTACACTGCGCCAGCCCGAAGAGATGAGCTCGACGAGGAGGGCAAGGTCGTCGACGCGCGCGTGCCGCTCGGTCAGGATGTCTCCCTCGATCCGCTCGAGGCGGCGGATGACCTGGTTCGTCAGCCCCCGCACCTCGGCGAGGTGGCGCGCGCTGGGGCGGAAGTGCTCTCGCAGGCCGTCCTGGATCGCTAAGGGTAGGCCAGCCTCGAACCGGGCCGTCGTGGTGGCGAGCGCCTCGACGGCTGTCCTCGCACGCTGGAGTGCAGCGTCGAACGCGGCGGGGTCGGTGCGGCCCGCGGCGGCATCCTCGATGCGCTGCTGTGCGCGGGCGATCGCCTCCATATCCACGGAAGCGACGGTACAACTGGCATCGGATGGATCTATCGGAGCTCGACTACGAGCTGCCGCCGGAGCTGATCGCTCAGCATCCGGCCGAGCGGCGCGACGCGTCACGGTTGCTCGTCTACGACCGCAAGACGGGAGCTGTCCGCCACCGCACGTTCGCGGAGCTGCCGGAGGAGGTCGACCACCTCGCGGTCGTAAACGACACACGCGTCGTTCCGGCCCGGATCCCGATCGAGCGCCCCAGAGGTGAGGTTCTTCTCCTGGAGCGCGTGGGCGATGAGCTCTGGGAGGCACTCGCGCGTCCCACACGCCGGCTGAAGGAAGGCCGGCGCTACGGACCGGTCGAGCTCCTCGAGCACCTCGGCGAGGGGCGATGGCGCGTCCGTCTCGACGGCGAGCCGGCCGGCGAGACTCCGTTGCCGCCGTACATCACCGAGCCTCTCGGCGATCCCTCTCGCTACCAGACCGTGTACGCGCGCGAGGCCGGCTCCGCCGCAGCTCCGACGGCCGGCCTGCACTTCACGCAGGAGCTACTCGAGCGGCTCGATCCTGCGCGCGTCACGCTGCATGTCGGGCTCGACACGTTCCGTCCGGTGACCGAGAAGCGGCTCGAGGAGCATCGGATCCACGGAGAGCGATACGAGGTCGAGACGCCGGCATGGGAGCGAATCCGCACGGCGGAGCGCGTTCTCGCTGTCGGTACGACGACGGTGCGGGTGCTCGAGACGCTCGCCCGCGGTGGCCCGCTCTCCGGACGCACCGAGCTGTTCATCACGCCCGGCTTCGAGTTCCGGCGCGTCGACGCGCTGCTCACCAACTTCCACTTGCCGCGCTCGACACTGCTCGCGCTCGTGATGGCGTTCGCCGGGGTCGAGGAGACGCGCCGCCTCTACCGGCTCGCGGTCGAGGAGCGCTACCGCTTCTACTCCTTCGGCGATGCAATGCTCATTCTCTGATGTTCGACCACGTCACGATTCGCGTCTCCAACCTCGAAGCGTCAAGCCGCTTCTACGCGACCGTGCTCGACAGCGAGCCCGTAGGTGACGAATTCTTCGAATGGGACGACTTCTCGATCGCGCCTGCGGAGGAAGAGCGACCGCTCACGCGTCACCTGCATGTGGCCTTCGCCGTCCGGACGCGTGAAGACGTCGACGCCTTCTGGCAGCGTGGGGTGGAGGCCGGCTACCGCGACGACGGCGAGCCGGGCCTGCGGCCGCAATACGACCCCAACTACTACGGCGGCTTCCTCCTCGACCCTGACGGAAACAGCGTCGAAGCCTGCACCGGCTTTCGAAAGGGCGGCGACTCGCCGATCGACCATGTCTGGATCGGTGTCCACGACCTCGCCGCGAGCCGGCGCTTCTGGGAGACCGTCGCTCCGACGCTGAGCCTCGGGATCAGCGATCCGCGCGATGAGCGGTTCCACGTGTACGCGCGCGGGAGGTCGTTCGCGCTCGTCGCCGACGGGCGCCCTCCGGCGGAGCACGTTCACCTGGCGTTTCCGGTGGCAGACGACGAAGCCGTCGCGGAGTTCCACCGGGTCGCGCTCGCTGCCGGCTTTCGCGACAACGGCGGCCCGGGAGAGCGGCCCGAGTATCACCCGGGCTACGTAGGCGCCTTCGTCTTCGACCCCGACGGCAACAACATCGAAGCGGTGAACCACAACCGGTGAGACCGCGGAGCGCGAACGAGTGGCGGGACTTCTGGCGCGACGGCGGCGAGCGGGAACTCGCAGCGCAGCTGGCCGAGTTCGAGCCGTACAGCGTCCGCATCGCGACGCTCCTCGGCAGCGGAGCCCCTGAACGTGCGCTCGTCGCCGCGCTCGGGCGGATCCGCGAGAACGAGCTCAAGACGCCCCCCGACCCGCTCCGCGATGCTGCACTTGCACGCCAGATCCGGTCCTGGTTCCCGGGAACTCCTTGAGCGAGAGCTTCACGGTCACGGCGCGAGACGGCGCCGCGCGCGCGGGCATCCTCCGCACGGCGCACGGCGAGGTACGAACGCCGGCCTTCATGCCGGTTGGGACTAAGGCGACCGTCAAGACCGTCGATCCCGTCGAGCTGCAGGAGCTCGGCGCGGAGATCGTGCTTGGCAACGCGTATCATCTCCACTTCCGGCCCGGGGAGGAGCTGATCGCCGAGCTGGGAGGCCTGCACGCCTTCATGGGCTGGGACGGCGCGATCCTCACCGACTCGGGCGGCTTCCAGGTCTTCTCCCTCCGCGACACGCTGCTCGAGGTGGACGACGGCGGCGTCACGTTCCGTTCGGTCTACGACGGCGCGGCGGAGCGCTTCACCCCGGAGCTCGCGGCACGCGTGCAAGAGCTCCTCGGCTCCGACATCGCGATGTGCCTCGACATCTGCTCGCCGGCCGACGCATCGCGCGCCGAGCTCGAAGAGGCGGTCCGCCGGACGGCGCTCTGGGCCGAGCGGCAGCGCGACCTACCGCGCGCGCCCGGGCAGCTCCGGTTCGGGATCACGCAGGGCGGCCTCGACGACGAGCTGCGCACACGCTCGTCGGAGGAGCTCGTCGCGCTCGACTTCGACGGATACGCGATCGGCGGTCTGAGCGTGGGGGAGCACCGCGGGCCTATGTTCGACGCCACGACGGCCGCGGCGGCCCTGCTGCCGGAGGACAAGGCGCGCTACTTCATGGGAATCGGCGACCCCGAGGGCGTGCTCGAGGTGATCGCTCGCGGCATCGACATGTTCGACTGCGTTCTCCCGACCCGCACCGCGCGCACCGGCAGCGCGCTCACGCACGAGGGGCGCCTCAACCTCCGCAACGCGCGGTTCGCCCGCGACGAGCGTCCCCTCGACGCCGCCTGTGCCTGCCCTGCCTGCGCGCGCTTCAGCCGCGCCTATATCCGCCACCTCGTGAACCAGCAGGAAATCCTCGGATTACGGCTGCTCAGCCTGCATAATCTGCGCTTCTTGCTCGATCTCGTCGCCGCGGCGCGAGGGGCAATCGAGCGCGGTGAGTTCCTCACGTGGAAAGCCGAGGCGCTCGAACGAGCGAAGGGAGCGAGCGTGTGATCGTCGCAGCATCGAGCGGTGGAGGGTTCTTCTTCATCATCATCATCGCGTTCCTCCTGCTCTGGCTGATCGTCGTCCGACCCCAGCGGAAACGGCAGAACCAGCAGCGGGCGGCGGTCAACGAGTTGCAGGTCGGCGACGAGGTGCTCACCGCAGGCGGGATCTACGGCACCGTCTCACGGCTCGACGAGGACGAGGTGACCGTCGAGATCGCGCCGAGGACCGAGGTGCGCGTCGCCAGGCGAGCGATCGCCGGCGTGATTCACGAGCCCGATGCCGAGGAGGCCGCGGAGCCCGAGGATTCGGCGGCGGACGACGACCAGGAGCGCTGGCAATCCGCCTTCGACGAGGACGACGCAGGCAAGGCTCGCGACGCATCGAATGAGGAGCGGCGCGGCTAACCTGTTCGCGGTCTGAAGGATCCTTCGTGAGAGAACGTCGCAACTATCTCTTGCTCATGGGCGCGATCGCGGCCGCCCTCGTCGGCGCGGTCATGCTGGCCATCCCCGGCTCGCCCGCGTACAAGAAGCCGACGCTCGGCCTCGACCTCCGCGGCGGGATCGAGGTCGTCCTTCGCGCCGTCCCGCCCAAGGGACAGCAGGTCAACGCGGCGGGTATGCAGACGGCGCAGCAGGTGATGGTCAACCGCGTCGACAAGCTCGGCGTCGCGTCCCCGAACGTCGCCATCCAGGGCGGCAACGAGATCGTGGTTCAGCTCGCGGGCATTCACAACACCGCGAAGGCCGCGAAGATCATCGGCTCCACCGGGCAGCTGCAGTTCTTCGACTTCGAGAAGGACCTCGCGCCGCCCAGCGTGACCGGAGTGGGCTCCGCGAATCCGACCCCGCATCCCATTTCGTCGCTCTACAGCCTCCTCAAGCAGCTTCAGGACCAGGCGAAGAAGGGCACGCCCGAGCAGTACTACCTCTTCGGCCCGAAGACGGTCACGAAGAACGTCACGACGACGGTCAAGGGCAAGCAGGTCACGAAGAAGCAGACGCAACACTTCAAGCACGCGAGGCTGGCGGGGCCGGATCCGCAGCTCCACGATCTGCTCCTGCCCTACAAGGGCAAGCAACCGGCGGGAACCGAGATCCTCAAGGTGCCGGCGCACCGCCAGATCGTCGGCTCAACGAGCGGCAAGGCCTGGTACGTCTTCAAGTACTTCCCGCGGACTGTCGCGAAGAGCGGCGCCGTCATCAATCCGGACGGGCCGCCGGAGATCACCGGAGAAGACCTCAACGAGTCAGGCATCAGCGCCGACATCGCCTCCGACTCGGGTCAGGCGGAGGTGCTCCTCTCCTTCAAGAAGCACGGAGCCAAGGAGTTTCAGGCGATCACGAAAGCGGAGTACATCCGCGGCCGGATCGCGGCCGGCGAGGCCGGCCAGCTCGGCAACAACGACCCGAACACCGTCGTCCAGTACGCCGGGCACAACGCGATCGTGCTCGACGGCGTCCTCCAGTCGACGCCGTATATCGACTACACGGACTCGAGCCTCTCGCTCGGCATCGCCGGTGGCAGTGCGCGGATCACGATGGGCGCGGGTGGCCTCAAGGCGGCGAAGGACCTCGCCCTCGTCCTGCAGAGCGGTTCGCTGCCGTACAAGCTCGAGCAGATCGAGCAGACGCAGGTAACGGCGACGCTCGGCAAGAGCTCGCTCCACCAGGCGATCCTCGCGGCAGCCGCCGGCTTGCTCATCGTCGCGCTGTTCCTGCTCCTGCTCTACCGCTTCCTCGGTCTCGTCGCGGTTCTCGGCCTCGCGATCTACGGCCTCCTCTACTACGCGGCGATCCTCCTCTTCAACGTCACCCTGACGCTGCCGGGCTTCGCCGGCCTGATCCTCACGATCGGTGTCGCCGCCGACGCGAACGTCGTCGTGTTCGAACGCATCAAGGAAGAGGTGCGCGCCGGGCGCTCGGTGCGGGCGGCCGTCGCCGCCGGCTACGGCAAGGGCTTCCACACGATCCTCGACGCGAACGTCGTGACCGTGATCACTGCCATGGTCATCTTCCTGATCGCGGTCGCGGATGTGAAGGGCTTCGCCCTGATGCTGCTGATCGGCACCGTGATCTCGCTGATCACCGCGGTCGCGGCAACGCGGGCGATGCTCGGCCTGCTCAGCGGCTTCCGCTGGTTCGACAACCCGCATTTCATGGGTGCGCACGGCCAGCAGACCGCGAAGTGGCTGCAGATCGACTTCATGCGGCGCCGCTACCTCTGGTTCGGGCTCTCGGGCGCGGTGATCCTCGCGGGCGTGATCGCGCTCGGCACGCGTGGCCTGAACCTCGGGATCGATTTCAAGGGCGGCACGCAGATCACGTTCAACACGCACAAGGCGTACGCGCAGGGGTCGGTCACGAGGTTCATGCAGCAGCAGGGCCAGCCCGACGCGGTCGTGCAGGGCCGTGGCAAGAGCGTGGGAGGCAACTTCAAGCAGTGGCAGATCCGGACGAAGTCGCTCACACCCAAGAAGCAGGCCGCCCTGGGCCAGGGTCTCAAGACCAACTTCGGTTCGTTCAAGGAGGGGGCGAAGAACGTCTCCGGGACGTTCGGCCACCAGATCGCGATCGACGCGATCTACGGGATCATCGTCTCGCTGCTCCTGATCACGATCTACATCGCGATCAGGTTCGAGTTCAAGTTCGCGATGCCCGTGATCCTCGCGATGCTGCACGACATAGCCGTCACCGTCGGCGTCTACGCCCTCGTGGGGAAGGAGGTCTCCGTCGCGACGGTTGCCGCGGTGCTGACCGTCCTCGGGTACTCGATCTACGACACGATCATCATCTTCGACCGCGTGCGCGAGAACATCCCGCTCATGCGGCGCTCGTCGTTCGCGACGATTGCGAACGTCTCGCTATGGGAGACGATCAGGCGCTCGCTCGCCACGACGTTCATCACGCTGTTGCCGATCATCTGCCTCGAGATCCTTGGCGGCGCGACCCTCAAGGACTTCGCCTTCGCGCTCATCGTCGGCGTCACCTCGGGTGCTTACTCCTCGATCTTCTTCGCCGCGCCGCTCCTCACGATCTGGAAGGAGCGCGAGCCGGAGTACGCCCGGCGCAAGCACCTCGACCTCGGCGAAGAGGAGGGCGGGGAGCCGGACGGCGGGACTCCCGCCCGGCGCAAGCCGTGGCGGCCGAAGGGCGGCCCCGCTCTCGACACCGGAACGCTTGCATTGCAGGAGTCGGAGGCCGCGCTCGCCGCCGAGCCGACGCCGGGTCTCGTCGACGGGCTCTCGGCCGAGCCCGCCACCGCGAGTGCCCGGCGCGAGAAGCGGCGCCAGCGGCGGCGCTCGAGGCCGCATGGCAGAGCGCGGTAGCGGCGGCGGCCGGCTGCTCCTCGACACGGTCGAGGAGCTGATCGCCGAGCTGCCGGGCCGCGTGCGCGGGGGCAAGGAGCGCCTGTCCGAGAGCGCCATGGCCGCGCTGCACGGGATCTCGGACGAGCTCAACCTCGTCACGCGCGACGAGCTCGACGAGCTCGAGCTTCGGGTTGCGCAGCTCGAGCATCGCTTGCGGCTGCTCGAGCAGGATCCGCCCGACCTGCCGCCTGCCGCTTAGCTCGTCTCCGTCCGGCGAAAGCGGTTGACGGTCGCGGCGAGGAACGTCTCGGCGTCGTAGACGATGAAGGCGCACACGGCCGCGAGCGGGAGCTCGGCGAGCGCGGCCTCGGCGATCGCCTCCCACGTCTCGCCGCCGCCCTGCGAGGTGACGACGTCGAACCACGCGTCGCAGCAGAGCATCGTCCCGGTCACCGCCGCCAGCGGCACGAGCCATTGCGAGCCGCGGAACGCCGCCCACGCCGTGGCCGCAAACGAGGCGGTGAGCGCGATGTCGAAGCCGACCCAGGCGACGTCGTAGTGGAGCGTCACGTGGCGCGACGGGAGCGTGAAGGTCAGGTACAGGATCCACGGGACGAGCGAGACGGCGACGACCGCGAGCAACACGGTCATCCACCGTGGGAGCGGAATCCGCCCGGGGGCTTCGGCGTACGGCTCCCTCATGGGCACGTTGTACCCTGGCCGCGTGACGCTGCGTCCGCTCAGCGCCGAGAGGCTTCTCGCCTGGGCCGCCGCGTTTGTCGGTGTGGTCGGCCTGGTGTCGGCGCTGACGCCGGAGATGGCAAACCGCGTCCAGATGATCGGGGGGATCCTGCCGCCGGGGTGGCCCGAAGCCGCGCGGGTCCTCACGGTCGCCTTCGGCCTCGGCCTGATCTGGCTCTCGCGCTCGCTCGCGAAGCGCCGCCGGCGTGCCTGGCAGCTCGCGGTCGCCGTGGTCGTCGCCTCTGCCGTCGCCCATCTCGCCAAGGGTCTCGACTTCGAGGAGGCGGCGATCTCGCTGCTCCTGCTGGTGGCACTCGTTCGCTGGCGGCGCCGGTTCGACGTCCCCGGCGATCCGGCGAGCGTCCGGCCGCTGGTCGGCCTCGGTGTCGCGCTGGCGGGAGTCGCCGCGGTTGCCGGCGGGGCAGAGCTGCGCGGCGTCGAGCTCTCCCACCGCAGCGGCGACGCACTACTCGGTCTCGGCATCGTCCTCGGCTCATTCGCGCTCTACTTCTGGCTGCGGCCGTTCGGGCACGCTGTCGTGCAGACGGTGGGCGAGCGGCGCCTCGCGCGGACGATCGTCGATGCGTACGGCAGCGACAGCCTCGCCTTCTTCGCGCTGCGCCGCGACAAGAGCTACCTCTTCTCGCCGTCCCGCCGCGCCTTTCTCGCGTACCGCGTCGTGGCGGGGACGGCGCTCGTCAGCGGAGATCCGGTCGGCGACGAGGCCGAGATCGAGGAGCTCCTGGCCGAGCTGCGACGCCTCGCCCGCGCAAACGGCTGGCGGTTTGCCGTCGTCGGCGCCTCGGAAGACCACCTCGACCGCTACCGGGCATTCGGACTCAGGCCCGTCCCGATCGGAGAGGAGGCCGTGTTGCGGCCGCAGGAGTTCTCGCTCGAAGGACGCGCGATCCGCAAGGTGCGCCAGTCGGGTTCACGGCTCCGCAAGGCCGGCTACTCGTTCCGCGTAGTGGCCGCCGACGAGGTCAGGCCTGCGCTCGAGGCCGAGCTCGCCAATGTGTCCAAGGCGTGGCGGTGCGGCCAGCCGGAGCGCGGCTTCTCGATGGCGATCGACGACCTTCACATCCCGGGGACGGTTCTCGCGCTGGCCGAGGACGGCGACGGCCGGATCGGAGGCTTCCTCCACCTCGCTCCCTCGCCGGCGGGAGGCGGCTGGTCGCTGAGCGCGATGCGCCGCCGCCCGGACACGCCGAACGGGCTCACGGAGTTCCTCGTCGTCGAGACGCTTGCCTGGGCCCGCGCCGCCGGCGCCAGCGAGCTGTCACTCAACTTCTGCGCGCTGACGGACTTCCTCGCCGCGGAGCGGATGACGACGCCGCTGCGCCGCGTCGTGCGCCGCGGGCTTCTCCTCGCCGACAACGCGTTCCAGCTCGAACGGCTCTACTCGTTCAACCGGAAGTTCTTCCCCGATTGGCGCCGTCGCTACATCTGCGTAGAGCGCCTGGCCGACCTGCCCGCGGTCGGGCTCGCGTACCTGCACGCCGAATCCCTGCTCGTCCCGCCTCGCCCGTGGACGCGTAGGCGCGAAGCTGCGTAGCCTGTTCACATGAGTACCACGCGCAGCATCAGCCGCTTGTCGGAGATCGCCCAGGTCATGGTGCGGCACGGCTTCGGGTACTTCCTCGAAGCGCACAAGCTCAGCGACCTCCTTCCGGGACGCTCCGCAGAGGATCGCCTCGCGGATGTCGCAGCCGAGCACGGCGCCGCCTCGGCCCGCGGCCAGCACCTGCGCGAGGTTCTCGACGAGCTCGGGCCGACCTTCGTGAAGTTCGGGCAACTCCTCTCGACGCGGCCCGACGTCGTGCCGCCCGACATCGTCGTCGAGCTACGTGCGCTCCAGGACGACGTGCGGCCGTTCCCCTTCGAGCAGGCAGAGCGGGTGATCGAGGAGGAGCTCGGGAACACGCTCGAGCGCCTGTTCCTCGACTTCGAGCCGCAGCCGGTCGCGGCTGCGTCGATCGGCCAGGTGCACCGTGCGACCCTGCCGAACGGGCGCCGCGTCGCTGTCAAGGTGCAGCGGCCTGGAGCGCCCCGGCAGATCGAAGCGGATCTCGGACTCCTCTACCAGGCGGCGAAGCTCGCGCGTGAGCGGATCCGGTCGCTCGACTTCGTCGACACGCGCCAGGTCGTGGACGAGTTCGCCCGGTCGATCCGGCAGGAGCTCGACTACCGGCAGGAGGGACGCAATGCGCAGAACTTCCACCGCCACTTCGCCGGCGACCCGCACGTCCGGGTGCCGAAGGTCTACTGGCAGTACACGCGCCCCCGGGTGTTGACGCTCGAGTGGATCGACGGGATCCAGCTCGCCGACCTCGATCTCGTCACCACGCGGCTCGAGGAGCGGCGGGAGCTCGCCACCCGGGTCACCGAAACGTGGATGGCGATGATCTTCCGGCACGGCTTCTTCCACGGCGACCCACACCCGGCGAACATCCTCGTGCCGCACGAGGCGGGAACGATCGGCCTGGTCGACTTCGGCGCCGTGGGGACGCTCACCGACGACGACATGTCGAAGCTGACCGGCCTCTTCATCGACGCCTCGAACGAGAACATCGAGCTGATCCCGCGGCGGCTCGCCGACCTCGGCGTGCGGTATCCGAAAGACCGGGAGGCGGAGTTCCTTGCCGAGATACGCGAGCTCTACTACCGCTACTACGGCTCGACCCTCAGCGAGGTCGACCCGATCCAGGTCATCCGCGAGGGTTTCCAGCTCATCTACTCGATGAACCTCCACCTGCCGGCGCGGTTCCTCCTGCTCGACCGCGCCGTTGCGACGCTCGGCTCCGTGACCACCGAGCTCTATCCGGACTTCAACGTCTTCGAGGTTGCCCGGCCGTACGCGCGCGACCTGATGCTCGAGCGGTTCAGGCCGGATCGTGTCGCCCGGCGCGCGCGCCGCGAGGCGTTCCGCTACGCCCAGGTGCTCGCCGAGGCGCCGCACCAGTTCCACGACTTCATGGAGGAGATCCGCGACGGCCAGATCGAGGTCGGCTTCGTGCACAAAGGGCTCGAGGAGTTCATGCAGAAGCTCGACGTGGCCTTCAACCGGCTGGTGATCGCGCTCATGGTGGTAGGCGGGCTGATCGGCTCGAGCCTGATCGGGATCTTCGCGAAGGGTGGACCGCACGTGCTCGGCGTGAACATGCTCTCGCTCATCGGCTTCGCCCTCTCGGCGGTGCTCGGCCTCTGGCTCCTCTGGGGCGTCGTCCGCTCCGGACGGCTGTAGAGCGTTCGTCACGCTTTAGCGCGAAAGGACATCTGGCGGCGCCGGCCCGCCGCCCCTAGCCTCGAAGTCATGACAGCGCTTCTCCTCGCCGAGCCCGAACCGGCTGTTCGAGGGTTTCTCGAGCGCCAGCTGCGCAACGACGGCTTCGACGTCGT
>Ga0070695_100000342_pt1 | contig 23875 bp, 20 predicted proteins | sample KBSK1252metaG_FD_65471 | JGI IMG/M metagenome (GOLD analysis project Ga0070695, IMG submission 65471) | Corn, switchgrass and miscanthus rhizosphere microbial communities from Kellogg Biological Station, Michigan, USA - KBS K1-25-2 metaG | ecosystem: Host-associated > Plants > Roots >...
GACCTACCAGGGCTTCCAGGGCGGGCTCTACCCCGGTGGGCAGAACTTCCCGCCGGTCGTCCACTTCCGCGCCGCCATGGCGCGCGCGGCGGAGGTCGTCCCCCGGGACGCCGCGGGGGCGCCCGACCCGCAGGGCTTCATCGGGATGATCGCGGTGGGGATGTCGAACACGACCCACGAGTTCGGCGCCTTCGAGCGGAACCAGGATCGGAACGGGAACCGCAGCGCGCGCCTCGTCCTCATGGACACCGCGCTCGGCGGGCAGACGGCGGCGATCATCTCGGATCCCACGGCTCCTTACTGGACGACGATGATGCAGCGCCTCACCGCCATGGGGCTCACGGCCGCGCAGGTGCAGGTGGCCTGGCTCAAGGAGGCGGACGCGCAGCCGCCCAACGATTTCCCGGGGCACGCCACAACCTTGAAGGACGAGCTGGCGCTGGTCGTTCAGAACCTGCACGACAAGTTCCCCAACCTGAAGCTTTGCTACCTCTCCAGCCGCATCTACGGCGGCTACGCCCCCCAGGGCTCGCTCAACCCCGAGCCGCAGGCCTACGAGTCCGGCTTCTCCGCGAAGTGGCTGATCCAGGCGCAGATCGGAGGCGACCCCGCGCTCAGCTATGGCCAGGCCGGCCCCATCCGTGCGCCGCTCTTGCTCTGGGGGCCCTACCTCTGGGCCGACGGCACGAACCCGCGCTCCGATGGGCTGACCTGGCTGATCACCGACCTCGAGGGGGACCACACGCACCCGAGCGCAGCCGGGGAGGAGAAGGTGGCCGGCCTCCTGGCCTCCTTCTTCGGAAGCGACGCCACCGCCGCCGCCTGGTGGCGCGCGCGCACCGACGTGGGCCTGGTGGCGCTCGACGCGCTCAAGGACGCGCACGTCAGCGCCGCAAACCCGAACACCAACTTCGGCAGCGCGCCGTCGCTGCTGGAGCAGGGCGGCGCCTCGCCGATCGTGCCCTACCTCGGCTTCTCGGTGGCGGGCGTGGCACGGCCGGTTGCGGCCGCCAAGCTCAGCCTGCGTGTGGCGGAGGGCGGGGGTGGTCGTGTCGCGACCGTGGCCGACACGTCCTGGAGCGAGGGGACGATCACCTTCGCCAACGCTCCCGCCATCGGGGCGACCCTGGCCAACCATCCGGGGGCCAGCCGTGACGGGACGTTTGCGGCGGCGGTGACCGGCAACGTCAACGCCGATGCAGACGGCGCGCTGGCGCTCGCACTGACCACCACAGGCGGCCTCGTCAGCTACCACAGCAAGGAGGACAGCGCGGCCCCGCGCCTGGTGCTCGCGGTCTCCTGCGCCGCGTCCCCCGACAGTGATGGCGACGGCCACGCCGATCCCTGTGATTGCGCGCCGCAGGACGGCTCCGCCTTCGCCGTTCCTTCCGAGGTGGCCAACCTGCGCTGGTCGGATGCCTCCACGCTGGCGTGGAGTGCGCAGGGAGGCACCGCCTATGAGGTGATGAGCGGACCGCTGGCCTCGGTGGGTGTGTTCCGTTCGGATCCGGAAGATCGCTGTGTCGCCTTGGTGCAGGCGAGCTCGGCCGCGGACATCACCCCTCTTCCCGCACCGGGGCAGGGCCGCTACTTTCTAGTCCGCGGGGTCAACTCTTGCGGGGAGTCCCGCTGGGAGACCTCGTCTCAGGGCCGCGACCGGGTGAGCGAGATCTGCCGATAGGGCGATGCGGTGCTGTGCTCTCGGCTACCGGCGCGTGACGCCGATCCTCTCCAACCACGTGAGTGCCGCCGGCCACACGGCAACCGGCTCCCCGCTGTCCACGTCGCGCAGGGCGTGGTTCGCGCCCGGAAACCGAACCACGGTGTGCAAGGCCGCTGCGTCCGGCGGCAACGCGTCCAGCGCCTCCACGCTGGCGAACGTGGGCACGCTCTCGTCCCGATCCCCGAGGAGCCAGAGAGTGGGTACCGGTGTGGCGACGAATCCGGGCAAGGGGTCGAACCCGGGCTCTCCATCGAACGCGCTCACCAGTCGCTCGATCTCCGCACGATCGGTGACTCGAGGAGGTCGGTGTCCGTCCCCGGTGAGATCGCTGTAGAACTGCTCGACGCCGGTGGAGACCGCGGCCCCCGACAGGATCACCTGGAACCGGGGCGGTGGCTGGAGGGACTGGCTGGCGAGGGCGATGATCCAGCTCGCCTGGCTGGCGCCGAAGAAGCCGACGCGCGCCGGATCGATCTCCGGCTCCTTCCGCAAGAACGACAGGGCGGCCGCGGCGTCCCCGGCCAGGATGCGAAGCGTCGCCTCCGCGCCGCCACCCCAGTCCCTCGGGTACTCTCCGCCCGACTCGCCGACGCCGCGCTTGTCGTAGGAGAGGACGGCAAAACCCTCCCACACCAGCCGCCGCATGTCGCCGGTGAGATGCCGGCGCTCCAGCCGGCCGGATCCGTGCACGAGCACCATCCCGGCAAACGGTGCCGATCGCCATCGTGGCAAGGACAGCGTCGCGCGGAGGACGGTGCCGTCCGGAGCGACGACATCGAGCGCCCGCTGACGCATGTAGAGCGGACGCGAGGGATGGAAGACGGCAACGCCCGCGAGGAGGAGGACGGTGACCAACCCTAAGGCGATCTTCAGCCGCATCCTAGCCCCGCTGCTCGACATACTTTTTCAGCCCGCTGAGCATCATCTTCCAGTTCTCCTCCGAGTGCGCGCGGTCCTCCTCGCTGGTGTTGTGGTCTTGAGCCAGGGAGACCTGCGTGCGGCCGTCCTCTCCGCTGAGGTCGATGGTGACCGTGTGGTAGTTCTCGGGCTTGTCCGGCAAGCCGGCCAGAGGGCTGAAGTGGGTGTAGCGGAGCCGCTTGCCGCGGTCGAGCGTTAGGATCACGCCCCTGTCCTCGTAGGCCTTGCCCTGCCAGTCCCCCTTCCAGGTGATGGGCGCGCCTTCACGCCACTCCGAATTCACGGTGGTGCCGAACATGTAGACGTGGATGGCGTGGGGATCGACGAGCGCGCGCCAGACCGCCTCCTTGGGCGCGTCGATGGTGATGGAGGCTTTGGCAATCCGGTCCTCGGGCATGGGTTGCCCTCCTTTGCTCCATTGTCTCCGAAGCCGGGGCGACGTGCGGCAACGCGCTGTGCAGACGCACGAGGCACCCCCAGGCGTCGCGTACGCCCTGAACGCACTCTGAACCGCTGAGTTGACGCGCCAGTGCCGAAGCTCCACGCTGAAGGCCGTTCCTTGGAGGTGCACGTTGCTCGGCTACTCGCTGGCGGCTCTCCTGGTGGCGGCGCAGCCTGCGGCGACCGCACCGCAGCCTGCGCTCGATCTCACCCCCTGGCAGGGGAAGGTCGTGCTGGTGGACTTCTGGGCCTCGTGGTGCGCGCCGTGCCGGCAGTCCTTTCCCTGGATGGTACGGATGCGCCAGCAGTACGGCCCGCAGGGCCTGGTGGTCGTCACCGTGGACCTGGACGAGGACCGCGATGCCGCCGCGCGCTTCCTCGCGGAGCAGCCCGGTGCCGCCGTCTTCGAGCAGCTCCAGGATCCTGAGGGGCACCTGGCCGAAGCTTACGGGCTGTCGGTGATGCCCAGCTCCTTGCTCTTCGACCGCCAGGGACGGCCCGTCCACCGGCAGGAAGGCTTTCGCGCCGAGGACGCCGGCGCCTACGAGCAGCGCATCGCCTTCCTCCTCGCCGGCCGGGGGCCGGATCAGGCGCTGGCCATCGCACCCGCCGCCGACGTGGGCCTGGGCGTGCGGCCGTGGGAGCGGGGTCTGCTCGCCGATCCCGCCATGCAGCTCCTCGCCAATCCGCTGGAGGCGGAGATGGACGACCACATCTACTTCAGCAAGGAAGCCAGCAGCGGCGGGCGCGGCTTCGGGGGCGGGGGCTGCGGATGCAACTAGGCCCGCCCGGGCGGCTCGTCTCGTCACTGTGCGCGGCCACGGCGGCGCTGCTGGGAGTTCCTTCCGGGCCGTCCCTCGCACAGGAGACGGACACCTGGAAGTTCGACACCTCGCTCCTCTACTACGGCGAGTCGCAGCGGGTGCAGGACCTGAGCGCGAACCTCCTGGCCCAGCGGGGCTGGCGCGCGGGGCTGCTCACCTTCCGGCTCACGGCGGACGTCCTCACCGGGGCCTCCGCCAGCGGCGCCACGCCGGCTCTGTTCCCGCAGACCTTCACCACACCTTCCGGGCTGGGCACGTACCACATCGCCGCCGGGTCGACACCGCTCGATCCCACCTTCCACGACACCCGCATCGCGGCCAGCGCGGGCTGGCTGCGCGGCGTGGGGAAGCGCGGGGAGCTGGATGTCGGCCTCTCCGCCTCCAACGAGTACGACTACCTGCACACCGGCGCCAACGCGCGGTACGCGCTGGGGCTGAATCAGCGGAACACCACGCTGGGTTTCGGCTTCGCCTTCGCCGCGGACAGCGTGAGCCCGGTGGGCGGGGCGCCGGTGCCTTTTTCGGCGATGCTGCCGCCGGGGGAGACGGGGAACAAGGAGGGGAGCGACAGCAAGACGGTGCTCGATGCCCTGATCGGCGTGACGCAGGTCCTGGGGAAGCAGACCGTCGCCGAGCTGAACTACTCCTACAGCCGGTCCAGCGGCTACCTCACCGACCCCTACAAGCTCCTCAGTGTCGTCGATCCGGGAACCGGAGACCCCGGTGGCTATCTCTTCGAGTCGCGGCCCGACCAGCGTACGAAGCAGAGCGTCTACGCTCAGGTGAAGCACCATTTCGGACGCCCCATCGCCGATCTCTCGTACCGCTACATGACCGACGACTGGGGCGTGGCCTCCCACACGGTGGAGATGCACTGGAGGCAGCCGCTGCGCGCCGGCTGGTACGTGCAGCCGCACCTGCGCTGGTACACGCAGACCGCGGCCGACTTCTACACCCCCTACCTCTTGAACGGCGCGCCCCTCCCCGATCACGCCTCCGCGGACTACCGCCTGGGAGCGCTGGACGACACCACGCTCGGCCTCAAGGTGGGGAAGGTGGGCCAGGACGGGCGCGAGTACTCGCTGCGCGTGGAGTACTACCGGCAGTCCGGGCGCGCGCCCCCCGACGCGGCGTTCGGCTCCCTGACGGGGCTCGACCTCTTCCCCACGGTGGACGCGGCCATCGCGCAGTTCCAGGTGCGCTTCTAGGGCGTGGGCGAGACGACGCTCCGGCTGGCGGAGGGCTACTGGGCCGGAGCCTTCCAGGCCATGGCCAGCCCCTGCCAGGTCCTGATGGAGGTGGACGACCGTCGGGACGCTTCGCGCGTCCTGGCGGCCGTCTCCTCCGAGGTCTGGCGCATCGAGGCCAAGTACAGCCGCTACCTCCCGTCCAACATCGTCCACCGCATCAACGATTCCCGGGGCCGCCCCGTCGAGGTGGACGGGGAGACGGCGCGCCTGCTGGACTACGCGGGCCGCCTGCACGCGCTCAGCGCCGGGAAGTTCGACGTCACCTCGGGAGTGTTGCGGCGCGTCTGGCGCTTCGACGGCAGCGACCGGGTGCCCGCTCCCCAGGACGTGGAGAAGGTGCGGGCGCTCGTGGGATGGGAGCGGGTGGCCTGGGACGGGCACGCGCTTCGCCTCGAGCCGGGGATGGAGATCGACTTCGGCGGGATCGGCAAGGAGTACGCCGCCGATCGGGCGGCCGCGGCGGCGGCCGCGCTCACCGCGGAGAGCTGCCTCGTGAACCTGGGCGGCGACCTTCTGGCCACCCGTCCCCGCCGCGGCGACCGCCCCTGGCTCGTGGGCATCGAGAGCCCGGACGTCCCCGTCCCCCTGGCCCGGCACCTCCTCCAGCTCCACGCGGGGGCGCTCGCCACCAGCGGGGACAGCAAGCGCTTCCTCCTCAAGGACGGCGTGCGCTACGGGCACATCCTCGACCCCACCACCGGGTGGCCCGTGCGGGACGCGCCGCGCTCCGTGACGGTTGCGGCGGGGACCTGCCTCGACGCCGGGATGCTCTCCACCTTCGCCATGCTCCAGGGGCCCGGCGCCGAGACCTTCTTGCTGGAGCAGGAGGTGAGGCACTGGATCTTGCGCTGATCCGTTATACTTCGCGGCACCAGGAGGAATCGCATGAAGCGCATGAACGGATGGATCGCTGGGATCGCTGTGGCCGCCCTCTCCCTCGCCCTGGGCGCCCCCGCCTTCGCCGAGGACAAGAAGCCCGCCATGAGCGCCGACGAGCAGGCCATGATGGAGGCCTGGGCGAAGGCCGGCTCCCCCGGCGAAGCCCACAAGAAGATGGCCGAGGAAGCCGGCTCCTACGACATGAAGGTGACGAGCTGGAACGCCCCGGGCATGCCTCCCACCGAGGAGAAGGGCACGGCCACCCGGAAGATGATCATGGACGGACGCGTCATGGTGGAGGACGTGACCACGACCATGATGGGCATGCCCTTCAAGGGGCAGGGGATGCGCGGCTACGACAACGTCAGCGGCAAGTACTGGGGCACCTGGGTGGACAGCATGTCCACGGGGATGATGGTCAGCGAGGGCACCTGCGACGACAAAGGGACGTGCAACTTCACCGGCACCATGAACGACCCCATCACGAAGAAGCCCAGCACCATGCGCATGACCAGCCGCCGGCAGGACGCCAAGACCGAGATCTTCGAGATGTACGGGCCCGGCCCCGACGGCAAGGAAATGAAGATGATGGAGATCGCCTACACCAAGAAGAGCTAGGCGATCTCGCTACGGCCGGTCCAGGCGCAGGTCGCGCCAGGCCGGCAGCGTCGTCTCGTCGAACTTCACGCGCAGGGCGGCGAAGACCCCCCGGTCGGTCCGTCCTGCGTCGCTGAAGCCTCCGTCGTCGAACCCCGCCACGTTGTAGCCCCCCACCAGCCACACGTCCCGCATCGCCATCCAGCCCGTCTCGATCCCCGCTCCGTGGGCGGTGGTGCGGGAGAGGTCCTGGTGGAAGCGGCGCAGGCTGCCGCCCAGCGTCCAGCGCGTCCCCAGGTCCGCGGTGTAGTGGAGCGAGAGCAGGGACGTCATCGTTCCCGGGATCCCCGCGAAGGGGTCGCTGTCCACGTGCCGGAAGACGAGCGTCCCCGCCACCCGGTGCCCGGCGCGAGGGCGGAAGCCGGCGGCGAGCGAGAGCGCCGTCGCGTCGCGCAGCACCGCGGGGACGACCCGGGGGGGAACGCTCCCCAGGCCCGCCGGTCCCGACGTCGTCGCGGGCGGCGTTTCCCCGAGGCCCGCCGAGGAGAGCGGCTCCGAGGGGACGCCGCCGGGAAGGGTGCCGCCCACCGAGACGGGCGTGCCGCTCCCCAGCGCGTGATCCACGCGCGCCAGGAGCTGCCAGGGCCCGGACGCCGGCCGCCAGGCCGCGCCCAGGCGCCCCTCGATCCGGTGCGAGGCGCCGCCGTCCTTGGGATCGGTCGCGAACAGGCGCTCGCTGGCGAAGAGCGTCCAGGGATCGCGCAGGCGATAACCGGCGGCCAGCGTGGCCATGTGGCGGCGCTCCACCTCGCCCAGGCGCAGCTCGTAGCGGGTGGAGGCGAGCGAGCGCCCCACGCGCCGCTCCCAGCCCGCGGCGAGGGCGGTGTAGTCCCCGGAGGGATCTCCCTGCTGCGTGTCCACGCGGGAGAGGCTGCCGGTGATGCTGGTCGCGGCCGACAGCGGCCACAGCGTCTCGATCCCGGCGGACGAGCGGAGCGACACCCCCGCCTCCCCCTCCTCGAGCATGTAGCGCGCGAGGGCCCGCGTGCGCTCACTCATTTGGCTGTCCAGTCCGAGCACCGTGCGGTCGCGGCTGGCGAACGGTCCCCCCGACTCCCACTCCTGCCGGAGCGTGAGACGGTTCCGGTCGTCGAGGTCGAACCCGACACCCAGGGAGGTGCGGTCCGGGTATCCCGGGACGTCGGGCTCGCCGAGCGCCTGCTGCCGCAGCAGCTCCGCCGTCCAGCGCTTCCCCGGCTTCGCGCGCAACCCCGCCGTGAGCATCGTGGCCGAGGCGTGCGGCGTCACCGCCCCTTCCGAGGCCACGGCCCCCACGCCGGCCAGCGCCGTCACCGGCCCCAGCTGCCGCTCCGCATCCACCTTCACCGCCGAGCGCGAGAGGCCGGCCTCGGTGTCCTGCGCGTAGGCCTCGCCGCGCACGCGCCACAGCTCGCTGGGCTGCCAGCCGGCGCGGGCGGCGCTGCGGCGGCTCCCCAGCTCCGGGCTCCCCAGATAGCTCGGGTTCGCGAAGCTCCCGGGGAGGTCGCGGAAGGACAGCTCCCACTCCAGGTGCGGACCGCGGGCGGAGAGCGCCGCCGCCAGCGCGGTCTCGGACGCCTCGCCGTCGTCGGACTGGGCGGCCTCCGCCCGCAGCAGCATCCCGGGGCGCGGGCGCCAGCGCAGGTCGGCGCCGAACAGGGACAGGTCCCCGCCCTCACGCCCCTCGCGCACCGCGCTCCCGCCCAGCGTGAGGCCGGGGACCGGCGTCACGTCCACGCGCGCGCCCGCCGCCACAGGATTGGCCCCGCCGGTGCGCGCCTCGTAGAGGATCACCAGGCGCTGCGGGTTCAGCTCCCCGTCGAAGGGGGGAAGCGCCCTCCCCAGCACCAGCGCGCCGGACTCGGCGTCCAGGTCGTAGTCGAGGGCGGGGACGAGGGTGCGGCGCACCAGGACCTCGTCGGTGCGGAAGCGGTCGCGCGTCTCGAGCACGATCCGCTCCGAGCGCAGAACCACCGGCGCCTGGGAGAGCAGGTAGGGTCCCGACGTCCCGTCGGGCTCGAACACGTCCCGCACCACGCGGGCGTCGGTGGGGGCCGCGAAGGCGCGCGCCCCCCAGGCGCCCTTGCGCACCTCGCCGGTGAGGCCGGACAGACGCCGGTCGTAGCGGGAGAGCTCGGCGCGATCGAGGCCGGTGGGAGCGTCTCCCCACTGCGCCCACCCCAGCGGCGCGTCCAGGCGCAGGAACACCGGGCCCTGGTGCGCGGTGGCGTCGCTGGCGACGGAGGTGTCGCCGTGCACGGGGAAGGTGGCCTCGTCCTCCCGCGCGTCGAAGAGACGGTCCCGGTCGCGCTTGCGGGCGGTGTCCACGGAGACCGTGAGCTGCGTCTTCGGGCCCACGGCGCCGTGGGCGAAGACCGCGACGCGGCCACCGCCGTCGGCGATGCCGCGGTCGATCCCCGGCGGCTCGCCGCCGTGCCCCTCCACGCCGCCGTCCCCCGCGAGGTTCCCCTCCGCCACACCGAGGACCTGCCAGGCCCCCCCCAGGGGAACGATGGGGGCGACCAGCTCCGCCTCCAGGCGATCGCTGCGGGCCCAGGCATGGAACTGCCCGGGAAGGGGGGGCGCCTCCAGTCTCACCTCCGCCGCGCCATCCTGCAGCCGGACCTGCAGGCCGTCCTCGTCCGGGTCGAGGTCGGGGTTGGCCGGCGGGGCTCCCTCGGTGCGCAGCGTCACCGTGCCCTCCCAGGCGGCGCGCACGCCGAAGGCGTCGAGCGCTTCCACGTGCAGCGCGCCGGGTCGGCCGCTCCCCGCGAGCAGGCGATCGTCGGGGACGGAGAGGCGCAGCTCCACGGCGTCGCCGGGGACGACGAGCTCGATCTCCGAGGCCGGCACCTCCGCAGGGTGACCGTCGGGGGCCGTGGCGCGCAGCTCGAGGCGATTGCGTCCCGTGGCGAGCTCGACGCCGACGAAGCGCGCGGCCTCGAGACCGCGCGCGGGGAGCACGGTGTGGGTGCCGATCTGGGACGCGGGGACCGGCTTCCCGCCCACGCGCAGGTCGGGGACGGTCCCCGAGGGGTAGACGATCTCCACGCTGGCGCGCCCCGAGGGGACCCGGGTGCCGGAGGCGGGGGAGAGGATCGCCGCCACCACGGCGTGCGTGCGCACGACCTCCTCCAGCGGCTCCGCCGCCGGCGGCAGGGGAGGGGAGAGGGCGGGGTGTTCGAGGAGCGGCTGCAAGGGCTTGGCGGACGCACCCTCGCAGGCGATCGCCCGGTGCGCGTCCGGCGTGCGGTCGGCCAGCAGGTCCGCCATCGCCGCCAGGCGCGCGGGTGCTTCGGGAAGGGCCGTCCCGTCCTCGCCGAGCAGCACCGCGGCGGGGACGGCGATGCGCTCCTCGCCGAGCTGCAGCGTGCAGCGCGCGACGCCGTTCGGGCCCATGGGCAGGTCCACGATCTCCAGGGCTGCCGCGCGCACCTCGACGAAGCGGCTGCGCGCGCTCCCCGCCCAGGTCACGCCCGCCGCGCGGGGCTCGAGCCCACGCGGCAGCGTCGCCGCGTCGGCGCGCACGGCGTGCACGCCGGGGGCGACGCCCTCCAGGTGCCAGCGGCCGGTGGGATCGGTGATCGCGCCCCGGCCGTCCTCCATCAGCACCAGCACGCCCGGAACACCCGGCTCGCCGGCGTCGGGGACGCCGTCGCCGTCGTCGTCCACGAAGACCTGCCCCTGCAGGATCGCCTCCCGTCTGAAGGGCCCCGGGCGCACGTGCACGGTCGCCGAGGCCTCCGGCGAGAGCGCCACCGGGGGCGACGCGGGATCGGCGGTGAGCCGTCCTTCCGCCACCGCCCGGTTGAACGCCGGGCCCTCCTTCGCGCCCGCCCCCACCACCGCGGCGTAGCCGAGAAGGCGCGTGGCGTCGGCTGGCAAGGGACCGAGCGTGAAGCGCAGCGTGCGGCCGTCCCCGGCGATGGCGGGATCGGGGGCGGCGACCCCGTCCAGGCGCGCCGACCCCGGCACGAAGCGGAAGCCTTCGGGGAGCACGTCCACGACGGAGAGCAGGCCCAGGGCAGGGGTCCCCGGCTGGGGGGCGATCTCGAGCGTGTACCCCACGGCGTCGCCGGGCCAGGCGGTGTCCCGGTCCGCGCGCTTGTGCAGGGCGAGGCCGAAGGGAACCACGTCGGCCGTGACCCCGGCGGAGGCGGCGGCGGCGCAGCCGGCGGCCGTGAGATCCCCCGAGGCCGTGACCGGTCCCAGAGCGGTCGGCGCCAGCTGGAGCGGGATCGAGATCACGGCGGCGGCACCGGCGGCGAGGTCGGGGAGCTCGAAGATCAGCCGCCGCCCTGCGACGTCCACCGAGCCGGTGTAGGCGAGCGGATCCCCGGCCGCGCTCGTCACCACGGCGGCGCTCGTGTCCAGGGGCAGCGTCCACGCCGGCGGGAGCGTCAGCACGAGCTGGGGGCTGGTGACGGCGGTCTGTCCGCTCGCCGAGGCGCGGGCTTCGAGGGCCACGGTGTCCCCGGGGTGCACGCTCCCCGAAGGCTGGAGCGTCAGCGCCAGCGCCCCGGCGCAGGCGCCGCCCAGGATGGGCGTCTGCACGGTGTTCGAGCGCACGAGCAGCGGGATGTCCGGCTGCCGCTCGGGGACGGCGGCGCAGGTGGCGACGTTCACCACGTCGACGGGGGCGGTGTCGCGGTCGTCGTCGCGGACGGGATCGGCGGCCAGGAGCGGGGCGGGGAGCGCCAGCGCCGCCAGGCAAGCCAGGGCCCGCAGCGCACGTAGATCAAGAACGCGTGCGCGCGCGCGACACATGGACGCCAGGACGCCGCGACCGCCAGACACGTGGTCTCCCGTCCTCGCGCGATGCGGGGTTGAAGGGGGCGAGGTGATGAGGCGGGCGGCGCCCCTCGCGAGGCGCCGCCCGGGTCGGTCTAGTTGATCGAGACCTGGAACGTGATCGTGGTGGAGGCGCCGGCGGCCAGGTTGCCGACGCTCACCGTGACCGCGTTGAGGGTCGTGAAGCCGAAGTCCGCGTTGTCGTCGCCGGTGCCGTCGGTCCGGCTGGCCGCGTCCTGCGTGATCGAGGACGCGACGTACGCGGTGTTGGCGGGACGGGGATCGGTGAGGACGACGCCGCTGGCGGCGCCGGTGCCGCCGTTCGTGACCACCATCGTGTAGGTGAGCACGGTGCCGGGGGGTTGCGGCCCGACCGGGGACACGGACTTCAGGATGGTCAGGGCCGGTGCGGCCACCGTGGTGGTGTCCGTGGCGGTGTCCGTGACGCCCGTGTTGAAGGAGGAGGTGCCGGTGACGGTGGTCACGTCCACCGTGCCGTCCGCCGTGGCGGCGGGCACGGTCACGCGGATCAGGATCCGGTAGGTCCCGTCGGCCCCCATCACGCCCGTGTCGGGCACGAGGTCGCCATCGGTGTCGGTGAGGGCGACGTCGCCGCCGTCGAAGGCGCCGTTTCCGTTCACGTCGTGGAAGAAGGCCAGGCTCCAGCCCTGGCTGCTCACGGCGGTGAGGTCGACGACGTCGTTGCCGTTGCTGCCGTTGGTCACGAGGTGCGCGTAGTAGAGGACGTCTCCGGGATCGGCGCCCTGGCTGTTGTTGGGGTCCACGGTGAGGGACGCCACCTGGGACACGGTGGTGGTCACCGTGTTGGAGAGGGCGGAGAGGGCATTGCCGTTGGCATCCTGGTACGCCACCGAGGCCTGGTTGCTGATCACGGTGCCGGCCGGCGTGCCCACGGCCAGGACGGGCAGGGTCGCGGCCCCGCCCAGCACGAGCAGGGCGGCAAGGAGCGAGAGGATCCGCTTCATGTACGTCTCCAATGCTTCAGCGGTATGCAATAGGGGGGATCACTGGACCTGGACCTTGAAGCCGACCTCGGCGGAGCCGCCGGGGGGCAGGGGCTGCTCGAGCACCCAGCGCAGGTGCGTGTAGGCGTTGGCCGGTGCGGGGACGCGCTCGACCTGCCCGTCGTCGCGCTTGCGGGGCACGGTGGCGGGGAAGCTCTGCCACGTCTTGCCTCCGTCGAGGCTGGCATGCGCATTCTTCGCCACGGACTCGGGCATCAGCACGGTGCCGGAGGGAATGGGATCGTCGATCTTGGCCTCGCTGGCCGGGCCGAGACCGACGTTGGTGGCGCGCAGCCGGTAGACGAGGACGTCTCCCGGGTTCGCGGTCTTCACGGGCTCCAGCACGACCTGGGTGCGCCCCTGGACGTCCACCCGCGTGACCTCGCGCTGCACGGCGACCGTGACCTCGAGGCGAGGCGGTGCGGTGTCCGCTGCGGGGGCCGCGGCCAGGACGGGTGCGGTGGCGGCGAGAACGAAGAGACGAATGAAGGACAGCGGACGAGCCTGCATCGCGACCTCCTGTTACGAGGTGCGGAATCTAGGCACGCCCGAAAAGGCCGCAACTGCCGCAAAAGAGCGGGAGAAGGGAAGAATCCGTAATCACCGATCTTGAAGGATGTCCGGAGCCGTGTTTGAAGGATGTCGTGCCCGGTTGACACACCGCCCCCCTGGGCGTACAAGGTCCGGCGTGAACACGACGTGGGGCTGGCGCTGCTGTTGTCCCGGCACGGGAAGGGAGATCTCCCTGCGCTAGCCGACCCAACATCATTTGTTGGCAAACGAAGGCCCGGGGAGACAAACCTCCCCGGGCCTTTTTCTTTCACCTGTCCGGAGGGTGTGACGGTGTCCCGGATCTCCTTGGCACGGCTCGACGACCGGCATCTGCGGGTGCCGGAGCTGTTCTCCGCAGTCGGTGGTACCCCCCTACTCCGGCTGCGCCACATCGCCGCACACCTGCGGCACGTCGCGCTGTACGCCAAGGCCGAGCACCTCAACCCTTCGGGCAGCGTGAAGGACCGCGCCGCCCGCGGGATCCTGATGGATGCGCTGAGGCGCGGCCGCCTCCTTCCCGGCCAGACCGTGCTGGAGGCGACCTCCGGGAACACCGGGATCGCCCTGGCCATGCTGGGGCGCGCGCTCGGGCACGAGGTCCTAATCTGCCTCCCCGCCAACGCCTCCGCGGAGCGGCAGCGGCTGCTCCGGGCCTACGGCGCGCACCTCGAGCTGACCGATCGCCTCGCCGGCACGGACGGGGCCATCCTGCGGGCGCGGGCGCTGCACGCCGCCGAGCCCGACCGCTTCTTCTACGGGGACCAGTACGCGAACGACGCCAACTGGCGCGCGCACTTCGAGGGCACGGGCCCCGAGATCTGGGAGCAGACCGGCGGGTCCCTCACCCACTTCGTGGCGGGGCTGGGGACCTCCGGCACCTTCGTGGGCACGACGCGCTTCCTCAAGGCGCGCAAGCCCTCGGTGGTGGCCGTCTCCATGGAGCCGGACGGGCCGCTGCACGGCCTGGAGGGGCTCAAGCACATGGAGACGGCGATGGTCCCCGCCATCTACGACCCCGCCCTCGCCGACCTCCGGCTCACGCAGGGGAGCGAGGAGGCGCAGGCCATGACGCGGCGCCTGGCCCGGGAGGAGGGCCTGTGCGTGGGGCCGTCGGCGGGGGCCAACGTGGCGGCGGCGCTGCGCCTGGCGGAGACCCTTCGAGACGACGCGCCGGCGGTGATCGTCACCGTCCTCCCCGACGACGGCACCCGCTACCTCTCGGAGCGGTTCTGGGACGTGGCCCCATGATCGCCCTGGACGAGGCACGGGCGGCGGTCATCCGCGAGCACGGCCGGCGCACCTATCCCGAGGAGTGCTGCGGGGCCCTGCTGGGGCGCTTCGTGGACGGGATCGCCACCGTGGAGGCGGCGCGCGCCATCGCCAACGTCCGCGAGGACGGCCGGCGGCGGCGCTTCCTCGTGGATCCCCGCGACTACCTGGAGGTGGAGCGGGAGGCGGACCGGCAAGGGCTGACCGTGCTCGGCTTCTACCACTCGCATCCCGACCACCCCGCCGCCCCCTCGGACTTCGACCGGCGGCACGCCTGGCCGAACCTCCACTACGTGATCGTGGCCGTGGAGGCGGGGGTGCCCCGGGAGATGACCTCCTGGCTCCTCAGCGAAGATCGTTCCATCATGCGGGAGGAATCCATCCTCCTGGCGCGGAGGACCGCCTGATGCCCAAGATCGCCCTCCCCACGCCGCTCCGGCCTTACGCCGGCGGCCGCGACGCGGTGGACGCCGCGGGAGCCACCGTCGGCGAGGTCCTGGCGGAGCTCACCGCCCAGCACCCCACGCTGCAGCGGCACCTCTTCGACGAGGCCGGGCGCCTGCGCTCCTTCGTCAACGTGTACAAGGGGGACGAGGACGTCCGCTTCCTCCAGGGTCCGGCCACCCCGCTCCAGGAGCACGACACGCTGTTCATCGTCCCCTCCATCGCCGGTGGGGCCCCCACCACCGAGGAGACCGCGCCCGCGCTCAGCCACGACGAGATCCGCCGATACTCCCGGCACCTGATCATCCCCGAGGTGGGTCTGTCCGGACAGCGGAAGCTCAAGGGGGCCAAGGTGCTCTGCGTGGGGGCGGGGGGCCTGGGCTCGCCCCTGTCCTTGTACCTGGCGGCCGCCGGCGTGGGCACCCTGGGGATCGTGGACTTCGACGTGGTGGACGACTCGAACCTGCAGCGCCAGATCCTGCACGGGACGCGCGACGTCGGCCGCAAGAAGCTCGTCTCCGCCGAGGAGCGCCTGCGGGACATCAACCCCCACGTGCGCGTCGTCCCCCACGAGACGCGGCTCTCCTCCGCGAACGCGCTGGAGATCCTCCGGGACTACGACGTGATCGCGGACGGGACGGACAACTTCCCCACCCGCTACCTGGTCAACGACGCCTGCGTGCTGCTGGGGAAGCCGAACGTCTACGCCTCCATCTATCGCTTCGAGGGGCAGGCCTCCGTCTTCTTCGCGGAGAAGGGGCCCTGCTACCGCTGTCTGTACAGGGAGCCGCCCCCGCCCGGCCTCGTTCCCTCCTGCGCCGAGGGCGGGGTCCTGGGGATCCTGCCCGGCCTGCTGGGGGTGATCCAGGCCACGGAGACGGTGAAGCTGATCCTGGGCATCGGGGAGCCGCTGATCGGGCGCCTCCTCCTGGTGGACGCGCTCGGCCTCCAGTTCCGCGAGCTGAAGCTGCGCAAGGACCCGGACTGCGTGCTGTGCGGGCCGCACGCCACGCAGCGCACGCTCATCGACTACGACCAGTTCTGCGGGATCGGCCCCGCCGATCCGGGGAGCACGACCGACATGACCGTGGAGGAGCTGAAAGCCAAGCTCGATCGGGGGGACGCCTTCGTGCTCCTGGACGTGCGCGAGCCGCACGAGGTGGAGATCGCGGCCATCCCCGGCGCGGTGCACATCCCCCTCCGGCAGCTCCCCGAGCACCTGGACCGGCTCGACCCCGCCGAGGACCTGGTCGTGCACTGCAAGATGGGGCCGCGCAGCGCCCGGGCCGTGAAGCTCCTGCGGGAGGCGGGGTTCACGCGCGCCCGGAACCTGACGGGCGGGATCGACGCCTGGGCGGAGCGCATCGACCCCAGCGTGCCGCGCTACTGAGCTTCTGCTACCGTCGGGGCATGAGCACCAAGAGCGACGATCGCGGCGCCCACATCCCCTGTCCCTCCTGCGGCCAAGTCAACCGCATCCTCTTCGAGAAGCTGGACAGCCCGGCCCAGTGCGGGAAGTGCCACACGCCCCTGGAGGCGCCCGGCGCCCCGCTCGACGTGGCCAGCGTGGAGGCGTTCGACGCCCTCGTCGGCGCTTCACCCCTGCCGGTGGTGGTGGATTTCTGGGCCCCGTGGTGCGGGCCCTGCCGGATGGTGGCGCCGGAGCTGGAGAAGGTGGCGGCCGCGCACCGCGGGCAGTGGATCGTGGCCAAGGTGAACACGGACGAGCTCCCCGAGCTGGGCGCCCGCTACGGCATCCAGTCCATCCCCACCATGGCTGTCTTCCGGGGTGGGAGCGAGGTGGGCCGCAGCGTGGGGGCGCGGCCGGCGGCGGGGATCGAGCAGGTGGTGGAGCAGGCGGTGGGCGCGGCTCAGGAGCGGTAGAGCAGGACGGCCTCCCCGAACTCGTGGGAGCGAAATCCCTCGCGCTCCAGCGTCGCGTTCATCCCCTCCAGCACTGGATCCCTGGCAAAGGCGCGCAGCAGCGCGAAGTGGCTCTCGCCGGGCGCGTGCACCCCGGTGAGGATGGCGTCCACCGCGCGGAGGCGGGTGCCGGGGCCGATGCGTTGCGTGGCGAGACCGTGGCCGGACCGGCCCCCCGCGTGCTCCAGGGCCCGCGTCACCGTCGTCCCCACGGCGACCACGCGCTGGGCCGCGGCCACCGCCCGCGCCGTCGCCTCCGGGATGAAGTAGGCCTCGTCGAGCGGGAGGCGTGCGTCGAGCGCGGGATCCCCGGTGGAGGACAGGCCGGCGGCGTGGGTGAGCGTGGCGAAGCCGATGCCGCGGCCGGCGAGATGACCGAGCAGCTCCCAGTCCAGGAGGAAGCCGGCGGACGGGGCCTCGAAGGCGACGGGGTGCGCGGCGATCCGCGTCCACACGTCCCAGAGGGCGAGCGGCTCCGGGACGTAGGCGTACTGGATGGGCCGGCCGTGCCTGGCGATCCCGTCCCAGACCTGGGCCGCAGGACCTTCGAAGCGGAGGCGGAGCAGACGGGGATGCCCGAGGACCTCGAGCACGGTGGCGCGCAGGGGGCCCAGGTCCAGCGCATCCCCGGGCGCCACGAGCGGAGGAAGGGGACGCAGCTCCGTCGGCGTGCGGTGGTCTCCGGCACCGAAGAGGACGGCGGTGAAGCCGCGCACGTCGTCGAAGGCCAGGGAGCGGCGGCCGGCGAGCCGGACCTCCACCGTGGCGCCGGTCCCGCGGTGGATGCCACGCAGGCTGGCGGGGATCGTGGCGGCGTCGTTGGCCACCAGGAGGTCGCCAGGCCGCAGGAGGTCGGGGAGGGCCGTCCGCGGCACGGTCCGCGTCCGGCCGTCGCTCCCGACCGCAAGGATCCGAGCGTCAGGCCGCCGGGGTGCCGGCGCGGTCGCGGCGTGCATGCGCGTGCTCCTCGAGCAGGGCCAGGATCCGGGAGGCGGACCGCTCCGGCCTCTCGAGCGTGGCGGGGTCGGCGTCGGGAACGGCCAGGGCGTGGAGGGGCGTGTCCATGTCTCCGGGATCGAAGGCCAGCGACCGCACGCCGTGCGGCCGCAGCTCCTCGTCCCAGATCCTGCTCAGGTGCCAAAGCGCCGCCTTGGAGGCGCCGTAGGCGCCCCAGCCCGGATAGGCCACGGCTCCGGCGTCGCTGACGACGTGGATCACGAGGGCCGGCCGCCCCTCGCGGGCGGCGGCGGTCAGCGCCCCCAGCAGCGCCTTGGTGAGCCGGAAGGGGCCCAGGAGGTTCGTGGCCAGCGCCTCCTCCAGCGCCTCGCAGTCCGTGTCGGCGAGGGGGGCCAGGGGGACGGGGCCCAGGCTGGACGCGTTGTGGATGAGGACGTCGAGGCCGCCGAGGGCGGCCAGGATCCGGAGGGCAAGACGGTGCGTGTCCTCTTTCACGGAGACGTCGCCGGCGAGCCCGTGGGTGCCGGGGAAGCGGGCGGCCACGGCCGCCACGCGGTCGGCGCGGCGGGCGACGAAGGCCACGGCGGCGCCTGCCCGGTGCAGGGCCTCCACCAGCGCCAGGCCCAGGCCGGAGGTGCCGCCCGTGACGGCGACCCGCAGACCGGAGAGAGGGGAATGGTTCATTGGCGGCTCCTTTCGATGCGAGCCAGAACGTACAAGTTCAAGTAAGCTTGAAGTCAAGAGGAGAAACGATGTCCGATCTCCTGACCATCGGAGAGGTGGCGCGCCGGAGCGGGGTGGCCGCCTCCGCTCTGCGCTTCTACGAGGAGCGCGGCCTCCTCCGGTCGGAGCGCGCGGGGTCGGGGCACCGGCGCTATCCCCGCGCGGTGCTGCGGCGCATCGCCTTCATCGTCTTCGCCCAGCGGGTGGGACTCGGCCTGGAGGAGATCGGGGAGGAGCTGGCAAAGCTCCCCACCGACACCACCCCCACCGGACGCGACTGGGCTCGCCTGTCCGGCCGATGGAGGGCTAGGATCGAGGAGCGGATCGAGGAGCTGGAACGTCTGCGCAGCAGTCTCACCGAGTGCATCGGCTGCGGCTGCCTCTCCCTCGACCGCTGCCGCTTCGCCAACCCCGGGGACCGCGCCGCCCGCCGCGGCGCCGGAGCCCGCTACTGGATGGGGGACAAGAGGACGTCATGAGCCTGCAATCGGTCAATCCCGCCACGGCCCGGACGATCGAGCGCTACCCCGAGATGGCCCGGGACGAGGTGGATGCTGTGCTCGAGGCCGCGCACGGGTGCTGGCTGTCCTGGCGCGAGACCTCCTTCGATCACCGCGCCTCGCTCCTGCAGCGCGCCGCGGCCGTCCTGCGCGCGCGCGCGGAGGAGCTCGCCCGCCTCATGGCCGAGGAGATGGGGAAGCCCATCCGGCAGGGCCGCTCGGAGGTGGAGAAGTGCGCCTGGGCATGCACCTACTACGCCGAGAACGGGGCCGCGCATCTTGCCCCTGACGTCGTCTCCACCGAGGCGAAGAAGGCCTACGTGGCCTTCCAGCCCCTGGGGCCCGTGCTGGCCGTGATGCCCTGGAACTTCCCGCTCTGGCAGGTGTACCGCTTCGCGGCACCGGCCCTGATGGCGGGGAACGTGGGCGTGCTCAAGCACGCGTCGAACGTCTCCGGCTGCGCGCTGGCCATCGAGGCCATGTTCCGTGACGCCGGCTTCCCCGACCACGCGTTTCGCGCCCTGCTGGTGCCGGGCCACCGGGTGAAGGAGATCATCGAGGACCGCCGGATCCGCGCCGTCACCCTCACCGGGAGCACGCCCGCCGGCCAGGCGGTGGCGGCCCAGGCGGGCGCCGTCCTCAAGAAGACGGTGCTGGAGCTGGGGGGCTCCGATCCCTACGTCGTCCTCGAGGACGCCGATCTGGACCAGGCCGCGAAGACCTGCGTGGAGGCGCGCCTCATCAACAGCGGGCAGAGCTGCATCGCCGCCAAGCGGTTCATCGTGGTGTCGTCCGTGCTGGAGCCGTTCACCGCGCGCTTCCTCGACCTCATGCGCGCCAAGAAGGTCGGCGATCCGCTGAGCGAGGACACCGAGGTGGGGCCCCTCGCCCGGGCGGACCTGCGGGACGACCTGCACCGGCAGGTGACGTCTTCCGTCCAGGCGGGAGCCCGGCTCCTCCTGGGGGGTGAGGTCCCGGAGAGGGAGGGCGCCTTCTACCCGCCGACGGTTCTGGCGAACGTGCGCCCCGGCATGGCCGCCTTCGACGAGGAGACCTTCGGCCCGGTGGCGGCCATCGTGCCGGCGATGGACGCGCAGGACGCGGTCCGCCTGGCCAACCTGTCGAGCTTCGGGCTCGGGGCGGCGGTGTTCACCCGCGACCTCGACCAAGGGGAGAGCGTGGCCTTGAAGCTCGAGACGGGGACCACCTTCGTCAACGCGCAGGTGGCCTCCGACCCCCGCCTCCCCTTCGGCGGCATCAAGGACTCGGGGTACGGCCGCGAGCTGGGGAGCTACGGGATCAAGGAGTTCGTGAACGCGAAGACCGTGGTCGTGCGCTGACTCAAGCCAGCGCCGCCTCGGTCTCCTTCAGCACCGCCGCCTCGGCCGCCGACACCTTGAAGCCCAGGCCGAGCAGTCCGCCGGCGGCCTCGGCCACGCCGCGCGCCAGGCCCACGATGTAGTCCCGCAGCTCTCCTTGCTCCAGCGGCCGGAGCTGGGGCCAGATGGCGGCCATGTACATCTCCCAGATGCGCTGGAGCTCGTTCTGCGGGCGGACCAGGAGCCAGGCGGTGAGCACCGCGTAGCCCGCGGAGTCCTCCGTGATGCCGCGCGCATCCGCGGCCTGGAGGATGGCCGCTCGCTCCCGGTCGTCGAGCTTGCCGTCGGCCCAGGCCACGCGCACCAGCGGCACCAGCGTCACGGCCAGCGCCGTCTCCCCGCTCACGCCGAGGTCGAGCAGCCGGTCGAGGGTGGCGTCGTCCACCTTCCCCATGGCGGCGCGCAGCGCCTCGCGCCGCTCGCTCTGCTCGTTCCTGGCCCGCACCTGCTCCAGGAGCCTCGCGTTCTCGCTGGCGAAGAAGGCGTCTTCCAGGGCCTTGGCGTTGGTGTCGAGGCTCGAGCGATCCACCATGGGACCGCCATTCTGCCACAGAGGAGCGCGGCGGCATCGTCGCCCTGCGGATAGGATGGAAACAACGTCTCCTCGGTCCACATTCCAGCGGAGCCACCATGCATTGGGCGGAGCTGTTCGCCATCCACATGCCCGTGCTCGAGATCATCATCCGCGGCTCGGCCATCTACTGGTTCCTGTTCCTGATCTTCAGGTTCGTCATGCGCCGCGACGTGGGGGCGGTGGGCATCGCCGACATCCTGCTTCTGGTCATCATCGCCGACGCGGCCCAGAACGCCATGGCCGGGGAGTACAAGTCGATCGGCGAGGGCATGATCCTCGTCACCACCATCGTCGGCTGGAACTTCCTGCTCGACTGGCTCTCCTACCACTCCCCCGTCATCGACCGCTTCGTGAAGCCGCGGACGTCACCTCTCGTCCGCCACGGCCGGCCCATCAAGGGCAACATGGCGCGCGAGTTCCTGACCATGGACGAGCTGCAGGCCAAGCTGCGCCAGCAGGGCATCGAGCGCTTGGCAGAGGTCAAGGCCGCGTGGCTGGAGCCCGACGGTGCCATCAGCGTGATCCGCTACAAGAAGGACCAAGGATCGACGGAAGGCGGTGGACGCCGCACGCCGGCCAAGGGCTAGACGGGCCGGACGTCAGGGACAGTTGTTCGGATCGAGCGCGAGGTCGGCGTCGCGGTCGCCCCCGGCACCGGGAAGCTCCCTTGATGCGCCGGTGCTCCAGGTGCGCGCGCAGTCCGGAACCAAGCCTCCGGCCCTCACGAGGTAGTAGAACCCACTTCCCGGCGACGGATCTCCCCCCAGCACGACGACGTTCGTCCTTACGTCGTCGACCAGGCAGGCGAGAACGGAACCCTGGAACTGTCCGTTACCGGCCCGGAGGGCCGACAGGTTGCCCTGCACCGCATCCACCCGGAAGAGCGAGTCCCAGCCCATCGAGTTCCCGTTGGCCCGCATCACCTCGGGGAACGCAGTCGGACTGGCCGGGCAGGGGACGTCCACGAGGGCCGTGGCATGGCCTGCGCATGTGGGGAGCGAGGAGCAGCGCGTCTCGACGAGGTAGCCGCTCGTGTACGCGGGCGAGACCGAGAGCACAGGATCGTCCGTCCAGTCCCGCAGCAGCGTGTCCTCCGATGCCGCGGTTGCACCGTCCTGGTCCTCGTCGAGCCAGAACCGGTAGAGCAGCGGTCCTCCGCAGGTGTCCGCGAAAGAGGCGGATGCGTCGAGGGTCACGGGCTCGCCGGGGGCGGACGTCGAGGCCGGCGTGGCCGTCAGCGCCGCCGTGACGAAGGAGCATGCCGGGCCACAGGCGGGAAGGCCGGAACGGTCGGCCGGATCGACGGCCACCGTGGCGGCGGAGGTGAGCGTGTTCGTGACCTGGATGTCGTCGATGTACCAGCCGTCGTCCGCCAGGGTAGGGTTCCAGGCCAGCGCCTGCTCCATGCTGACCGCCGTTGCCACCTCGATGCTCGTCACCAGGAAGCGCAGCCGAAGACGGCGGCCCCGCCAGCGGTCGAGGCTGAACTTGCTCTGCACCCAGTGACCGGGGCCGCGAACACCCGACAGGAGGGGGCCGTCCGTGTGATGCCCGGTGGGCGGAATGTCGCAGCAGCCGGCCACGTCCCCCTCGCTGGCGAACGCGAACTCGGGATAGCAGGTGGACGAGGGGCCGTGCCGGGTTTCGGGATCGTTGCCGAAGAAATCGTTCTCGTCGTTCCCGTCGTCGGTGGGGTCGAAGGTGCAGTTGGAGTAGTTGTCCACCGCCTGGCCGTCGTAGAGGTTCTCGTAGGGATAGAGCTTGCGCCACGCCCCCACGCCGTTCCCGGAGGAATCCGCCAGCTGCGCCTGCACCACGCCACGGTCCACCACGTTCGGAGGCGTGCAGTTGACGTGGTCGCAGTTCACCAGCGCGGCCTGGTGCTTGAAGCTCAGCTCGGAGGTGACGCCGTTCCATCCCAGGTTGACGGGGAGGGCGGTGCGCAGGGCATCGAGCTGCTTCAACCGCGTGGTGTCGGCGCTGAAGGCACCGGGATGCATCCCCCAGTGCAACGAGTTGTTGCCGAGGTAGGCCCGGCCACCATCGGGGGAGCTCAGGGCGTGCACGTGCCAGTCGAAGGCGTTGTCGGAGGCGTTGGGAAAACCGACGTAGCAGTACGGGTTGCCACAGCTCTGGCAGGGGAGGACGTTGGGATTCTGGTACTGGCAGCGCAGACCGTTGGACCCGCTGACCGAGGCCTTGCCCACGTCCAGCGTCATGGTGGTGAAGGCGCCGAACCCTCCGCTCTCGAACCCCTCCGTGAAGGTGGTCGGGATGAAGCCGCCGCTGACATTGAGGTCGAGATCCAGGGTCACCTGCTGGGGGACGCTGAGCTGATCGAAGGCATCTCCCCAGATCCTCACCCCGAAGGTGGCGGTCAGGTCCGCACTGGGATCGGTGCGGGTGACGTTGGCCACGCGGAAGGTGAGCGGCAACGCGGCTTCCCGCGTCTCCCGCGCGGCCAGGGACCCGAAGGAGACCACCGGCGTGAGCACGCAGTCCACGGTGGCATCGGGCGTCTCCAGGGCCACGGCGATGCCGGTCAGAGGCGTGTCGCTGACGTTCCGCAGCGTGAGGTAGAGGCTCACCGTCTCGTTGGGATCGGCGAAGCCGTCGTTGTCCCCGTTGTCCGTGAGGCGGGCGCTCTTCACCACGATGAAGGCGGCGGAGGCCTGGGCGATCGCCGGATAGAGCAGGAGGCACAAGGCCAGCGCCGTGCGCATGGGTTCTCCTTAGCTCCTTGTGCTCGCGCCGCCCGTGGCCGGCGCAGGCGCCGGAGGTCGAGTTCTCGGCCGATCCTACTCCTGCCTTGCCGCCGGAAGCGTGGCTTTTGCGGTCGGGAAATCCGCGGCCGTCAGGGGCAGCTGTCGGAGTCGAGTGCGATGTCCGCGTCCCGGTCCCCGCCGGCGCCCGGCTGCTCCGCCAGGTCTCCCGTCTTCCAGGAAGGCGTGGCATTGCAGTAGGGCGATGGCCCGGCGCCCCGCACCAGGTAGTACTTGCCGGCGCCGCTGGCCGGTAGGGTCGCGTCCACCAGGGAGCTCACGCTCACGTCGTTGCCCAGGCAGGC
>Ga0070695_100000343_pt1 | contig 23855 bp, 20 predicted proteins | sample KBSK1252metaG_FD_65471 | JGI IMG/M metagenome (GOLD analysis project Ga0070695, IMG submission 65471) | Corn, switchgrass and miscanthus rhizosphere microbial communities from Kellogg Biological Station, Michigan, USA - KBS K1-25-2 metaG | ecosystem: Host-associated > Plants > Roots >...
CTTCGATGCCATGGCGCCCGGCCAGCGCATCGACGGGCCGGCGGTGATCGAATCGGCGACCACGTCGGTGCTTCTGCGCCCGGGCGACCGTGCGCGCACCACTGAACTGGGCTGGCTCGACGTCGAGGTCGCCGCCGCCTGACTGCAAAAGTTTGCGCGCGGCGGTCACACCAAAAGCGCGGCGCCCCGGGTGCCCGCGCTTGCCCCAGCGGCCAGCCATTGTTGCGGGCATGCGGGCAGGTCAAGATGGCAGACGGCTGCCGCAGGCTTTTGCGTCGGGAGGAGTTAGACATGGCAAGATCGCAACAGTTGCGGCTTGGCGCTTTCATGCGCCCCGTCAGCATTCACGCTGGCGCCTGGCGCTACCCGGGTGCCTTTGCCGATGCCAATTTCAACTTTGCGCATCTGCGGCGCTTCGCCGAGACCCTGGAGCGTGGCCGCTTCGATGCATTCTTCATGGCCGACCATCTTGCGGTTCTCAACATGCCGCTCGAAGCCCTACAGCGCAGCCACACGGTGACATCGTTCGAGCCGTTCACGCTGCTGTCGGCCCTGGCCGCGGTCACCAAGCACATCGGCCTGATCGCGACGGGCTCGACAACCTTTGAGACACCCTATCATGTCGCCCGCAGGTTCGCTTCGCTCGACCACCTGAGCGGCGGGCGCGCGGGCTGGAACATCGTCACCACCTCCAATCCCGACGCGGCCCTAAACTTTGGGCTGTCGGTCCACATGGAGCACGGCGAGCGCTATGCCCGCGCCCGGGAGTTCTATGATGTCGTGACCGGGCTATGGGATAGTTTTGCCGACGACGCTTTTGTGCGTGACGTCGACCGGGGCATCTATTTTGCGCCAAGCAAAATGCACGTGCTCAATCACAACGGCAAATACTTCTCGGTGCGGGGGCCGCTCAACATTGCGCGTCCCGTGCAGGGCTGGCCGGTGATCGTGCAGGCTGGCGCCTCCGAAGCGGGTCGGCAGCTTGCCGCCGAAACGGCGGAGGTCGTCTTTGCGGCCGGGTCCAATCTCGCCAATGGCCAGCGCTTCTACGCCGATATCAAGGGTCGGATGTCAAAAGCTGGCCGCAACCCTGAGCATTTGAAGATTCTCCCGGGCGCCTTGGTGGTGGTGGGAGATACGATGGCGGAAGCCAAGCAGAAGCGCGCGCGGCTTGACGGTCTCGTCAATCATGCCAATGCCATCGGCGCCCTTTCGATCGCGCTCGGCCACGATGCGTCGCACTTCGACCCCGACGGCCCTTTGCCGGAGATCCCCGAAAGCAATGCGAGCAAGAGCGGACGCGAGCGGGTGATCGAACTGGCAAAACGGGAAAACTTGAGCGTGCGAGAGCTGGCGTTGCGCGTCGGCGGCTATGCCGGGCTTGCGTTCGTTGGCACGCCACACAGTATCGCCGATCAAATGCAGGAGTGGCTGTTGGCTGGCGGCTGTGACGGCTTCAATGTGATGTTCCCTTACCTACCGGAAGGGCTTGATGACTTCGTCGATCGCGTGGTGCCGGAACTGCAGCGGCGCGGCATCTTCCGATCGGACTACGAGGGCACGACCTTACGGGAAAATCTCGGCTTGCCGCGCCCGGCAAATCGAAACTTTCCGCACTCGAGCGTCGCGGCGGGAGAAAAGGCATGAGGTTTGGCTGGATGACGCTTGCCCACTCGGCCTCGCCGGCGCAGGATGGAGCTGCCATTTTCGAGCAGCTCGAGCAAGCAACGCTCGCCGAACAGCTGGGCTTCGACGGCGTCTGGCTGACGGAGCACAACTTCACCGGCGAAAGCGTCTATGCCGACCCGATCCCCTTTGCCGCCGCCCTGGCGATGCGCACGCAAAAAATCCGCATCGGCTTCGCCGTCATCCAGATGGCGCTGCGCCATCCGGTTCGGCTGGCGACGCAACTGTCACTGCTCGACAATTTGAGCCGCGGCCGGCTCGATATCGGCGTCGGCCGCGGCAGCATCTTCAACGAATACGAGTTTGTCGGCTTCGGCCTCAGGAGCAACGACGCGCGCGAGCGCATGGGCGAAGCCCTCGAGGTGATGACGCGCGCCTGGACCGCTGCCCCCCTCGACTTCAAGGGCAAATACTTCACGGTGCGCCTGCCCGCGCTGCGCCCGGCGCCGGTGCAGCGGCCGCATCCGCCGATTTGGCACAGCGTTGCATCGGCGGCCTCCTTTCGCCACTGCGGCGAAAAGGGTGTTCCGATCCTGACGGTACGTCTGCCGATGGCCCAGATCGGCACACGGCTCGGCCAGTACGCCGAGGGGCTCAGCGTTAGCGGCCTCGCTAGGGCAGCACAGCGGCGACTGCTGCAACAGGCGGCGATCTGGCGTTGGGTGTATGTGGGCGAAAGCCGCGCCGCCGCCGAGGATGAACTCGTCGCCGCGCTGAGACTGACGCGCCAGCACATGATGCATGCACGTCAGGCCTTCAACCCGCCCGACTTTCACGCCGACCCCGCGCTGTTGAACCCTTGGACCGATCCGGCCCATTCGGACGCGGAGGGCATCGGTTATGCGCTAAGCTCAGGTGCCCTGATTGGCAGCGCCAAAGATGTTGCCGAGCAAGTCGCCGAGCTGCGCGCGGCCGGCGTCGGCCATCTCCTCTGTCAAATGAGCTTCGGTTATCTCGAGCACGAGCGCATCAAGCAATCGATGCAGCGTTTTGGCGAGACGGTGATTCCGGCCTTCGGCTAATCGGCATTAAGGTCCGGGGCGCTTGGTCACCGTCTTCTTCCAGGGACCGTCCGGCACCTCATGCCGTTCCACGTGCCGCCACTTGACATCGGCAATGCCCCCCACCTTGAGGCAATCTCGCACCGCCGGCGACAGGTCGATGCCGGCCCTCACCCCTTTGATGTTTTTCGGCTGGGCCGCGGTGCCGAAGACATAGTCCGAATCGTCGTTCTCGAACGGACCGACGTCCTGCCACTGCGCGTAGCAAGTGATGCCGTTGGCGCGGACGGCAATCCATCGGTTCTTCAGCAGGGATTGCTTTGCCTCTGGATTGTTCCAGGGGATGAAGCCGTTGCGCGCTTTCCTGCTACCGTTCTCCTCCATGTCGTCGTAGGGCAGCGCGACATAGAAGGGGTTCTCCTTTGGTTTGAAACCGCACGGCGCAAAGCCGCAGCGATCGTCCGCATCGTCGATCCCCCCGAAGTGCTCGACCCACCTCGCATCCCAGGCGCTTTTGTGATTGGCGATGTGGTCGTTGTCCTCGGTCTCGGATTCGCCAACCCAAAAGACCGTCGCGCGCGCACTCTTCCAGCGGGGCTCCGCAGTGCCAGCAGCATCGGCGGGCGCGTACCCGGCCGGCAGCAGCAAGAGGCCACTGGCAACACCGAAGGCCATTCGCAGTCGCGCGCAGCGGAACCCGGAGCGTGGTTGCGCCATCTTTCCCTGTCCTGAACGGCCCAAGCATCACGCAAAATGCGGAGTTGCACCTACACGTTCCCGCGGTTCAGCCGCTGAAATGACCGACCACGCGACCTGTCCGGATCAGCTTGTTCCAGCCGAGCATGCGGCCCTTGAGCGCAGCCAGGGCGGCGCGTAACGCCGTTATGTAGAGGAGCTGCCGGTAGCAGAAGCGCTGCACGACCAGGAGCGGCAGCAGGTGCCACATGTGGCGGCTCTTGCGCTCGATTGCGATCGCCAAGGCCGCCGTTGCGAGCTCTAAGACCTGAAAGTAGAGCCAATAGGCGGCGACCGTGTGCAAGGCTTGCGGCGGAAAGACCGCTTCGGGCGGGCCGGAGAGATAGTTGTTGAGCGCGGAAATGAAGCTCCAGAGCAACATCAGATCCATGGCCGGCGCGATCAGCGTAAAGATGAACTGAAAGACGATGATATTGGGTAATCCGAACAAGCCGAGCCCGATCGGCCGAACGCGCCAAACGGCGGGGAGATTCTTGCAGGCCACCTGCAAGGTGCCGAACATCCAGCGTAGGCGCTGCTTCATAAAGCTGCTGATGGTCTCCGGCGCTTCGGTTCGTGCCCCCGCGCGCGGCTCGTAAAGCACCTTCCAGTCCTGCCGCGCCAGACGCACGGTGGCCTCCGCATCCTCTGCCAGGGTGTCCGGCAGGAAACCTCCCACGGCCAGCAGCGCATCGCGGCGCCAGGCACCGATGGCGCCGGGCACCACGGTGATACCATTGACGATTTCCAGGGCGCGCCGGTCCAAATTCTGGTTGGTGACGTATTCCAGCGCCTGGAAGCGGGTAATGAGATTGATTTGATTGCCGACCACGGCCGCACCCGCAACCGCCGCAACGTTGGGATCGGCGAAATGGCGCACCAACCAACGCAGCGCGTCCGGTTCGAACTGGGTATCGGCATCGAGGGTGATCACCACGTCGGCATCGGTATGGGCCAGGCCGTAGTTGAGGGCGGCCCACTTGCCGCCGTTCGGTTTGGTGAGCACGCTCACGCGTTGCGTATGTTCGAAGGTGCGGCGCACGACCTCGGCGGTGGCATCGCTGGAGCCGTCGTCGATAACGATGATTTTGAAGTCGCACTCGGGGGTCGCCAACAGCGCGTGTATCGAGTTGCAGATCACCTTTTCTTCGTTGTAGGCGGGAATGAGGGCCGCGATCGAGGCCGGCATCCAGGTTTGATGTTGCCGCCGGCGTTCTCGACGCACGTGCACGAGGGCAAAGATGGCAACCCAGAGGAGCCGCACCGTCCCCAGCGCAATGCCGGCGTAGAAAAACAGGGTCAGGACCGAGCTCATGCCCTTGAAAAAGGCGAAACCGGCGTAATTGGAGGCGGTGATCCAGGCGTCCTCGGGCCCAATGCGCGGCATCACCTCGTCGCGTGACAAACCGAGCAGCTCGTGCACCGGCACGAAGCGGAAACCGGCGTCCCGCAATTTGTCAATGATCTGGGGCAGGGCTTCGATCGTGGCGGTGCGAATGCCGCCGGCGTCGTGCAAAAGGATGACCTTGCCCTCGCCCTTGGTCGCCTGATCGATGGTAGCGGTCACGATCTGCGATGACAGCGGCCGCCGCCAATCCTTAGGATCGATATCCATACCAATGCTGAGATAACCGAGGGACCCTGCCAGCGTCAGCACTTGGGCTGCGTCGATCGTCTGCGGCTCGAAATCATCGCCGTAGGGTGCACGAAACAGCGTGGTGCGAGCGCCGACGGTCGACTCGATCAACCGCTGCGTCGCATTGATTTCAAAGGCGAGACGCTCGGGGGAGGCAATGGTCGTATTGAGATGGGTGAAGGTGTGATTGCCGATCTCGTGCCCTTCTTGATAGATGCGCTGCAGAATGTCGGTGTTGAGCGCCCCGGCCGAACCGACAATGAAAAAGGTCGCCGTCACGCCTTTTTCCGCCAAAACGTCGAGAATCTTGGGCGTGTACCTTGGATCCGGCCCGTCGTCGAAAGTCAAGGCCAGCACCTTGTCGCTACGCGCGCCCCAGCGCGTGATGGTGGTGGCTTTCGGATAGGTGATGATCTGCTGGCCGGTGATGAGATTGCTCAGCGCATTGTGGGCAATCTGGCGGACCCCTTGCTGCAGGGTCCCCGAGGCGCTCAAAACCTCGCCCTTGCCCTTGTAGAGCACGTCGTAGCCGGCATGCAGCGTCTTGATTTCGTTGCGAGCGTACCCGTCTGCCAGGCGACCTCGGCCAAGCACCGACCAGATGCTGGGATCCTCGGTGCCGAGCCGCCAAAGCGCGAGCCCCTTCGGGCGCGCCGGCAAGGCCGCAGCGACCTGATCGTAGGCGGTCACCGCGTCCAGATACCAGACTTGGTGGTGCGCTTTGGTGCTGTCATCCAGGTAGTTGAAGCTCGGGTTCAGCGATTTTTCGTCGAAGTTTAAGCTTGCGCGTGATTCTTCCAGAAGCTCCCAAGCCTCCTGCACGGAGATTTCCTGGGCGGCTTTACCCCGCTGCCAATCGTACCCGTACGAGCCGATGCTGACGATCAGCTTGTCGGCCGGGACTTGTTTGAGGTGGCTGGCGAAAATGGTTTCGAACCAGCCCTGGCTGGCCAACGGGCCGCTCACGCCTTTTTCGGTATGCTCATCGTAGCTCATCAAGATTACCGCGTCGGCGGCCGCGGCAAGTCCGACATCATCATAGGCGTCATCCTCGGCCGGGAGAGCCACCAGCACCTGCAGGCCGCGGCCGGTGAAGTTGTCCGAGAGTTCGCGCACCAGCTTCACATAGTCCGCTTGCGCGCGGGCTGGAATTTCCTCCAGGTCGAGGACCGCGCCGGCGTAGTGACCCTCGGTTATGAAGCGATCGATTGCCGACACGAAGCGGGCACGTGCCGAGGTCGAGGCCAGCATCGCTTCCGCTGCCGCGGAATCCCATCGCCCGCTGACCTCATCGTAATTATTGACCGACGGCAGCACCTTGAGCGCGGGTGCATTAGCTTTGAGCCAATCACCAACCAACACCTGCCGTTCCGGGGCATACTGCGCGAGGCCGCCGCCCGCCCCTTCAAGGTGCAGCCATTCCACGATCAGATAGTCGAGCTGGCGCGCGTTACGTTTGAGCGAGGAAAAACTGTTGTCGTCCCAGTTGACGAGATAGGCATAGCGAGCTGCGACCCGGGCAGCATCGAGGGCGGCGGCGCGCACTTGGCTTGTGCCGTAGGCCGGCTCATCCGTGCTCGCGGGCGCGGGCAGGCGCTGCGAGGAAAGCTCGCGCGGCACGCTCAGGCGCGCGAAGCTCGGCAAGGCCGGCCCGAACAGACTGGTTACGATCAGGCATGCAGCCAAGACACCCAATAGCGTCCCGCCCGCCCACGACACCGCCGAGACGAACAGACGGCGACGCCCTGTGGAGTCAAAAAACACCGGCCGGAAGGGCTCCGGCTGCACACCCTTGTTTACCAAGAAACCCACCCGCACCCGGCCGCACCGGCACCAAAGAAGCTATCTCAGCTCCTGCCGTTAAGTTCATACGGGGGTTAGGTAATGCGGATCGGCGGATTTCAATAGGGACTAAAGTGACTAGATATTCGTACCGAAGTCCGGATTTTTGCCGCAGGTTTCTACTAGAACGTGATGCTGAAATTCACGAGACCGCGTGCGGTACCACCGCCGATGCCGCCGCCACCGATGCCGCCATCCCCATTGCCGTTCTCGTTGCTCGAAGCGAACTGATGGGCTGATGACAACCTCACTTGCACCGGACGGAACCTGGGGAACTCAACATCAAGCCCTGCGAAACCACCGAGACGCTCGGCGTCAAAATCAGCGTCGCCGCGGACGAATTTGCCCCGCGCCACATGCTGCCTGTGCGGTAGCTTCCAACCCGTCCGAGATTCAGACCCGGCCCTGTTGAACCCTGGACCGAACCCGCGCATTCGGAAGCAAGGGTATCGGTTATGCGCAGCGCTCGGCCCCTTTTTTGTAGCGCCGAGGATCACGAGCGCATCAAGCGTTCGGTGCACCGTTTGGGCGAGACGGTGAGTGCGGCTGTTAGCTTGCTCGGTGCGGACCGAAGCAGGTCCAGCGTGGTGGCATACCGCTAAGGTCCGGGACGCCGGGTAATCGTGTCTTTCCAGGGACCGCTCGGAACATCACGCCAGTCGACATGCCGCCAGAAGACCTTGGACAGGCCGCCCACTTTGAGGCAATCCCTAACTGCTGGAGATAAGTCGATGCCGGCGCTTACGCCTTTGATATTCTTCGGCGTGGCCGCTGCTCCGAAGACATAGCGGGCGTCGTCTTTCTCGAACGGACCCACATCCTGCCATTGCGCGTAGCAGGTGATGCCATTCGCGTGGATGGCCACCCAACGATTTTTTAGCAAAGACTGTTTTGCCCCCGGTGCGTCCCAGGGAATGAAGGCGTTGACCTCCTTCCTGCGACCATTCTCTTCCATATCGTCGTAGGGAAGGGCGACATAGAAGGGATTTTCCTTGGGTTTGAAGCCGCACGGCCGGTAGCCGCAGCGGTTGTTCGGATCGTCAACGCCGCCGAAGTGTTCGACCCATTTCGCATCCCAGGCGCTCATGAGATTGGCAATGTGACCGTTGTCCTCGGTCTCGGTTTCGCCGACCCAGAACACCGTGGCGAGCGCGCTCTTCCATTGCGGCCCTTTGCCCTCGCGCTTCGCTGTCAGGGTTTCACCGCTCGGTCCAGCGGACGTGTTTGCAACGCTTGCCATGATGAACCAACCCACGACACCGAGAACAATTGCCAGCAGCTGGAGGCGGGGCCGTGGCGTGTCGACCATGTTGCGCCGTCTTCACTCGTTCAGGGGGCACAACCATAGCCGCGACGGCCTCAGTTGTGCCGACACATGTGCGTGATTCAGGTGCCGAGGTGGCTAACCACGCACCCGGTCCGCACGAGCTTGTTGGAACCCGGCACGCGCCCATTCAGCGCCGCGGCCGCGGCGCGCAGTGCCGTCATGGTCCAGCCGCTGTCGATAACAGAAGCGTTGCAGTACCAGGAGCGGTCGCAGCCGCCGCATGCCGCGGCCTCTCGGCTCGAATTTGGCAGCCCAAACAGGCCGAGCCCGATCGGCCGGATCCGCGTTGGGGAGCGAGGGGCCGAACAGGCTGGTGACGATCAGGCACCGGGTTAACACGCCAAGCAGCGGCCCGCCTGTCCAACCGACCGCCGCGACAATCCTCGGTGCCGTCCAGGCGGATCAAACAAGCCGGCCGGTGGGACTCCCACTCAACGTCCCTGGCCAAGCAAGCAAGCTAATAACCCGCACCACCGCCGCGGCTGAAGAGGCCGCCCCTGCCTCCATCGCTAATTTCCGCGGCAAACCACGCAATGCACGGTCGCAAGAGTTCAGTAGGGACTTAAGGGCTTAACCATGCGAAGGATACAAATGCTGCAGCGGCGCTAGAAGGTCGTCAGGTTTTAAAAGGTCACGCTCAAATTAACGAGACCGTAAGTGCCCTCCCCGCCGCCGATGCCGCCAGTGCCATCAGCGTTATTATTACTACCGGATACAAACTGGTGGCCGACCGACAGGGTGAGTTCCATAGGGCGAAACTGGGGTAGCTTGACATCAAACGTGACGAACCCACCGACACGCTGGGCATCAAAGTCCTCATCGCCGACGACACTAGCCTCTGGTCCGAAGGTGAAGCGCCCGCGATGGACACCGACCCTTGCCCTTGCCCAATAGCTATTAAATGCCGTCGAGTAGTTACCCTCTAAACGAAAGTAGTAAGGTAGTTCCTTTTCCGTTTCGATGCCGGCACCGACCTTGAACCCCCACTCGGTGCCGCGCACTTCAGCGGTGGGATCATCCGGCCTCAACCGGACGTTCTGATAGTCGACGCCTGCATAGATCTCGTAGCCGAGGCTGCCGCGGGTGAACATGTAGCCCAAGGCCACATCGCCCTGCCATTGCCGGCCGTCGCCTGGATTTTGATCAAAATTTCCGTAAGCTCCATAGCCACGGACAAAAAATCCGTCGCGCCCCATGTCCCCGTTGAGGGCGACAATGATCCCTGAGTAGGTGTACCGGGAATCGGTGACGACATCATAGCCTGAGAAATAAACCCCCCGTTCGACGGGCTCGGCCGGGGTGTCCTTTGTGCTGTTACCGCCGGCGGCCGCGGCTTGGCTGAAGGTTGCGAGCGCAAGGACGGCCAGCGCCTTGGTCCCAAATCGAAGCATCCGAATCATCGGCTCGTTCCTTTGGAAGGGTCTAGACTCTCCAGAGCCAGGATTCGTCGCCGAAATCAACGCATAGGATGTTAAGATCTGCGCCGATCCGTCAATTTTCTGGGAGCTGTGGCGGCCGCACCAGGTCGCGGCGGGCCATCCGCCATGCAACTACAAGTCCGGCAAAGCCACTCAGCACCGAGGTCAGCACAACGGCCATTGCCAGCTCGGGCGACAGCGAGAAGGGCATGGCGCTCGCACACCAAATGGCGACCAACAGGGTCAGGAGCGTGGTGGCAGCGCTGACGAGGGCGCACGCCAGCACAGTGCGCGTTTGGCTCGCCAGCGACCCAGCCGCGGTCGTCGTGGCAATAAAGCCGGACACGCCATGACACAGGGCGAGCGGAACAAGCGCCGTCCACCACAGCCTGGACGCCATGCCCTCCCAGGTCATGACGAAAAGGCCGCTCGACGCGGCGTAGAAAAGAACACCGAAAACGAATGCCAAAATTGGAAAAGCCATGGCTTCAACACGCCGGACCAATCAGCCGGCCGTAAGGAAACAGGAAACAGGAAGCAAATGCCGACGTTAACGGGGCACAACCCGTTGCTAAGTTAGCCTGGGTTTGATCGCCAATGGAACCCGCTTTGCTGCAAAGGGGACCGGCGTCAACGCCATAACTGGGGATCGGCGTCAATGCCAAACTCAAAGAGTGGCCGATTCGGCCCCTGACGCGCCAAAACACCCGATATGGGGACGCTCCGCCCAGGGAGTTTTTGCTCCGATTCGATCCGCCGGCGCAACGCCACGGTCCCCGTTGGAAAACGCCACGGGGGCACGGCGCCCACCACCGGCGTCGAGGCAGAGGCTTGCAATGCGCGAAGAAGGGGTTCACCGGTCGGGCAGGGGCCTAGATGGCGACCAGCGCGATCCCCTCAGGGGTTTCGTGCGCCGTGTTGACGCCCGTTGGGCCGCCCTGCCTCGCCGCCCTGCCTAGCCGCCCTGCCTCGCCGCCCTGCCTCGCCGCCCTGCCTCGCCGCCCTGGCCCGGCTCCGGCGAGACGCCGCATGGCGGCAGGGAGCGCCTGCGACGGCGCCGCGCTTTGGCCGCCCGTGGCGCTCGAAGCCACCTGCCGTCGGGATGCCGCCGCGCGAGCTTCGAATAGAACCTTGGCGACAGGAATTGCGTCCAAGGCACGACGCCATGATCGGCCCCGAGCCCCCCTGCTCTCGGCCTGGCGCCTGGTTTTAGCGCCATGCGGGCATGCCGGGCTCGCACGCGGCGCCCCAATCCGATACGAGTTGCCGGATCGGACGCGGCGACGGAGACGAGGCATGCCAACCGCTCAGCGCTACATTTTCATGGTCAGCATGGATATCGATCCCGACAAAGAAGCCCTCTTCAACGAGGTGTATGACCAGGAGCACGTTCCCAACTTGCTCAAGGTCCCGGGTGTGCACGCGGCCCGGCGCAGCAAGGCCGAGCCATCCTTTCGGCTCAACATCGGCGGGGACGAAAAGGAGATCGCGCACGTGGGGGCGACCTACTGCGCCGTCTATGAGATCGACGGTCCGCACGTGCTCGTCAGCCCCGAATGGGCGCAAGCCGGCGAGGCGGGACGCTGGCCGACCCAGGTACGGCCGTTCACGCGCAACCGGCGTCACGCAATCTACAAGCTGCTCTAGAGCCTGGCCGTCGCACCTCGTTGTTTTGGCTAGTCGGCAGCAAAACGGCGGGGGAGCGGGGCCCGGCGCCGCCAGACGGCTGCGGCGGCGCGTTGTCCCGTCAAAGTCTTGACGTCGTGACAGAATTGCGCCGATCGGCACCGGGGTTCTTGGCGGGCACCTTCGATTGCCTGGGCACACGGCCCTGCCAAATTGGGGCATGCCGACGAATGCGCCGTGGTGGGCCGTCGCCCACTTGCCGGAGCGTCGCGTGGCGGCGTATGGCAGCCTGAACGCGGGGGAGATGTGACTGGCCAATAGCCTTCATAACGCTGTAGTCTGCGCGCGCAATTCGACCAGGCTTTCCGCCAAGGAAGGCCGACAACAAAAACAATAAACGACAAACAATGAACGGAGGAAGCAGATGTCCATTAGTCGTCGGCAGGCTTTGGTGGGATCCGCGGCGAGCACGGCGGCGCTAGCAACCGGCGTCTTCCGTCCGGCGATTGCCGCCTCAGAACCCATCCGCATCGGTTATCTGCCGGCATTGACGGGCCCCTCCTCCTCCACCGGCATTGGCATCAACCGGGGGACGGAGTTGGCCGTAAAGGAAATAAACGACGCGGGTGGCATCGACGGACGCCAGATCGAGTTGGTCGTCCGCGATACCCAGAGTGACCCCACCAAAGCGGTCAACGCCGCCACCGAGCTGACGCGACGGCACAAGGTGCACGTCATTTGGGGACCCTTGAACTCGGGCGAGGCGCTCGCGGCCACGCCCTTGATTGCGCGCGACGGCGTGCCTCAACTGCACCCCTGCTGGGTCGACTCGCTCACCGATGTGAAAAAATATCCGCTGGCCTTTCGCAACGCGCCCACCAATCAGCAGATCGGCGGCGCCGCCAACCACTACGTGGTCAACATCGTCAAGGCCAAGAAAGTGGCCGTCATCAGCGACACCACCGGTTATGGCACGGCTTCGCTCAATGCCTACGTGCCAATGCTGAAGACGATGGGTGCGGAGGTCGTCTACGAAGGCAGCGTTGAATCGAACAATCCCGACTTGAAGCCGGAATTGCTGCGGATGCAGGCCGCGGGGGCGCAAGCCATCATGCCCTGGAGCGTGAATGCCGGTTTTCTATCGCGCATCATTAACACGCGCGCCGAGATGAATTGGGATATCCCGATCGTTGGCCAGACCACGCTTGGCTCCGGCCAAACCAAGGCCTTGCTGAAGAAACCGGAATACTGGGAAAAGGTTTACCCCAACAACTTCCGCAACTGCAGTTACAATGCCGCCGGCGTGCTGCCGCCGCGTACGCTCGAGTTCGTCGAGCGGATTCGCAAGGCCAAGATTGAGATGAGCGATACGCTGCTGTGGTGGATTGCGCTTGGCTACGATGGGCCGCGTTTGATGGCGGAGGCCATCAAGGCGGTCGGCAGCGGCGCCGAGGAGATTGCGGGCTACTGGAACAAGGTCAAGGCGTGGCCCGGGGTCTACGGCAGCATCACCTGGACCCCGGAGTTGCACGACGGCTTCCAGAACGAAGAGATCGTGATGTGCCAAGCCAACTCGCTCAAGGAAGGTGCCTTCACGCTGGCGCCTGGCTACACCGGATAGATCGATGTTCGTATCGATCGTCTCCTACGGCTTGGCGCTAGGAGCTGTCTACGCACTCATTGGCATTACCTACAATGTCATGTTCGCCGCCTCGCGCGTGTTTAGTTTTACCGCGGGCACGGTCGGCATGCTGGGGGGCGTATTTGGTGCCTTGTTCATCGACCGCTTGGGAATGCCGGTTGCCCTCGGCTTCCTCCTCACGCTTGCGGCCGGTGCCGGCCTGGGCATCATCACCGAAATCCTGACGGTGCGGCCGGTGCTGAAAAGCTTGGAACAGCATCTTTATGTGCTCTCCACCCTCGCCTTCGCCCTGATACTGCAGCAGCTGACGGCCATTGAGTGGAGCACGGAGCCGCAACCGTTTCCGCGGCTCTTGCCTTTCGGCCCGGGACTGTTCGACCAGCAATTCTGGCTGCCGTTGCTGGCGTGCGCGCTGACAATCGTCGGCCTCGAATGGCTCTATCGACGCACGCTGGTAGGACGCGCCTTCCTGGCCATCTCTGAGGACAACTATGCCGCGCGCGCCCTTGGCCTGCCCGAACAACGCCTCCGCATCGCCAGCTATGCCCTGGCCGGCGTGATCGGCACCTTGGCGGGCTTCACCGGCGGCGAGATGATGCTCGCCTACTTCGGCAATGGGCCGCTGCTCAATTTCTACGGCTTTGTGCCGGTCGCGCTGGGCGGGATGGGCAGCAACCGCGGTGCGGTGGCCGGCGGCCTGGCGCTCGGGCTGTTTCAGCAGACGGCAAACTTTCTGGTGGGCGGCATCTTCGCCTCGGTCGCCATCTTCGTCGTCTTCATCATCGTCTTGCTGGTGCGGCCCGAGGGCTTTGCCGGCTCCGCCCCCGCACGCCGCGTATGAACGACAGCGCCACCCTGCCGCTCGCCGTTGCGCCCAAGCGGAAGCTTGGCGGGCTCGAAGCCTTGGTCCCGACGGCGCTTCTTGCCGCCGTCGGCGCGCTCCTGCCCTGGCTTGGGGATTCCTATCTCGGCGTCATTGCAACGCGCGCCTGCATTTACTGGGTGCTGGTTTCCGGTCTCAATTTGGTGGTCGGCTTTGCCGGCCAAATCGCTATTGGCTGGGTGGCGCTGCTGACCCTTGGCGCCTACGTCACCAGTGTACTGACGGCCGGCACGGTGCTGCCCGAGATCTCGGCTTACCTGGCACTGCTGATCGCCGCGGCGGTTGGGGCGGTCTTTGGCGTGATCATCGGCCTGCCCGCCTTGCGACTGCGCACCTTCTACTTTGCCATGACGACCTTGGGCTTCGCGACGATCGTGACGCAGGTGGCGTTGGCCTGGAAGAGCGTGACGGGCGGCGGCGTCGGTGTCCCCGGGCCGGTCTTGGCGTGGCCCTTTGCCAGCCCTTGGGGGTTTTACTATTTCTGCCTCGGCCTGGCGGTGCTGTGCACCTGGATGACCAGCAATATCGCGGCCAGCCGGTTTGGCCGCTCGCTGGTGGCAATTCGCGACGCCGAGGTCGCGGCCGAGGCGGTCGGGATCTCCAAGCCCGCCCTGCTGGTCACCGTATTCCTATTCTCCGGCGCGGTTGCTGCCATCGCCGGGGGACTATTCGCCTCGCTGCAATCCTACATTACGCCGGATGCTTTCACCTTCGACCTCTCGGTCTTGTTTTTTATCGCCATTCTGATCGGCGGCCGTGGCTCAATACTTGGGCCCCTGCTGGGCACCATCATTCTGACGGCGCTACCCGAGTTCGCCGCACCGCTGGTGGCGTGGTCGACTTTTCTTTATGCCGTGCTGCTGCTGGTGATCGTGCTCGCCGTCCCGGGCGGCATCGCCGACCTGCTCGATTTCAAGAACCGCCGCCCCCTCGAGCGCCATCGTGAAATACGGCCGCGCCCGGAACTGCTGGCGCAGATCTTGCCGCCGCCGGCGCAGCCGAGCCACATCAAACTCGCCAACCTATCGCTGAGTTTTGGCGGTGTGCGCGCCATCGATGCCGTCGATCTAGAGATCCGCACGGGCGAAGTGCACGGATTGATCGGCCCCAACGGCAGCGGCAAGACCACGACCCTCAACGTGATCTCCGGCTACTATGTCCCCCAGCAAGGGCAAGTGCGCCTGAACGAGGAGATGCTTTCGCCGCGCCCGGCATCCGCACGCGCCAGCCGGCGCATCGCGCGCACCTTTCAAACGCCACGTCTGGTCGGCGCCGCGTCCGTCCTGGAAAACGTCATGATCGGCGCCACCACGGCCGGTCGGGCCAGCTTTGTCGAGTCGCTGCTCGCGCTTCCACGCCAACGTCGCGACGAGGAACAGGCCTACGACGCGGCGATGGCGGCGCTGACCGCGGTTGGCCTCGATCAGCTGGCGTTCGTGCGCGCGGACCGGTTGCAGCACAGCGAACTGCGCTTTGTCGAGATCGCTCGGGCGCTGGTGTTGCGGCCCTACTTCTTGCTGCTGGATGAGCCGGCAGCCGGATTGTCGGTCGATGAGATCAAGCGCCTGGGCACCCTCATCGTCACCATTTCTCGCCAGGGAACGGGGGTGCTCTTGGTTGAGCACCACGCCGACCTGATTTTCGACATCTGTGACCGCGTCACCGTGCTCAATCTCGGAAAGGTGCTTGCGTCCGGAACCCCCGCCGAAATCCGTGGTCATCGCGAGGTCATCAATGCCTACCTCGGCGCCTGATCCGCTTCTGCAAATTACTGGCCTGTCCACCGGCTACGGCAAAATCGGGGTTCTGCACGGCATCGATCTGACCGTCGGACCCGGGGAACTGGTGGCACTTTTGGGCCCCAATGGCGCCGGCAAGAGCACTTTGCTGCGCGCCATCTCGGGTCTGCTGCCGCGCACGGGCCGCGTTCGCTTCGCCGGCAAGGATCTTTCCGCCGCCAGCCCGCGCGACATGGTTGGCGCGGGTCTCGTTCACGTGGTGGAGGGACATCGCGTCTTCACGCACTTGAGCGTATTCGACAACCTGCTGCTCGCCGGCTATGGCATGCCGCGTCGCGAGCGGGAGAGCCAGGTCGAGGAGGCCCTTGCCTTCTTTCCCGAAATTGCAGCCAAGCGTAACGACCGGGCCGTCACCTTATCCGGCGGACAACAACAAATGCTTGCCGTGGCTCAGGGCCTGGTGCGGCAACCGCGGCTGCTGATGCTGGACGAACCCTCCGCCGGTTTATCGCCGGTGCTGGTGGACCGCGTGCTTACGGCCGCCGGACGCCTTCGCGATGGCGGCACGGCGGTATTGCTGGTCGAGCAGTTGATAGAAAAGGCACTCCGCATCGCCGACCGTGTTTATGCGCTGGTGCGGGGCTCAATTGTGCTCGAGGCGGCTGGCAACGAGCCCGATCTGCCTACCCGCTTGGAGCAGGCCTACTTCGGGCACAGCCTGCGCCCGCCGTCCTGAACGGCTCTGCCCGAGCAATGTTGCCGGCATGCCAAAAAGCCTCGTTGGCTCGCCGGCCCGACAAACCTTAGCGGCTGGCGGCGCCGGCATGGGCCAACTGACGCGGTGCCTCGGGGTTCGCCGCAGCCGCCGCGAGCGTCGGGGCAGTGTCGAGGGCTGGCCCGTTGGCGCAAGCGGCCTCAGCCGGCGTCACGCTCTGGCGCAGTTCGGCCATCGGCGAGAGCGCCGATTCCTCGGCGAAGGGGTTTGGCCGCGGACGTGCGACGCCTTCGAAGCGGGCGCCCTCGTCCACGGAAAGGGACTGATAGAAGATTTCGCTTTCCACCCGCGCGGTCTCCTGCAATACCACGCGCGTCGCCCGGATGATGCCCGTGATCTTGCCGCGAATGACGGCCTCTTGCGCGACGATGCCGCCGGTGACGGCCGCGTTCTTGCCGACGATCAACTGCCGGCAGTTGATGTTGCCGCAAAGGTGGCCGTCAATCTCAAGATCGCCTTCGCTCCACAGATCGCCGGTCAATGTCACCGACGCCTCGATCAAGGAGCGGGGCTGCGCCTTGGGAATATTCAATTCCACCTTACAATTGTCGTCCCATTGCAAGGCGCGTGATTGAGGACGCAAGGCGTCCTGCTGTCGGTCGCGGTGTTTGTTGAAATACATTTCACACCCTGTCTGACCTTATGCTCGAGGGATCTTGGGTCGAGAATGTGCAGCGCCCGCCGGAACGAGCCACGCCCCGCTGCCCGCCGAGGGTGCGAACGATCCCTCGGCACGGACGGGATCGGTCCCGGCAAGCCGACGATGTCGCGGCAGCTGATCGCGCAGTGAGCACACTTAGTAGACGTCAAAGGTCGAGCAAACACCTGCGTGGAGGCTGTATTTTGCGCAAAATCATTGTGTAGCATTTGAGCTTGCGAGCTCGCACGCCCAAGCCGGCGCGATGCCTGGAACGGCGGGGCGCCCGCACTTTTTGCGGCCGCGAACGGGCCTGCGGGCGGCCATATGCGGCCGCGTACAAATCCGATAAAGTCAACCGACATCGCATAGATGGCTCACCCGTAGTTCGGTCGTTGGAGTTCAGTTGTGGGCGAACCGAAAAACCCGGCGCAGGCGAAGCTTCGCGACTGGCCGATGTTTCAAAGCGCCGCCAGGACCGGCAGCAAGCTGAGCGACGGTCGGCCGCTGCCGAAGATTTCCGAGCTCTTGGTCGCGCACCTTGCCGGCACGGCCGAAGAAAAGCTGAGCTGGCTGGTGGCGCAAAAAACGGCGGGGAAGCTTGACGGCGACGACCCAGACGAGGTCGCCGAAGCCCAGGCGCTGTTGGCCATGTTGGCGCGGCTTGCGCACACCAAAGCCCGCAAGCAACACTTGAACGACCTGCTCGATGAGGGATTGAAGGCGACCTTCCCGGCCAGCGATCCGATCGCGGTTGGCCATTTCACCGGGGCGGAGGTGTTGCCTTCCCGGTGACACCTTGCCGAGGAGGTGCTAGCAGCACCTTGCCGGCGTGAGGGTCCAGCCGCGTAAACGGCAAGGCGCACCGCCGTGCAGTGAGCTTAGCTGAACCGCTCAGTCAATCCCGGACGCACACTAACGACCGCCTTTGCAGCTGGCATAATCCTATCGACAAAGCCAATTTTGCGGACGACCATGCGCCAAAGAGAACCGATCGACCAGGAGGAAGGGATGGTCCGGCGCATCATTGACATCTCGGTGCCGCTGCAAAGCGATATCGCCTCCGACCCGCCGGGCACCGAGCCCAAGATCGCCTATTTCGATCACCAACAAAGTGCCGCGCAGGTCTGCAGTTTTTTTCCGGGCCTCAGCCCATCCGACCTGCCGGACGGCGAGGGTTGGGCGGTCGAGCGCATCGACATTTCCACCCACAATGGCACGCACCTCGACGCCCCATGGCACTTCGCCTCGACCATGGACAACGGCAAGCGCGCCATCACCATCGATGAGGTGCCGCTGGACTGGTGTTTTCAGCCGGGCGTGAAGCTCGACTTCCGTCACTTTCAGGATGGTTATGTCGCCACGGCAAACGATGTGGCGGCCGAACTTAAGCGCATTGGGCACGAGCTGTGCCCGCTCGACATTGTCGTGGTCAACACCTCGGCCGGCAGGCGCTATGGCGAGCCCGACTACCTGCCGACCGGTTGCGGCATGGGCCGGGAGGCAACGCTCTACCTGACCTCGCGCGGCGTCAAAATCACAGGCACCGACGCCTGGTCGTGGGACGCCCCCTTCGTGCACACCGCCAAGAAATTCGCCGCCACGAAAAATGCGCAGCTGATCTGGGAGGGTCACAAATCTGGCCGCGAGATTGGCTATTGTCACATCGAGAAGCTGCACAACCTCGAGGTCTTGCCGCCGCACGGGTTCATGGTCGCCTGCTTCCCCGTCAAAATCAAAGCCGCCTCCGCCGGCTGGACCCGGGCTGTCGCCATTATCGAGGCGTGAGCGGACAGGCGGGCGTTGAGGGCGCCCGAGGCCAAGTGCCGAGACCGTCGCTCGGCCGCGGCAAGGAAGCGCGCGGCCCGCGCGGCCGCTTCTTTTTTGAGACTTGTGTTTGCGGCCGGCGCGGACGCCCGGGCGCAGGCGCGGCGCACCCGATCCGGGATCGGGAACTAACACCGCCGAGCGCGTTTCCAAGCGCGGTCTAGGCCGTGAAACCCCATGCGCTCACGGCAGCCGAGCCCATGGGCGCCTTTTGCCACGAACCGAGCTGGATGATCGCGGGACCAGACTGCTGGTGCGATCGGGTCGGATGGATCCCCTCCGTCTCGCCGCCTTTGCGCATGGGCTTTTGCTCTGCGGCCTGATCATCGCATACTGATATATTGACCGGCCCGGTGCCCTGGGCGCCATCATCGCCATTCAAATCACCCAGCTGGCAGGGCAGCTGCCGACCTATGCATCATCGTGGCGACCCTTTTCTGGACGCTGTTGTGGGGGCCTGTTGGCCTGCTGCTGGCTACGCCGTTGACCGTGTGTCTGGTGGTGCTTGGCCGCCACATCGAAACGTTGCAGTTCGCTGGTGATGGTACGGAAGCCGCCGACATGGCTGAACAGGGACTGCGGGACCGGGCCCTGTCCGCCTACTACGATGCGATGCCGATGCGAGCTCTCGCCCTGGCGCACAGCGATGCGGCGCACGGAAAGTTGACGCACGAAAGCGCGGGGTGTCCACGCGCGTACAGCCGTTTGCCGATGTGGTGTCGGCAAAATCCTTCAAGATCGATACGCTCGACGCCCCGCTGGTTTGCCTCTCCTACTTCGGTGCCCTCGGCAGTCCGGCGCATGTGCGCTATCTGATCCGCCGCCTGCGCCGCGTCATGCCCACGGCGCGTTTCCTTGCAGGTTTTTGGATGCTCGCCGAACAAGCGAGCAAAAGTGGAGGAGCGGCGAACGGCGGTCGGCGCCGACCTCGTTGCCACCTCGCTTGCGCAAGCCTTGGCAAGCTGTATCGCGCAAGCGCAAGGCAACGAAGCTGTGCCAACGGAGACACCAAGGCCTGCTGCTCCCGGGCAAGAGCTATCGGGGGCGCTGGCCTGAGCGCTGCGGCATCCTTCGGGGGATCATCGGGCTCAGAGGTTACCCAAGTAGGGCGCGCCCGTTGAGCTTTGGCCGCGCAGTTGCTAAGAACCTGCGAGGCGAATGGCGCACGCTGCCCGCAGGCACGGCCCCCGATTAGTTGCGGGCGGGTGGCAGCGCGGCCCCGAAGGGTGCTTCAGGTCCGGGTGAGCGCATCCAGGATCGCACAATCTCCGATCTCGTCCCCGCGGCATTGCGACGCCAGCTCGCTCAGAACGCGTTCGAGGCGCTTCAAATCCTTCACGCGGCGCCGGATGTCGGCAATGTGCTGTTCGGTGATGGTCTTGACCCTGGCGCACGTCATGCGGCGGCCACCGCTAAGGCCAAGGAGCTCGCGGACCTGGTCAAGTGAGAAGCCCAGCTGGCGCGAGCGCCGAATGAACACCAAGCGCTGCGTGTGCTCCTTGGCATAGAGCCTGTGCCCGCCGGCGCTACGCGGCGGATTTGGCAGGATGCCGATGCGTTCGTAGTAGCGAATGGTCTCGATGTTCACCTCGGTTCGCTCGGACAGCGCGCCGATGGTCAGTCGCGGATTTGTGTTCATGCTTTGGCTTATATCCGTAGTCGCTCCAGGGTCTGAACCTAGCGATGATTTGTACAGCATGCTAGACCAGTTCGCCGTTGCGGGCACCGATGGAACTTTCCTCGGTCATCAGCCGTCCCCCAATGCGGGCGGGCCGGGCAGTGGCTGCCACCGCCTACCCGCGGGTAGGTGTACGGGCGTTGCCGCGTTGAATTGTGGAAGCGCGTCAAACGTTGCGTTTTCCGCCCCGATGGCCCGGTTAGCTGCCCTTCGGCAGAGGAGGAGCCGTCTGGAAGGCGAAAATGGGATTGGGTCAATAGCGATGGAGTGACTATGACGCCCGAGGACTTTGCCGCGAAAGTCGAAGAACTGCGCGCGGCCATCGCCGATAAGATTGCCGACCTGGAGGAAAACCCGATATGGGGCAATGAAGACGGTCGCCAAGAGGTGATCCAGGCGCTGGATGAGCTCGTTGTGCAAGCGCAAGCGCTGAATGAACTGTTGCAACAGGACGTTGACGAGGGTGAAGGCGCTGGCGAGGAGCCCTAGGCGCAAAGACCAACCGCACCGGCAAGGATGAAACGCCCCCTCGGTCGACCCGCACCCGCCCGGCCGCCGCGCGCTCCGAGGCAAACGTGCAAGGGAAAAAATGGGGCGCCTGTCCCGGGGGACTTTGGGACGCCCCCAAAGTATTGGCCAACTCGAGAAGAGAGTTCTGCGCTCGTCACGGCTATAACGCGGGCGACCAAAAAATATTCCGTTCGAGGCTCCGCCGTAAGGCAACGCTCGGGTCGTCCTCCCGTGCTAGGCTTGCAGCTGTAGCCGCTCCAGGTCTTAGGCTAGGGATGCTACAACGATCTGCCTGCGGCGATGGCAGATCGCCGCCCGGCAGGGCAGCACCGGCCCGCACAAGGCGCGTGGGCCGGCCGATTAGGGGTCGCCGGGTCGAGATTGTTCGGTAGTTTTGCCGCATGCCCATCTACTTTATACACGTTGTGCAGGGAGGCAGGCGCGCCAAGGACAAGGAGGGCAAATGCTTCCCCGGTCTCAGGGCAGCCGAGCAGGAAGCCGTCAAGGCCGCGCGCGAGATGGCGGCGCAAAGAGTGCGCGCCGGCAAGGTGTTGGACCTTGCTAGCCGGCTTGAAATCGTCGACGCCGACGGCAAGCTGGCCGCGGTGGTGACGTTCAAGGCAGCGATCCCGCTCAGCAACGCCGATTAGATACCCCAACTCGCGGGGCGGGCTGGCAATTGGCCGTTTCAGAGCCAAGTCAGCTTGCGCTCGTAGCTTTGCTCGAAGCTCTCGATCTTATGGGCAAGGCCAAGGGTGAAGGCAACCTCGTCGGCTCCCGCCAGCAGGCATTCCTTACGAAAAGGGTCGATCGCAAAGGCGTGCGTGACCCCATCCGGGCCCATAACCCACTGCTGCTCGAGGTCGACGCCAAGGTTGAGCCCTGGAGCGTGCTGCAAGGCGCCAATCAGATCCGCTGCCGACTGGGCCGGCAGCTGCACCGGCAGCAAGCCGTTTTGCATACAGTTGTTGAAAAAAATATCACCGAAGCTCGGCGCCACCACACACCTGATACCGTAGTCGTAGAGGGCCCAGACGGCGTGCTCGCGCGAGGAGCCGCAGCCAAAATTGCGCTCGGCGACCAGAATGCGCGCGGCGCCATATTCGGGACGGTTCAGCACGAACTGCGGCTTCGGCGCACCTTTATCGTCGAAGCGCAAGTCATGGAACAAGAGATGTCCCCAGCCGTCGGGGCGTTTGCGCCATAAAAAGCGCGCCGGAATGATTTGATCCGTGTCGACATTCGGTATCGGCAGGGGCGCCGCGACGGCAGCAAGGGGCTTGAACGGCTCCATCTCATGGCCTCATCAACTGGCGCACGTCGGTGAGCTTACCGGTCACCGCGGCAGCCGCCGCCATCGGCGGGCTCAGCAGATGAGTGCGGGCACCCTTGCCTTGGCGGCCGACGAAATTGCGGTTGGAGGTGGAGGCGCAGCGGTCACCCGGCGCCACCAAATCGCCGTTCATGCCGACACACATCGAGCAACCGGGCTCGCGCCATTCGAAACCTGCACGCCGGAAGATGAGGTCTAGCCCCTCGGCTTCGGCTTGGGCCTTCACCAAACCGGAGCCGGGCACCACCATGCTCGGCACGACGGCGCGCCGACCGTCCGCGATCTTTGCCGCCGCCCGCAGATCCTCAATCCGGCTATTCGTACAGGAGCCGATGAAAACCCGGTTGACGCTAATCTCCGAGAGTGGGCTGCCTGGCGTTAGCCCCATATAGGCAAGGGCTGATTGCATGGCCTGGCGAGAGTTGGCATCGGACGCGGCGGCGGGGTCGGGAACCACGTCGGTGATCGGTGCCGCCGCCGCGGGGCTAGTGCCCCAGGTCACCATGGGCGCTATCTGGGCCGCGTCGAGATGGGCTTCGCGATCGAATTCGGCTCCGTCCTGCGATGGCAGAGTTTTCCAAACCGCCAAGGCCTTATCCCAATCGGCGCCCTTGGGCGCATAGGGCCTGCCTTGCAGGTACTGGTAGGTTGTATCGTCCGGCGCCACCATGCCGGCGCGAGCCCCGGCCTCGATCGACATGTTGCAGATGGTCAATCGACCCTCGAGGCTGAGGCTGCGAATGGCCGAACCTGCGTACTCTATGACGTGCCCGCTACCACCGCCGGCGCCGATGTTAGCAATGATGGCCAAGATGACGTCCTTGGCGTGCACGCCCGGCGCCAGCACACCATCGACGCTGACACGCATGTTCTTGGCCTTGCTCTGCCATAGCGCTTGGGTTGCCAAGACATGGGCAACTTCCGAGGCCCCGATGCCGAAGGCGAGCGCGCCGACCGCACCGTGCGTGGCCGTATGGCTATCGCCGCAAACGATGATCATGCCGGGTTGGCTCAAACCCTGCTCGGGGCCGACCACGTGAACGATGCCTTGCCGCCGGTCCTGTAAGCCAAACAGGGTCACGCCGCTCGCGCGCGTATGCGCTTCGAGGTCCTCGACCATGGAGCGGCGGCTCGGCTCGTTGATCGCGGCCAGGTCGCGCCCAAGCGTCGATACGTAGTGGTCCGGCGTGGCGAAGGTCCGATCGGGACGGCGCACCTTCAGATTGCGTTGTTTGAGCATCCGGAAGGCATTGCTGGATCCGTCGTGAACCAAGTGCCGGTCGATGTGGAGCAGGGTCGCACCATCGGGACGCGTCTCCACCGCGTGGGCGGACCAGATCTTGTCGAACATCGTCGCAGGTTCGGCCTGCATGGCTTACCGTCCTATTCCGCGGCCTGCGAGCGTTTCGATCCGGTCGCTGCGGGAGTGCGAAACCGCTCGCTGACGGCGTCCCACTGCTCGGCGCCCATGCGGCGGAATGCATCCCCTACCGTCATCTGCGTACTAAGGACGGGATGGCGGCCGCGCGCCTTCAGCTCCGCCAACATGGCATCGCACAC
>Ga0070695_100000345_pt1 | contig 23795 bp, 15 predicted proteins | sample KBSK1252metaG_FD_65471 | JGI IMG/M metagenome (GOLD analysis project Ga0070695, IMG submission 65471) | Corn, switchgrass and miscanthus rhizosphere microbial communities from Kellogg Biological Station, Michigan, USA - KBS K1-25-2 metaG | ecosystem: Host-associated > Plants > Roots >...
CCGGCATCTCCCAGGACCACGCGATGAAGCCGTCCCACGTCCCGTTGCCGTCCCATGCCGCCGCGCATTCCAGCAGACGCCACTGCCCGTCCCGCACCACCGGCTGGGCCAGCACGGTGCGCAGCTTGCCGTAGAACCGCTCGATCGTCGCGTCCACCGTCTCCCTCGGCGCGCGGACCAGGTGCGGCGAGATCCGCTTCGTGCGGCCCTCGAACTGGCCCTGGTGGAAGAAGCGCAGGCCCGGCGAGAGAAAGGTGACGATCGCGGCGGCCTCCCGCATGCCCGTGGGAAAGCTCGCGGCCGCGCGCGGCTCGTCGTGGTTTTCCATGAACCGCGCCAGCCGGATCTGGTAGTCGAGGCCGGCGCACAGGTGCTCGCGCACCGGGCGCGCGTGCCCCTCCCGCAGGCGGTCGTAGAGCCGCTTGTCGTAGGCGTAGTCGAAGCCCTGCTGGAGCATGGTCCACTCGAGATCCCAGTACACCTCGGCCATGAAGCGGAATCCGGGCGCGCGCTCCCGCACCCGCCGCGTCGCCTCCGGCCAGAAGAGCGGCGCGCGCCGGCCCCACGTGCGCTCGAAGACGTCGGGGAGCGCCAGCATCGCCATGTCGCAGCGTACCCCGTCGCACTGGCCGCCGATCTTCAGCAGGTCGCCGATCATCGCGGCCTGGGTGGCCGGATTGGAATAGTCGAGCTGCAGCGTGTCCGGCCAGCCGTCGAAGTAGGGGTCGCGTCCGTGGGCGATGATCATCGTCCCGCGCTTCCGCTGGACCCGGATGTAGTTCTGCGGCGCCTTGTCGAGATCCGCCTCGCTTCCCGCGACGTAGTACTCCGGGTGGTCCTCGACCCAGGGATGGTCGAGGGCGGTGTGATTCGGAACGAAATCCAGCATGAGCCGGAGGCCGCGCGCCCTGAGCCGCTCACGCATCCGCGCCAGCGCCGCGTCGCCGCCCAGAGCGGGCGACACCGTGTAGCCGGTGATGGCGAAGCCGGAGCCGGCGATGTCCTCCTCGCGGAGATCGGCCAGCGTGGCCTGGAACTCGCGGCGCCACTCGGGGTTCTCGCGCGAGATCCGCCGGCCCGCCGGGCCCGTGCTCCACACGCTGAGCAGCCAGATCCAGTCGGCGCCCAGGCCGGCCAGGCGATCCAGCTCGGTGTCCGGCACGTCGTCCAGCGTGGCGGGCCGGCCCCGCGAGCGCGACAGGTCGGTCAGCCAGACGCGCGTGTTGATCTGATAGAGCGCGGGGTGCCGCGGCGCGCCCACGTCACGTGCTCCGCGCCGCGGGGGCGCGCGCGGCGCGATTGCGGGACGCCGGCTCCGTCTCCAGCACCCCGGCCACCTTGCCCTGGTCGAGGAACTCGGCGCTGGTGCTGGTGGCGAAGAGATGCAGGCCCCGCGCAATGAGGCCGGTCCACCCGGTCTGGTGGCTCGCGCCGAGCCCCGCGCCGTTGTCGCCGTGGAAGTACTCGTAGAAGAGGAGGAGGTCGCGCCAGTGCGGGTCGTCCTGGAACTTGCGCGCGCCGCCGTACACCGGCCGCCGCCCGGTCGCGTCGCGGAGGAAGATGCTGGCCAGGCGCCCCGAGATCTCCTCGGCCACCCCGTACAGGTTCATCTTCCGTCCCGAGCCGGTCGGGCACTCGATGGTGAACGCGTCACCGTAGTACATGTGGTACTGCAGCAGGGCCCGGATGATCAGCCCGTTCACCGGCATCCAGATCGGCCCGCGCCAGTTGGAGTTGCCCCCGAACATCCCGCTGTCGGATTCGGCGGGCAGGTACGACACCCGGTACTCCTGGCCGCCGCTGCGGAACACGTACGGGTGCTCGGCGTGATAGCGCGACAGGGCCCGGATGCCGTACGGGCTGAGGAACTCCTTCTCGTCGAGCATGGTCTGAAGGACGCGCCGCAGCCGCGTCTCGTCCAGCACCGCGCCGAGGCGCCGGCCCCCGTGGCCGGTCTTGAGCGGGTCGTGGATGAAGGCGCGCAGCTCCTCGCGCTTCTTGAAGAAGCGCTGCACCTGGGCGGTCAGCTGCGGCTGCCGCTCGAGATAGCCGCCCTCGAAGACGGTGACCGCGCACAGGGGCAGCAGCCCGACCATCGAGCGCACTTTCAGGCGCTCGGCCCGGCCGTCGGGCAACCGGAGGACGTCGTAGAAGAAGCCGTCCTCCTCGTCCCACATCCCCGCCCCCTCGCCGGCCCGCATCAGGGCGTTGGCGATCCACAGGAAGTGCTCGATGAACTTCAGGGCCATGTCGAGATACGCGGGCTTGTGGACGGATAGCTCCGTGGCGATCTCGATCATGTTCTGGCAGAACAGCGCCATCCACGCGGTGCCGTCCGCCTGCTCCAGGTAGCCGCCGGTGGGCAGCGGCGCGCTCCGGTCGAACACCCCGATGTTGTCGAGGCCCAGGAAGCCGCCCTCGAACGCGCTGTTGCCGTCGCGGTCCTTGCGGTTCACCCACCAGGTGAAATTCATCGCCAGCTTCTGGAAGGCGCGCTCCAGCCAGTCCACGTCGCCCGCGCCCCGTCGGACGCGCTCGAGCGTGTAGGTGAAGATGGTGGACCAGGCGTGCACCGGCGGATTGACGTCGCCGAAGTTCCACTCGTAGGCGGGCAGCTGGCCGCTGGGATGCTGGTAGGGCGATTCGAGCATCAGATCCAGCTGCTGCTTGCCGAAGTCCTCGTCCACCAGGGTCAGGGCGATGACGTGGAAGGCCAGGTCCCAGGCCGCGTACCAGGGGTACTCCCACTTGTCCGGCATCGAGATGACGTCGGCGTTGTACACGTGGTGCCACTGCGCGTTGCGGGGCAGATCGCCGCTCGGCAGCCGGAACGGGTCGACGTTCCGCTCCGCGAGCCAGCGATCGACGTCGTAGTAGTAGAACTGCTTGGACCAGAGCATGCCGGCCAGCGCCTGGCGCATCACGTTGGCCTCGTCGGCGTCGAGCGCCTTCGGGATCACCGTGGCGTAGAAGTCGTCCGCCTCCTTCCGGCGCGCCACGAAGGTGGCGTCGAACCCGCGGCCGAACGGATCCGCGGCCGCCCCGCCCTGAAGCCTGAGGCGGACCGTGCGCGACTGGCCCGCGCCCACCGTGAGCTCGTACTGGGCGGAGGCCTTCGTGCCCTGCTGCTCGGGGTTCACCGACTCCCGGCGCCCGTGGACGACGTAGCTGTCGATCCCGTCCTTCACGAAGGGCGTGGCGTTCGCGGTGTGGAGCAGGCGCTCGGCGTTGGTCTCGTTCTCGGTGAAGAGGAGCGGGACGGCGCCCTCGCAGGACAGCACGTACTCCCCGAGGTCGGGATGCGAGGCGCCGACCACGCCCGGCGCGGTCTGGCGGAGGACCGGACGCGCGGTCGCGTCGTCCCCCGACCAGGTGTTGCGGAACCAGAGCGTCGGCAGCACGGTCAGGGCCGCCGGCTCGGGGCCGCGATTCTCGACGGTGATCTGGACCAGGAGGTCGCGCGGCGCCGCCTTGGCGTACTCGACGAAGACGTCGAAATACCGGTCGCCGTCGAACACGCGCGTGTCGAGCAGCTCGTACTCGAGGTCGGCGCGGGTGCGACGCCGGTTGGTCTCCACCAGGTCCCGGTAGGGAAAGGCGGCCTGCGGATACTTGTACAGGTACTTCATGTAGGAGTGGGTCGGCGTCGAGTCCAGGTAGAAGTAGTACTCCTTGACGTCCTCGCCGTGGTTGCCCTCGCTGTTGGTCAGCCCGAACAGCCGCTCCTTGAGGATCGGGTCCTTGCCGTTCCAGAGGGCCAGGGCGAAGCAGAGCAGCTGCCGGTCGTCCGAGATCCCGCCGAGACCGTCCTCACCCCAGCGGTAGGCACGCGAGCGGGCCTGATCGTGGCTCAGGTAGTTCCACGCATCCCCGTTCGGGCTGTAATCCTCCCGCACGGTGCCCCACTGCCGCTCCGAGAGGTAGGGTCCCCACTGCTTCCACGGCGCTTGGCCGGCTCGGGCCTCTTCCAGACGCTGACGCTCGGCATCCATGGCGGCTCCTCACGATTCGCGGACGTGACGCACGCGAGTCGGAATGACCCGGCGCGCCGGCCCGGCGCGTCGAGTGAACCACACTTCGAGGGCGCCTGCACCCGTCGGCCGGGGTTCATTCACCGGCCGCGGCGCGGTCGACGAACCACACGATCTCTCCGCACGGCCGCACGCGCGCGGCGGGAGCCCGGCGATCGCCCGATCGGATCGCCCGGAAGATGGCCGTCTTCTCGCGCCCCGTCACCAGGAAGGCCACGTGTCGACTGCTGTCGATGGCGGGGTAGGTCAGCGTGATACGCACCTCGGGCCGGCCGTGGGAGACCGCGGCCACCCAGCGCGCGCGCTCCTCCAGCACCGGCTCGCCGGGCAGCAGCGAGGCGGTATGGCCGTCGGGGCCGAGGCCCAGCAACGTCACGTCGAAGAGCGGCCGCGCCGGATCGAGGACGGTCGCGCCGTAGGCGGTCTGGAGCGTCGCCTCGTAGCGCCGGGCCGCGTCCTCGGGACGTCCGTCGGTCGGGATCGGATGGACGTTCTGAGGCGGCACCGGCGCGCGGTCGAGCATCGCCTCGCGCGTCATCAGGTAGTTGCTGTCGGGATGGTCGTGGGGCACGAAGCGCTCGTCGCCCCAGTACCAGTCCACCTCGGACCAGGGAACGCGGTCCCGGAACTCGTCGGAGGCGAGGAGCCCGAACAGGGCCTTCGGGGTCGAGCCGCCCGAGAGGGAGACCCGGAATGGGCGCGCCCCCGACCGCGCGGTCGTGGTCATCCACTCCGCCACGTGACGCGCCAGCGCCGGGGGATCCGGCAGGACCTCCACGCGCCCGATCGCCTCACCCAACGCGCGCCTATCCGGTCGAGCCGAGGACGAAGCGCTCCATGGCCTTGGCGAAGCCCTCGTCGTCGTAAGAATCGGTGACCGCGGAGGCCTGCCGCTTCACCGCGTCGGAGGCATTGCCCATGGCGATGCTGAAGCCGGACGGCTCGAACATCGCCACGTCGTTCGGCTGATCGCCGATGGTGGCGATCTCGCCGGCCGGCACGCGCAGGGTCTGCGAGAGATACGCGAGCACCGCGCCCTTGTTCGCCTGCTTGCTGGTGATGTCGAGATAGTACGGCTGCGACCGGCTGGCGGTTGCCCGCGACCCGAACGCGGCCTGGGCGTCGGCCTCGCAGCGCTGCACGCGGTCGTGGTCGTCGCTGACCCCGACGATCTTGGCGACCTCGCTCAGCGCGCCGTCGAGATCCGCGACCACCGTCGGCTCGAACTTCACGGTCCACGCCTCGCGCGCGACGTGCGGCGCCGCCGCCCTGGTGATCAGCCAGTCGTTGCCGCGGTAGAGCCACGGGTCGAGGCCGTGAGAGCGGATGAGATCGATCGCCTCGTGGGCCACGTCCTCCGGCACGGTGTGCCGGGCCAGGATCGTCAGGTGGCGATCGACGAACAGCCCGCCGTTGAAGCCGGCGATCGGGGTGTCGATCTCGAGCGGGTCGAACAGCATGGCCATGCCGAGCGGCGGCCGGCCGCTGGTGATGGCGAAGCGGATGCCGGCCTTGCGCAGCGCCCGTACCGCCGCGCGGGCCCGCTCGGTGAGCACCTTGTCGCGGTCGACCAGGGTGCCGTCCACGTCGGCGAGCACCAGCGAGATCTTCCTCCGGTCGCCCACGCCCCTACTCCAGCGCCCGCCAGGCGCGGCCGTCACGGGCCAGCAGCTCGTCCGCCGCGGCGGGCCCCGCGCTGCCCGAGGCGTAGTTGGGGAAGTCGCGCGGCGGGTTCGCGGCCCAGGCGTCGAGGATCGGCTGCACTGCCCGCCAGCCCGCCTCGATGTTGTCGGCGCGCTGGAACAGCGTGGCGTCGCCGGTCATGCAGTCGTACAGCAGCGTCTCGTAGCCGGTGCCGGACGCCAGCTTGAAGTGGGTCTTGTAGCAGAAGTCCATCGCCACCGTGCTGAGCTTCACGGTCGGGCCGGGCCGCTTGGCCGCGAACTGCAGCGCGATGCCCTCTTCCGGCTGGATGCGGAGGATCATCCAGTTGGGATGCAGGCGCTCGACGTGGGTGCCCCGGAACAGCGCATACGGCGCCTGGTGGAAGCGGATGGCCACCTCGGTCCACCGCCGCTCCAGGTGCTTGCCGGTGCGCAGGTAGAACGGCACGCCGGCCCACCGCCAGTTGTCGATCTGGAGCTTGCAGGCCACGTAGGTCTCGGTGCTCGAGTCGGCCGCCACGTCGGGCTCCTCGCGGTACGCGCGCTCGGGCTGGCCCAGGACGGTGCCCGCGCCATACTGGCCGCGCACCGCGTTCCGCAGGGCGGCCGCGGGCCCGAGCGGCAGGATGGCCTCGAGGACCTCGGCCTTCTTGGTCCGCACCGCGTCGGCGTCGAAGGAGATGGGCGGCTCCATCGCGGTCATGGCCAGCAGCTGGAACATGTGATTGGGCACCATGTCGCGCAGCGCCCCGGTGCGCTCGTAGAACTTGCCCCGGTGCTCGACGCCCACCGTCTCCGCCGCGGTGATCTGGACGTGATCGATGTGCTGGCGGTTCCACAGCGGCTCGAAGAGGCCGTTGGCGAAGCGCAGCGCCATGATGTTCTGGACCGTTTCCTTGCCGAGGAAGTGGTCGATCCGGTAGATCTGGGGCTCCTGCAGCGTCTTGCGGATCTGGGTGTTGAGCGCGATGGCCGAGGGCACGTCGTGGCCGAACGGCTTCTCGATCACCACCCGGCGCCACCGTCCGTCGCGCTCGTGGGTGAGATCGGCGGAGCCGAGGCCGGCCACCGCGGTGGCGAAGAAGCGGTCCGCGATCGCGAGGTAGAAGAGATGGTTGCCCGCGGTGCCGGCCGTGCGGTCCAGCTCGGCCAGGTGCTCGCCGAGGCGGCGGTAGGTGTCGGGCGCGTTGAGATCGCCCTGCAGGTAGCTCATCCGGTCCGTCAGCCAGCGCCAGGCGCGCTCATCGAGGTGGTCCACCTGGAACTCCCCGTCGCGGCCCACGAAGCCCTTCATCGTCTCCGTGAGGCCGGCGCGCCAGTCCTCCACCGTCTGCGCGGCCAGGTCGAGGCCGACGAGCCGGAACGGCTCGGGCAGCCGCCCGGCCTTGACCAGGTTGTAGAGCGCGGGCACCACCAGGCGCCGGGTCAGGTCGCCGGCCGCGCCGAAGATCACCATCGCGCACGGCGGCGCGAGCGGTACCTGGTCGGCCTCGTCCTCGCGGTCGGCCGTTCTCGCGCGCGGCGGCTTGCCTGCGGTCTTGCCCATGCCGTCTCCCTCCCGGCCGCTCCCGCGGCCCTCGATCATCCGCGTCCCAGCAGCTCCAGGGCCTCCGCCACCACGCGCTCGGGCTCGAAGCCGAACTTGCGCTGCAGCTCCTTGAGCGGAGCCGACGCGCCGAAGGTCTTCATGCCGATCACCCGGCCGCCGGGGCCGACGTAGCGGTCCCAACCTAGCACCGACCCCTGCTCCACCGCGAGGCGCGCCGTCACCGCGGCCGGCAACACCTGCTCTCGATAGGACGCCGGCTGATGCTCGAACAGATCCCAGGAGGGCATCGACACGATCCGCGCGCGAACGCCCCGCTCGGTCAAACGCTCGTAGGCGTCCACGATCAGCGCGACTTCGCTGCCCGAGGCGATGAGGATGATCTCGGGCGCGCCGCCCGGAGCGTCGGCCATGACGTAGGCCCCGCGGGCCAGCCCGGCCGCCGACGCGTACTTGGCGCGATCGAACGTCGGTAGCGGCTGGCGCGAGAGCGCGAGGACCGCCGGCTCGTGGCGCAGCGGCATGACGAGGCGATACGCCTCGACCACCTCGTTGGCGTCCGCGGGGCGCAGCACCACCAGGCCGGGAATCGCGCGAAGCGAGACGAGCTGCTCCACCGGCTGGTGGGTCGGCCCGTCCTCGCCGTCGCCCATCGCGTCGTGGGTGAGCACGAAGATGACCGGCAGCTCCATGAGCGCGGCGAGCCGGATGGCCGGCCGCGCGTAGTCGCTGAAGATGACGAAGGTCGACCCGAACGGGCGCAGCTTCGAGAGCGAGAGCCCGTTGACGATCGCGGCCATGGCGTGCTCACGCACGCCGAAGTGGAGATTCCGGCCGCCCGGGCTGTCCGCCTCGAAGTCCCCCGCGCCCGGGAATCCGAGCGTCGTGCGCGTCGAGGGGGCGAGGTCGGCCGAGCCGCCCAGAAGCCACGGCACGTGTCGGGCGAGCGCGTTCAGCGCCTGTCCGGAGGCGTCGCGTCCGGCGAGGCCCTTGGGATCGGCGGGGAAGCTCGGCAGGTCGCGGTCCCAGCCGTCGGGCAGCTCGCGCCGCTGCATCCGATCGATCTCGGCGGCGAGGTCGGGATACTTCTCGCGATAGGCGGTCAGGCGCTCCTCCCAGCGGCGCCGGGCCAGGGCTCCGCGCGCGCCGATCCCGGCGTCGAAGTGCTCGCGCACGCCGTCGGGCACCAGGAACTTCGCGTCCTCGGGCCAGCCGTAGGCCCGCTTGGCGAGCCGCACCTCGTCCTCGCCGAGCGGCTCGCCGTGCGCGGCGGCGGTGTCCACCTTGTGGGGAGCGCCGTAGCCGATGTGGCTGTCCAGCACGATCAGGGTCGGCCGGCCGCGCGTCTCGCGGAACACGGTCAGCGCGTCCTCGATGCGCGCGCGATCGTTGGCATCGCTCACCCGCAGCACGTTCCAGCGGTACGCGAGGAAGCGAGCCGCCACGTCCTCGGTGAAGGTGATGCCGGTCGGGCCCTCGATGGAGATGTGGTTGTTGTCGTAGATCCAGCACAGGTCGTCGAGGCCCAGATGCCCGGCCAGCGAGGCCGCCTCCGAGCCGACGCCTTCCATCAGGTCGCCGTCGCCGCACACCGCGTAGATGCGGTAGTCGAAGACGTCGAAGCCGAGCTGGTTGTAGCGGGCCGCGAGCCACTTCCGCGCAATGGCCATGCCGACGCTGTTGGCGATGCCCTGCCCCAGCGGGCCGGTCGTCGTCTCCACGCCCGAGACCCAGTGGTATTCGGGATGTCCCGGGGCCTTGCTCCCGAGCTGACGGAAGCGGCGGATGTCGTCCAGCGTCACCGACGGCCGGCCCAGGCGCTCGTATTCGGCGTTCACCGCCACCGTGCCGGTCAGGTACAGCAGCGACCAGAGCAGCATCGAGGCATGCCCGTTCGAGAGGACGAAGCGATCGCGATCGGGCCAGATCGGGTCCTTCGGGTCGAAGCGGAGCACGCGGTTCCAGATCGTGTAGACCAGCGGGGCCAGCGCCATCGGCGTACCGGGGTGGCCGGACTTCGCCTGCTGGACCGCGTCGATGGAGAGCGTCCGGATCGTGTCGATCGCCAGCTGATCCGGGTCCGGGCTGCCGATCGCCGGCGGCATGGCTCAGCCCTCCCGGACCACGGCGAGACGCCGGCCTTCGAACAGGTCCACGAACTCGTGATAGCGTCTCGCGATCTCGGCCACCGCCTGCTCCCGCGTGGCCGTGCCGGCTCGCCACGCCACCAGCGGCTGCCAGAAATCGGTGCGACCCACCGCGAAGCCGACGAAGCCGGGCACGCCCGCGGCGACGCCGAGCCAGTCCCGCACCTTCTGCTCGTCCGCGCCGCGGCCCAGCACGATGCAGCCGACGCGCTCGCGCCCCTCGCCGCGCGCCGCCCGGACCACCGCCTGGCAATCCGCCCGGCGATCGAGCCCTTCCACCTTCCACAGGTCCGGCTCCACGCCGGCCTCCTGCAGCTCGCGGATGGCCTCGACCATCAGCCGGGGTCTCAGCTCCAGATCGTACGTCGTGCGGTCGCCGCCGAGCCGCTCGAGCTGGGCCGGCTCGGCCGGCACCAGCAGCTCGAACATGAAGCGGCTCCGATCCCGCGCGGCGAGAAAGTCGGAGAGGCGCTTCAACCGGCCGGCCTGCCGGCGGTTCAGCGCCCGATCGCCGGCCGGATTGTAGCGGACCAGCACCTTGCAGAAGGTGGGATCGAAGGCCTCGACGTGACGGCCGAATTCCTCGCCGTACTCGAACTCGAACTCGGCCTGCCCGCTCTTCTCGGCCGGGCACGCGGTGATGACGCCGTCGGCAGCCGCGTCACGCAGGATGGCGGCGCCGAACTGCTCGTCCACCAGGATGCCCGCCTTCTCACGGGGCACACCGGCGGCCAGGGCCGCCCGGAAGCCGTCGTAGACGAGACGCTTCGCCGAGGCGATCTCGGCGGTCTGCGCGGGGCCGAGCGGCGGCTCCCAGCCGAAGAGCTTGGTCTCGAACGACTCCCGATGATCGAACGGCAGGATGTAGAGCGGGCGGTCGTAGCCTCGAGGCATCGATCAACTCCTTTCAGGCAACCTCTTTCAGAGCGCGCCCTCCTCTTATTGTGACGCCCGGAGGCCGCGCCCATGCGCGAACCGCGAAATTTGCGCAAGAATCGCGAAGTCGCTTCCGGCGCGGCGGCCGCCGTGCGGCCCTCGCGGTTTCGGGCTATGCTGGCCCCGCGGTTTTCACGTCATCTCACCGCAGGAGGCGGCCATGGGACTTCTCGATGATCTGCTCGGTGGATTGGCTGGACAGCCGGCGGGCGGGCGCATGCCGCCGCAGCAGCCGGCGGGCGCGCAGGCCGGCGGCGGCATGAGCAGCGTGCTCGTGGCCCTGATGCCGGTCGTGCTCTCGATGCTGTCGAACCAGGGCGCGCGGCGCGGCGGGCCCGGTCAGATGGGCGCGGCGCCCGGCGGGGGCGGCCTGGGCGACATCCTGGGCCAGGTGCTCGGCGGCGCCGCGGGCGGCGGCGGCGCGGCGGGCGGCGGACTCGGCAGCATCCTCGCCCAGCTTCAGCAGGCCGGCTACGGCGAGCAGGCCGATTCCTGGGTGAGCCCCGGCGCCAATAAGCCCATCCCGCCGGACGCGATGGCGCAGATCTTCGGGCAGGACGGTCTGCAGCAGATCTCGCGTCACGCCGGCCTGAGCGAGGAGGAGACCTCGCGCGGGCTCTCCCAGCTCCTGCCCGAGGTGGTGGACCGCGTGACCCCGGGCGGCCAGGTGCCCGACTTCGACTCGCTCAGCACGAGCGTGGACGACCTGGCGCGCCGGCTGGGCATGCGCTGAGCGCGGCCGCGATCGGCGAATCGAGGAGGCATCATGGCGATTCCCGACACCTGACCGTGCTGGTCGCCCCGCACCGGTTCGAGCTGCAGCGGCGGCCGGTGCCGGTTCCGGGGGACGAGGACGTCCTCGTGAGGGTGCGCGCCTGCGGCATCTGAGGACGGTTTCAGATCGGCGACCGGGTGGTCGTCGAGGCGCACATGGGCATTCGCGGGCTGTACACCGCCTGCCTGTAATCGGGCCCGCGGCCATCGGGCCCACGTCAACACGCTCTATCGCATCCCCGACGACGTGAGCTACGAGGAGGCGACGGTGGGGATGACCTCGGGCAGCCCGCTGTTCGGCCTTGAGAACGCCGGCGGTGCTCGGGCCGGGGCCGATCGGGCTCATGGCCATCCAGCTGGTGCGCCACCCGCCTCAAGCCTTGAGGCGAAGGTCGCCTCGAGCCGAGGTGACGGTCAGTCCGATCGGGGCGGTCGGGTCACCCGGCACGAGTGGCGCCCCCGGCTGACCTCCCCCGCCTGAACGTCAGGCAGTTGCCGCATGCGCGTCTCATGCACGTACCCCATGGCGCGCGCTCGCTGCAGCGGCGACGCGACGAATCGCCAGCCGCACGTGCAGATCACCAGCCAGTCGCCCTGCGATTTGGCCTCGGACACGAATGCGGGAAGACACACCGGGCAGGCACTGCTCTGTCCGGCGCGGCGCGCCGCCCGCGGGCTCTCGTATTCCTGACGATCCAGCTCGGTCGGCGCCGCCGCCAGGGTCGCGCAGTCGGCGCAATGATAGACGCGCGCGAGCGCGCCCCGGCTGAACGCGGCTTCGGGCACGACGCCCACGACGCGAGTCGGCGGATGCAGATGGCCGAAGACGCACTTCACGGGTCCTGAGATAGCAAGCGTCGTACCGCGGGAGGTCGGCGGCGATTTCGCGATGTTCGCCGGCCCGCGCGTCGACGACGCGCGCTTTTACCGGGTAGGCCTTGCCGGTGCCGGCCGGCCCGCAGCGCCGGCGGACGGCCCGAGGCGCGCGCGCACCGCGCGCCGCCGAGCCGCGCCAGCACCCGTCGGGCCGTGGTCGAGAGGCCGCGCGAGTCCGTGCGGCCTGGGGCCGTCGCAGGATCGCCGTGGCCTCGTCGACCGCGACGCGACCGGCCGCGTCGCGGTCGGCCCACGCCGCGTGCGCGGGGTCTCACCGGTCGGGGCGTGCGGCCGCCAGGCGGTGGTGGCCGCGGCGATCAGGATCTCGAGGTCGCGATTGTCAGGCGGGCTCATGCCAGCTCTCTCACCAGGTCGGTCGATCCCGTGCCGCGCGAGGCCCTCGGCCACGAGCTTCCGGGCCCGCGCGATGTCTTGCAGGAACGTGTTCGCGCGCAAGCCCGCGGATCCGCCGGCGCAGCAGCGGATCGGAGGCAGAATGCCCTCGAGCGGGAGCGTGCGGCCGCCGGCACTCGAGCGATCCACCGCGAGCGATCCACCGTTGTCCAGTGACTTGGTCATGTGGCAGGCCTCCTCGAGCCTACCCGACCGACACACGAAGTCCGCGCTCAATGACAGTAAGGGCAGAAAACCCTTGCGCGATCGCGAGATCCGCTGCGATGGTGGAAGCGCTCGACTGCGAGCCGAGGAGGCGACGATGACGCGCCCGGCGGAGAAGACGAAGCGGTGGACGGTCATGGTGTACCTCGCCGGCGACAACAATCTCGACAGCGCCGGCGCGGACGATCTGCTCGAGGTGAAGACGGTCGGCTCCAGCGACCAGGTCACCGTGGTCGCCCAGTTCGATCGCTCCGGCGCCGGCCGCGCGACCAATCGCTACCTGCTGCGAAAGAACACTCCGCTGACCGCCGACGTGGTCACCGCGCTCGGCGAGACCGACACCGGCGATCCGGCGGTGTTGCGCGACTTCGTCACCTGGGCGGTCACCAGCCACCCGGCCCAGCACTACCTGCTGGTGATCTGGAACCACGGCTCGGGCTGGGACGACTCCAACCTCTACCAGGGCGACTACTTCAGCGGCGCGGCCCCGCCGGTCGTGCGAAAGGGCAAGGTGGTCGCGCGGGCGCTGGTGGCCGATTCTCCCGGTCCCATCCGGATGGACACCGTGCGCGCCGCGGCCCGGCGGGCGCGGCGCTCGCTCTTCCGGTCCACCGTGGCCCGCATGGTGTCCTCGCGCGCCATCGCGTTCGACGATCAGGCGAAGGACTTCCTCGACAACATCGAGCTGAAGCGGGTGCTCGGTCAGATCCGGCGCACGCTCAAGCGCAAGATCGACGTCCTGGGATTCGACGCCTGCCTCATGAGCATGGTCGAGGTCGCCTACCAGGTGCGGGATCACGTGGGCCTCACCTGCGGCTCCGAGGAGGAGGAGCCCAACGACGGCTGGCCCTACGACACGATCCTGAAGGCGCTGGTGGCCCGCCCCTCGATGAAGCCGGCGGATCTCGCGAAGCTGGTGGTGGGCCGGTACGTCGCCTCGTACGGGCCGAGGGACGGCGCCACCATGGCGGCGACCGACCTGGCGGGCATCGGCGCGGTGGCCGACGCGATCCACCGGCTGGGCCGCGTGCTGACGGCGGCGCTCCGGGACGACGACGCGCGCGCGCAGATCTGGGCCGTGCGGGCCCAGGTGCAGGAATACACTCCGCCCTACGACCAGTACTGCGACGTGGCCGACCTCTGCGACCTGCTCGCCCGTCGCGTCCGCCGGCCCGCGGTCGCGACCGCGTGCCGCGCGGTGCGCGCGGCCCTGTCCAGGGCGGTCCTGGCGAGCGCGGCGAAGGGCCAGGGCCTCGCCCACTCCCACGGCCTCACCGTGTATTTTCCGAAGAAGACGGTCTCCCGGCTCTACGCCACCCTCGACTTCGCGCGAAAGGGCGGCTGGGCCGCCTTCATCGACGCCTACACCCGCAGCATCGGCCGCCGGCCGCGTTAGCCGGCCGCGCCCTTCCAGGAGGCCACGCATGCCCGATCGTCTCTCGATTCTGTGCGTCCACGGCATCGGACACGGAGACGTGGACGCCGCGTTGATCCCGGCCTGGCGGCAGGTCATCACCGCGGGCCTGCAGCGCTGGAAGCCGGGGCTCGAGGTGGACTTCGACTTCCTGGCCTACGACGAGGAATTCGACCACGCGCCGCTCCATGCGGCGACGTACGCGGAGGCGCTCACCCGGCTCGCCGCGAGCGGCATCGTGCACGGCATCGGCGACCTCCTGCCCGGCACGCGCGGGCTCTCCGACATGCCGGCGCTGATCCGCTGGACCGCGGGCATGATCGCTCAGTGGGCCACCGAGGACCGCCTGCGCGAGCGGCTGCGGGCCCGCGTGCTGGACGCGGTGGCGGGCGGCCGGCCGGACGTGGTGTGCGCCCACAGCCTGGGCACGCTCGTCTGCTACGACGCCTTCCGGCGGGAGCGCGGAGCGCTCGACGGACGCACCTTCCTGACGCTCGGGTCGCAGATCGGCAACCCGTTCGTCCGCGACTGCTTCGCCGGCCGCATCGAGGCACTGGCCCGGGCACGGCGCTGGTACCACCTCTACAACCCGGACGACCACGTGTTCACCGCGGAGCTGCGCATCCAGGCCGACAACTTCACCGCGGTGGAGACGCGCTTCGACAAGCCGAACGACCCGCTGAACCACGACGCGATCTGGTACTTCGATCACGCCAACACCCGGAACAGCGTCTGGCTCGACCTGTCGGGCGCGCGGCCGGCGCGCACGCTCACCCGCGAGACCCAGGCCGGGCGCACGCTCGGCGCGCGGCCGGCGCGCCGCGCGCTCCTCATCGGCATCAACGCCTATCCCAACCCCGCCAACCGGCTCGAGGGCTGCGTGAACGACGTGTACCTGGTCAGCTCGGTGCTCCAGGAATGCGGCTACGCGCCGGAGGACATCCGGGTGGTGCTGGACGAGCGCGCCACCACCGCCGGGCTCCTGGAGCGATTCCACTGGCTGCTCGACGACGTCCAGCCGGGCGACGAGCGCGTGCTGTTCTACTCGGGCCACGGCGCTCAGATCCCCGCCTACGGACCGCACCAGGAGGTCGATCACCTCAACGAATGCCTGGTGCCCTACGACTTCGACTGGAGCCCGGCGCACGCGATCACCGACAAGCAGCTCGTGGGCTTCTACAGCCAGCTGCCGTACGACAGCCGGTTCGCCGCGATCTTCGACTGCTGCCACTCGGGTGGCCTCGCCCGCGAAGGCGGGCTGCGGCCGCGCGGCATCGATCCGCCCGACGACATCCGCCATCGCGCGCTGCGCTGGAACCGCCGGCTCGAGATGTGGGAGGAGCGGCGGCTGCCGACCGCGAACCGCTCGCTCGCCGGCTCGCCCCAGTTCGTCGGGAAGTCGGGCGCCACGTACCGCATCGGCCGCGGCGTGTCGCTGCGCGGCCTGCCCAACCGCGCCTACGACCGCGAGCGCGCGGCCCTGCGGCATCGCGGCCCGTACCTGCCGATCATCATCGAGGCGTGCCGCGAGGAGGAGCTGTCGTACGAGTACCGCGACGGGGCGACCTCGTACGGGGCGTTCACTTACAGCCTGGCCAAGGAGCTGCGGCGGTCGCGCCAGGGCCGGCGCAACCCGAGCTTCCGCCGGCTGGTCGCCCTGACCACGCGCCGGCTGCAGGCGCTTCAATACGAGCAGACGCCGTCGCTGGTGGGGCCGCGCGCGCTGCTGGGGCGGCCGATCCCCTGGGATACGCGCCGGGGCTGAGCCGGGCTACGTCACCACCAGCGGGTGCTCGACCACCGCGTTGTACAGATAGCCCTGCTCGTTGAAGGGCACCTGGTCGGGCTGGACGTTGCCGTTCTCGTCCGCCGCGCGCAGCCGAATCCCGACCTGGCCCGGCCGGGCGTCCCAGTCGAAGTCGAACCGCACCCACGCGGCCGCGATGTTCGGCTCGCGGAGGCGGGCGGCCTGCCACGTGGCGCCGTGATCCACGCTGCAGTCCACCTTCGCGATCTTGCCGAACGGCGACCACGCGCGCCCGCGGACCAGACGACGGCCCGCCGCGACGTCGCCGCCCCACGGCAGCTCGAGCGCGCTCTTGAGGCTCTGCCTGGAGAGCACCGGGCCCTTCGAGGGCGGGCTCGGCTGAAAGCCGGGGCCGATCATGACGTAGCTGTCCGTGTTCCACGACGAGAAGAGCGGCTGATCGGACACCTCCAGGCGCCCGACCCACTTGATGTTGGCGACTCCGATCCATCCCGGCGTGAGCACCCGCGCCGGGAAGCCGTGATCGGGCGGCAGCGGCTGGCCGTTCATCGCGTAGACCAGCAGCGTGTCGTCCGCCAGCGCCTTCGCCACCGGCATCGGTCGGCGCACCTTGAGGTCGTCCAGCCCGTGCGGCATCACGTCGCGCGCGGTCGCCTTGATCCCGGCCCGATCGAACAGCTCGCGGAGCGGCACGCCCGTCCACTCCGCGACGCCGATGGCGCCCAGCTTCCATTGTGTCCCCTGCGCCTTCTTCCCGCCCACGCTCTCGAAGAAGCTGCGTCCGTTGCCCGCGCACTCCACGTAGCGGATCACCGAGACGGACGGCAGGCCGATCACCTCGTCGAGCGACAGGTCGAGCGGCCGCGTCACTCCCGGCCCGTCCACTCGCAGCCGCCACGCGGCGGCGTCGATGCGCGCGGTGCGCGTGTGGTTGCGGACGAAGAACGCCTCGTTGGGCGTGAGGTAGCCGCGCCGGTACAGCGAGTCCCAGCGCATCTCCTTGTTGCTGCCGTAGTCGGTGAACAGCTCCGGCGGCGTCGGCTTCAGGACCGGGGCCGGCGGCGTCTGCGCCGCGGCCGGCCGCGCCGCGAGGCCCATGAGCCCGGCGGCCGCGCCCGCCACCTCGAGGAAGCGGCGGCGGGACAGGCCGAGGTCCTTGGCCAGGCGCCAGGCGTGCTCCTCGGCACGCGCGCGCCGGTACTCCTCCTCGCTCGCGAACTGTTCAGGCCTCATGCTCGTCCTCCTATCTCTTGCAGAAGCTACGGACCACCGCGACCAGATCGCGAATCTGCCCGTCCGGGAGCGAATCGCCCCACGCGGGCATGACGGTGGAGCGCCCTGCTCCCGGGCCGCCTCGCTTGATGATGGTGAAGAGCGTCGCGTCCGACTGCTTCTGCATGACTGCACAGTCGGTGAAATCGGCGGGGCGCGGGTCGAGCCCGGCGGCGCTCGGCCCGTCTCCCTTGCCTCCGACGCCGTGACAGATGGAGCAGACCTCGACGAACGTCTCCCGGGCGGAGCCCGCGGCAAGCGCGCCGCCGCCGTTGACCACGGCCAGCAGGACGGCCAGGCCGAGTCCGACCAGCGCCGCGCTCGGCGCGGCCCCGCTTCGCGCGTGACGAAGGCTCATCGCGCCGACCCTGCCAGACGGTGCGGGACAGGTCAAGCCGGAGCGGCAGCGTCAGCGCACCGGACGCGCCGCGCCATCGGTCTCCGCGGTCTGCCGCGGCTCGAGGCGGTGGTCATTCCCCGTCACGCATCTGGACTGCCCACGTCACCGCGGCCCGGGCGCCGCCGCCTACCCTCGCACTGTGATTCGACTTTGCCCGTGGTGCAGCCCTTGCACGCATTCGAGGCGCGTCCAGCAACAGGGTCTACGCCTCCTCGTGGAGACTGGCCCGCGCGGCTTTCGAGCCCGCGTCACGAACCAACGTCCGATGATCGGCGCCGCAACACGGTCGCCCGCGTCGTCCGATCCAGGAGCGCCATGATGACCTATGCCGGAAGCCCCGAGGCTGCCGCGGTGCGCCGTTTCCTGGCCGCCGCCCTGCTCACGCTCGTGCTCGCCACCTCCCCGGCCGTCGCCGGTGTCGCCACGGACGGAGATGACGCCGCGCCGCTCGGAGTCAACGGGCTCGTCCTCGGCATGACCAGGGCCGAGGTGCTGGCCCTGGGCTTGACCGCGTGCGCGCCGTCGAAGGTGCCGTTCATGAACGAGGAGTGCACCCGGCCCGCGAACGGCCCCGCCTTCAGCGCGGGCGGCCACGTCGTCGACTACGTCGCGGTGTGGCTCATGGACGAGCGCGTGCACGGCATCGGCCTCTACATCACCGGCAGCGAGCAGGTCTTCGACGACGTGCGGGCCGCCATGGCGTCACGCTACGGTGCGCTGTCCACGCCGACCAGCCGGATCCGGGACGCGATCCAGGAGCTGGCCACCCAGGCCCGGCTGCCCGACGGCTGGGTCGGGGTGCGCTGGACGCGCTCGCTCCAGAACACCGCGTCGCCGGTGGTCTTCCTCCTGATCAAGAGCCCCACCTTCATGTCCCTCGGCGCCACCCGCGACGCGGAGCACACCAAGCAGCGCTGACGCGCGCTCCCTCGGATGGCGCACGCCGGCTTCTTGACGCCGCTCGGGGCGGAGGGCAGTATCGCGGCGAGACTTCCGAGGAGAGCGCGCGCATGGCCCGGACGGTGACGACTCGACGGATGTGGCCGCTGCTCGCGGTGGCCGCGGTCGTCGCGGCGGGCTGCGCGCAGCCGATCGCGGGCACGCGGACGGCCACCGGCTACAGCGTCGTCGAGGCCGGCATCCCCCAGCTCCAGCAGGCGATGCGCGAGGGGCGCGTCACCTCGCGCCAGCTCGTCGTCGAGTACCTCCTGCGCATCGCCCTCTACGAGGATCAGGTCAAGGCCGCCATCACCGTCAACCCCGACGCGCTCGCCGAGGCCGAGGAGCGGGATCGCGAGTGGGCGCAGGGTCGGGTCCGCGGCCCGCTCCACGGCATTCCCATCGCGCTCAAGGACAACATCCAGACGATCGACATGGTGACCACCGGGGGCGCCATCGCCTTCGAGAATCTCCGGCCGCCGTACGACGCCACCATCACGAGGACCCTGCGCGAGGCCGGCGCGGTCATCATCGCCAAGACCGTGATGACCGAGCTCGCCAACTGGGTGGCCGGCCCGCCGACGCCGATGCCCGGCAACTACAGCGCGCTGGCCGGCTACGGGCTCAATCCGTACGACCCGCGGCGGGATCCTCGCGAGGGCACGAACGACGGCCGTCAGGCGCTGCTGCTCGGCGGCTCCAGCTCGGGCATCGGAACCGCGGCGAGCTTCTGGGCCGCCAACGTGGGCACCGAGACCTCGGGATCGATCCTGGTCCCGGCCAATCTCGTGATGCTCGTGGGGATCAAGCCGACCGTTGGTCGGGTGAGCCGCTACGGCATCATTCCCCTGACCGCCGACCAGGATACCGCCGGGCCGATGGCCCGGACCGTGACGGATGCCGCCATCCTGCTCGGCGCCCTCGAGGGCAGCGTCCCCGACCCGAACGATCCCGGCCTCCGCGCATGTCCCGTACCGGCCGGGCGCGACTACACGCCCCACCTCAAGCGCGACGGGCTCAAGGGTGCGCGCATCGGCATTCCGCGCGCGTTCTTCTACGATCCGGTGACCCCTCCGGGTGAGGCGGCGCCGCGCGGCGGGCTCACCCCGGCCCAGGCGGCGGTGATGGCCGAGGCGATCGAGGTCCTCCGGCGCGAGGGCGCGGTCCTCGTCGATCCCGCGGACATTCCGAGCGTCGTCGATCCCGATCCCGACGCGAACTTCCTCAAGTGGGGCGTCTGCTCGGGCATGCCCGGGCGGAAGGGCGAGGACGCGGCGTGCTCGGTGGTGTTCAAGTACGGGATGAAGCGCGACTTCAACGCGTGGCTCCGCTCGCTCGGGCCGAGCGCCCCGGTCCAGACCCTGAGCGAGCTGAGGAGCTTCAACCTCGCGCACCAGGCGCGCGGCGCCATCAAGTACGGGCAGGCCCAGCTCGACATCTCCGACGAGATGGACGTCGACGCGGATCGCGAGCGCTACGAGGCCGATCGCGCCAAGGACCTGGCCCTCGCGGGCACGAACGGGATCGACGCGGTGATGAAGGCCCACCGGCTCGACGCCATCCTGTTTCCGGGCGCGAGCGGCGCCAGCATCGCGGCGCGCCCGGGCTACCCGAGCGTCATGGTGCCCTTCGCCACCGTGCCGAACACCCCGACCCCGCCGTTTCCGGACGGGTTCGCGGCCCGGCCCGCGCCCTTCGGGATCACGTTCACCGGCACCGCCTGCAGCGAGCCTCGGCTGATCGAGCTGGGCTACGCGTTCGAGCAGGCCACGAGGCGCCGGGTGCCGCCGCCGTCCACGCCGTAGGCCGCGCGGCCCGCCGCGCGCGGCTCAGCGGCGTGAGCTGAGATAGACGGCCAGCGCCTGCGCCTCGCGATCGCTCAGGGCGATCCGGCTAACGCCGAGACGAGGAGCATGCCCAACATCGCCGCGCGATGCCGCGAAACATGGACTTGCCCGAGGAACTGCAACGGCGATGCGGTGCGACGCGCGCCGGAAACTCGGTAGCTTGCTCGGGCGCGCTCGTGAACATCGGGGCGAGCCCGCCTCGCTGAGGCGCGCGTGCCCCGGCGAGTCGCTTGGGGCGCCCGCGTTCGGTCAGCGGCTCTCGGCCGGCGCGGGCTGCCGACGGCGACCACTGCGCAGCCGCGCGCTCAGACCTTCGAGCGCCACGTAGAAGACCGGCACGAACGGGATCGCGAGCAGCGTCGACGCCATCATCCCGCCGAACACCACCGTGCCGATGGCCTGCTGACTGGCCGCGCCCGCCCCGGTGGCCACCATCAACGGCACCACCCCCAGGATGAAGGCGAACGAGGTCATCACGATCGGCCGGAACCGGCGCCGGGTGGCTTCGACCGCGGCCTCGGTGACGGAGAGGCCCTCCCGGTGCAGGTCGCGGGCGAATTCCACGATCAGGATGGCGTTCTTGCTCGCGAGCGCGATCATCAGCACCAGGCCGACCTGGGTGTACAGGTTGTTGTCGTAGCCGCGGCTCATCTGCGCCAGGAGGACGCCGACGAGGGCCATGGGCACGACCAGGACCACCGCGGCGGGAGACGTCCAGCTCTCGTAGAGCGCAGCCAGCACCAGGTAGACCAGAGCGATGGAGAGCGCGTAGATGAAGTACGCCTGATGGCCCACCCGCTTCTCCTGGTAGCTCGTCGAGGTCCAGTCGTACGCCATGCCCTCCGGCAGCGTCTCCGCGGCCAGCTGCTCCATGAGGGTGAGGGCCTGGCCGGAGCTGAAGCCCGGAGCGGCGGCGCCGAAGATCGACGCCGCGGGATAGAGGTTGTAGCGGGTGAGCAGCTCGGTCCCCTGCACCTGGCGGATCTGGATGAGGGCATTCAGCGGGACCATCTCCCCGTTCTGGTTGCGGACGTAGAGATGCCGCATGTCTCCGGCCTGGAGGCGGTAGGCATTGTCGGCCTGGATGTAGACCTGGAACACCTGGTTGAACTTGTTGAAGAGGTTGACGAACGAGGAGCCCAGGTAGGCCTGCAGGGTTTCGAAGATGCTCGACGGCAGCACCTGCATGGACTCCGCCTTGGTCCGGTCGATGTTCAGGTAGACCTGCGGGCTGCGGGCGCTGAACGTGCTGGCGAGGCCGCGGAGGCTCGGGTTGGCGTTGCCCTTCTGAACGAGCTCGGCCGTGTTGCGCTGGAGCTCGGCGAGGCCGAGGCTTCGACGGTCCTCCACCATCATCTGGAAGCCCCCGGTCTGGCCGAGGCCGCGGATGGGCGGCGGGATCACCACGAAGGCCAGGGCCTCCTGGATCCCGGCCAGCTCGCGATTGAGACCGGAGACGATCCGGTCCTGCGTGAGCCCCGCGCCGCGCTCATTCCAGCTCTTGTACACGATGAAGGTCGTGGATACGTTCGGGACGTTGGCGAAGTCGAGGACCGAGAATCCTCCGATGGTCACCCAGCCCGCGAGCCCGTCGGTCTTCTCCAGCAGGGCCGCGATCTTCTCGGCCACGCTCCGCGATCGGGGCTGCGAGGCGCCTTCGGGCAGGATGGAGACCAGGACCGCGTAGCCCTGATCCTCGGTGGGGAGGAACCCGGTCGGCTGGCGGACGAACCCCCACGCGGTCGCCCCGACGATGACCGCGAAGAGCACGACCATCAGTCCCGGGTGCTTCACCATCCGTCCGACGATCCCGATGTAGACGTCGGTCACCGCTCCGAAGGCCCGGTTGAAGCCGCGGTAGAACCAGTTGGGACGCTTGCTCCCGCGCGGCTTCAACCAGAGCGCGCACTGGACCGGCTTCAGGGTCAAGGCGTTGAGCGCGCTGATGACCGCGGTGGCGGCGATGACGAGCGCGAACTGCCGGAAGATCTGCCCGGTGATCCCGGGCAGGAAGGCGGCCGGAAGGAAGACCGCCACCAGGGCCAGGGTGATGCCCATCACCGGCCCGGTGAGCTCGTCCATGGCTCGGATGGTGGCGTCCTTGGGGGACATCCCCTGCTCGATGTAGTACGAGCTGTTCTCCACGATGATGATGGCGTCGTCCACCACGATGCCGATGGCCAGGATCAGGGCGAACAGCGTCATCAGGTTCACGGTGAAGCCCAGCGCGGCCATGGCGATGAAGGCGCCGACGATGGTGACCGGAACCGTGGTGGCCGGCACCAGCATGCCCCGGAAGTTCTGCAGGAAGACGAGAATGACGATCAGCACCAGCACCGCGGCGATGAACAGGGTGTGGTAGACGGCGGAGATGGCCTCCCGGACGAACAGGGTGGTGTCGTAGCGGATCGCGTACTTCATGCCGTCGGGAAACTGCTGGCTCATCTCGGCCATGGCCGCGTACACGCGGTTGGCGACCTGGATGGCGTTGGCCCCCGGCAGCGCGAACACCACGATCTGGGCCGACTTGTGGCCGGTGAACCGCGAATAGTTGCTGAAGCTCTGCTGGCTCAGGTCCACCCGGGCGACATCGCGCAGGCGCACGAGCTGCGGCGCGGTGCCGCCGACCGACTTGATCGTGATCGCCTCGAACTGGCCGGCATCGGAGAGGCGGCCCAGGGCGTTGATGGTGAACTGGAACGGCTGGTCCTCCGGGACCGGCGGCGCCCCGAGCTGGCCGGCCACGACCTCGATGTTCTGCCCCCGGATCGCGGCCAGGACGTCCGCGGTGGTGAGCCCGAACGTCTGCAGCCGCTTCGGGTCCAGCCAGACCCGCATGCTGTAGGGGCCGGCCCCGAAGATCCGCACCTGGCCCACGCCCGGGATCCGGGCCAGCGGGTTCTGCAGATTGATGAGCGCGTAGTTGGAATAGAAGATCTCGTCGAAGCGCTCGTCCTCGGCATAGAGGCTGGCCACCAGCAGGATGTTGGGGGAGACCTTGCGGACGTTGACCCCCTGGACGGTGACGCCGCCGGGGAGCTGGGCCAGGGCGCTGTTGGCGAGGTTCTGGACGAGGGCCAGCGACGTGTCGAGGTCCGTGCCGACGTCGAAGGTGATCGTCAGCTGGTACGAGCCGTCGCTCGCGCTGGTCGAGGACATGTAGATGGAGTTCTCGACCCCGTTGATCGCCTGCTCCAGCGGGACCCCGATCGTGGCCGCGACGACCTCCGCACTCGCCCCCGGATAGCGCGTGCTCACCTGGATGGTCGGCGGAACGATCTCGGGATACTGCGCGATGGGCAGGCCGTAGATGAACACGGCCCCGATGAGGACGGTGACGAGGGCGATGACGTTGGCGAAGATCGGCCGCTCGATGAAGAACCGGGAGATCACGGCGCGGTCTTCCTCGGAGGAAGGGCCGCCGGGGCGCCGGGGGCCGGCGGGCCCTCGCCGCCCGCCCGCTCGGGGGTGACCTGGCGCCCGGGCGCGGCCTTCAGCAGACCGTTGACGATCACCCACTCCGGGCCGGTGAGTCCGCCCTCGATGACCCGGCGTCCATCCAC
>Ga0070695_100000347_pt1 | contig 23666 bp, 25 predicted proteins | sample KBSK1252metaG_FD_65471 | JGI IMG/M metagenome (GOLD analysis project Ga0070695, IMG submission 65471) | Corn, switchgrass and miscanthus rhizosphere microbial communities from Kellogg Biological Station, Michigan, USA - KBS K1-25-2 metaG | ecosystem: Host-associated > Plants > Roots >...
CTCGAGCTGAAGACCGTCTGGCACCCGATGGGGCAGTGACTTGCGACAATCGCCGCTCGTGAATGCAGAACGCCGCTTCAGTCACGCCATCGCCGAGGGCGACGGCATCTCCGTGATCGCTGCAGTCGAAGACGCGGAGGCCGCGCGAGCCGCCGAGGCGCAGCGAGCGGAGGCCCTCGTCGTCCGTCGCGACCCGGCTGCGCTCCGCGAGGCGACGGCTCTGCCGATCCTCTGGCGCGGTGATGCAAGTCTCGAGGAGGCGGCTCAGGCCGCCGACGCCGTGATCCTCGCGCTGAGTGACGAAGAGGGACAGGAGATTCGCGAGCAGCAGCGCCATCAGCAGGCACTGGATCTCGGCCTCGACTGCGTCGTCGAGGTGCGCACTGAAGACGAGCTCGAACGCGCGCTCGAGATCCTCGAGCCCGAGATCTTCCTTCTCGTTCCGTTGTCCGATGCTCCGGACGGACCGCTCGAGGCCGTGCTGGAGTTGCTCGCCGAGGTGCCTGCCGGCAAGCTTGCGATCGCCGACCTCGCCGTGACGACCGAGCACGAGGTGCAGGAGCTCGAACGTGCCGGTTGCGACGCGGTGATCGTCCACGCTGAGGACCTCTCGCCGCTCGTCGGCGACGCGCCGCCCGAGGTCTGAAGAAGCATCGGTGACCCAGGGCGCGACCGCGATCCGAGAGGTGCAGGCGCTGCTGCGTGTGCTTGCGGCCGGCCGGGAAGTTGCGGAGATGGGCGCCGCCTATGGCGAGACGGCCGCGATCATGGCCGAGACCGCACGCTCCGTCGTCACCGTCGAGCATGACCCCGAGCGCGTCGCGGTCGCGCGCGAGCGCCTCGCCAACGTGAGCAACGTCGAGCTTCTCGAAGGTGACGTCTGGGAGCGGCTGCAGGGACGCGGGCCGTTCGGGCTCGTGTTCGTGGACGGCGGGCTCCGGCCGGTGACCGCCGTGAAGTGGGACGCGATCCTCGCTCTCGTCGAGCCGGGCGGCCTCCTCGTCAAGGACGACATGTCGCCGGGCCGGCCGATCGAAGGCGACGAGATCCGCGAGTTCCTCCTCCGCGACCCGCGGCTCGCTGCGACCGAATTTCCGGTCGCGCAGGAGATGGCCGTGATCGTTGCGGCGAAGCTCGGCTAGCCGAAGAACGCCCGAGCAACGTCGTACCACTCGCGAGGCACGACCTTCAGCTCCGCGGTCGCCTCCGCGAGAGGCACTGCGACGACGTCGTCTCCGTGCAGAGCGGCCATCTGCCCGAACTCGCCGGCGATGGCGAGATCAGCGGCCTTGAGCCCGAATCGCGTCGCGAGCACGCGGTCACGCGGGGTGGGGGAGCCGCCGCGCTGGACGTGGCCGAGCACCGTGACGCGCGTCTCGAAACCGGTCCGCTGCTCGATCTCGCGACCGAGTGCGTCTCCGACTCCGCGCTTCGAGAGGATCACGTGCCCGAACTGGTCACGCTCCTCCGCATCCGTCAACCCCGGCAGCTCGCAACCCTCGCTGACGACCACGATCGAGAAGTTCTTGCCGCGCGCGTGCCGTTTCCGGATCGACTCCGCGACCTCCTCGAAGTCGACGGGGATCTCGGGGACGAGGATCACGTCGGCGCCGCCGGCGATGCCGCTCATCACCGCGATCCAGCCGGTGTGGCGGCCCATCACCTCGACGACCATGACGCGGTTGTGGGACTCGGCCGTCGTGTGGAGGCGGTCGATCGCCTCGGTTGCGATGAACACGGCCGTGTCGAAGCCGAATGTGTAGTCCGTGCCCGAGAGGTCGTTGTCGATCGTCTTCGGGACGCCGACGACCGGCAGCGCGTGCTCCGCGTACAGCCGCGCCGCGACGCCGAGCGTGTCCTCGCCGCCGATCACGACGAGCGCGTCGAGCTCGCGGTCACGGAAGTTCTGCAGCACCCGTTCGACGGCACCTTCGAGCTTGAACGGATTGGTGCGGCTCGTGCCGACGATCGTGCCGCCGCGCGGCAGGATCCCGGAGACCTGCGCCGGGCCGAGATCCTCGAAGATCGGCTCGACGAGCCCGCGCCACCCCTCGCGCACGCCGACCGTCTGCCAGCCCGCCGCGTCCGCCCGGCGGACGACTGCGCGGATGACAGCGTTGAGCCCGGGGCAGTCGCCGCCGCCCGTGAGGATGCCAACGTTCTTCGCCACGTCCTAAGTCCTACAGGCTCGAGGGTTGCAATGCGGCGGGTGGGATTCGAACCCACAAGCCCCGGAGGGCACCGGATTTTGAGTCCGGCGCGTAGACCAGTTCCGCCACCGCCGCGCGGCGCCATTCTAGGTCGAAATACAGCGCAACAGATTCTGTTGCGCAACAAGAAGTGTTGCGCTAGCCTGAGGCCATGGCAGTCGCGATCGCAGCGAAGGTGGACGCACTCCGCACCGACTTCGGCTCGGCGGCGCGTCTCGCCGACATGTTGGGCGTCAGCCGCGCGCAGGTGACTCGCTGGCTGCGCGGCTCGGGCATCGATCCTCTCAACGCCGAGAAGGTCGAGTTGCTGGAGTTCGTCTGGTCGAACCTGCTCCGCCTGTACGAGAGCGAGGCTGCGCTCGCCTGGCTCTTCGGCCTCAACCCCGTCCTCGGCGACCGCCGCCCGATCGACCTCATCCGGGACGGGCGCACCGAGGAGCTGATGCGGGCGGTCCGGGCCGAGCGCTCCGACTCGTTCGCGTGATCCTCTACCGGTGCCTGGCCTGGAACGAGCGTGCCGCGCCGGAATCTCCGGACGGCGCACTCTGGTTTCCGCGGCCGTACCAGGGCGAGGGCCGCCATGACAACCGGCTGGTATACGGCTGCCTCTACGTGTCCGAGCAGCCTCTCTCGTGCGTCGTCGAGCAGCTCGCACGCTTCCGCGGACAGCGGCTGACGGCAGCCCTTCTGCGCCGGCGCGGGCTGCCGCTTGCGCTCGCCGAGCTCGACCTCGCCGACGACGCGCAGCTCGTCGACCTCGACGATCCCGCGGTGCTACGGCGTGAGCGGCTCCGTCCCTCGCGGGTGGCAACGCGCGAGCGGGACGTGACGCAGCCGCAGGCGCTCGCGCTGCACGAGCGCCACGCGGACGCTGCGGGGCTGCGCTGGTGGTCGACGTTCGAGTCGCTGTGGGCGAACGTGACGCTCTTCGACCGGGCAGCGTCGAAGCTGCATCTCGTCTCGGTGCGGGCGCTCGACCTCGCCGCCGACGAGATCGTCGCCGCGGCGGAATTTCTCGGTCTACGCGTCGCCTGACCCGACGCGAAGCGGGAAGTACGGCGGCGAGAGGAGGAAGCCGATCCGCGCGTCAGCGCCCCGGTGGCCGCGAGCCATCTGCAGCGCTCCGCCGATGCCGCCGATCGGAACGAAGCCGAGCTGCCGGACCGCGGCTGCGTCGCGTGCGCCGGCGACGTAGACGGCGCCGAGGCGCTCGAGCGCGGGACGGCAGGCCTCCCAGTCGCGAAACGGCAGCAGCGGGTGCACCGTTCCCCCGGCGCGGTACTCCTCGAGAGCACGCGCGTCGGCGGCGACCGCGTCCTCCGCGGCGGCGAGCAGCGCTGGGTCGCGGGCGATCGGGTCGGCTCTGAAGAAGACGTGGTACGGCTGCTGCGTCGGCCGGCTGAAGACGCGCCGGAACCGGTGGACGAGGATGACGATGCCGCCGTCGGCGACCGGGAACGCGTCGCGCCACAAGCCGAGCGCGTGGGCGAGGCCGAGGTGAGCCGCGAGGAGCGGATTCGGTTTTTCCCGCGGCAGGAACGGAGTGGTGCCGGGAATTCCGATGACGAGCGCGTCGAGCGGCTCCTCGAGAGTCGCCCGCCGCAGCTCGATCGCACGCAGCAGGGCCTCGGCGTGCGCCACCGACGGCGGCCCCGCGAGCACGGCGGACAGGGTTCGCGTTCCGCTGAGCGAGCGAAGCACGCGGACGCGCACGGCTTCCGGCGCAGCGCCAAACGCAAGCCGCAGCGGTGAGCGCGCGATCCGCTCGGCCGCTTCGAGCTCGTACGGATATCCGCGCAGTAGCCCGGTGAACTGCGGGTGGTTGAGCACGAGCGAGACGCCGAAGAGCGGGACGCGGGTCGCCAGCGTGCGCTCGACGAGTGTCGCGAGTCGCCAGCCCTCCGAGCCTCCGGTCTCGAGTAGCGACTCGGCGGTGGCGCGCCGCTGCGTGTCGGCATCGGCCGCAGCGAGCAACGTGGCCGGGCCGCCGTGCAGAACGGTCTCCGCCGCGCTGACCACGACGACGAGGTCCGTCTCGACGAGCTCGCGCGCGACACGCACTCGCGGTGCTTCGGCGGGGACTCCGGCGAGCTCCGGGTCGGCGGCGTCGTGCACCGCGACTCTGCCGTGGAAACGGCGGCGAAACTCCGGCGTCACGAGTGCTGCGATCTCTGAACGGCTCGCGCGGCGCCCAAGCCCGCCGGCGACGAGCAGCGTCTGACTGCGGCTCGGCACGCCGAGCTCCTCCAGTGCCTCACTCACGGCCGCGACCGCCGACCGCCGCGGGTCGGCTGCGACGCCTCCGATCGGCAGGGCCGTTGGCTCGACGACGATGGTCACCCGGGTCGCCGGCGTCACGAGCGTCTCGAGCGCAGGCCCGTCGAGCGGGAACCGCAGAGCCTCCCGCGTCGCCGCTTCGACATCCGTGGCGCGGCCGGGCGGCGGGGGCCGCAGGATGCGTGCGTCCGCGGGCGCCGACGCCACGACGAGGCGCGTGCCGGAGAGGAGCGGGATGCGCGGCACTACAGAATCGCGCGGTGAAGCCGCAAGAAGGTCTTGCGAAAGCCGCGCCTCGGCCAGAAGCGCGACGCGAGCAGGTTCGTCTCGCGCCAGTCGGTGACCATCGTCTCGTAGCCGCGTTCGCGGGCCCAGGCGAATGAGGCGTCCGTGAGGGCGACACCGGCTCCAGTTCCGCGCGCCTCGGGATAGGTGATCGCGAAGCCGATGAACGCCGCTCCCGGTGGCCGGGCGAGACCGCTGTGTGCGCTCGACAGCTCGAGCGGGCAGACGAAGAAGTCGCCGACGATCCGGCCGTCGGCCTCGTAGACGAGGTTGACGACTCCTTCGGTCGAGAAGTCGTCGAGGACGTCGGCGCGCACCTCATCCGGCGTCTGTTCCGGAACCGAGGAGAAGACCGGGGACTGGCCCTGGTGACGCGAGAGGAGCGGCCCGATCTCGACAAGAGCCTCGATGTCGTCCGTGGTCGCCTCGCGAACGCCCGCCGGCCACTCGCGCTCCGGGATCTCGATCAGCCCGTGTCCATGCTGGGCGCCGAACCCGAGCCGGAACCATGCATCGAGGAGGGACTTGTCGGTCGCCGGCACGAGCACGTAATGCGCTCGCAGGCCCCGTTCGAACCAGCCCGCCGCGGACTCGGCCCAGACCTCCCGCAGCAGCTCGGGATCGCTCGCCGCGTGCCCGGCCGCCTCGATCCAGATGTTCGGGCCCCAGCGGTCCTCCGGACCGGAGTGGCCGAGCACGTACGCACCGTCCTTGAAGGAGCCGGTTGCCCCATCCGCGATCTGCGCTTCGATCTCCGCGCGGTAGTCCGGCTCAGCGAGAAGCTGCGGAAACTCGACGCGGTGCGCCTCGTGCCGTGCCCTCAGGAGCTCAGCGGCTGCGTCGACGTGCTCGTCGGCGAAGGGGACGATCTCCATTGGGCCGTACACTCGCAGAGATGTCCCCGAAGACGCTCACGGGAGCCGAGCTCGACCTCAACGACGCCCCGGCACGCGACGCCGAGCTCTTCCTCGTCGACGGCAACAACCTCGCGTACCGCGCTTTCTTCGCGCTTCCGGAGGAGCTTGCGACGACCGAGGGGTTCCCCACGGGCGCGCTGCTCGGCTTCGCGAACATGCTGTTCAAGCTCCTCTCGGACTACCGGCCGAAGGGTGTTGCGGTGGCGTGGGACACGCGCCCCGTACACCGTCGCGCGCAGGCCGAGGCGGCCGAGGTCGTCTACAAGGAGGGCCGCCGGCCGATGCCCGACCTGCTCGCCGAGCAGTTCCCGCACTTCCGGCCGATCGTCGAGGCGTTCGGCTACCGGAACCTCGAGTTCGAGGGATGGGAGGCGGACGACGTGATCGCCACGCTCGCGACGCGAGCGGACGGCGAGGACATCAAGACGTGCGTCGTCTCCACCGACCGCGACGCGTTCCAACTCGTCTCCGAGAACGTCTGCCTGATGATGACGCCGCGCGGCGTGAGCGACGTCAACGTCTATACGCCGGAGCGGGTCGAGGCGCGGTACGGGATCCGGCCCGAGCAGATCCCGGACTTCATCGGGCTCAAGGGGGACACGTCCGACAACATCCCCGGCGTTCCGGGCATCGGCGACAAGACGGCGGGCCAGCTCGTGGCGCAGTACGGGTCACTGGAAGGCGTGCTCGAGCACGTCGAGGAGCTGTCGCCGGCGCGCAAGAAGAACCTGACGGAGTTCGCCGAGCAGGCGCGCGCGGCGAAAGGGCTCGCCACGATGCGCCGCGATCTCGAGCTCGATTGCGATCCCGCCGAGCTCGTCCTCGCACCGCCGGACCGTGCGCAGCTGCGCGAGACGTTCCGGCAGTTCGAGTTCCGGGCGCTGCTGGGACGGGTCGACGAGCTCGACGAGGCAGTGCCCGCGCGCGAGCGCATCTCGGCCGGGACGGCGGTCGCCTGGCACGAGGGCGAGCTGCCCGACGTGGGCGGCATCGCCGCCGACGAGGGGCGGGTCGCCGTCGCGAGCGGCGACGAGGTCGTGATCGCGCCGCGTCCCGATCGGCTGGAGGGAGATTTCGTCGCGCACGACGCGAAGACGCTGCGCGTCGAGGCCGTCGACGACACGATGATCCTCGCGTACCTGATCGAGCCCGCCCGGAGCGAGTACCTCCTCGACGACCTTGCCGCCGAGTACGCGGTCGAGGCCGTCGCCGAGCCGGAGGCCGAGGAGGAGACCGCGCGGCTCGTCAAGCACGCGGCGGTCACGCTGCGCCTGCGCGACCCGCTGCTCGAGCGCGTCCGCGAGCGCGGCGCCGAGCCTCTCTACCGCGACGTCGAGATGCCGCTCGTCGGCGTCCTGCGCGCGATGGAAGAGGCCGGCGTCTCGATCGACTCGTACCGGATGGGCGAGATCACGGCCCGCCTGGCCGACCGCGTCGAGGAGCTCGAGGCCAGCGCGTACGAGCTGGCCGGCGAGGAGTTCGTGCTCGGCTCGCCGCAGCAGCTCGGGCGCATCCTGTTCGAGAAGCTCGAGCTGACCGCAGGCCGCAAGGGCAAGACCGGCTACTCGACCGACGCGAAGGTGCTGCGGGCGATCCGCGCCGAGCACGACATCGTCGCCGTGGTGGAGGAGTGGCGGGAGCTTTCGAAGCTCCTCAACACCTATCTCCGCCCGCTGCCCTCACTGCTCGGCGCGGACGCCCGCCTGCACACCACTTTCAACCAGGCCGTCGCCGCCACCGGACGCCTCTCGACGACGAACCCGAACCTCCAGTCGATCCCGATCCGCACCGAGCTCGGCCGCGAGATCCGCTCGGCCTTCGTCGCGGAGCCGGGCGCGCGGCTCATCTCCGCGGACTACTCGCAAATCGAGCTGCGGATCCTCGCGCACGTCTCCGGTGAGCCGAAGCTTCGCGAGGCTTTCGAGCGCGGGGAGGACATCCACACCGCGACGGCCGCCGAGGTGCTCGGCGTCGATCCGGCGAAGCTGACGCCTGGCGAGCGGTCGATCGCGAAGATGATCAACTTCGGGATCGTCTACGGGATCTCGGCCTTCGGCCTCTCCGAGAACCTCGAGATCCCACGCGAGCAGGCACAGGAGTACATCGACGCCTACCTCGCCCGATTTCCGCTCGTGCAGGACTTCATCTCGCGCACGATCGAGCAGGCGGAGCGCGACGGCTACGTGACGAGCCTGCTCGGCCGCCGCCGTCCGGTGCCCGAGCTGCGCGTTCGAAACCGTGCGACGCGCGCGTTCGGCGAACGCGTCGCCGTCAACTTCGTGATGCAGGGCTCGAACGCGGACATCATCAAGGTCGCGATGGTCGCGATCGAACGGCGGCTGCGCGCGGAGGGGAGAAGCGCCCGGCTCGTCCTCCAGGTGCACGACGAGCTGCTGCTCGAGGCCCCCGACGCGGAGACGTCAGTGGTGAAGGATCTGGTGCGCGAGGAGATGTGCGCCGCGTATCCACTCGACCCACCTCTCGCCGTCGACGTCGGCGCCGGCGACTCGTGGGCAGACGCGAAGAGCTAGTCAACAGCTCAGGCGTGAGGACGCTGGCCCACGCGACGGGCTGTTTTCGGCGGTGAGTCTTCCTGGACCCGCCAAGCAGCACAGGCGCGCGGAGTCACGCTCCGCGGTACGGCGAACTCGGCCAGCAGAAGACCTCGACCCGGATGCCGTCCGGATCGAAGGCAAAGAACGCGTAATAGTCCCAGCCGTCGTCGACGTAGTGCTGCTCGGGCGGCGACTGGATCTTGCCGCCAGCGGAGACACAGCGTTTGTACGCCTCGTCGACCTCGGCACGATCGTCCACCTCGAAGCCGAGGTGCTCGATTCCCACCTCGTGGTACCGGTAGGCACCGCCGTCCGCCGGGCGCAGCCCGAAGCCCTGCACGCCGTACTCGAGGTAGACGACCTCTTCGGTCTGTCGGTACGTGAGGCTTCGGAACTTCTCCTTGAGCCCGAGCGGCCCAAGAACGCCATAGTAGAAAGCAAGTGATCGCTCGACGTCTCCGACAGCGAGGTCAACGTGCTGGATCCCTCTGGCCGGCACGCTCTCAACCTATACCCCAAGGCACGCGCCGCCTGACAGTGACCGTCCGATGTGGGAGCAGCTCCCGGCCCCTCGCTCAAGCAAGAGACCCCATCTCAGCCCTACAAGGGGACACCCGACTCGCCGATCCTCAGGGGCCATTCCAGAACACTGGCCCAGGCGAGCCGCCTCACACCCGAGTGGGGATGCTCTGGGCGAAGTGGAAGACGTTGTGCGGGTCGTGCTTCCGCTTCACCGTCAAGAGGCGGCGCAGGTTGGAGCCGTAGTAGGCGTGCTGCCAAGACTTGAGATCGGGGTCGATGTAGTTCTGGTACGCGAACCCTGAGACGTACGGGCGCATCGCCGCGTAGAGGCTCCGGTTCCAGTGCAGGTCGCCGGCGCCGTCGCCGACCCAGCTCGAGAAGTACTGAATCGAGAAGAGGGCGTTCCGGTGAACGAAGGCGGTGTCACCTGGATGAACGCGGTTGATCGCGCCGCCGGACGCGTCGAAAATGAGCGCCGCGCCGCCGAGAGAGGTGCTGGCCTGGTTTGCCTCCAGCCCGGTAAGGAGCGTCCCGATCGCCGCGTTCGAGAGCGGCGCATTGACGTAGTCGGACTTGCTCTTGAACCTTTGGCGCACGGCCACCCGGCACTGCTCGAGCGGGTGGCAGCCGGCCCAGCGCTGGATCGCGTCGATGTAGGTGAGCGTTCCGACCGTGACGCGCGTCGGCGTCCCGGCAGCGACGAGCGGCGCGATCAGCGATCTGAGCGCGGTCTCGCTCCCGAAGAACTGCCCGCCGGAGCTGACGAACGGGACGGTACCCGGCCCTCTGGCCCCGTTCGTCGACATGTAGAACGCCGCGAACAGGTCATCGGGCGCATGCGGCGCGAACGCCTGCCAGGCGCGTAAGGCATGGGCGGCATCCGACCATGGCCAGATGACCTGGTAGTACGCGACGTCGCCGACCCGATGCGTGCGGAAGCGGAAGCTTGTGGCGATCCCGAAGTTCCCTCCGCCTCCGCCGCGAGAGGCCCAGAAGAGATCGCCGTTCTCGTGCGAGCCGCACTCGAGTAGCTTCCCTCGGGCCGTCACGAGCGAGAGGCCGACGAGGTTGTCGCACGTCAGGCCGAGCTTGCGCCCGGCGTAGCCGACGCCGCCGCCGAGCGCGAGGCCGGCGATGCCAACCGTCGGGCACGAGCCCGCGGGAATCGTCAGGCCGAGCGGCGCCAGCCCGCCGTACACGTCGATAAGGCGAGCACCTGCGCCGACCGTCGCAATGCCGCTGTGCACATGCACGCGGTTCATCCGCGACACGTCCACGACGACGCCCTTGCTCGTGGTCGAGTAGCCGGCATAGGAGTGGCCGCCGCAGCGAGGGACGATGTGAATCGCGTGCTTCTGCGCCCAGCGCACCGTCTTCTCGACGTCCTCGGTCGACTCGCAGTACACAATCGCCTGCGGATGCGCGTTGTCGAAGCGGCTGTCGACGAGCACCTTGTCCCGTCCGTACGCCGAGCTGGCCGGCGTGACGACTGTCCCCTCGATCTCGCGCGCAAGCTCGCGGAAGGGCCCACTCGCGGCGTCGAGCCGGAAGCCGGAGAGCGCGCCGACGGCTCCGGCGCCGAGCGCGACACCGGCCACCCGCTCGAGGAACTCGCGCCGGTCGATGCGCTACATCCCGCCCATGCCGCCGCTCGGGACGACAAACCCGGGAACCGACCCGGGCGCAGCGAGGACGCCGACGGCAAGCACGAGCAGGAGCAAGGTCGTCGACCAGACCGCGACCCGCCGCCACGGGACGACCTTCTCGACGGTGATCAGGCCCGCGACGACAGCCATCCAGAGGATGCTCATCACTCCGAGCGCGAACAGTGCCGCCATCAGCGCCCAGCAGCAGCCGAGGCACCACGCGGCGTGCTTCGAGCCCATCGAGAAGGCGCCTCGGACGCCCTCTCGCCACGTCCCGAGGAGGAAGCCGAACGGGCTCCGGCACTTGCTGAGGCAGATGTCCTTCAGCGGCGTCAGCTCGTAGGCGGCCGCGACTGCGAGCACAGAGCCCGCAAGCCAGCGCCCGCCGGAGTGCCACGCGAGCTGACTGCCGAGAGCGTGCCGCGCGAGTGCATAGAGCGCATATGCAGCCACGCCCGCTGAGCCCCACACGACGAGATAGCCGGCCGTGAAGCCGATGGGGCGGGAGAGGCCTCGCCGGCGAGTCATCCGCGCGTAGAGGGCGACGGTCGGCGAGACCGCCGGCAGCATCATGGCGGCCATCATCACGACCCAGATGCCGATGAACCAGCCGAGCGTGCCGAGGTCGGCGCCGGGGTTTGCGCCCATCCCCGACATCGCACGGACGGTCGACCACCACGCGAGCGCAGCGAGCCCGACGAGGAGCGCGACCAGTCCCAGCCGCGCACGCGCTGCGGCGAAAGCGTCCAGTTCGAGGGTGCTCACGCGGCCCAGGCGAACTCGGAACGCGAGAAGCCGGCCTTCCCTTCGTAGGAGATGCCGAAGGCGTCGATCTTCGAGCGTGTCGCGTGGGCGACCGTGAGCTCGGACCCCGCTGGGTGGAAGATCCCGACGAGGCGCGCCGGCTCTCCGCTCTCGACGCCGAACGGGACGACGTCCTCGATCTCGAAGTCGACGGCGTCGCCGATCTTCACCGAGTGCGTCAGGCCGTCCTCGCGCACTTCGATCGCCGCTCGCTCGACTCCGAGGTTCTCGCCGACCAGCGGGCCAAGCGCCTCCATCGGCCCGCCCAGCGCGCCCGAGAAGACGCCGCCGAGCTTCTCGGCCTGTTCGTCGGACGCGGCGGAGTCGATGAACACGCCAAGGCGCCAGTTCCCGTCCGTCATGACCTTCGGCGTCTCGGCGACCGCAGCGACCGTGAGACCGCCCACGTCGACACCTTCGACCTCGCCTTCCTTGACATGGAAGACGAGCACCACGCGGCAGTAGTCGTAGCTCGCGCCGAGCGCCAGGGACGCGGTGCACGGACAGACGACGTCGCACGAGCACGTCTCAAAGTAGGAGCCTGTGATCCTCCACGACATTGGGCCCTCCCGGGTCTCGTAGGTCGTGGCGATTCTCGCGGCCTAGTGAGGCCGAGTCAACGCGAACGCGCTGCTAGCAGCTCGACGAGGCGTGGGAGCGCCGCTCCGCCGTTGCGCGGCCCCAGCGGGAGAACGCGTCAGCCGCAGAGGAGAGGCCGCCGAGCCAGCAGAACAACCCCATCCCGAGCGCGTACAGCAAGACGATTTCGATCCAGGTGAACACCATGTGCCCGAGAGTAGCGAGAGTCGTGTTAGGCGCGTATGAGGACGCCGTACGGGCTATGTGTAGGCGAGCTCGCGGAGGAGCGGGCCGGCCTCCGCCTCGACGTCGGCCAGCTGCTCCGGCATGAGCTCCTTCTTCCAGCGGCCGATCGACGAGTCGCGGAAGCGGTCGAGCGCCCGGTGGGTCGACGTCACGTTCGCGCCGAGGAATTCGGCGAGCTGATCCGCGACACTCGCAAGACCCTCGTAGCGCACCTCGAGCAAGCGGTCGCCCGCATTCGCCGCTCGCACGGCCTCGACGTAGCGCCGCCACGCCCACGCGCAGCGGCGGGCGTCGCTGACCTGCGCGAACTCGTCGCGCCGCTCGGGCTCGACCCAGAAGCGGGGCTCCGCTCCGTACTCGAGCCTGGCGTCGTCCCGCCCTTCGGTGTCCGCGTTGAGCCAGCCGCGCTCGAGGAGAGAGCAGACGACGTCGCGGCCGTCGCGCACCGTGTGCACGGAGAGCGCGTCGGGATATGCCTCGAGCGCAGCGCCGAGCACGTGCGCGGTCTCGGGCGTCTGCTCGACGCCACGCAGCCCCCTGGCAAGGCCGATTCGCCTAATGCGCTCGAGAATCCGGCGCAGCTCGTCGGCCGAGGGGGCGGTCGGCAGCGCCGCCTTCCACGGCGTCACCTCGCCGAAGTCGACGAAGCCGGGCAGACCGCCGATCGCGCGGCCGAGGAACGTCGTCCCCGAGCGTGGGCAGCCCACCACGAACACGAGCCGCTCCTCGCGGCCGAGCCTCGGCCGCTGCACCAAGGAGCGCTCCGCGACTCTCGCACCTGCGGTGCAGTAGTCCAGAAAGGCGCTCACAGGACCTCGGGCAGCGAGTCCGGCACCATGCCGAGCCCTTGCCGGAGGGTCTCGATCAGCCGCTGCGCCTCGGCGAGAAGCAACGCGAGCGCGTCCGCCTCGTCGAGTGGCACCTCGATCGTCACGCGCACGGGCGAGCGCGCAGTGGAGGAAAGCCCGATCGTCTCGACGTCGTCGGTTGCGAGCGCCGTGATGTCGAGATATTCGTCCCGTGCGAGCCGCAGGCCCGGTGCGAAGCGTTCGGAAGCGCTGCCGAGACGCTCGGCGAGGACGCCCGCGTAATGGCCTGGCACCCGGATCGTCGCCTCCCCGCTGCGCAGGCCGATCGTCGCCGACCAGCTTCTGTAGCCGTCTCCGCCGTCGTCGTGCCGCAGGACATGCACTGCGCAAGACGGCGTGGCGCCGACGGGATACCGCTCCTCCATGCGGCCAGCCTAGCCCCGAGCTTCGGACGAACGGCGCTATATTGACCCGCCGCATGGCGAACGAGACCATCAACGACCCGCGCCTCGAAGAGGGCGTCTGGACGACCGACCCCGAGAGCGGCGAGCTCGTCCCGGATTACGAGTCCACCTTCCCGACGATCGAGGAGGGGCAGGTCGTCAACGGCACCGTCGTCCGCGTGGACAAGGACGAGGTGCTCGTCGACATCGGCTACAAGTCGGAGGGCGTCATCCCGGTTTCCGAGCTGTCGATCAGGCGCTCGATCAACCCGGAGGACGAGGTCTCGGTCGGCGACGACATCGCTGCGCTCGTGCTCACGAAGGAGGACACTGAAGGACGGTTGATCCTCTCGAAGAAGCGCGCGCGCTTCGAGATCGCGTGGAAGGCGATCGAGGGCGCCCACGAGAAAGGCGAACCGGTCAACGGCCGCGTGATCGAGGTCGTCAAGGGCGGCCTAATCCTCGACCTCGGCGTGCGGGGCTTCCTGCCTGCATCCCTCGTCGACATCCGCCGCGTGCAGGACCTCGACGAGTTCCTCGGCCAGGAGCTCCAGTGCAAGGTGATCGAGCTCAACCGCTCGCGCAACAACGTCGTGCTTTCGCGCCGCGCCGTGCTCGAGGAGGAGCGCAAGGAGCAGCGGCAGCGGATCCTCGACCGCCTCAATCCGGGCGACGTCGTCGAGGGCACGATCTCCAACATCGTCGACTTCGGCGCCTTCGTCGACCTCGACGGGATGGACGGTCTCATCCATATCTCCGAGCTTTCGTGGAGCCACGTCAACCATCCGTCCGAGGTGCTCGAGATCGGGCAGACGGTCAGGGTGCAGGTGCTCGACATCGACCGCGAGCGCCAGCGCATCTCGCTGGGCCTCAAGCAGACGCAGACCGACCCCTGGCAGCAGGTGCTCGAGAGCTACCAGGAGGGCGACGTCGTGCAGGGCACTGTCACGAAGGTCGTCACCTTCGGTTCCTTTGTCGAGATCCTGCCGGGCGTCGAGGGGCTCGTTCACATCTCGGAGCTCGCGCAGCACCACGTCGAGAACCCGCGCGAGATCGTCTCGCAGGGCGACAAGGTTCACGTCCGGATCCTCGAGGTCGACGCCGAGCGGCGGCGCCTCTCGCTTTCGCTCAAGCGCGTCGAGGACGGGATGCCCGTGCAGCCGATGCCCGGCGAGGAGGCGGAGCCGCCCGCGCTGGGGCTCTCCGACGAGGTCTTCGCCGACGAGGTTCCGGCCGCCGAGACGCTCGAGCCGGCGCCTTCAGCCGAAGAGGAGCCTGCGGCCGAAGAGCCGGTCGCCGAGGCCGCAGCGGAGCCCGAGGTCGAGGAGCTCGCGGCCGCGGAAGATCCGGTCTCGGAGGCGACGGTCGCCGAGACCGAGCCCGAGACGGAAGCGGACGAGCAGGCCGCCGAAGCAGAGGCTCCCGCTCCCGACGCCTCCGAAGAGCCCGCACAGGGCTCCGACGAGGAACCGGCCGCGTAGCGCGAACCCGGACGCCACGACTCGGGCGTCGTGCCTCGCCTCACCACCCACACTGTTCTCGGATGATCTCCCGTTCGCGCGCGGAGGCGAGACGGCGCTCTCGCCGGAGCGCATGAGCGGCCAGCCACGCGTGCCGAAGGAGGGGGCTCGTCGGGGAGCCATGGGTTCCCCCACGTCAAGACCGCTTGCGGTCGCGCTCACGGGCGGCATCGCGGCCGGAAAAAGCGAGGCGCTCCACGCGTTCGAGCGACACGGTGCGGCCGTCATCTCGAGCGACGACGTCGTCCACCGCCTCTATCGCGAGGACGAGGGGCTGCAAGCGGCCCTCCGGGAGCGCTGGAGCGAGCGTGTGTTCCGCGACGGCGAGGTCGACCGCGAGGAAATCGGTCGCATCGTCTTCGCCGACCGCACGGAGCTCGCCTGGCTCGAAGCGGAGCTGCATCCGCGGGTGCGCGCCGCCACCGACGAATGGCTTGCGGAGCAGACAGCCGACGTGGCCGTCGCCGAGATCCCACTCCTCTTCGAGACAGGAGGCGAGGAGCGCTTCGACCTCGTCGTCGTCATAACAGCCCCGCGCGAGGTGCGGGAGGCGCGGCGTGGCGCTCTCTCCGAGAGGGAGGGTCGACTGGTGCCCGAAGAGGAAAAGATGCGGCGGGCCGACTTCTCTTACGTGAACGACGGCACGCTCGAGAAGCTCGACGCCTTCGTCGCCGGAGTGGTGGAGGAGCTACGACCCCCGTCCTGAGACGCTGGCTCGCCGCGGGCGCCGTCCTCTTCGCTGCGGTCGGCGTGTTCTTATACCTGCAGAAGACCGAGCCGTCGTGGTACGCGAGGCTCTGGTATCCGCTTCGCTACTCGGCGATCGTCCGTGGGCATGCCGGCCACTACGACCTCGACCCCGCGCTGCTCGCCGCGGTGATCGAGGCGGAGAGCAAGTTCAACCCGGACGCGCACTCGAGTGCCGGCGCCGTCGGCCTCATGCAGCTGACGCCGACCACGGCGAAGGGGATCGCGCTCTACACCGGCGGCCACCACTTCCGCTTGTCCGACCTCACGAACCCGGAGATCAACGTCCGCTACGGCGCGTGGTACCTCCGGCACCTGCTCGACCACTACCACGACAACGAGCGGCTCGCGCTCGCCGCCTACAACGCCGGGGAGGAGAACGTCGACCACTGGCAGAGCGAGCACACGGGGCTTCAGTTCGAGGAGACGCGCGACTACGTCAAGAAGGTCGAGCGGCTGAAGAAGATCTACCGCCGCGCATACGCGTCCCAGCTGGGCTACTGATCCGCTCGCTGCTCGAGCTCGTTCGACTTGTTGGCGAGCGCTGCAAAGCTCGCCTGGAGGAAGTCGTTGAGCCCGGCGGCGCCGAGCGTCCAGGTGACGACGCGGCCGAAGCGCGGGGCGATGATCTGCGTTGCCCCCAGGCCCGCCGCGATCTGCCGACGCAGCGGCTGCAGGTCACGAGCTCGCCGATCGCCTGCCGCATCCCGCCGGTCTCACGCGGATCCTCTCCGCCTTCGTGCGCGCGGCCCTCGACGAACGGCTTGCGGAGGAAGCTCGTCACCTCGTCGTCCGAGAGCGTCCGCGCCACCTTGAACGTCGCGAGCGCGAGGGCCGCGAGATCGAGCGTCGTGTGCTCGTGCGGATTGCGGTCGAGCACGCGAGCGAGCGCGCCGGCGCCCGCTAGTCCGCCCGCGAACGCGGCCAACAGCACCGCATACGCGCCGTAAGGAGGCCTGTCCGACACGGATACCCTGTGCCAATGGCCGAGCTGCGCACAACCTCCGCCTATACCCCGACGGGAGACCAGCCGCAGGCGATCGAAAAGCTCGGCGGCGCGATCCTGGCCGGCGAGCGCTACCAGACGCTCGTCGGCGCGACCGGCACCGGCAAGACGGCGACGATGGCCTGGACGATCGAGAAGACCGGCCGGCCCGCGTTAGTGATCGCCCACAACAAGACGCTCGCGGCGCAGCTCTGCAACGAGTTCCGGGAGTTCTTCCCGCACAACGCCGTCGAGTACTTCGTCTCCTACTACGACTACTACCAGCCGGAGGCGTACGTCCCGCAGGCCGACCTCTACATCGAGAAGGACTCGTCGCGGAACGACGACATCGCGCGGCTGCGGCTCGCCGCCACCTCGTCGCTCTTCACGCGCCGCGACGTCGTCGTAGTGGCATCCGTCTCGTGCATCTACGGGCTCGGCTCGCCGGAGGAGTGGCGTGAACGGATGATCTACGTCGAGGTCGGCGCCGAGCACGACCGCGACCTCCTCCTGCGGAAGCTCATCGACTCGCAGTACGTCCGCAACGACACGATGCTCGGCCGCGGCCGCTTCCGGGTGAAGGGCGACGTGGTCGAGGTGCAGCCGGCGAACCAGGAGACGGCGTACCGCATCTCGTTCTTCGGCGACGACGTGGAGGGGATGACGCACTTCGATCCGCTCACGGGCGAGGTGCTCGCGAAGCTCGACAACCTCTCGATCTGGCCGGCGACGGAGTACGTCACCTCCCAGCCGACCGTCGAGCGCGCGGTCGACGAGATTCGCCACGAGCTCGAGCAGCAGGTCGCCACGTTCGAGGAGGAGGGCAAGCTGCTCGAGGCGCACCGGATCCGGCAGCGCACCGAGTACGACCTCGAGATGCTGAAAGAGCTCGGCTTCTGCAACGGGATCGAGAACTACTCGCGGATCCTCGAGGGGCGCGCAGCCGGGACGCACCCGTTCACGTTGCTCGATTACTTCCCCAGCGACTTCGTGGTCTTCGTCGACGAGTCCCATCAGACCGTGCCGCAGCTCGGCGGGATGTACGAGGGCGACCGCTCGCGCAAGCAGACGCTCGTCGACTTCGGGTTCCGGCTCCCGTCGGCGCTCGACAACCGGCCGCTCCGCTTCGACGAGTTCCTTCGCAAGGTGCCTCAGCTCGTCTTCGTCTCGGCGACTCCGGGGTCGTTCGAGCTCCGGAACTCGGACGTCGTCGCCGAGCAGCTGATCCGGCCGACCGGGATCGTCGATCCCGACGTCGACGTGCGGGCGACGAAGAACCAGATCGACGACCTGCTAGGCGAGATCCGCGCGCGGGAGGCTGCGGGCGAACGCGTGCTCGTCACGACGCTGACGAAGAAGATGGCCGAGGATCTCACCGACTACCTGCTCGAGTCCGGCGTGAAGGCGCGCTATCTCCATTCCGAGATCGACACGCTCGAGCGTATCCAGATCGTTCGGGACCTGCGGCTGGGCGAGTTCGACGTCCTGGTTGGCGTCAACCTCCTGCGCGAGGGGCTCGACCTGCCGGAGGTGTCACTCGTCGCGATCCTCGACGCCGACAAGGAGGGCTTCCTGCGCGGGCGGACGAGCCTGATCCAGACGATCGGCCGCGCGGCGCGAAACGTCAACGGCAAGGTGCTGATGTACGCCGACAAGCAGACGGAGGCGATCGTGCAGGCGCTCGACGAGACGAACCGCCGGCGTGCCGTCCAGCTCGCGTACAACGAGGAGCACGGGATCGTGCCGGAGACGATCGCGAAGGGCGTCTCGGACATTGCCGAGCTGCTCCAGCTCGAGTCGCCGACCGTGCCGTCGTCGCGGCGGCGCCGCGGCGCGACGAAGGTCGAAGGCATGTCGCGCGAGGAGCTCGAGAAGCTCGTCGTCACGCTCGAGGAGGAGATGTACCTCGCTGCCGAAGAGCTCCGCTTCGAGTACGCGGCGAAGCTCCGCGACGAGGTCAAAGACCTGCGGCGAGAGCTGCAGGCGCTTGAGCAGACGGCCGCGTAGCGGTCCGCACATAGTGCGGCTTCACGCGGCTTCGCTACGCTCCGCGAATGCTCGGAGCCATTATCGGAGCCGTGTTCATCGCCTTTGTCACCGGGGCGCTCGCGCGCTTCGCGTTGCCGGGGCCGGATCCCATGCCTCCGTGGCTCACGGTCGCCATCGGCCTCGCGGGAACGGCGATCGGCACCGGGCTCGTGCTCGGCATCGGCGGGCGCGACGCCGCCTCCTGGTCGGCGCTCGCGAGCTTTTTCGCGGCCGTGGCTCTCGTCGTCATCTACCGGCGCTTCATCCAGAAGCGCGCGCTCTGGGGTGCCGACGCCTACCGCTTCCCCGAGCGCGGCTTCGGCGTCGAGCAATACCGCGAACGGCTGAAGCGGGCGGGCATCGACCCCGATCGGATCGGGATCGAGCCGTTCGGCGCTCTCCAGCAGATGAGGACGGCGCAGCAGCCCGCCGCATCCGCGAGCACCGGCGACGCCGGCGCTCCGACCGAGAATCCCGCCCACTACCTCGGACTGCTCGAGGAGCTCCACGACTCGGGCGTCCTCGACGACGCCGAGTACACAGCCTCGCGCACCCGCCTGCTCGAAAGCCTCAGGTAGCGATGGTCCTCTGGTTCATCCTCGCGCTCGCCTTCAGCGGCCTGATCGTCGGTGCGCTGGCGCGGCTCGCGCTGCCGGGGCCCGATCCGATGGGGATTCTCGCCACGATCGGGCTCGGTCTCGCAGGCTCGTTCGTCGGCGGCGTGATCGCCTGGATCCTGCTCGGGCACGCCGGCGGGATCATCTTCTCGATCCTCGCCGCGACGCTTCTGCTCTACCTGCATCGCCGTTTCGTTCAGCACCGGCCGCTGACCGGGCCCGGCGCGCGCCAGCTTCCGCCACGCTAGGAGGGCTTGGCGGGACGGTGCTCGTCGCAGGGGTGCGATGGGCGTCGCGAGGCAAGGACGCAGGAAGCGTCGATAGCTGTGTGCTATCGACGCGACTGAGGACGCAGCAGCCGGCGTAGCCGGCCGACGAGCGGAGCGAGGAGTGGCGGCGCTCAGCGCGGCCCTGCGACACAGCCAGTGTTTCGCCAAGCCCTCCTAACAACGCACGAACCTGCGCTCGGCGCCGAGCGTCCAGTCGCCGCGCGACCAGCGGAACGTACGGACGACGATCGCGTCTTCGTCCGCTTCGTGGAGGTGGAGCCCGCGAGCCTCTCCCAGCCGCCGCGGTCGCGGCTGGCCGAACCCGGGTGCGATCGCGATCACGGCTGTGCGCGCCTTGTCGCCGACGACCTCGAACTCGTGCCGTTCACTCACTGCCGCCTGGTGGATATGGCCGGCGAGGATGAGGTCTGCGCCGGCGTCGACCAACGCACGGAGGACGCGGTTGCGCCGCGAGACGGGAAACTTCCGCGCCGCACGCCACGGCGCGCCGAGCAGGTGGTGGTGGAGGACGGCGACGCGGAGGGCCCCTGGTGCCGCGGCGCCGAGCCGCTCGGACGCCCGCTCGAGCTGCGCGCGGCTCAACGCGCCGCCCTGGTGACGGAACGGCCGGGCCGAGTTGAGCCCCACGACGTGGAGCTCCGGCGACGAGGCCGTCGGCTCCGTCGTCTCCCAGACCCTCTCGAACTCCGCCCACGGACGCCTGAACCGCGCCAACGTGTAGGGGAGATCGTGGTTGCCGGGCACCGCGAGAACCGGCGGCCCGAGCGAGCGCAGCAACCCCGCTGCCCGCTCGAGCTGCTGACGGCGGCCACGGTGCGCGAGATCGCCGGAAGCGACGATGATCTGCGGCTCCAGCCGCTCCACCAGCCGCGCCAGGCCACGCTCGCCTTCCTGATCCTCATGTGTACCCACGTGCAGGTCGGAAACATGGAGGAGCCTGGCATTCACAACCGAACGAGGCTATAGATTGGAAGCAGTGAGCGAAGACACCGCTGAGATCTTCGACGACCTCTACGTCGGGCTACGCGCCGGGGGTGCACTGCGCAAGCAGAGGCGCGGCGAGGAGCTGACGCACGAGGAGAAGGAAGCGCTCAGCCGCTGGCAGCGGCTTTCCACCGCGCGCAAGGCGGCGGCTATCGGCGCCTTCGCCTTCGGCACGTTCGGGCTTGGTTTCACATTGGGCGGATTGGTGTTCGGCCGCTGGCGCAAACCGAGAAGGAACTAGCGTTTCCCTTCTCCCGTGCCGGCGAAGAGCACCGCCGGCGCGTCCTCCTCCGCCGGATCCCGACCGCGGATCACGACGTCCACCAAGGTCGCGACTACAGCCGTGATCGGGGTCGCGATCAGGACGTACACGGGCCCGAGCAAGTAGCCGATTGCAACAACCGCGACGAGAACGACGAGCGGCGACAGACCGACCGCGTGCCCCATGATGCGCGGACCGATGATGTAGTCCTGAAGCTGGCGCAGCACGAGCACAGCGATCCCGGCGCCCAGCGCGACCGTCCAGCCGACGGTCAAGCCGGCCCCGATCGCCACCGCGCCGGCGGTTAGTGGTCCCACGATCGGCACGAGCTCGACGATGCCGGCGAAGGCGCCGATCAGCAGCCAGTACGGCTCCCGGTCGAGCCAAAACGCGAACGACAGCAGCGTCGCCACGATGAGGACGAGCAGGAACGATCCACGAACGAAGGCGCCGAGCTTCATGTCGATCAGCACCCACGTGTCGCGCGTAACGCGGCGGTGCCTGCGTGGCAGAAGCGACTGTACGAGCCCGATCGCCGCGTCCCGCTCGAAGATCCAGTAGGCGCCGACGGAGAACATGAACAGGATGCCGATGAGGATCTCGAACAGCGTCTTCGTCACGGTGATCGCGGGGTGGAGGAGGCTGGCCCCCGACGGGAGCTGCCGCAAACGCTTGTCGATCGCGCTCAGGATCTCGTGCCGGATCCCGTGCGAGTGGACGGCCGCGTCATGGAGCTGCGCCTGCGAGGTAGGCAGCTGGCCGCCGATCGCATGGTCGATCTGCGTGATCGCGACGGGCACGATCAGGTACAGGAAGAGGGCAATCGCGGCAAGGAAGCCGAGATAGTGGAGGACGACGCCGACGCTCTTCGGTACTCGCGCGCGGCGGTCGAGCCATTCGACGCTTGGCCGCATCGCCGACGCGACCACGAAGCCGAGAAAGAGCAGCGCGATGACGATCCGTAGCTTCCAGAGCGCCAGTGCGGCGACGACGATCGAGACGGCCACGAGTGTCGTCGTTGCAGCGCGGCGTGCGGTTCCACCCATTTCCATAGGGATTCCCCGGCGCAACTAGAACGAAGCGGACGTGGATACGCCCGTTCTGGAGGCCCACCGGCACGGAATCGCGCTCGCACGCCCGCTCCTGCGTGCGCTGACCCTCGCCCTCGCCGGCGCCTTGTGCCTTTGGGCGCCGTGGGCGGCGACAGCGGCGGCCGGGGCGGTGCTACTCGCGCTCGCCGCTGCGATCGCTGTGATCGCGGTTGCCCGCTGGGAACGGACACACCTCTCCGTCACCGGAAACGCGCTCGTCATCGAGCATGGTTTTCTCGGCCGGCGCACGGCGTCGATCTCGCTCAACGGCACGGTTTTCGAGGTCGAGCGAACCCTGTTGGGGCGGATTCTCGGCTACGGCACGGTCATCGCGGGCGAGCTCGAGATCGACTGGGTGCCGCGGCGGCTCACGCGCCTTCTTCAGCAGCGCCGCTAGTGCGCGATCGTGGGGTGACGAACCTAGGACAGCGACTCGCTGAACTCGTCGGCGCCGAACCGCTCGACTGGACGCCGCGTGCCGGCGGCTACTCGACTGCTGAGCGTTACACGGTCACGCTCGACGATGGTCGACGGGTCTTCGTCAAGACGGCCGAGGCGGAACACATGGCGGCGTGGCTTCGCCGCGAGCACGAGGTCTATGAGTCTTTGCAGGGCCGTTTCATCCCGCGGCTCATCGGATTCGACGACCACGGCGGACGCCCGCTCCTCGTGATCGAGGACCTCAGCCACGCGGACTGGACACCCCGCTGGACGAGCGACCGCGTCGCCCTCGTCCGAGCCTCGCTCGATGAGCTGCACGCATGCCCTGCACCGCCAAACACGCATCCGGTGCGCGAGACGTATGCGACCTGGTTCGGCCGCTGGCGCATCGTCGAGACCGATCCCGAGCCGTTCCTCTCGCTCGGCTTGCGCTCGCGTGCCTGGCTCGCGGAGCGGCTACCGGCGCTGATCGACGCCGCCGACGCGGCGCCGGTCGACGGCGACGCGGTCACACACCTCGACGTGCGCAGTGACAACCTTTGCACGCTCGAAGGCCGAGCCATCTTCGTCGATTGGAATTTCGTCTCCTTTTCGGCGCCCGAGCTGGACCTGGCCGCTTGGGCCTGCAGCCTCGCGCTAGAAGGCGGCCCGCCGCCCTGGACGCTGTTACCCGACAGCCCCGGCTTCGCCGCCTTCATATCCGGGATCTTCGCTGCCGTCGCGGGCCTGCCGCCGCCTGAGACAGCGCCGAGTGTCCGCGAGTTTCAGGCGCGCCAGCTAGCCGTTGCCCTCGATTGGCTCGACCATGATCTCTCCTGACTGGACCTGACCCGAACGTCCGTTCGGCCAGTAGAATGTCCCTCCACATGGCTGCCGACGAGCTCGTAGTCCACGGCGCCCGCGAGCACAACCTGAAGGACATCACCGTCCGTTTGCCGCGGAACCGCCTCATCTGCATCACCGGGCTCTCCGGCTCCGGCAAGTCGTCGCTCGCCTTCGACACGATCTACGCGGAGGGGCAGCGCCGCTACGTCGAGTCGCTCTCGGCCTACGCGCGCCAGTTCCTGCAGATGATGGAGAAGCCGGACGTCGACCACATCGACGGCCTCAGCCCGGCGATCTCGATCGACCAGAAGACGACCTCGCGCAACCCGCGCTCGACGGTCGGCACGGTGACGGAGATCTACGATTACCTGCGCCTCCTGTATGCGCGTGTCGGGCGGCCGCACTGCCCGATCTGCGGCAAGCCGATCGCCGGCCAGAGCCTCGACGCGATCGTCGACCAGGTGCTGAAGCTCGAAGACGGGACACGCTTCACGGTCAACGCGCCTGTCGTCCGCGACCGCAAGGGCGAGTACAGGGACGTCTTCGAAGATCTCACGCGCGAGGGCTTCACGCGCGTCAAGGT
>Ga0070695_100000348_pt1 | contig 23615 bp, 14 predicted proteins | sample KBSK1252metaG_FD_65471 | JGI IMG/M metagenome (GOLD analysis project Ga0070695, IMG submission 65471) | Corn, switchgrass and miscanthus rhizosphere microbial communities from Kellogg Biological Station, Michigan, USA - KBS K1-25-2 metaG | ecosystem: Host-associated > Plants > Roots >...
GCTATCATGCCGCTGTCCGCTCCGCCGCGCAGCGGTCCAGGGACCCCGTCGTCTAGCCTGGCCAAGGACGCGACCCTTTCAAGGTCGAGATCGCGGGTTCGAATCCCGCCGGGGTCACCATCCTGATTCTTAAGGGTGTTTTTGCCGTCGAGTTCTAGTCCCGCGATGATGGGTCGAGAATCCTTGTTTTACTCCCCACTCCTGTCAAACACGGATACGACTCTCCGAAGGTCGTCCTGCGGCATCCGCGTGTACAGGGTCGTCAGCACCTTCCTCATTGGAACGCTCCCGAACGCTTTGATGGCTCCGGATCCAGCTGGCGCTCTCGCTCTCGCGTCAGTCTCAACCCAGGCCGACGACGAGAGAGGAGCGCTGGTTGCTGTAAGGCAAGCGCTAGATGTAGACGCGGCCGCAGAGCTTCGATGCCGAGCGCTCGACGAGTTGGATGAGAAGGGTCTCACGCTGGATCCGTTCCTATTGCGACAGTTCTTGGCGGATCAGGATGCAACCGTCGCGCGGTACGCGCTTGGGCTCATTTCGCTTTCGTCGGAGCGTTCAAGCCTTCTTGAGGAGGCTGCAGCTACGCCGCACGCCAGCGACCCAGCATTTCGAGATGATTTGCAACTGTTGCGGGAGATGCTCGAGTAGCGGACCTGAGCGTAGGTCGGAGTGCTCACGGCCCGATGGAGCCTGGCGGCCATCAGGGCTTGCCGTGACTGCTCGGCTAACGCCTTGGTGGGAGCAGGCGCGCTTTCGTACAACTGGCGCCGGGGCCATACGCGGAGCGCTGTGGGTGTTCCATTCAAGCGTCAACGGGGGTTCGCCAGTCGATGCAGCGCACGACGTCAAGACTAGTCGGTAAGGCGGTCGGCGTAACCGGCTAGGGGCGCTTGGTGAGTGTCGCCCACTAGCTGAGTTGACAAAAGGGAATCGAGACGGCATTATTTAGGCATGGCGACGAAGACTGCAGTGCTCGTGGAACGTGAAGGGAGCCGGGCGACTCGTAGTGCTGTGAGGCAGGTTGTCTCGTACCTAAGAGCAGTCGGCTACCACACTTCGCAACTGGAGTCAGTCGAGGCGAGCGGCCACGCTGGTTCGCAGCTCTTCGCTGATGTGGTGCTTCTAAGTACTAGTTCCGGAAAGAGTTCACTGTTGGTCGCAGACGTGAAGCACCTCCGTGAGGCGTTCCCGACGGCATGTGTGTTAGTTACAACGGCCGTGTTTACTTCAGCGACGGTATCTGAGGTGTACGGTGCCGGGGCCGCGGTGGTGGCCCCTCTGGGCGCGCTTCTAGACGCTGTGCGAAACGTGACCGTAAGAGATGCGCTGACATTGTCCGAGAAAGTTGAAGTGAAGTTATCGAGAGGCGATGTATCGAGGCATCCTATCGAGGAACAAGTCGTCAATGAGTTCCATGACCGTCAGACTGGTCGTCTGGATGCAGCGCTCGTGGCGCGAGCCTATGGGGTGTCATTGTCCGCCCTGGCGAGAGCACTTGGCGTAACTCAGTCCGCACTGTCAAAGCGCTCCACAGCAGCAGCGGCACAGTCTGGCCTCCGCGAGCTTGAGTTTGCTTGGGCTGTCCTTATGGATGCTGTCAAGTCGGTGGACCGAGTCCGCGCATGGCTGCATGCTCCGAGGCCAGACTTGACTGGCAGACCTCCAATCGGGTTGTTGATTGAAGGTTCTGCAGAAGCATTTGCGAACTATGTTCGGAGTGTGGTGGCCGGTGAACCCGGCTAATGCTAGTAGGCGAAGACCTCCTCGCTGCTCTCCGAAGCGCCGCGGTTGTGCCACTCGCGGGAACCCTGCACCGATATGTGCGTAACAGTTTCATCTCACTGGCTATCTCCAAAAGGACCGAGCCTCATGTCCTTAGCGGTGAATGGGCACGCCGGACTGGCGGAAGATTCAACTTCCCAGATCGGTACAATGCCACCTACCTGGCGCTCGATGCAGAGACCGCGCGCGTCGAGGCAGAGCGGATTGTAGCTCCGTTCATCCATGTTCCTATCGCGACTAGGCTTCAGCACGTCCTTCGCCTCGACGATCCGGCAACGAGGCGGTTGCTTGGGATGTCGGAGGCTGACATTCGAGTGGAGTGGCGCACTGCTAACGCTCGAGGGATCGAAGTTCCCACACAGGAATTGGGGAACGTGGCGCAGGCCACAGGCCGAATCGAAGCTCTTACGTATCCATCAACTATCAAGCCTGACGGTATTTGCGTCGGAGTCTTTCCGGGGCGTTTATTGCCCGGGTCATATCTCGAGCTTGTGGACCCGGACGGTATTGTCCGGGAACGGATTGAGGGATGAAAGCGGACCAGATGTTCGCGGACTGAGTGGATGTCCGGATGTCATGCAGTCATACGGTGCTTGGCGAAAGTGTGAGCACACGAAATACGGTAGTCTTTCTGCTCCACCTCCATCGCCGATTTGCTTCTTCTGGTGGCTGACCGCTGGGGCAATGATCTGAAGGTGGCTGTGGTTCGAAGGCTTCCCAACCGGAGTACGAATAGCACGGGAGAGCAGAGGACTTTCAATCTTGGGTGCGCGTGTACGGCTCAGCATGCCGAGTTTGAGCAATGACCGGGCCGGGCGACAGGTGGCGACTGGGTCGTGCGGCGAGCAACGACCCGGGTCGCGGTTGCGGGCGGCGCGAGCGTGGGTGTCGCCGTAGGATGGGTACGAGATGCCCTTACTGCGTGAGGTGGGGCATCGGGCTCTCGGCCTAGGGTCGGTGGAGATTCGGAGGCTTGCAACACCGGGATGGTAGGAGCCCTTGGAGGCTAGGTATCCATTCTTGTTGCGCGGTCGGTGGCTGATTTAGACTCATTCGAGCGGAGTCTTTCTTCGCTGAAACGCAATTCTCGCTCGTTCGTGCATATGGGTCCCTTTGGCGGCGAGGAGGGAGTATTTCGACGCTAGATGAACATACCGTTGAGCAGGCGCGGGAGCGTATCGCGCAAGTGTTCCGGTATCTTCGTGACTTCAACCTCCATCGCAATCCAGTCAAGCGACTGATCCAGGAGCAACTCTGGCGTCTGTCTCTTGAGGATCTGCCCGACCACCCCTCGATCGAGCGTGGAGCCCTCGCAGAAGAGAGTGATGACGAGGGGGCCGCAGCGTACCTTCTGAAGGTTGATCGGCCGAGAGTGACCAGCCCCCCGGCCCTTCCCGACCAGCTGACGGGGTGGCTTGAGCGTGACTGGGATGATCCTCTTGCTGAATTGCGTGTGCGGCAGTCGCGGAACGAGACGGACGCGCAGGGGAAGACAAGTCTCGTTGCCTTTGAAGATGCTCCCGAACGTGTTGCTGCTCTCGAGCAATGGGGTGCAGCTCGGGCGACGTGGGCCACGAATGAGCGGCCGGCCCGCGAAGCGATGGAGGTATTTGAAGAGCTCTACGAGCTTCGTGGGCGGATAGACCGCGAGGGTGAATCGGTGGAGCTCGTGATCGGAGACGGGGTGCTCGATTGGCCTCGGCCCGATGGGCAGATCCATCACCCTATCTTGCTCCAGCCCGTCTCCCTCCAATTTCACCCAGAGGGTCCCAGCTTCACCATCGTCGAAACAGAACGCGGTCCTGAGCTGTATGCGGCACTGCTTCTTGCTCTGCCCGATCTGGACACGCAGGCGATCGCACGGTGGCAGGCGGCCCTTGCCCAACAGAACTATCATCCCCTAGCTGCGGTGACGTCAGGGTTCTTGCGGAACATCGTGGTGCAGCTTGGCGTGCGCGGAGAATTCGTGGAGAAGGGGCCGGTGCGAGGCGAAGGGGATGTGCCGCGGATCGGCAGGGCTCCTGTGCTCTTTCTCCGTCAGCGAACTCAAGGCTTTGCGCGGGCGATCGACGCGATCCTCGAGGATCTGAAGGAACGCGAGGAGCTCCCCAACCCACTCGTTCACATCGTTGGGATCGAGACTGAGGGAGGAGGCGAGGGCCCTGCTGAGGCGAGTACTCAAGCCAGCTACCAAGACGAGGTAGAGGAAGTCCTGTTGAGCAAGCCTGCGAACCCGGAGCAGGTCAGGATAGTCCGTCAATTGGAGCGATCGTCTGGCGTTCTTGTCCAGGGACCTCCAGGCACGGGGAAGTCCCACACCATCGCGAACTTGATTGGGCATCTTCTTGCGAACGGGAAGACCGTCCTCGTCACCGCTCACACTACGAAGGCCCTTCGGGTTCTTCGGCAGTATGTCGTCGATGCTCTACAGCCGCTCTGCGTAAGCGTACTGGACAATGATCTCGAAGGACGGAGGCAACTTGAGCAATCCGTCGACGGGATCGTCGAGCGCCTGTCCAGATCTGATCCGAGCCGGGTGCTGGCCGAGACCGAGAGACTCGCGACGCATCGAAAGGAGCTGATCGATCGGATTCGCGCGACACGCCAGGAGCTCCTGGCGGTCCGCCAGGGAGAGTACCTTCCCATCGTGGTTGGTCGGGAGAGCTTTCAGCCGTCCGACGCGGCTCGAAAAGTCACCAGAGAGCAACCGACGCATGCGTGGGTCCCAGCGCCGGTAGCAATCGGCGGCCAGTTGCCGCTATCGGCGGTCGAGATCGGGGAGCTATACAGAACGAACTCCACGGTTTCGAAGGCGGACGAAGATGAGCTCGCCTTTGCGCTTCCAGACCCTTCTGCCCTCATCACGCCACCGGCATTTGGCGAGCTCGTGGCCGGGCGGGAGGGGTTGAGTGGAGAGGATCGCGAGTCAGGGACTGAGTATTGGACCGCACCCGCCACCGAGGCGGTGGCGGGACAGCTCGAACAGCTTGGCGTTCAGGTAGAGCAGGCGGTCGCAGTTCTCGGGGAGAAGGAGCCATGGCGTCTGGCGGTTGTTGCGGCGGGGCGTCAAGGTGGGCCACACCGCGTTCCATGGGTCAGTCTCCTCACGTTGATTGAAGAAGTTGGCCGGGAGGTTGCGGAAGCGCAAGAAGTGTTGCTCCGGTACGGGCCTTCGCTGTTGGAAGAGGGGGCCTTCGAGGAGCGCTATCGCGTGGCCGGAGAGATCCTCCGCCACCTGAGAGGCGGGGGCGCGCTTGGCACCATGACCTTGCTGGTGCACCCGTCATGGAAGGCGCTGTTGTCCGTGGCTAGGGTTGGCGAGAAAGAGCCACGCCAACCAGAGCATTTTGGTGCGCTCCGGACCTTGATTCGCGTGCAGCAGCGACGCCGGGAGCTTGTCGACCGGTGGGAGCGCCAAATGGTCCCGCTGGGCGTCCCAGCACTTGGAGCTCGGGGCGAGGATCCTGAGCGAGTCGCCGCTCAATGGGTCGGGCACATTCAGAAGTGCTTGGCATGGCAGACCGAAACCTGGGGTCCCTGCGAGAAGGAGTTGGCCAGACAGGGGTTTCGCTGGGAGGCGTTTCTCGCGGCTCTGCCCGTGAATGCCGAGCCTTTTGGGGATCTTCTGCGGGTACGCGGAGCGGTGGCCGGGTCGCTACTCTCGATCTTCGCTGCGAGGATCCGGGCTATCCGATGGTTCGAGATCGAGGACATTCTTCGTCGGCTCCAAGACACCCTGGCAACCTACGGGGCCGATGAGACCGGCGCTGCCGTGCTCGGGAAGCTTCGCGGAGCGGTCAGCAATCTCGATTGCGGAGCCTATGAGACGGCTTTCCACCGGCTCGTGGAGCTTCATGCTCGAAGGATTGAGCTTGAGCGGAGGAGGGTGCTCCTTGAACGGCTGACTGCGGTTGCCCCCGGATGGGCGGCGGCCGTCAGAGATCGTGTGGAACCACACGGCGCCACCACGCCTCCAGGCGATCCCCCCGGTGCCTGGCTTTGGCGCCAGCTGCATGCCGAGCTGGAGCGCCGCGGAAGTCTTTCCCTGCATGATTTGGAGCGTCGGCTCGAGACTCTGACGGCTCAACTGCGTGAGACGACTGGTCAACTGATCGATCGTCAAGCCTGGGGAGCGCAACTCGGGCGGGTCAGCCTTCGTCAGCGCCAAGCCCTCATTGGATGGGCGGACACGGTCAGGCGCATTGGTCGCGGCACAGGTCGTCGGGCCCCTCAGCTGCGGGCCGAGGCGGCCCGATTGATGAACGACTGCCGAAATGCGGTGCCCGTGTGGATCATGCCCCTGAGCCGTGTGGTTGAGCAGTTCGACCCGCGCGCCGTACGCTTTGATGTCGTCGTCATCGATGAGGCGAGCCAGAGTGACGTGATGGCCCTCGTCGCCTGCTATCTGGGCAAGAAGGTCGTCGTCGTGGGCGACCACGAGCAGGTAAGCCCCTTGGCCGTGGGTCAGGATCTCGATGCTGTTCAGCGATTGATCGCCACTCATCTGGTCGGCATCCCGAACAGCCATCTCTATGATGGGCGCATGTCCGTCTACGACCTGGGGCGGCAATCCTTCGGTCAGACCATCGTGCTTGTCGAGCACTTCCGGTGCGTCCCTGACATCATCCAATTCAGCAACGGCCTGTCTTACAACTGGCGCATTCGCCCACTTCGAGACCCGAGCAACGTGATGCTGAGACCCCACGTTGTTCCGTTTCCTGTTCAAGCCGGAAGGTATGGGCGCGAGGTCAACTATGACGAGGCCTGGGCGATTGTCTCGCTGGTGGCCGCGGCGATCGAGCAGCCCGAGTACGAAAAGAAGACCTTCGGTGTGATTACGTTGGTCGGCGAAGCGCAAGCTCTGGAGATCGAAAAGTTGCTGCGTCAGCGGTTGCCCGTGGCCGAGTTTGAGCAGCGGCACATCGTGTGCGGCAATGCGGCTCACTTCCAAGGGGATGAGCGAGACGTGATGTTCCTGTCGTTGGTGGACGTGCCCGACGATGGGCCGCTTCCACTCCGCCAAGATGACCGATTCAAACAGCGCTACAACGTTGCCGCAAGCCGAGCCCGGGACCAGATGTGGGTAGTCTACAGCCTTGACCCGAGGCTGCATCTGAAGCCGGGTGACCTTCGGCGTGAATTGATCGAGCACGCAGAGGACCCGTCCGTCAAAGTGCGTGCGCTGCAACAGGCCGAGCAACGAACTGAGTCCGAGCTCGAGAGGCAGGTACTTCGGCATCTCATGCAATTGAACTACCAGGTTCGCCCTCAGTGGCAGGTCGGACACTATCGGATAGACCTCGTTGTGGAAGGCGGAGGCAAACGACTAGCGATCGAGTGTGACGGGGACCGGTGGCACCCGCCGGACAAGCTAGGCGAAGACCTTGAGCGGCAGGCGATTCTCGAACGACTCGGATGGACCTTCGTCCGGGTACGAGGCACGGAGTTCTTCAGAGATCCAGACCGGTCGCTCAACCCGGTCTTAGAGATGCTGGAACGTTTGGGTATTCCCGGAGAGGGACCAGGCGGCGAAATGTTGAGCTCTTCCCCGGAGATCACGGGGGGTCTCCTCGAACGCGTGCTAAGGCGCGCTGAACAGCTACGGCGCGAGTGGACGGAAAGGGCGGCGGGAGAGGGCGACGAAGGCCTCGAAGTAGAGGAGGCGGGCCGGGAGGACCTCTCCTCACGAAACCTCTCTCCAGGGGAGGCGCGAGTGTTGGAGGCTATTCGAAGCGCAGGCAGGCCCTTGGGCAAGTCTGAGATTCTTGCCCGGGCGCGGATCGACGGGGCGGCTTGGTGGTCAACCATAGGCAGCTTGAGGCGACGGGCATTGGTCATTCAGGAAGGAGATCGTCGCGGGGCGACCTATCGCCTGACCGATAGCGACTGAGGCGAGACTCCCGCGTTTTCTCAAATTCCCTCTCCAGTCGCTGACCTGGGTTCCGAGCTGGCGAACGGAGGACTTCCAATCCTTGTTTCGTGGTGACGCCTTAGCCGAGACCTCCGCTACTTTGCACGGCGTGCGGTTTCGATCGCTGCACGGGCTCGCAACCATCAAGGGGTAGAAATCAAAGGGACCGAGTGTCGTCGGTTCCTTTGGTGCCTTCGCCGACTATGAAAGAGTTCGACCGTTCAGCGCCCAGCTTCGCGCGCACGCGCGTCCCGCGCCGACCGGTTCGACGGGCGCCCAGGCAAGCGAGTACCCCGAGCATCTCAGATCACCCCGTACGCGGTGAGGTGTCTGGCGCTGCTCGCGGCGAGGACCCTGGCCACCGTGATCGTCGGGATGGCCAGGAGCATCCCCGCCGGGCCGAACAGGATCGCGCCACTCACGACACCGAGGGCCACGACGATCGGATGGAGCTTCACGGCGCCACCGAGGACGATGGGCTCGTAGACCACGTTCTTGATCAGCTCGGCGAACGCTACGGCCACGGCTACCCAGACAACGAACGTGTCGACGGTCACAAACGGCAGAAGCGGATGGACGTTCTCGGCCAGCAGCGCGTAGGCCAGCCCGCTGAGCAGCGCGGCGGCAAACCCCATGTACGGCACCGTGTTGCTGGCACCCGTGAAGATGCCGATGACGATCGCCCATCGCAGGGGGACGCCAACGATGGCGATGAATACGATGACGGTCACGCCGAGCGAGCAACACTCGAGGAACATGCCGCGCACGTAGTTGCCCAGGGCCTCGTCGACGTCGGCGAGCACGGCGAGCGCCGGCTCGAAGAGGCGATTGGGGGCGGCCCGGAGCAGGCCGCGTTTGATGGTTCCGGTATCCGCTAAGAGGAAGAGGAAGATCAGTGGGGCGATCACCCAGGTCGACGCGACAGTGTCCGGTGCACTGGTCGTCGTCCTCTCCGGCGAGGTCGTCGCGGGGCCCCCAGGCGGCGCCGCGGACGAGCGCGCGGCCGACCCGGCGCGTGCGGCCCGGCCTGCCCGGATCTCGAGCGCACGTGCGTTGGCGCGCTCGTACTCGAACAGCCGCCCGGATCCGATCGATGCCGGCTGGCTGCTTGACTGGTCTAACTCGACCAACTGAGCGCGCTCCTCGGGCGTCAGGGCCAGCAGCTCACTCACACGATCCACCAGGGGGTCGAGATCACGGTGGGCCAACCGGTAGAGGCGATTGCCCCGCGTCCAGGACGGGTCCAGGTCCATCACCGCCTGGTAGCGGTGGTGCAGCGCGTACAGCGCGCGAACGCGCAGCTCGAGTACCGCCATCTCGTTCGGCACGATGGCGCGGATGCTGTTCAGGCCGACGAGCGCGACCAGCGCGAAGATGAGCAGCAGCAGCGTGACGGCCAGAGCGCGCGGGATCCGCCATCGTTCCAAGCGGGCAACGAGGGGACGACAGATGTACGCGAGAAGGCCGCCCACCGACGCCGGCACGATCAGGCTCCTCAATCCCCAGACCAGGTAGACGGTGAGGGCGAGCGCCGCCACGGCGGCGGCGCACTTCACGACGACCGCGGTCGGCCGCGCGCGGCCGACCCGGATCATGACGGGGCCTCCGACTCATCTTCGGAGTCCCCGAGGGTGTGAGCCTCGGTCAGGATCTCGAGTCGCATGGCCATGATGCCGGCCAGCCTGATGAGGACCTTGGTCGCCAGTACCGGGAAGTTCGCGATCAAGACGTCGACGTCGGATCGGCCGAGCGCGAGCAGCGAGACCGGCCCGCGCGCCCGCACGGAGAACCAGCGGGTCACTCCCGTCCCGATGGCAGCCGACTCCTCGAATGAAGCCGGGGGCTCCAGCACGGCGATGGGCGCCTCCCGCGTGCCGGCGCCGCGCCTGACGACCTCGACCACCCCGCGCCGCACGATGAATAGCGCCACGCCGGGCCGCCCTTGTTCGCAGATGTATTCGCCATCACCGTAGTCGCGTTCGTGCACGATGCGGGCGACCTGCGCCAGGTCCCGACGGGCGAGGTCCTCGAAGAGGCTGACCTGCGCGAGGAAGTCGACCAGGCTCCGGCGTCGTTCCGTCACGGCGGCATCTGGCAGGCGGAACAGCGCCCGCGCCACACCGATGACCGCCGTGGGCGCCGCCGATCCGGCACCGGAGCGCAGCGGGGGCATCAGCTCCTTCAGTCCCGGAAACGTGAGCTTTGTATTCATGAAGAGTCCTCCATCGAGCGGGTGGCGTCATTCGAGTCGTCGAGATGAAACCGACAGATCCGGCCGTCGAGCTCCCCCGCCAGGCTGGCCAGCCGTCGTGGGGGCAGGCGAAGCAGCGCGTCGACCTCGTGCGGAGCGAGCTGCACTCCGAGCTCGAGACACGCGCGAGCGGGGTTCCGGAAGAAGTCGCGCCGGAAAGAGGTGTCCGTCAGCATGCGACCGAGCGCCCGTTCCACGTCCCGTTGGCTCATGTCCTTGTCCTCGGCTCCCGAGGACTCGCAAGGATCGCACCAAGCGGTTTCGGGGCTGAATGGGCCCTCTTTGGTGCGACTTCGCACGTCGACGTGCGGATTTACACGTCGACGTGCATCCGGGAACCGTGGAGCGCACCGTTGACGCGCAACTCGCGAGAATCTCGGCGCTGCTTGCCTTGGCTCGTCCCGTGCACTGGGCCCGCAGCCAGGAGGTACACGTAATGATCGATCACCGATTCGTGATGAGTGTGGTGCTCGGCGGATTGCTGGCCGGATGTGGCAATGCTTCACGTGCGGACGCGCCGCCACCGCCGCCGGTGGTCCAGGCCGAAGTGGTGGTCGAGCAGGACGTCCCGGTCTCCGCCGAGTGGGTGGGTACGCTCGTCGGCTCCATCAACGCGCAGATCCGTCCGCGCGTCAGCGGCCACCTCGTGAGCCAGAACTACAAGGAGGGGGCCGTGGTGAAGGCGGGCGATCTCTTGTTCCAAGTCGATCCGCGGCCGTACCAGGTGGCGTTCGACCAGGCGGGGGCCCAGCTCCTTCAGGCGCAGTCGCAGCTGAGCCAGGCCAAGGCGCAGGTCAGCGCGAATCAGGCCCAGGTCGAGCAGGCGCTCGCGAAGGTCGCCCAGACCGACGCCGAGGTCACGAAGGTCGTGGCCGATCAGCGGCGGACCGAGCTCAACGTCGCCCGCTACACTCCACTGGCCCAGCGCGGATTCGTGAGCCAGCAAGAGCTCGACAACGCGGTCCAATACAACCTCGCGAACATCGCCTCTGTCGCGGCCGCTCACGCCTCGGTACAGAACGCGCAGGCCAGCGTGGCGAACGCGCGCGCTGCCCTCGAGAAGGCGCAGGCGGACGTGAAGACGCAGGAGGCCAACGTCGCCGCTGCGCGGGCCGCGCTCGCCAACGCGAACCTCAACCTCGGCTACACGAGGGTGCTCGCACCGATCTCCGGCCTGGCAGGTTTCCGTGTGGCCAACATCGGCGACTACGTCGGCCCGAACGATCAGAACCCGCTGACGACGGTCTCCCAGGCCGATCCGATCTACGCGGAGTTTCCGATTGGCGAGCAGCGCGCGGTCGAGATGTTCCGCCGCTGGGACTCTGGCGGCACCGGCTCTCACGGTCTCGAGCTCGAGCTGATCCTCGCGGACGGCAGCGTGTATCCCACCCGCGGGCGCGCCGTCGCGCTGGATCGCCAGGTCGACGTAACGGCCGGCACCGTGCTGGCGCGGGGGGTGTTTCCGAATCCCGGCAACGTGCTTCGCCCCGGCCAGTACGCCAAGGTGCGCGCCGTTGTGGAGACGAAGACGAACGCGCTGACCGTGCCCCAGCGCGCCATCCAGAACGTCCAGGGCATGCAGCAGATCGCGGTGGTCCGGCCCGACGAGACCGTGGACGTTCGCGCGGTGAAGGTCGAGGCACGCGTCGGCACGGTGGCTGTCATCGCCGAGGGGCTCAAACCCGGCGAGCGTGTGATCGTCGAAGGCGGCGATCGCGTGCGGCCGGGTCAGAAGGTTCGTGTCGCGTCAGCGGCGCCGGCCCAGGCCGGCGCGGGAAAGTAGAGGCCCGCCATGGCGAGATTCTTCATCAACCGGCCGATCGTCGCGATGGTGATCGCGGTCCTGACGGTCCTCGTCGGCCTCATCGCCCTCGTGCGGCTCCCCATCTCCCTGTATCCCGAGATCGCGCCGTCCGAGATCTTGTTGACCGCGCGGTACCCAGGCGCCGACGCCGTCACGCTCGAGCAGTCGGTGGCCACGCCGATCGAGGAGCAGATGAGCGGCGTGGACAAGATGCTCTATATGTACTCGCTCAACCAGGGCAGCGCAGCGCAGACCGAGCTGCGGGTGGCGTTCGACGTCGCCACCGACCCCAGCGTGGACCAGGTCCTGACGAACCTCCGCTACTCGCAGGCGGCCTCGCAGCTGCCGTCCGACGTGGTGAACCAGGGCGTGACGGTCAAGAAGTCGGTCAGCAGCCCGCTTGGCGTCTTCGTGCTGTACTCGCCCAAGGGCACGTACGATCCGCTCTTCCTCGCGAACTACGCGTACGTCAACATCAACGATCCGATGACGCGCGTGCCCGGGGTCGGGCAGGTCATCATCTTTGGACCGTCGAAGTACGCCGTGCGGGTGTGGGTCAATCCGGACAAGCTGGCGAAGCTCGACATCACGGTCCACGAGATCACCAGCGCGCTGCAGGCTCAGAACACCGTCAACCCGGCCGGCCAGCTCGGCGGGGACCCGACCCCGTCCGCGCAGGAGTTCACGTTCACCGTGCGGGCGCAGGGCCGCTTGGCGAGCCTGACCGACTTCGAGAACGTTGTGGTCCGGGCCAAGCCGGACGGCTCCCTGGTACGGGTCAAGGACGTGGGCCGCGTGGAGCTGGGGGCGCAGGACTACGTCCGGCGCGGCCGCCTGAACGGCAAGCCCGCCGTCATCGTCGCCATCTACCAGCTCCCCGGCTCCAACGCCATCGAAACGATGCGTGGGGCGAGAAAGCTGATGGACGAGATGAAGGCCCGGTTCCCCGCCGACCTCGACTACGTGACGGCGCTCGACACGACTCTCGCGGTGAGCGAGGGCATGAAGGAGATCGTCAAGACCCTGGTCGAGGCACTGATCCTCGTCGTCATCGTGGTCTTCATCTTCTTGCAGGGCTTCAGGGCCACGCTGATCCCGACGCTCGCGGTGCCGGTGGCCCTGGTCGGCACGTTCATGGTGTTCCCGCTTCTCGGCTTCTCGATCAATACCCTGTCGCTGTTTGGGCTCGTGCTCGCCATCGGCCTCGTGGTGGACGACGCCATCGTCGTCGTCGAGGCCGTCGAGCACCACATCGAGAAGGGGCTCTCGCCGCGCGACGCCGCCTTCAAGGCGATGGAGCAGGTCTCGGGACCGGTGGTGGCGATCGCGCTCATCCTGGCCGCCGTCTTCGTGCCGACCGCCTTCATCCCGGGCATCACCGGCCGGATGTACCAGCAGTTCGCGGTGACGATCGCCGTGTCGGTGCTCCTCTCGGCGTTCAACGCCCTCACCCTGAGCCCGGCGCTCTGCGCGCTGCTGCTGCGGCCGCGGACGGAGATGCGCGGGCCGCTCGGCGCGTTCTTCCGCGGCTTCAACCGCTGGTTTGCGCGTGCCACCGATCGGTACGTCGGCGCCTGCGGGCACCTCATCCGCAAGTCCGCCCTCTCGATGGTCCTGCTCGGCGTCGTCGTGGGCGCCGCCGGCCTCGTGGGCAGCCGGCTGCCCGGCGGCTTCGTGCCCGAGGAGGACCAGGGCTACGTCTACGTCAACGTCCAGCTCCCGCTGGCCGCGTCGCTGGATCGCACGGCCGCGGTCAGTGACAAGCTGGACGAGATCTTCAAGACCACGCCGGGCATCAAGTATTACACCGGCATCGCCGGCTTCAGCCTGTTGAGCCAGGTGACCACCACGTATAACGGCTTCTACTTCATCACGCTCGACGATTGGGCCGAGCGGAACAAGGAAGGGCTTACGTCCGACGTGATCATCCAGCGCCTGAACATGCGGCTGGCCGGGGTGGCCGAGGCTCAGGCGTTCGCGTTCGCGCCGCCCGCCATCCCGGGCATCGGCACCTCGGGTGGCGTGACCTTTATGCTGGAAGACCGCTCCGGTGGCGATCCCGTGCTCTTGGCCCAGAACACGGAGAAGTTTCTGGCCGTTGCGCGCCAACGTCCTGAGTTCGCGCTCCTCTTCACAACGCTCCTGCCCAGCACGCCGCAGTACTTCGCGGAGGTCGATCGCGACAAGGCGCTCAAGCAGGGGATCCCGCTGTCCTCGGTGTACCAGGCGCTGCAGACGTTCCTGGGCGGCGCGTTCGTGAACTACTTCAACGAGTACGGGCGCGTCTGGCAGGTTTACGTCCAGGCCGAGGGCGAGTTCCGCACGCGGCCGGAGAACGTCGGGCAATTCTACGTGCGCAATGCGGCGGGGCAGGCGGTGCCACTGTCCACGCTGGTCACCATGCGCGAGGTCAACGGGCCCGAGTTCACCACACGCTTCAACGGGTACCGCTCGGCGCAGATCAACGGCATCCTGGCGCCCGGCTACAGCACGCGGCAGGCCATGCGCGCGCTGGAGCAAGTGTTCGGGGACACGATGCCGCGGGGCATGGGCTTCGACTACTCGGGGATGTCGTTCCAGGAGAAGGCCGCCGATGCAGGCATCCCGCCCGCCGCGGTCTTCGGCTTCTCGCTGCTGGTGGTGTTCCTGCTGCTGGCCGCGCAGTACGAGAGCTGGAAGCTGCCGTTCGGCGTGCTGCTCGGCACGCCAATCGCGGTGCTCGGCGCTCTCGGCGCGCTCTGGGTGGGCCGTCTCGAGCTGAACGTCTTCTCGCAGATCGGGCTGGTCATGGTCATCGGCCTCGCGGCCAAGAACGCCATCCTGATCGTGGAGTTCGCCAAGGAGCAGCACGAACACGGCACTCCCCTCGTAGACGCCGCGCTCGCCGGCGCCCGCCTGCGGTTGCGGCCGATCCTCATGACGGCGTTCGCGTTCATTCTCGGTGTGGTGCCGCTCGTGTTGTCCACGGGCGCCGGCGCCGCCTCTCGGCGGATCCTCGGCACCACGGTGCTGGGTGGGATGCTGGCGGCGACCATGATCGCGATCTTCATCATTCCGGTTACCTTCTACGTGAGCGAGCGCTTCGGACGGCGGGGCTCCGACGCGCCGCTGCCGGCTGTGCCGGTGCCGATCGCCGGCGGACAGGACTAATGGCCATGGCGTGCTCGCACAACGTGCGGAGCATCGTTGCCGTCAGTACCGCCGTGTTGAAGCCGGCGGGGCATGGAGCAGGAGCTCGGCAAGCTCATCGAGCAATCGCCGAACGACCGATCGCACTAGTCTGTGGGCGGCACGGCACTCGACATCGCGCCGCATTGTCGGATAGAATGCCCGCCAGAGCACGCGGATGGATTCTGCCACGCCAACCGGCCGCACGCCGACGGAGCCCGGCCTCTTGGAGTGTCTGGCCGCGATCGGCAGGGCGCTCGAAGCGGACTTTCAGCCCCGCGCGTTTCTCGACGATTTGTCGACCGCGTTGCAACCGCTCGTCCCTCACGATCGGCTTCGCATCGGCTATCTCGCCGACGACCGGCGAACGTTCTCGGTGTTCGCGGAACATGGTGGAGCGAGCGTTGTGCCGACGGCCGACCGCTACACGACCGACCTCCAGCGCGTCGCGCGCTTTCCGGCCACCGACGCGCTGTTCGGTCCGCTGTTCGACGGGGGTATCGTCTGCGTGCCGGAGATGTCCGCCGATGTACGCTTCGAACCGTACCGCGACTCGTTGCGGGGACTGCGGTCGACGATCATGGTGCCGCTCGTCGCCGGCAGTCGCATCATCGGCTACGTCAGCGCGGCGAGTCGGGGGCTCGGCGCGTTCAGTGCGATCCACGTCGAGCGGATACGCAGTCTCGGGCGCCTGTTGGGCCCCTTCGTCGAGGTCATCGCCGGCCTCGAGCGCGAGCGGCGGCGACGGCGCGGCGTCGATCTGCTGGCCGGCATCACGAAGATGCTCGGGACCACCCTCGACGTCCGCGAGATACTGACGCCCCTCGGCGAGGCGGTCCGGCCCGCGGTCGACTTCGACACTATGGGGATCGTGCTCTTCAAGCCGGGCAGCGTGGACATCGCGCTGTTCGGAACGGTGGGCGACGCTCCGGATCCCAGCGTGGGGGATCACACGACCAGTGACTACTCCGTCGCCGAGGCGGTGAGGACCGGGCATCCCGTCGTCGTGGACGACATGGGGGCGGAGCTGGACCGCCACTACGCCGGCGATCGCGCGCTGCTCGCGGTCGGTCTCCGGGCCGGCCTCTGGGTCCCGATGCATTTCGGCGACGAGGTCGGCGGAACGCTCTTCTTCGGCAAGCGCGAGCCGCACTGGTACGACAGCGTGGACGTGGAGGTCGCCACTGCGGTGGCGAGCCGGATGGTCCTCGGCATCCAGCACCAGCGGCTCGCCGAGGAGCAGCGCCGGCTTGCGTCGATGGAGCGCCGGGCGCGGTCGCTGGAGCAAAGCCTCAAGACCGCCCGCAGCGAGCTGCACCAGCGCTACGGGTTCGGGCAGATGATCGGCCGCTCGCCGCTCTTTCGCGAGGCGCTCACCCGGGCGGCGCAGGTGGCGCGGACGGAGACGACGGTGCTCATCACCGGGGAGAGCGGGACGGGGAAGGAGCTCGTCGCGCGTGCCATCCACTACGGCAGTCCCCGTGCCGACGGCCCCTTCGTGGCGGTCAACTGCGCGGCGCTGCCAGACACCCTGCTGGAATCCGAGCTCTTCGGTCACGAGCGCGGCGCCTTCACCGGGGCAGATCGTCAGAAGCCCGGCCGCTTCGAGCTCGCGGCCCATGGAACGCTCTTCCTCGACGAGATCGGCGAGCTCTCCGCCGCGGTGCAAGTCAAGCTTCTCCGGGTGCTGCAGGAGCGAGAGTTCCAACGAGTCGGAGGGACCGCGACGCTCAAGGCCGACCTCCGCCTGATCGCTGCTACCAACCGGGATCTGATGGCGGAGATGGCCGCCGGACGGTTCCGCAACGACCTCTTCTACCGGCTGGGCGTCTTTATCGTGCACCTACCCCCGCTGCGGGAGCGCGGGGACGACGTCCTCCTGCTGGCCGACGCGTTCATCCGGACGCTGGCCGTGAAGATGGGCAAGGCGGACGTCACGCTGAGCCGGGACGCCCTCGAGCTGCTGCGGCGGCACCCGTGGCCGGGAAATATCCGCGAGCTGCAGAACGCGATCGAGCGCGGCCTCATCACCTGCGACGGAACGCTTGTCACCGCGGCCCACCTCGCCATTCCGAAGCCCAGGGAAGAGCCGACTGCACCAGGGCGGCCGGAACCGGCGCGGCCAGCCGCCGAGTCCATGGCGCTGGAGGACCTGGAGCGCAAGGCGATCGTCGACGCGCTCCAGCGCACGCATGGTCACAAGGCGCGCGCGGCCACGCTCCTCGGGCTCACCCGGTTTCAGCTCTACACCCGCCTGAAGCGGTATCAAATCGAGGTGTCCCCCGAGTAGCGCCCGCATGCGTGCATCACCACACTTCGATGTGCGGTGGTTCACGGCTTCGCAATCGGCAATGGCCCGCGCCAACCTCAAGGCATGTGCTGCCTAGAGGCACGGGGTCAAAGGAAGGCAGCCTCGAACCGCGCCGGGTGTAGTCCGCTACGACGCCCAAGGAAACACCCAGCAGCCTGCCGTATGTTCGCCTCGGCTGCACGACCGTTAGAACTGCCCCGCGCCAGTGAGGAAGCGGCCCGGCGGATCGCGGGAACTGGCAATGACGTCGATCCCGGCGCCGAGGCGGGTCGATGTTTGGTGATCCGGGTTCACGCAACGCGCCTAGATCAGATCGACAATGAATTCGAGGATCTTTGATATCGGTGATTGCGGGCCCTCGCAACCCTGAAGGCCGGTGCATCGGGACAATCGCGGGCTGGGGATCAGCGCCGCAGCCAGAAGCGGGGCAGTCGAGCTTGAACTGATGGCTCATTGGTTGAGACGCGGCCGCTCCATATTGGTGACAGCCGGGAACGTCGGTCCGATTCCCAGATTCCCAGAAAAGCCTCGCTCAGTGTCCCAGCCACGTCCCACGGCCTGCTCCGTGTGGCAGTCAATGGGAACTCGTGGAACTCAGCACGGTGAGGATACGCAAACTAGGCGTCGAATTTACGTCCCGGGCATCATCGCGTTTAGTCAATGCAGTCGAATGTCCCTTCACTGTTAAGAAAAGCGCGTGGCGGACCGTAAACGCGGGTTCGAATCCCGCCGGGGTCACCACCGCGATTTTTTCAGGTGGTTTTGCCCCTCGAGTTCTAGTCCCGCGGTGAAGGGCCGAGAATCCGTTTTCTAGTCCCCGTTCCTGTCGAACACGCTGATCACCCTCTGAAGGTCCTGCTGGGTCAACCGCGTGTACAGCGTCGTGGTCTGAATGTCGGCGTGCCGGAGATGCTCCTGGACCGCCCGCAGGTTGCCGCGGGTTCTGCGCAGGAGCTCGACGCCGCACGAATGGCGGAAGGCATGCGGGTGAAGCTTTGGAAGGCCGGCCTGCTCGCCCAGCGCTTTGACCACCTTGAACACGCGGTGATCTCTCATGCGCTCCTGGCGCCACCCTCCGCCTTTGATCTTGAACCGCACGACGAAGAGCGGGTCGCCGGCTGATGCATCACCTCGCTCTGCCGTGAGGTACTCGGACACGATGGCTCGGGCCACTTCCGGGAGTGGCACGGACGCTTCGTGTCCGCCCTTGCCGCACACGCGGCGCAGGCCGAACTCTGGAAGGTAGTCACCGACGTCCAAGCCGACGACCTCTGAACGCCGGAGTCCGCCGTAGGCCAGAAGTGCAAGGATGGCGCGATCCCGTGGTCGGGCGCACCCGGCAAGCAACCCCTCCACCGCCTCCCATCTCGGGACCGCGGGCCGCCAGGTCGTAGTGGTATGCCCGGCACAGCTCCGAGGTGAAATCTGTGACCCAGCACCGTGCCTCCCAGCTTCTTGCGCGAGAACTGCATGAAATCGCCAAAGTACCAGCGATACGTCTGAACCGTCCGGTGGGCCGCCTCCCTTTCGACCCGGAGATGGGTGACAGAACTCCTCGAACAAGGCGGACAAGCGCATAGATTGTCTCCGCATGTCCGCCACGCGCTGAGGGGTAGCGGTGTCGCAGCTTCTCCGCGGTCCTCGCTCGCTCCCGAGCACCGGGCGCACCATCGCGATTTGTGGTCGTTGAGCGTGGCATCTGTCAGACCCGGTTTGTCCGTGCACACTTGACACGGTCCGCGCTCGGGTAGATCTTCAGGCCCATCGAGCGCGTAAAGGGGGACGGACCAGATGGACGAACTGATCGACGGGAGCTCCGCCGCGATGATGAGCAAGGTGCCGGCCGTCGCGCTGGCATTCTGGATCATCAAGATCTGCGCCACGACCGCTGGCGAGACGGGCGGCGACGCGCTGTCCATGACGCTCGGCCTGGGCTATGCCATCAGCACGCTCATTTTTCTCGGCACCCTGATCGTGCTCCTGGCGGCACAGGTCGGCTCGCGGGCCTACCATCCCTTCCTGTACTGGGGCGTGATCATCGCCACGACCACGACCGGGACGACGATCTCGGACTACCTGGACCGCACGCTCGGGCTCGGCTATCCCAGGTCCTCGCTGCTGCTGTTCGTCGCGGTGCTGGCCGTGCTGGCCGCTTGGCGGCTGACCACCGGGTCGGTCTCGGTCGGCGGGATCACGACGCGCCCAGCCGAGCTATTCTACTGGGCGGCCATCCTCTTCTCGAACACGCTGGGCACGGCGCTCGGCGATTTCCTGGCGACGACATCGCGTTTCGGGTTTGACGGCGGGGCGCTCGTGTTCAGCGTGGCCCTAGCGCTGATCGCCGCTGCCTATTTCTTCTCGAACATATCCCGGGCCTGGCTGTTCTGGGCGGCCTTCGTCCTGACGCGGCCACTCGGCGCCACTCTGGGTGACCTTCTGACCAAGCCGCGCGTGGAAGGGGGTCTGCATTTCAGCCGGATCGCGTCATCGCTCATCATCGTCACCGCGATCGTCCTCCTGATCGTGCTGACCGACCAGGGCGCCGAGCAGGGGGTGGCCTTGGCGGCGGGGGGTGGGGATCCCGCATAGGACGTGGCCGGCGTCAGGGCCGGCGGATACCTGATCACCGCCCTGCCGCGCGCCCCTCGGCGGCGAAGAGGCCCAAGATCGTCTTCGTCCTCGCTGACGATCTGAGCTGCACTCTCGCCCAGCAGATGCCGAAGATGCTGGCGATGCAGCGGGACGGCCCGACCGCGGGTGTGATTCCGGCCGCGACACTCTCGCTGCCAAGGATCGTTCCTCGGTAGCGGCAGGGGAAGAGGACTTCCAATCCTGGACGCGGGTCCGGGCGGCATGTCGATTCTTGGAGCAGCGAGCCGGGCGGCAAGACTGGGTGTGTCACGAGCGGGCAAAGGGAGGGGTGTCTCGACCGGTGTATGTGCCGTCGGCAATCTAGATCTGCTCCCGGACCCGACCGTAGGCGCCGGACCTCCCCATGGTGGTAGCCTTGGGTGCTGGATTTGGCATTCTGACGGGGAAGGGGGACCATGGAACAACACGGGCACCACCACGACAACGAACACCGCGGTGAACATGCGCACCATGGGCATGGGCACACGCACGGGGTTGTCGATCCGTCCATCGCCACCACCGATCGGGGCCTGTGGGCTCTGAAGTGGTCCTTCGTGGGCCTGATGGTCACGGCGGTCATCCAGGTCATCGTCGTTGTGCTCTCGAGCAGCGTCGGGTTGCTCGCCGACACGATCCACAACTTCGCGGACGCCGCGACGGCGATCCCGCTCGGGATCGCCTTCTGGCTGGCTCGCCGTGGCAGGAGCCGGCGATTCACGTATGGCCTGGGGCGCGTGGAGGATTTCGCGGGGATCCTGATTGTGCTCACGATTCTCGCGAGTGCGCTGGTAGCCGCGTACGAGTCGATCACCCGGCTCATCCACCCGCAGCCGGTCGGCCTCCTGTGGGCCGTCATGGTCGCGTCTGTCGTCGGCTTCGCGGGGAACGAGGCCGTTGCGGTCTTCCGCATCCGGGTCGGCAAGCAGATCGGCAGCGCCGCGCTGGTCGCGGATGGCTACCATGCCCGTGTGGACGGGTGGACCAGCCTCGCGGTCTTCGTCGGTGCGGTCGGCGTATGGGCCGGCTACCCACTGGCCGATCCCCTCGTGGGGCTCGCGATCTCAGCGGCGATTCTGGTGATCGTCTGGCAGTCGGCTCGATCTATCCTGCTACGGATGCTGGACGGTGTGGAGTCGGAGACCCTGGATGAGATCGCTCACGCCGCTGGGCACGTCGCCCGGGTCGAGGAGGTGACCGACGTGCAGGCGCGGTGGATCGGTCACCGGCTGCACGTGGACGTGAGCGTCACGGTGCCGGCCGGCTTGTCAGTGGCAGAGGGCCATGACATTGCCCGCGACGTCCGGCACCAGCTGCTCCATCATTTGCCACACCTCGGTGGCGTGATGGTCCACATTGATCCCTACGGGCAAGGTGGCGCGCATCACCACCGCGTCGGACCTCACTCACACGACGACCTGCCGGTGCACTCGCACGATTGATAGCATACGCTTGGTTCCCCGATGATGCGGTGAGCTGTAGCATTCTCGTGTACTGAGCTCGCGGGAGGAAGGCAGAGGACTTCCAATCCCTTGGCGCAGCTCCGGGGTGCGGCGCGCCAGGCTTCGCGGGCTCAGAGCAAGTCAGGCCTTGAGCCACCCCCGCTGGAAGCAATGCCAGAGGAGCAGGCCGGCGAGGTAGCCCGCGCCCATGTTCCACATGGACACCCCGGCCGTGGCGAGCAGGACGTAGCGGTCGTTCTTGTCCAGCTCTTTGCCGTGCGAGCCCGCCGCCAGCTCGAGCCCGCCGAAGAATAGGATGGCCCCGAGCACGGAGGGGGGGAATAGCTTGAAGAGCGTGGCGGCCGAGTCGGCCAGGAAGAGCCCCACGAAGAGTACGAGCAGGCCGAGGATGACCAGCGACCCCCCGGTGCGGGCGCCGAAGCGGACATGCCCCGCCATGCCTCCCGCCCCGTGGCACATGGGGATGCCGCCCATCGAGGTGCTGATGAGGTTCATCAGCCCGTGGTCGATGGCAACGCCGCGAACGGTGATGCGGCGGTCCGGGAACAGGGTGTTGTTCTCCTCGACCGTCGTGATGATGGCGTTGCCAAGGGTGAGGGCAGCCTGGGGAAGCCCGAGCACGAGTGTGCCCGTCAGGATGTCCTCCCACCCGAGGCCCGCCAGCGCGAACTGGGGCAGCCGGAATCGGAAGGCCATCTGGCCGAGCTCGTCGAAGAGGGCGGGTTGTCGAGCCACCGCGATCACCGCGCCGAATAGCAGCAACACGAGCATCGCCGGGACACGCTCGCGCGAAAGCAGCACGAAGGTGATTCCGACCACCACGGTGGCGGTCAAGTAATCCCCCTCCATAATCTTGACGCCTTCGAGCATGAAGGCGAGCCCCAGCCCCAGGACGAGGCCCTGGACCACGGGGCGGCTGGTGATCTGGGCGATCCAGCTGACCGCGCCCGTCAGACCCATGGTCAGCCACAGGATCCCGGTGAAGAGCCCCGAGGCCCAGATGGCCCCGGGGCTGATGGCACCCGCGTGGCTGATGGCCACGGTCCCGATGGCCTTCATGGGCTGGATGGGCATGGGCGTCCGGAAGTAGAGGCCGGCCACGATCTTGAAGACGCCGAAGGCGACGAGCACGCCGACCGGATCGAGCTTGGTGATCGTGAGGTACCCGACGAGGAAGGGGATGAGGGTACCGAGGTCGCCGAAGGCGCCGGCAGCCTCGCGCACATTGTAGTCGTTTCCCCAGAGCCTCACGGTGAGTCGACTAATATGCTATGAGGAGCAGAGACTCAAGCGGAAAGATGGGCCGGCGGGGGCCGATGATACCGTTACGCCATGACCTCCACAGCTAAGGGTAAGGGCGGGCCGGCGCCCGCGAGGGCCATGGCCGCGCCACGCGGTGGGCGCCCGGGGGACCCGCTCGGTCGGACGGCCCACTTCCGCCTCCTGCCTCTGGCCGAGCGGCGCCGCCTGCTCGGGCGATGCACGGAGCGCGCCCTGAAGGCGGGTGGGGTGCTCTTCGCGGAGGGGGAGCCATGCCGTGGCCTTTACATCCTGGTGGAAGGCCGCGTCGAGCTCCGTCAGCTCTCGCCCCGAGGGCGAGAGCAGGTCCTCCACACGGAGGGGCCCGGGGCAACGCTCGGTGAGGCCCCGCTATTCGACCATGGCGGATACGTTGCCTCGGCCGTCGCGGCGGTGCCGACGCGGGCGCTCTTCGTTTCGAAGGCGGAAGTGATCTCCCTACTCCGGCGGTACCCTGCTGTCGCCGTATCGCTGCTGGAGACCATGGCGCGGCGCGTGCGTCGCTTCGCCGATATGGCGGGCAGTCTTACCTTCCGCCCGGTGCACGAGCGGCTCGCGCACTACATCGCCACGGCCGCCGGTGAATCGGGCCGCCCGGTGGCCGTAGGCCTCGCGTTGGACCTCGCCCTCACACAGGAGCAGCTCGCCGCGCGGCTTGGGACGGTGCGCGAGCTCGTCGCGCGAGCGTTCTCACAGCTCGAGGCGCGTGGGGTGATCACGCGGAAGCGCGCCCGGATCGTGATTCGGGACGCGGTGCTGCTGGCGGCTCTTGCACGCGGAGACCTGGTGAGCGCGCCACAGCACAGTCGCGATGTGACTTAGGTCATAGATGCTGAAGCCTCGGCTTGCGCACACTTCTCTCGACTAGATTTCCCCAGGAGGAGACTATGTGGAGAGTGGTACTGGTCACGCTGGGTGTCGTTCTTGGTGCAGCCCTCGTGGCGCACACCGTTCTTGCCCAGAACGCACCCATGCAGCACCAGCCGATGCAGCATGAG
>Ga0070695_100000353_pt1 | contig 23511 bp, 24 predicted proteins | sample KBSK1252metaG_FD_65471 | JGI IMG/M metagenome (GOLD analysis project Ga0070695, IMG submission 65471) | Corn, switchgrass and miscanthus rhizosphere microbial communities from Kellogg Biological Station, Michigan, USA - KBS K1-25-2 metaG | ecosystem: Host-associated > Plants > Roots >...
GTCCGTTCGGAGCGCTGCTGCGAGTTGCGCTGCCCGGCAGCTGTCCCCGGCGGCCGCGGCGCCCGCCACCGCCGACGCCTGGCTCGCCCACTCGCTTGCCAGCGCACGCGGTACCCCGCGAGTCGCGGATCGGTCCGGTCTGGAGGAGCCTCCGCAGCCGGCCAGGAGGAGCGCGACGAGTACGGCGCCGGGGAGGATTCTCAGCACGTTGCGGCATTTACCCGCCATCGGGTCCAACGTAGCCTCCCAATCCCGACCGGGACCGGTTAATGTCTTGTTAATGCCGATGCTTCACGGCTGTGCGTTTCCGGGGTGCTCGACCTTCACGCTGAGTACGTATTGCGTCGAGCACGAACTGCTGGTCCGGGCTCTGAAGGAGTCCGAGCGGGCACACCATGCCGACGGCGAGCGCGCGGAGGATGCCCCTTTGACAGCGGAAACACACAGCGAAGCGACAGAGCCGGCGGCCATCTAGCCGCCGCCGAAGTAGCGTTTTCAGCTGCTGGTACTCTCGCTGCATGCGGGTCATTCCCTCGTCGCCGAGAGCTCGGCGGCGCCTCTTTTGGCTAGGAATCGCGTTTACGGTCGCCGGCACGATCGCCGGCATCGCACTGTCCGTCCACAGCCCGAAGCAGCCGAACTCGGCGCCGCCCAAGAACGCCCCTCCGGCGCAGCGCGTCGCTCGGGCGACACGTGTCACGCCGAAGGAGCGCCGCGAGATCAATGCGACGCTCGACACGTTTCTCGGGGCGTCTCTCGACCGCAGCTCGCCGGCTACCGCGTGGCGCCTCGCCGGACCTGAGCTGAAATCGGGTTCAACGCTTCGCGAGTGGCGGGCCGGCACGAGCCCGGTGCCCTACTTCCCCACCCGGGAGACGACCTTCGGCGGCTGGGAAACCGTCGACGCGGGCCCCAACTACGTCGTCTTCGACCACCTCCTCGTTCATCCACGGCGCGGCACGCAGACCTCGTCATGGATCTTCTCCGGCGAGGTCGTCAAGAAGGGCTCACACTGGCTCGTGAACCGCCTCTACACAATCGCGGTCATGCAGAAGCCGACGAAGACCGGCACGCACCAGGTCGGGCCACAGGACTACGCCGCGCCGGGGGCATCCAGCCAGGGATCGTCGCAGACCGGCGGAGGAACGCTTGGCAAGCAGTGGCTGCTCATCGTGGTCGGGCTGGTCGGGCTCGCGCTTCTCTTCCCGCTGGGCTTCGGGATCGCCTCCATTGTGCGTTCACGCCGACACCGGAGGCAGTACGCGAAGCACCGGAACCGCGACCTGCCGCCGCTGCCGCGCCCGCTGCAGACCGGCGAACGGCGCTGATTTTCGCGGCCCCGCGGCACTAACTTTCCTCTGGTACCTTGGTCTAAGTCCGTATGGAGTCCTCTTCCTCTACGCCCCGCAGGGCCGCCGGCATCCTCAATTCGCCTCGCGCCCAGCGTCGGCTGATCATCTTGAGCGGCGGCGTACTCGTCATCGGGTTCATCGCCTTCCTCTCCGCCTTCCTCCTGCGCGGCACGAGCGGGATCCACTCGCCGCTCTCCACCCTGCCGGCGCAGACGCATGTCAAGCTCGTGAAGGCGCCCCCTTCCAAGGAGGCCCTCCAGGTGGCGCGGAAGTTCCTCGAGACGGCAGTGCTCCGGAAGAACCTCGACCAGGCCTACGACATCACAGGCCCGGCGTTGAGAGGCAACATGACCCGGGCGGTGTGGGACAAGGGCACCATCGCAGTCGCTCCATATCCCGCGGAGAACACAAAGACGGCGGCGTTCACGGTCGATTGGTCGTTCAAGACGCAGATCATGCTCGAGGTCGACCTCGTGGCGAAGAAGGGCTCGGGCTCGAACATCCGGCCGCATCTCCCTTACTTCCTCGGCCTGGAGCGCAAGGGCGACAAGCCCAACGGAGCCTGGCAGGTCAACACCTGGATCTCGAGCTGGCATCCGCCGGTCCCGATGGCTGGTGGCGGCGGCTAGAGCCGCGGCCACGCCCTAACTCTCTCGCTCGCTTCTTCCGTCCCCACTCACTCAGTGAGTGAGTAGTCCGTCTGCGGGTGGCAGACCGCGACGACGCGCTAATCAGTTGTCGACGAGCCCGTGCTGCGACGCGTCCTGGAGACCCAGGTTCGGACGCTCCAGGGGCTGCACGGCGGTCGGATGCCGCAAGCCGTTCACACCGTGCGAACCGTGTGTCGCCCGCACCACGACGACGCCGCTGGGAACGAACTCGGTCTCGGCGACCGGGTGGCTAGCGGTCGGCTTGCCGTACGACATGACCGAGACCGCCACGAGGGCTGCCGCCGCGGTCGATGCCACTGCGGCTCCAACCCGCACGGAGAACCGCCTCGCGGTGGCCCACCTCGGGATCGCGAACGGCGGCGGCTGCTCCAGCGGCGCTGCTCGCAGCAGGCCCGTCTGGTGCCGCACGTCATCGGCGAAGAGCACGCACTCCGAGCAGTAGCTCAGGTGACGCTCGAGCAGCGCCGACTCATGCGGCGACAGTTCGCCGTCAAGGTCGAGCGAGATCCGCTCGCGAGTCCTATGACACTCAGTTCGTCCCACTGTGAGCTTTGACGACGATCGACAGCAGAGAGTTAGGGCTTTTCACCCGATTGGGCCCTAAAACGCGCGCCTCGAAGGATCGACCAGCGCGCCGAGCAGCACGAGCGCAACGCCGAGCAGGAACAGGCCGAACGAGCCGCGCTTGCTCTCCGCGCGCTCCTCGGGGGTAGCCTTGCGCCGCCGGCGCCTCGTCCGCGCGCGCATGTTCGCGGACTGCCCACCCCAGTTATCGCTGTTCAGGTCCTCCACCTCCGAGCGCCAGGGGCCACGGCTGCCGAGGACGAAGCTCCCCACGAGGATGGCTGCGCCGACAACGTAGTAACCGGTCGCGAGCGCATGGGCGATGCTCCTCCCGGACAACGCACCGGCTGCAGCCGCAACCGCGGTCGTGCCTCCGAGCACGATCGCGACGAGCCCGAAGATGCGCGGCAGCGCGGCCCGGAGGTGCAGAAGCATGGTCTGTCTGCCGTTAACCGGTGGTTTCGGCGAGCGACGGGCGGCGGCGGAAGTCGTCCTCGTCCATCGGCCAACGCTCGAGCGGGAAGTGGCAGGCGTACTCATGGTCGTGCGAACCAGGAACCGGCGTCAGCAGCGGCTCGTCGACGTTGCACTTGCCATCGACGAAGCGGGGGCAGCGCGGATGGAAGCGGCAAGCCGCCGGCGGGTTCATCGGGCTCGGGACGTCGCCGGTGAGCACGATCTGCTTCCGTGCGCGCCCGAGCGTCGGGTCGGCGATCGGCGCTGCGGACAGCAGCGCGCCCGTGTAGGGATGCTTCGGCTCTGCGTACAGATCGTGCCTGGAGCCGGTCTCAACCGGCTTCCCGAGATACATGACCATGACCCGGTCCGAGACGTGCCGCACAACGTTGAGGTCGTGCGCAATGAAGACGTACGTCAGCTGGAAGTCCTGCTGCAGGTCCTTGAGCAGGTTCAGGATCTGCGCCTGCACCGACACGTCGAGCGCCGAAACCGGCTCGTCGCAGATGATCAGCTTCGGGTTGATCGCGAGGGCGCGCGCGATGCCGATCCGCTGTCGCTGGCCGCCCGAGAACTCGTGCGGGAAGCGGTTGTAGTGCTCGGGGTTCAGGCCGACGATCTCGAGCAGCTCCTGGACGCGCCGCTTGCGGTCCGAGTCCGTGCCGATCCCGTGCACCTCGAGCGGCTCGCCGACGATGGCGCCGACGCGCATACGAGCGTTCAGCGACGCATAGGGGTCCTGGAAGACCATCATCATGTCGCGGCGGACCGGTCGCATCTCGCTACGGTCGAGGTGCGTGATGTCGCGCCCGTCGAAGATGATCTTGCCGCCGGTCGGCTCGAGCAGCCGGGCGATACAGCGAGCCATGGTCGACTTGCCGCAACCCGACTCTCCCACGACGCCGAGTGTCTCGCCGGCCTCGAGCGTGAAGTTCACGCCGTCCACCGCTTTGACCTGAGCGACCTCCTTTTGGAAGATCAGGCCGCGGGTGACTGGGAAGTACTTCTGCAGGTCCTCTACGACGAGCAACTCGCTCAAGCGGCACTCCCCTCGGTGGCCGCCTCGAAGCTGGCCTTCTTCGCAGTCCAAATACGGGCGCGATCCTCGTCGCCGAGGTGGCAGCGGAACCGGTGCTCCACCCCGACGGGCGACGGCCGTAGCTCGGGCAGCTCTGTCCGACAGCGGTCGAAGACGTACGGGCAGCGGGGGTTGAACGCGCAACCCTGTGGAGGATGGAGCAGCGACGGCGGCTGCCCCGGAATCTGCTCCAGCCGGTCCGAGACGATGTCGAGGCGCGGCAGCGACCCGAGCAGGCCCCACGTGTACGGCATCTCGGGCTTCGCGAACAGGTCGTCGACCTTGGCCTCCTCGACCACGCGGCCGCCGTACATGACAAGCACGTCATTCGAGAGCTCTGCGACGACACCGAGGTCGTGCGTGATCATCACGATCGCAGTCCCGCGGTCGTCCTGCAGCTTGTTCATCAGTCGCAGGATCTGCGCCTGCGTCGTGACGTCGAGTGCGGTCGTCGGCTCGTCGGCGATGATCACTTCGGGCTTGTTGATCAGCGCCATCGCGATCATCACGCGCTGGCGCATGCCGCCCGAGAACTGGTGCGGGTAGTCGTCGATCCTCGAATCGGCGCGCGGGATCTCGACCTCCTGTAGCGCTTCGACGGAGCGGCGCCGCGCCTCGTCGCGCGTGACGTCGTTGTGCAGCATCACGGCCTCTTCGAGCTGCCAGCCGATCCGCTTGACCGGATTGAGCGAGGTCATCGGATCCTGGAAGATCATCCCGATCCGCTGGCCGCGGATCTTCTGCAGGCGCGAACCACTGGCGCCGAGGATCTCCTGGCCGTCGAAGAGCACGGAGCCTGAGACCTGGGCATGACGCCGGTCGACCAGACCCATCAGGGTCAGGAACGTGACGCTCTTGCCCGAGCCCGACTCACCGACGACGCCAAGCGTCTGCCCACGATCGAGCGAGAAGTTCACTCCGCTGACGGCCTTGACGATGCCGTCATCCGTCCGGAAACGGGTGGTCAGATCTCTGACTTCGAGCAGCGCCACGTCAGGTGGAGAGGCGGATGCGCGGATCGAGGAACGCGTAAAGAATGTCGACGAGGAAGTTGAAGACGATCACCGCGAGCGTGGCGAAGACGGTGATGCCGACCACGACCGGGAGGTCGTCGTTGAGCGCCGAGCCGATGAGATCCTGGCCGAGGCCGTGCAGGTTGAACACCGTCTCGGTGAACACCGCGCCGCCGAGACTGAGGCTGATGTCCATGCCCAGCATCGTCACGACCGGAAGCAGACTGTTGCGCAGCACGTGCCGGATGAGCACGCGCGACGGCGACGCTCCCTTCGCGCGCGCCGTGCGGATGTAGTCCTCGGACGACGTCTCCATCACGCTCGCGCGAACGAACCTCGTGTAGATCGCCGCGAAGAGGAACATGAACGTCATCCAGGGCAAGATCAGGTGGTACGCCCAGCGCACCGGGCCGGAGCAGACTCCGGTCGTGTGGCTGGGGAAGAAGTTGCAGTAGTCGGCGATCGGCGTCCAGCCGAGCTTGAAGCCGAAGATGTAGGCGAGGATCAGGCCGATCCAGACCGCCGGCGCGGACACGCCGATCAGGACGAGGACCATCGTCGACCGGTCGAGGAGCGACCGCGGGCGGAGCGCCGAGATGATGCCCGTCGGGATCGCGGCGAGGAGCCAGAAGAAGGCTCCCCCGAACACGAGCGACGCAGTGACCGGAGCGTCCTGCGCCACCACCCAGCGGACCGACGTCCCGAAGCGGAACGAGTAGCCGAGCGACGCGTGCCGCAGCATGTTCCAGAGGAACAACCAGTACTGCTGGTAGATCGGAAGGTCGAGATGCAGGTTGTGCGCGATGTGGGCCACGATCGCCGGCTTTGCCGCCTTGCCTGCCGCGAGCTCCGCCGGATTCGTCGGGATGACGAAGAAGATGATGTAGGTGACGATCGTCGCGACGAGGAAGAGGAAAAAGGCCCAGAAGAGGCGACGGATGACGAAATAACCCACGGCTCAGGAATCCTATTTCTCTTTGCTGTCCTTTGCGAACGTCAGGTCGAGATTCTGGAGGGGCGCCCGAGGGCGCCCCTCCAGCGTGCTTGCCTGATCCGACTAGCCCACCGAGAGGGCCTGGAGGATCGGGTAGTTGAAGTACGCGCTGTAGATGTAGTTCTTGACCCGCTTACCGGTGAGGAAGCGGTTGTTCGAGACCTCGTACGGAATGAACGGGACGTACTTCTCCATCAGCGTCTTGTCGAGGGCCTGATACGCCGCCGCACGCTTCGCGCCGAACTGCGCTGCCGCGTGGGCGAGACCCGCGTTGAACTTGCTGTTGTTGAAGTAGAAGTAGTTCACGTTCCCGGTGTCGCCGATCGTGTTCCCGTCGAGGTTCACGTTCATGTAGTCGAACCCGTCGAGGTAGTCGGCGCACCAGCCGCCGCCGGCGACGTTGTAGCCGTCGGGACCGAGAGCGACGCTCTTGGTCTGCAGCGCGTGGTAGTAGCCGGTCGGGTCAGACGTCTGGAGCTTGGTCTGGAACCCGAGCGCGCCGAACTGCCGCTGCTCGAACTGGACGAGGTTCGACTGGAAGGTGCTCGACGGCCGGTAGTACAGGTTGAGCGTACCGCTCAGGTGGCCCGCACCAGCCGCCTTCGCCTTCGCGAAGTCGGGGTAGTTCCCGTAGATGTGCAGCTTCTTGTATCCGGGGATCCCCGGCACAAGGAACTGGTCAGCCGGCGTGCCGGAGAACGGCCCACCCAGCTTGATGACCGACGCGCGACTGAACGCGTAGCTGAGCGCCTTCCGGACGGCCGCGCTGTTCGTCGGCGCCCTCTGGGTATTCAGCGAGGCCCAGCTGACGCAGGTCGTCGGGCCGACGTGGAACTGTCCCTTGTTCGGGCCTCCGTACTTCTGGGAGACCGAAGCGACCTGATCGGACGGAACCTGGCCGAAGTCGAGGTCGAGCTGCCCCTTCTCGATCTGGAGCACCTGCGCCTGGCCACTGCCGTTGTTCTCGTTGATCACGATCTGGTTCGGGTTGGACTCCTGGAAGCCCTTGTAGTACTTGTTCCGCACGAGCACCGCGAGGCGCTGCGGCGAGTTCGTCTTGATGTAGTACGGCCCGGCCGACGGATACGTCAGGACGCCGTTCGGGTTGGCCGAGTACTTCATGTTCGGCTTGACGGCACCGAACCACTGCATGCCGAGGATCGACAGGAACGTCGGGTTCGGCTTCGTCAGGTGGAAGGTCAGCGTAAGACCCTTCGCCTTGATCCCGGAGATGGTGGCCGAGGTCTTGACGCCCTTGGTGCCGGCGCAGTTGGCGAACTTCTCGGCACCGACGATCATCTGGTCGATGGCGAGGAAGCAGCCGTTCTGCACGTACATCTTTGGGCTCAGGTCGCGCTCGAATGCCCGCTGCCACGCCGCGGCCGTCACCGGCGAGCCGTCACTGAACTTCATGCCCTTTCGAATGTGGAACGTGTAGGTCTTTCCATCCTTCGAGATGGTCGGCATGGCGGCTGCGCCATCCGGCTGCAGGACCGATCCTGCCTTCCCGACCTTGTTCGGGAAGTTGAGGAGCAGCCGCTGCGTCGCGTACAGGGCGGCCCAGTCGTTCGCCACGTACGCGATCTGCGGATCGAGAGTGTCGAACCCGCCGCCCGAGTGGGCGACCTTCAACACGCCGCCGCGCAGCGCGGTCGTGTGACCCGCCTTCTGCGTTGCCGACGTAGCGACCCCAACCGTGGTCGCCGCGATGAGCAACGCGATCCCCGTGCTCAACATGAGCAGGGAGAGCACATGCTTCCTGCGCATATGACTCCTTCCATCGCACCGCACGCCCTCACGCGCGGCCCGTTTGAGGTGAGTGAGAGACACCAGTGTTTAGTTGAGACGCCTCCGCGGCGCCAGAGTTAGAAGCTAAATGGTCGAGCGCGGGTCAAACGCGTCGCGCAACCCGTCGCCGAGCAGGTTGAAGGCCATCGTCGTGATCAGGATGGCAAGGCCCGGGAAGATCAGGATCCAGACCTGGGTGCGGTAGTAATCGGGCGCCGTCGAGAGCAGATTCCCCCAGCTCGGCGTGGGCAGATCGATGCCGAGGCCCAGGAACGACAGACCCGCCTCCGCAAGGATGTTCGTGGCGATGATCAAGGTCGAGTAGACGATGATCGGCGCCACGAGATGCGGCAGCAAGTGCGAACGCATGATGCGCAAGTCGCTCGCTCCCGTCATCCGCGCGGCCTCGACGAACTCCTTCTCGCGGAGCGAGAGAACGACGCCGCGCATGATCCGCGCCGGGTAGAACCAGCCGAAGACCGTGAAGATCAGGGCAAGCGTGAACACGCCCTTCGGGAGGAAGCCGAGCGTGACGTTGTTGAGCGCGGGGCCGGCGACGATTTTGAGCGCGATGATGAAGAGCAGGTACGGGAAGACCATCACGATCTCGATCAGCCGCGAGATGACCGTGTCGATCCAGCCGCGGAGGTACCCGGCGAGCAGGCCCATGATGACGCCGAGGACGACCGAGCCGAAGGTGGCGAAGACGCCGACCTCGAGCGAGACCTGCGCCCCGTAGAGGATGCGCAGGAAGAGGTCGCGGCCGAGCTGCCCATCGGCGCCAAGGATCAGGAGCGTCTTGCCGAAGTGAGTCGGGTCCTGGCCGAGTTGCGCCGCCGAGATGTGCGACCACGGGCCGACCGGCGTGAAGGTTGTGGGGTTGGTCCCGTAGTCGAAGATGGTGTTCGGCCCGTGCCCGAGCAGGTGGGCTGCGAGCGGAGCGCCGGCGAATGCGGCTGCGAACAGGAGGACGACGACACCGAAGCTGAGAAGCGCGATCTTGTCGCGGCGGAAGCGAATCCAGACGAGCTCCCAGTAGCCGCGCGCCTTGACCGTTTCGGGCTCGACGTGAGAGTCGACCGCAAGGCCTACCGCATCAGGTGTGTCGACGCGAACGCTCACGAACGCGAGGACGGTATCTCATCGCACGCCGGACTGCCACCCATTCGTAGCATTTCGACGCTTTTATGCCCCGGAAGTTAGTCCACGAGACGCGCGAACCAGTCGAGAGCATGCGGGTTTGCCAGGGAGTCGCGGCTCACAACCTTCTCCACGGGAGCGCCCATCAGAAGCCGCTTGACGGGCACCTCCAGGATCTTCCCCGAGAGCGTGCGCGGGATCTCGGGAGCAGCGAGCACCTCGTCGGGGACGTGCCGCGGCGAGCAGTCCTCGCGAATCCGGCGGCGGATTTCCGCCTCGAGGCCGTCGTCGAGCGCGGATCCGTCGCGCAGAACGACGAACAGCGTCATCTTGCTCCCCTCGCCGGCGGGGATGTCGACCACGAGCGCGTCGAGGACGTCGTCGAGCGCGAGGACGCTGCGGTACAGCTCGCTCGTCCCCATGCGCACGCCGCCGCGGTTGATCGTTGCGTCTGAGCGGCCGGTGATGATCGCCGTGCCGCGATCGGTGATCTCGATCCAGTCTCCGTGCCGCCAGACGCCTGGGAACGTGGAGAAGTAGCTCTCGCGGTAGCGCGACCCGTCCTCGTCGCCCCAGAGATAAAGAGGCATCGAAGGCATCGGCTCGGTGAGCACGAGCTCTCCGAGCTCGTTGACGAGCGAGCGCCCGTCCTCGCTCCAGGCCTCGACCTTCGCGCCGAGCGCGCGCGCTTGCAGCTCACCGCGGTAGACAGGCAGTGTCGGCACGCCGCCGACGAAGGCCGTGCAGACGTCGGTCCCGCCCGAGGTGGAGAAGAGCCAGATGTCCTCGCCGAGCCCTTCGCGCACCCAGTCGAAGCCCTCCGGCCCGAGCGGCGAGCCGGTCGAGCCGATGCTGTCGAGACGCGAAAGATTCCGGCCTGCCCGCGGCTCCACCCCAGCCTTCTGGCAGGCGGCGATGTAGCCCGCGCTCGTGCCGAACGACGTGATGCCCGCCGCGTCCGCAAGATCCCACAGCGTGCCGAGATCCGGGTGCGCCGGGTTCCCGTCGAAGAGAACGATCGAGGCGTCGGAGAGCAGGCCGCCGACGAGGAAGTTCCACATCATCCAGCCGGTCGTCGTGAACCAGAAGAGACGGTCACCGGCACGCGCGTCGAGATGAAGGCGGAGCTTCTTCAGGTGCTCGAGGAGGATGCCACCCTGGCCGTGCACGATCGCCTTCGGCAGGCCGGTCGTGCCCGAGCTGTAGAGCACCCAGAGCGGATGGTCGAAGGGGAGCTGGGCGAACTCGAGCGGGGCGGGTGGCAGGTCCCAGTCGCCGCCTGCGAGGTAGGGGAGCACGAACGTCTGCTCGAGCGTCGGCAGCTCCCGCTGCAGCGCCGCGATCGCGTCGCTCCGGTCGAAGTCCTTGCCGCCGTAGCGGTAGCCGTCGACCGAGAGCAGCACCTTCGGCTCGATCTGGGCGAAGCGGTCGACAACGCTGCGGACACCGAACTCCGGCGCGCAGCTCGACCAGGTCGCACCGATGCTCGAGCAGCCGAGAAACGCTGCGATCGTCTCCGGGATGTTCGGGAGGTACGCGGCCACGCGGTCGCCGGCCACGAGTCCCGCTTCCCGCAGAGCTGCGGAGACAGCGCCCGCGCGCGTCCGCAGCTCGCCCCACGTCCACTCCGCCAGCGGCCGCAGCTCGGAGGCGTGGTGGATCGCGACCTCCGTGTCGTCGCGGCCGCGGAAGGCGTGCTCGGCGTAGCTGAGCCGTGCGCCGGGGAACCACTCCGCGCCGGGCATCTCGCGGCGGGTGAGCACCCGGTCGTACGGCCGGCTCGCGTCGACTTCGAAGTAGTCCCAGATCGACGCCCAGAAGTCCTCGAGCTCGTCGACGGACCATTGCCACAGGTCGTGGTAGCTCTCGAGGCTCAGGCCGCGCGTCTCGTTCAGCCACTCGCGGTAGCGCGTGATCGCTGCGGACGCAATCCGCTCCTCGCTAGGGGTCCAGACGATCGGCGGCGTGGGCACGCCGCGATGCTACTGCCGCCCTATTGTTTGGCGGCTATGGCACGGGCGAGCTCGCGCTTCGACATCCTCGAGCGTCCCTCGACGCCGAGCCGCCTCGCGCGGTCGTACAGCTGCTGCCTCGTGTTTTGCTCGACGTCGACGCCGCCGAAGGTCTCCCCCTCGCCGCGCCGCTTCTGCGCGGTCGTCTTCTTCGAGCGCGGATCGCTGGGGCCGGATTCGCGCTTCGGCACCCAGCGATCGCCGCGCTTCTCGTGCGTGTGCTTGAGGGCCGCCATCGCCGTCCGGTGCGCCCGCTCGCCCTCGCCGTACTGCTGGACGGCGGCGTCATGCGCCTTGGCGAACGTCCGCCGCGCTTTCGAGCCCGAGCGCTTCAGCGAGTCAGGAAGCTCAGAGCGCCTGACCCGCCATCGGCTCGCCATCTTCGGCACGGCAGCCTCCTCCTAGCTCGCCGCCTGCTGGTTGACCCCCGCCTTGAACATGCCGCCGGTCGCGATCTTCGTCAGGAGCTTGTCCGCCTGCGACTCCTCGTCGAGCGTCTGATCCATCAGGTCCTTGATGGCATCGAAACCGCAGTCGTCGGCGAGTTGCCTCGCGGTGCCGTAGGCGGCGATCTCGTAGTGCTCGACGCGCTGTGCGGCGGCGATGAGTGCGGCGTCGGACGCCATCGGGTCGCCACCCATCTGGATCATCTCCTCGCCTTCGGCGATGAGACCTTGCATCCCCTTGCAGACTTCGGTCGGGTGCCCGACGCCGAGCTCGCCGAGCGCCTCTTCGACGCGTGTCACGTGGCCACGCGTCTCGTCGAGGTGATGCTGGAAGGCCTCGCGAAGCGGTTCGTGATGCGCTGCCTGCGCCATCTTCGGGAGCGCCCCAACGAGCTGCGTCTCGGCGCTGTGAAGGTCCTCGAGCTGTTCCTGCAGGACGTCGTTGAGCGAATTGAACCCCATGTGCTTTCTCCTTTTCGAGTCGGGTTTCCGCCTGGGGGTTCCGCGCCTGTCGAAGTGCAAACAAGGGGCCGTCGCTAAGGTCCGGGCGTGGCCGAAGAGACGCTCACGATCCGGGACAACCGCACCGGAACCGAGGTCGAGATCCCTATTTCGGACGGCACGATCCGTGCCACCGACCTCCGCCAGCTCGGGCTCATGTCGTACGACCCGGCGTTCCTGAACACCGCCTCGACCCGCAGCGGGATCACGTACATCGACGGCGACGCGGGCATCCTCCGCTACCGCGGCTACCCGATCGAACAGCTCGCCGAGCACGCGAGCTTCCTCGAGACGGCGTGGCTCTTGTTCGAGGGCGAGCTGCCGACTCGCGAGCAGCTCGAGGCCTGGGAGGACGAGGTTCGCCTCCACACCTACGTGCATACGAACGTGACGCAGTTCCTCGACGGCTTCCGCCACGACGCGCATCCGATGGGGATGCTGCTCGGCGCCGTCGCCGCGCTGTCGACCTTCTATCCCGACGCGAAGGAGATCGGCGACGTCGAGAGCCGCCGCCTCCAGCGCGTGCGCCTGGTGGCGAAGTTCCCGACGATCGCCGCCTGGGTGTTCCGGCACAGCCGCGGATTGCCGTACGTCTTCCCGCGCAACGACCTCGACTACATCGGCAACTTCGTCAACATGACCTTCGAGATCGGCGGCCGGCACGAGCCGAACCCGGTGCTGCAACGGGCACTCGAGATCCTCCTCGTCCTCCACGCCGACCACGAGCAGAATGCCTCGACGAACGCGGTTCGCGGGGTCGGCTCGACGCAGGTCGACCCGTTCTCAGCCGTTTCCGCCGGGATCGCCGCGCTCTACGGGCCGCTGCACGGCGGCGCCAATGAAGCGGTCCTGCGGATGCTCGACGAGATCGAAACGGTCGAGCGTGTGCCGGAGTTCATCGAGAGCGTGAAGGCCGGCCACGGGCGGCTGATGGGGTTCGGCCACCGCGTCTACAAGAGCTATGACCCGCGCGCGAAGCTGATCAAGCGCGTCGCCGACGACGTGTTCGCGGAGACAGGTCTCAACCCGAAGCTCGAGATCGCGCTGGAGCTCGAGAAGATCGCGCTCGAGGACGACTACTTCGTCTCGCGCAAGCTCTACCCGAACGTCGACTTCTATTCCGGGCTCATCTACCAGGCGATGGGCTATCCGACCGACTACTTCACGGTGCTGTTCGCGCTCGGGCGGCTGCCCGGTTGGCTTGCGCAGTGGGAGGAGATGCTCTCCGACTCGGAGCAGAAGATCGCCCGCCCGCGCCAGATCTACACGGGCTACGACGAGCGCGAGTTCGTGCCGCTGGCGCAGCGCTAGGGGTGGGAACGCTCAGCTGGTGGCTCTCGGCCCACCCCGAGTGGAAGGACGGCGAGGACTGGCCGGAGAACGTGCCGGTCGTCTGCTTGGAGACCGAAGACGAGGTCGTTCTGATCGATCCACTTCTTCCGGTCGACGGCAGCTTCGATCCAGGCGCGAAGCCTGTTCGGGTGGTGCTGACGCAACGCTCGCATTACCGCGGCACCGCCGCCTTCGTCGAGCGCTACGGCGCCTCCGTCTGGATGCCGCCTGAGACCGAGCAAGAACTTCCGCAGGGCGTAGAAGCGCTCGAGCTCGACGGCCAGCCGCAGCAGGTTGTCTTCCTCATCCCGGAGCACGCCACGCTCGTCAGCGGAGACGTGCTGACCGGCCGCGACGGCGTGATGCACGTGTTCGTCGACGACGCCGAGCGTGAGCCGTTGCTGGCGACGCTCGAGCGGTTCGCCGACCTGCCGATCGAGCGCGTGATCGTGCCGCACTGCGAGGAGCCCGTGTTCCTCGACGGCGCGAGCCACATCCGCGCGGCGGTCGCCGAGGCGCGCGCCGCTCTCTAGGTGCTTGGCGCGCTTTGCCAGGCGTGGCCGACCAGGCCCGCCGTGAAGAGCACGAGCCCTGGGATGAGCCAGTGGACGGGGTTGTAGTACTGGCCGCTGCGCTGGATGAAGGCGATCACGAGCAGCAGCGCGCCGATCCCAGAGAGCAGCCCGAAAGCACCATGAGCGCCGCGGCGCGTGTAGATGACGACTCCGATCACGAGGGTGGGGATCGTGAGTAGCGGCCCGAGCGAGAGGGAGCCAAGCGCCGCGGCGGCTCCGAGCAGTGCCCAGCCCCAGAACCAGGCGCAGCCGATGAGGTGGAGCTTCTGCCGTTCCGCGATCGCGCGCATCGCAGCCCTCCTGTCGAGGTCAGCCTACCGGCGGAGCTGCACCTTTCCCTCGTCGCCTGCCGGCGCGGAGGTGTGCTCGTGGGCGATCTTCCACGAGCCGTCGGCGCCTTTCCGGAGCACCCAGGTGAGCCGGTTGTTCATCGAGCGCAGCTCCTCGCCCTCCGCCGACAGCCCCCTGAACGTGAGGAACGCACTGACAGCGGCCACGTCCTCGCCGGCCTGCGTGCGAACCTCGTCGTACTCGACCGCGACGACGTCGTCGCCGAGCGATCCGAACCACTCGGCCACCATCCCGCGGAACGCGTCCCGGCCGTCGTACGACCACACGCTCCAGAGGTCGAATGTGCGGACGTCGTCGGCGTAGAGGCCGATGAACGCGTCGACGTCCTTTGCACGCACCGCGGCGGCGTACTTCTCGAGCATCTCGTCCATCGTCACTCCTCGGTTGCTGTCGTTCTCACGACTCGGGAACGAGCCGGAACTCATCGGAGAGCGCTTGCCGTTCGTCGTGGGCCAGCGGCGCGGCCAGCGCGGCGAGCGCCGGCTCGAGTTGGGCCGGGCGCCGCGGACCGATGACAACCGAGACGCGTTCGTCGCCGAGTAGCCAGGCGAGCGCGAGCGTGGTGGGGTCGCCGCAGCGCTCGAGCGTCTCCAGCGCGTCGTAGACACGATCGTCCCGGAGGAATTCGTACGGCCCCGGGCGCAGCGTCATCCGCGAACCCTCGGGTGCCGGCGCGTCGCGGCGGTACTTACCGGTCAGCCAGCCACCCATGAGCGGGGAGTGCACCTGGAACCAGAGGCCGTGCTCGGCACAGAGCGGCAGCACCTCGTCCTCCACCTCGCGATCGAGGAGCGAGTACGAGTCCTGGACCGCCGCGAATCCGCCTGCCGCAAGAGCCTCCCGCAGCTGGGAGCCTTCGACGTTGCTCAGCCCGTACGAGCCGATCTTTCCGGCCGCGACGAGCTCATCGAAGACGCCTGCGACCTCGGCCACCGGGATGTCGGCGTCCCACGCGTGCGCGAGGTAGAGGTCGACCCGTTCGACACCGAGCCGCTCGAGGCTCGTCTCGATCTGCCGCCGTACGCGCGGCGGCGCGAGACCGTGATCTTCGCCCTCGTCCATCGGGTTGAAGGTCTTCGTCGTGATGCGCAGGCCGTCGGGACGACGCGAGCGGATCCACTCGCCGATGTACGTCTCGCTGCGGCCGCCGCCGTACGCGTCGGCGGTGTCGAACCACGTGATGCCCGCGTCCCAGGCGGCGTCCATGAGCTCGATCGCCTGCTCGAACGTCTCGCCTTTCTCGAAGGCGGCGGGTGCGGAGCCGATACCGCCGAAGTTGCCACAACCGAGGATCAGGCGCCTGTCCGGCTTCGGCGGACGGTCTCCGGGCCGGGCGTCGGCGGGTTCCCCGCCGACGCTTCCAGCCCCTCGGTAGGCTCGCTCCATGGCGGCGACCCTATTGGACATCGAGGCTGTCCGCGCGCGCTTCTCCTCACTGCGCGACGACGGCTTCGTCTTCCTCGACGCGCCGGGCGGCTCGCAGGTGCCGGACGAGGTGGGCGACGCGATCGCGCGGACGCTGCGCGAGGCGAGCGCGAACATCGGCGCGAACTACGAGACCAGCAAGCGCGTCGAGCAAGTCCTCGCCACCGCGCGCGAGGACGGCGCCCGCTTCCTCGGCTGCTCATCCGACGACGTCATCTTCGGGACGAACATGACGTGGCTCGACTTCGCGCTCTCGCGCACGGCGTCGCGCGACTGGAACGAGGGCGACCGGATCCTCGTCTCCCGCCTCGACCACGACGGCGGCGTCGCGCCGTGGATCGAGCTCGCTGCCGACCGCGGCTTCGAAGTCGAATGGGTGAACGTGACCGAGGATCTGCGGCTCGACTACGACGACCTCGCGAACCGCCTCGACGAGCGGGTGCGCGTGGTCGCGTGCGTCGCGTCGTCGAATGCGGTCGGGACGATCGTCGACGTCGCCCGTGTGTCGGAGCTCGCGCACGAAGCCGGCGCGCTGTGCTGGGTCGACGCCGTCCAGTACGCCGCCCACGTGCCGACCGACGTGCAGGCACTCGGGTGCGACGTCTTCATCACGTCGTCGTACAAGTTCTGTGGTCCGCACCTCGGGCTCGCGTACGGCCGGCACGAGCTCCTCGAATCGTGGCGCCCCTACAAGGCGCGCCCCGCCGCGTCGGAGCCCGTCGGTCGCCGGTTCGAGGTCGGCACGGCGCCGTACGAGATCCTCGCCGGCTTCTCCGCGACGATCGCGTACCTCGAGTCGATCGGCGGGATGGAGGCGATCGTCTCCTACGAGGACGAGCTCGGCACTCGCTTCCTCGACGGGCTGCCGGGCGGCGCGACCGTCTACGGGCTGCAGACGATGGAGGGCCGGGTCCCCACGTTCCTCATGAACCTCGAGGGCGTCGACGCCGCCGCCGCGGCGATGCGGCTCGCCGACCAGGGCTTCGGTGTGTGGGCGCACGACAACTGGTACTCGCTCGGACTGCGGGAGAGGCTCGCGTATCCGGACAGCGCGATCCGCGTCGGGCTCATCCACTACAACACCGCGGACGAGATCGACCGGTTCAACGCAGCGCTCGCGCACCTCTAGTAGCCTTACGAACATATGTTCGTGCTGCACGCGGATGCCGATGCGTTCTTCGCGTCGGTCGAGCAGCGGGACGACCCGCGTCTCCGCGGCCGGCCCATCATCGTCGGCGGCGGTGTCGTGCTCGCGGCGAGCTACGAGGCGAAGGCGTACGGCATCCGCACTGCGATGGGCGGACGCCAGGCGCGCCGCCTCTGCCCCGACGCAATCGTCGTCCCACCGCGCTTCTCCGCGTACACCGAGGCGAGCCGCGCGATGTTCGCCGTCTTCGAGGATGCCTCGCCTGTAGTCGAAGGGCTGTCGATCGACGAGGCGTTCCTCGACGTGCGCGGGATGGAGCGAATCGCGGGCACGCCGGTCGAGATCGCCGTGCGGCTGCGCGCCGCGGTGCGCGAGCGCGTCGGGTTGCCGGTCACGGTCGGCGTTGCGCGGACGAAGTTCCTCGCCAAGGTGGCGAGCGGCGTCGCGAAGCCGGACGGGCTGATAGTCGTGCCCGCGGCCGGCGAGCTCGCGTTCCTGCACCCGCTGCCGGTCGAGTGCGTCTGGGGGGTCGGCCCCGCGACGGCGACGAAGCTGCAGGCGTGGAACGTGCGCACGGTGGGAGAGCTCGCCGCACTGTCGGAGTCGACGCTCGTCGCGATGCTCGGCCGGGCGGCCGGCCGTCACCTGAACGCGCTCGCGCACAACCGCGACTTCCGGCGCGTCGAACCCGGGAAGCGACGCGGCTCGATCGGCTCGCAGCGTGCGCTCGGGCGAGGTCGGCATTCGGCGGAGAAGATCGACGCGACGCTCGTGGGCATCGTCGACCGGATCTCCCGACGCCTGCGGGCTGCCCGGCGGGTCGGCCGGACGGTCGTGCTTCGCCTGCGCTTCGGCGACTTCGAGCGCGCGACGCGCTCCCACACGCTCCCGTTTGCGACCGCAAACACGCAGGCGATTCTCGTCACGGCGCGCGCGCTCCTCGCGACGGCGACGCCGCTGATCGAGCGACGTGGAATCACGCTGGTCGGCTGCTCGGTCGCGATGCTCGAGGAGGACCGGACGCGTCAGCTCCTGCTCGGCCCGGAAGAGGCGCTCGACGCGGCCGTCGATGCGGTGCGGGACCGCTTCGGCAGCTCAGCGATCACGCGAGCCGTCCTGCTCGGCCGAGACTCCGGTTGGTCTATGCCGTTGCTACCCGACTGACGATGCCGGCGTACACGGGAAGGTCGATGTTCCCGCCGCTGACGATGCCAACGCAGCGGTCGTCCCGCCGCAGGGCGGTTGCGAGGGCGAGCGCTCCCGCCCCTTCCGCGACGATATGGGCGCGAGAGGCGAGGAGCCGCAGCGCCTCTTCAACCTCCGCGAGCGGCACCGCGACCGCTTCGTCGACGAGCTCCTGTGCGCGCTCCCACATGCCCGGGAGCAACGCGCGGCCGCCGGCACCGTCCACCCATGAGGGCTCGAACTCGATCTCGCGCGGTTCGCCCGCCGCGAACGCCGCTGCGAGAGGTGCTCCGGTCTCGGGCTCGGCCGTCACGACGCGAACGTCCGGCCTTAGCGCCTTGACCGCGCTCGCGATGCCCGTCGTCAGCCCGCCGCCGCCCCAGGGGATGACGACCGTGTCGAAATCCGCTGCGTCCTCGGCAAGCTCGAGCCCGATCGTCCCGTTCCCGGCCATCACGGCCTCGTCGGCGACCGGGTGGACGAAGAATCCCTCGACCCCGTCGCGCCCGCGGTCGACCATCGCCTGCCACCACTCCTCGTGGGAGACGGGAACAAGCTCGGCTCCAAGAGCCTCGATCCGGTCGAGCTTTGCGCGCGGAGCCTCCGCCGGCACGATCACCCTGGCGGCAACGCCAACCTCGCACGCCGCCCAGGCGACGCCCTGCCCCATGTTCCCGGCACTCGCGGTGACGATGCCCGCTTCGATCTCCGCGCGCGATGCCGCTCGCACCGCCGACAGCGCGCCGCGGAGCTTGAAGCAGCCGATCGGCTGCAGGCACTCGAGCTTGAGCCAGATCCGCCCATCCGTTCCGAAGGGGACGAGCGGCGTGCGGAGGACGTCGTCGCCGATGCGCTCCCGCGCCCGGCGGATCTCGTCGAGCGGGATCAATCCGACTTCTTGGCGAGCTCGGTGAGCTCGGTGCGCACTGTCCAGAGCTCCGGGAACATCTTGTGTTTGATCAGACCCGCGAGCAGCTCGACAGGCGTGCCCTGCGTGCCCACGACGTCCTCGCCGATGACGCGGCCCACCATCTTCACGTGCCGGAAGCGCCACACGCCGACCTGCTCGTCCCAGTCGATGAGCGCCTCGGCGAGCTGGTACAGGTCCTCGTGCTCCCGGCCCTGTGTATAGACCTCGAGGAGCGAAAGCCCCCGCTCGCGGCGCAGCGCGTCGAAGGCGGCGTAGAGGCCGGGCGAGACCTCGCGGATGGCGCGGAACCCGGGCGAGTCGAACCCGGAGCCGTGGCCGAGCACGCGCCGTACCTCCTGGTACTCCCACGGAGACATCAGCTCGAGGTGCTCGAGGAACGAGACGACATAGCGCACGGCGTGGTTCGCGCGCCCGAGCAGCCGCAGCGCGCCGGCGACGTCGCGCGCCTCGATCAGCCGCGTCGCCTCCTCCACCTCCATCCACGCGTGCTTGAGGAAGAGCTCCGACGACTGGTGGACGGTCTGGAAGAGTAGCTCGTCGCGGTGCACCCACTCGTCGGGCCCCTTCTGCAGCGCGAGGAGCTCGTCGGTGCGGAGATAGCGCTCGTAGTCCGATGCGCCCTCGCCCGGCAGGATCGGCATGAATTCGTCGGCGTTCGGCGCGCTCACCAGATCCGCATCTCCAGTCCGGCGAGTGGGACGCCGCCAGCCTCCGTCACGAGCCAGGTGTCCTGCATATAGAGGCATTCTCGGCCATCGGCGGCGATCGCGTGCGGGTGCATCGAGAAGACCATGTTCGCGGCGAGCTCGGTCTCGATGCCCTCACCGATCTTCGGATGCTCGATCATCGTCATCCCAATCGAGTGGCCCGTGACATGGCCGAGGTGGTAGCCGCGCTGGGTGAACCCGGCCGAGACGGCGCGATGGACGTCGTGGGCCGTCGCGCCGGCGCGGAGTGCGGTCTGCGCGACCTCGTAGTACTCCTCGTACGCCTCGAGCATCTTCTTCACCTCGTCGCTCGGCGTGCCGAGCGCTCGCGAGACCTCGACCCAGTGGCCGCCCGGCCCGGCGATCTCGAGGGACGGGATCGTGAACTCGCCGAAGACGGTGTCGTCGCGCGCGATGGCGAACTCGGCGCCGACGAGCACCATGTTCATCGTGAGCCGTCCGCAGCCGCGGTCGACGAAGAGCTTCTCCGCCGGCGCGAGCACCTCGGCGGCGTTGCGCCCAGGCGCCCATGCCTCGCGGAAGGCGTGGAAACCGGCAGTGTTGATCTCAACGCTCTTCCGGACGGATGCGAGCTCGGCCTCGGACTTGACCGCACGGGCGAGGTCGAACTCGACGTCCCAGCCGACGAGCTCGGCGGCCGCGGCGAGCGGCCCGTAGTCGCGGACCGTCATGACGTAGTCCAGCCCGTAGACGCCGACCCGTTGCCCGCGCAGCCGGTCGGCGAGCCACTCACCCGGCCGGTCGGCGAAGACCTGGTCGTCGATCTGGGAGTCGCCGTGCGTGCCGACGTAGCGCGCCTCGGCCGGGAACACGATCGCCGGGTCGCCCTCCCGCGGCACGAGCACGTAGGCATAGCGGTGCACGATCTGGAAGCCCGAGAGGTAGGTGACGGCGCCCTCGAAGCCCGTGTACTCGGAGCCGCAGACGAGCGCCGCGTCGAGGCCGTCCCGCTCCAGCGCCTCGCGCACACGCGCGTGCCGCGCCGTCAGCTCTGCGTCCACGATGCTTCGACTCCTTTCACCAGGGCCTGGATCGCGGCGTTGAGTGGTGTTGGGACGCCGTGCTCGCGGCCGAAGCGGACGATGCCGCCGTTGAGATAGTCGATCTCGGTCTGCCGCCGCGCCTCGACGTCTTGCAGCATCGAGGCTTTGTGGCCGTACGCAACCTCTGGCTTCGCGGCGTGGTCGATCAGCTCCTCGGGGTCGGCATCGAGCTCGATGCCCTGCGCCGCCGCGACGGCTTTGCCCTCGTCGACGAGACCCGTGACGAGCGCCCTCAGGTCGGAGCGTTCACAAACCCTTCCGTGAGTGAGTCCGGTGAGTGCGCCGATCGGGTTCGTCGAGGCGTTGAAGATCACCTTGCGCCACTGCGGGCCGCGCGCGTCCTCGACCGCCGTCGCCGGCATACCGGCGCGCGTGCACGCATCGGCGAGGCGCTCGGCCTCGGCGAGCGGTGTGCGCCCGTCGTACGGGCCGAACGTCGTGTCGCCCTTGACGTCCCACTGGACGTGGCCGGGCTCGAGCAGCTTCCCGGCCGGGAAGGTCGTGCCGCGGATGACGCGCTCGGCATGCTGCGCGATCGTCTCCTCGTTGCCGAGGCCGTTCTGGACGGTCGCTACGAAGCCGCCCGCGAAGGCGTGGGCGGTCGCGGCGATCGCCGGCTCGGTGTGCATCGCCTTCGTCGCAACGATGCCGAAGTCGCACGGCGGTAGCTCGGCGGCGTTGCTCGTCGCGCGCGGCCTGCCGACGACGTCGCCGGCACCTGTGAGCCGCAGACCGTCACGGTTGATCGCGGCCATGTGCAACTCGTTCAGGTCGAACGCCCAGACCTCGACGTCCTCGAGCAGCGACAGGTGCGCCGCGAACAGCGACCCGACCGCCCCGCACCCCACGACCGCGATTCTCACTCCGAGTAGCTCGCCTCCCTCGCCTTGACGAGCCTATAGACGGCCGTCTGGAGCGGGACGCGCACCCCGAGCCGCTCCGCCGCGCGCACCAGAGCGCCGTTGATCAGCTCGAGCTCCGTCGGCCGGTGAGCCTCGACGTCTTCGAGCATCGACGGGAAGTGCCGGTGGCCGCGCTGCGTCGCAAGGACGTTCATCTCCCACGGGTCGTCGTGCAGCTGCACGCCGGCGGCTTCGGCCACCGCCTTTCCCTCGTCGACGAGGTCGCGGACGAGGTGGCCGAGATCGGAAAGCTTTGCCGTCTGCGCGAAATGGAAGTCGTGCGGGAGCCCCGTCAGCGCGGCGACTCCGTTGACGGTCGCATTGAAGATCAGCTTCGACCACTGCGCGGGGCGCAGGTCCGGAAAGGCCTCCGCCTTCAGCCCGCCCGCCTCGATCAGCTCGGCGGCCTCGCGCGCGTCCTCCTCCGTCGTGCCGCGATACGGGCCGATCCACGTCGCGGTGTCGAGGACGTACTCGACGTGAGCGTCGCCGTGCCGGGTGCCACTCATGAACGTGACCGCGGAGAGGAGCGGCCAGTCGCCGTGGGCGGCCACGATGTCCTCCGCCCCGAGCCCGTTCTGGATCGTCATCACCGTCGCCGCCGGCAGCGTCCCCTCGAGGCCCCCCGCCAGCGGCTCGAGGTCGGTGCCCTTGCAGGCAAGGATTGCGAGCGAGGCGTCCGCCGGCAGCGCGGCGGGATCCGCCGTCGCGCCGAGCTGGACGGTGAAGTCGCTGCGGCCCGAGACGCGGAGCCCTTGCTCGCGCAGCGCCGCCGCATGCTCCTCGCGCCGCGTCAGCACCGTCACGTCCGCGACCCGCGCAAGGTGGGCGGCGAGGAGGGAGCCGATCGATCCCGCTCCGGCGACGACGACCTTCGTCATGCGGTCGCTGCGACCGCCCCGGTCTCCCGCTGGATCACGGGGATGACGTGCTCAGCGAAGAGCTCCTGCGCCTTGATCGCCTTCCAGTGCTCGACGCCGCCCGGGTTCGTCGTGATCGCGATCTCGGTCAGCCCCTCGCAGACCTCGATCGTCTCGCGGATCCGCTGGATCACGTCCTCCGGCGTCCCGACCCAGACGATGTCGCCGGCGACCATCTCGTCGTACGGCGTCGCGGCGAGCTTCTCCATGATCCCGGACGCGTAGAAGCCGTAGCCGGCTGCGTTCAGCGCCTCGACGGGCGGCACCGGGTGCTCGGTCAGCGGCGACGCATTCCCCTCGAGGAAGCCGCGCATGTGCCGCTCGGCCTCGCGCAGCGCGAGCTCGCGATCGTCGTCGATGTAGCAGGCGTGGATCCAGATGATGTCCGGGGTCGTCCCGTACTCCGCGCACTTCGCGCGGTAAAGGTCGAGCTGCTCCTTCAGCGCGACGTACGGGAGGAGCGGCGGCACCGCGACCGCCCAGCCGTGCTTCGCCGCGAGGTCGTACGTGGCATCCGAGGTGCCGCCGAGGACGACCCGGAACGTGTGGCCGCTGAACGGGATCACCTGGCTGTCCTTCACATTCCAGTACTCGCCCTCGAAGCTGACGACCTCTTTGTGCAGCGCCTCGACGAAGAGGTCGAGCGCCTCCTCGTAGCGCGGCCGCGAGGTCTCGTCGAGCGGCGCGCCGGCGGGCAGCGGGATCCAGCCGTGGCCGCGGCCGACGCCGAACTCGTAGCGGCCGCCCGTGAGGAGCGAGAACTCGTGGATCATCGCCGCCAGGACGAGGGGGTTGTGGTACGGGAGGATGTGGAGCATCGTCCGGAAGTTGATGCGACGAGTCCGCTGAGCGGCCATCCCGAACAGCCCGAACACGTTCGCCGAGGCGGAGAACTTCGGGAAGAAGAGGTGCTCGATCGCCGCGTACGCGTCGTAGCCGAGCCGGTCGGCGTTCTCG